>LNFM01001019.1_pt1 | contig 65622 bp, 66 predicted proteins | sample 596031 | NCBI WGS metagenome assembly LNFM01 (sample SAMN04254537, study PRJNA301005) | activated carbon metagenome | isolation source: dual media filters at the Ann Arbor, Michigan drinking water treatment plant | place: USA: Ann Arbor
CGGGACCTTCGCCGGCTTGTCGGCCTTCGCCGGTTTGGGTGCCGCCTTGACGGGCTTGCGACCCCGGCCAAAGGCCGGCTTGGCGGTCAGCAGCAGCTCCTGGCACTGTTCGAAGCTCAGACTCGCCGGCTCCACGTCTTTGGGAATACGGGCATTTTTGCTGCCGTCCGTCACGTACGGGCCGAAGCGCCCGTTCAGCACCCGGATCGTCGACTCCGGAAAAACCTTCAGCTCGCGCGCAGCGTCGGCCAGCCTTTTCGCCTCGATGAGTTCGAGCGCGCGCTCGAGCGTCAGCGTGTGGGGATCGTCTTCGGCCTTCAGCGAGACGAACTTGTCGCCGTGCCGGATATAGGGGCCGAAGCGGCCGATGTTCGTCGACACCGCGATGCCTTCCGGCGACGCCCCGAGCTGGCGCGGCAGCTTCGTCAGCGCCATGGCCTCTTCGAGCGTGATCGTGTCGATGCGCTGGCCGGGGCGCAGCCCGAAGAACTTGGGCTTGGCGCTCTCGTCATCCGGGTCGCCCACGGCGATGTAGGGCCCGTAACGTCCCATTCGCGCCGAGACGGGCAGGCCGGAGACCGGATCCGTGCCCAGTTGCCGGGCCTGGGTGGCTTCCTTGCGCGAAACGCTCGCTTCCTTGTCCTCGACGGTTTCCTTGAACGGCTTCCAGAACTCCTGCAGCAGCGGGATCCAGTCCTTCTCGCCACGTGACACGGCATCGAGTTCGTCCTCGAGCCTGGCCGTGAAGTCGTAGTCGACGTAGTGGCCGAAATGGGTGGTCAGAAAATTGCCCACGATGCGGCCGATGTCCGTCGGCCGGAACCGCTTCTTGTCGAGTTCGACATAATCCCGCTGAATCAGCGTGGAAATGATCGAAGCGTAGGTCGAGGGCCGGCCAATGCCGTATTCCTCGAGCGTCTTGACCAGGCTCGCTTCCGAATAGCGCGGCGGCGGCTCGGTGAAATGCTGATCGATGCGCACGTCGTCGAGCTTGACCTTCTCGCCTTCGCGCAGGGCCGGCAGCGCCCCTTCCTCGGCCGTCTCCTCGTCCTGGCTTTCGGCGTAGACCGCCATGAAGCCCGGTTCGGCGATCGTCATGCCGGTGGCGCGGAACACCGCGTCGCCGTCGGACTTCAGTTCCGCCGCGACCGCGTCGATCACGGCGGGATTCATCTGGCACGCCACGGTGCGCTTCCAGATCAGTTCATAGAGCCTGAACTGGTCCGGCGCCAGGTGGGCCTTGACGTCCTTGGGCGTCCGCAGCACCGATGTCGGCCTGATCGCCTCATGCGCTTCCTGGGCGTTCTTGGACTTCGTCTTGTACGCGTGCGGCTTGGGCGGCAGCGCCTGCGCGCCATACTCCCGCAGGATGAAATCACGCAGTTCGTCGAGCGCCTCGTTGGCCAGGTTCAGCGAGTCGGTACGCATGTACGTGATCAGGCCTTCGGACCCGTTGCCGACGTCGATGCCTTCGTACAGCTGCTGGGCCACACGCATCGCGCGCTGCGCGGTGAAACCGAGCTTGCGCACGGCTTCCTGCTGCAGGGTGGATGTGATGAACGGTGGCGCCGGGTGGCGCTTGCGCTGTTTCTTCTCGACCGACTGCACCGTGAAGCTGCCGTCGGTGCCGGCCATGATGCCGGCCCGCACTGCTTCGGCCTGTGGCTGATCGGTGATCGAGAACTGCTTGATCTTCTCGCCGGCGAACTGGGCCAGCTTGGCCGTGAAACTGCCGGCGGCCGCCGTCATGTCGGCATCGACCGTCCAGTATTCGCGCGGAATGAATTTTTCGATCTCGGCCTCGCGCTCGCAAATCAGGCGCAGCGCCGGGCTCTGCACGCGCCCCGCCGACAGCCCGCGCCGGATCTTCTTCCACAGCAGTGGCGACAGATTGAAGCCGACGAGGTAATCGAGTGCGCGGCGCGCCTGCTGGGCGTTGACGAGATCGGTCGAGATTTCGCGCGGATTGGCCACCGCTTCGGCAATTGCGCGGGGCGTGATCTCGTGAAAGATCACGCGGCAGACCTTTTTGCCTTCGAGCGCCTTACGCTCCTTCAGAACCTCGAGGATATGCCATGAGATGGCCTCGCCCTCGCGGTCCAAGTCGGTCGCAAGGTAGAGCTCGTCGGCCTTGCGGGCGGACTTGGTGATCGCATCGACATATTTCGCGTTTTTTTCGATGACCTCGTAGGTCATCTTGAAATCGTGCTCGGTGTCGACTGCGCCCTCTTTGGGCAGCAGATCGCGGACGTGGCCGTAGGAGGCGAGCACGTCGTAACCCGGCCCCAGGTACTTCTTGATCGTCGTCGCCTTTGCCGGTGACTCGACAATGACCAATTTATGTCCCATCGGACTGAAATGAATCCTAAGGTTGAGCGAACAGGGAAGTGGCGCTGGACGGGGCCGGTTGCTGCCTAGTGCAGGAAACCATACGCCCCTTCATTGACGAGGTCTTCCATCGAAAAGTAGGCCTCTTCCTGTCCAGGCATGTTGAACAGCACCATCAGGACGATCCACTTGAGCTGTTCGACGTCGATGTTGTCGGAGTCCAGCGCCATGACGCGCTCGATCACCAGTTCCCGCGTGGTCGACGCGAGCACACCGGTCGACTCCAGATACAGCAGAAACCCCTGGCAGTCCGGATCCAGCTTCAGCTGTTCCTCGGTCGAGAAGCAGCGATGCGACGTCGGCTGCTCGAGCACGGACTCGGCGACGTTGTCGTGGTTCCAGGCCAGGTCCTTCAGCCAGTCCAGCGCGCGCCGCACGACGCCCGACTCGAATCCGGCTTCGCGCAGCGAACCGCGCAGGCGGTCGTGGTCATCGAGTATGTCTGCGTCTTCGTCCGCGTAGTGCTCGAATATGTAGATTAGAACGTCTATCACCGTGTGATTCATGATCCGTCTCGGGGCGAAGCTGGCGGCGATTCACTGTGTGAGGGCATTTTCGCGGGGCCCACTCGCGCCAACGGACGATTGGTTGCTCGTGCTGGGCACGGACTCAAGCGGGAATCTTTCCGGTGCGGACATAGGCGCCGCCTGTGGTGGCGCGCACTACTCCCTTCATCTCAAGCGCGGTCAGGATGGATGAAACCTCCGGGGCCGTCAATCCGCACTCATCGATGATGAGATCCACGCCACGCGGCATGAAGTCGCAGGCAGCGTAGACCTGCCGCTGTTCGGGCGAGAGGTCTGGCGACCGCGATTCGGCCGGGTGGACGCAGCCTGCAGATGGCCCGGACGGCCCGCCTGGCGCGAATCCACGCAGTTCGGCCAGGATGTCGGCAACGGTCTCGGTCAGCACCGCCCCGTCGCGCAGCAGTGCATGGCAACCGCGGCTCAGGGGGTTGCAGACAGCGCCCGGCACGGCGAACACCTCGCGTCCCTGGTCGAGCGCGTGGCGGGCTGTCACCAGCGAGCCGCTGGTCAGGGCCGCCTCGACCACCAGGGTGCCGAGAGCGAGTCCGCTGATGATCCGGTTGCGCCGGGGAAACATGGCCGGCGCCGGACGCTGCCCGAGCGGAAATTCCGCGACCACGGCGCCTTCGGCCCGCACGCGCGCGGCGAGCTCGCGGTGACTGGCCGGATAAATCCGGTCAACGCCGCAGCCGAACACGGCGATGGTCGACCCCGCTTGTCCCAGCGCCCCCTCATGCGCTGCCCCGTCGATGCCGCTGGCCAGTCCGCTGGTGATCGTCAGTCCCAGTCCGGCGAGCTCATGGGCCAGCGTCCTGGCCAGGTCCCGGGCCGACGGCGTTGCCCGGCGACTGCCGACAATCGCCAGTTGCGGCGCTGACAACAGTCCGGCATGGCCCTCGACGAACAGCACGGGTGGAGCGGCCGGCACGGCGGCGAGCAGCGGCGGATAGCCCGCGGCGCCCAGCACCAGCAGGGAGCGGCCCCGGCCTGAGAGCCAGTCGCAGACGCGTTCGCCGGCCGTCCAGTCGGGGTCGACGCCGTGGCGGGCGAGTTGCGTGCGGACAGCGGCGAACAGCGCGGGCCGGGGTGCCCCGGCCGACACGAGCGCCCGCAGGCGGCCAATGCCGTCGGCAAGCGGATCGAGGCGGTTGCTGAGCGCCGCGTGAAGGACGGCTACGAAGAACGCCCCGTCGATGTCCAGTCCGTTGTCCATCGACTGGCATCGTAGCGCGCCCTTCGGACGCGTTTCATCCGGGGCGGAGGATCAGGGATTACGGATCTTGTCGAGGACGTGCACCGGTCGCTGGGTGTTCATCACGAGTCCGTAGCTGACCGAGTCGAAGGTCCGGAATACCAGCAGTTCGCCGGCCCGTTCCTCCGGCAACTGCACCTTGACGGGTGCGCCGCCGATGCGCTCGCCGAGCGCCTTGTCGACCTTGAGCTTCGCATCCCGCACATCGTTCGCCACGCCATCGAAGAAACGCCCCACTGTCGACGGGTTCTCGAGTTCCTGGCGCTTCAGGTCCTCGAGCCGCTGGCGATGCGCCATCTCGGTGCCGATGGGATCGGTGATTTCCTGGCCCGCCTGGAAAATGGCGAGCACGTGACCCGGTTCCAGCCCGTCGGCCGCACCTTTATTAATGACCACGACGTGATGCTGCCCAATCTGGGAGACGCCGTCGATGACCGAGATGATGCGGCCCTGGATGTCGCTGCCGGGCGCGCGCGGAATGAAATCCGGATACTCGTCGAGTTCCTGGGGCATCAGGCGGTCGCCCTTCAGCACTTCGCGATTGCTCCAGGTCAGCACCCCGGTGGCCGGGTCGCCGAGCGCATGGAGCGTGAGGTCGGCCACGTGCAGGGCCTCGTAGCCGAGTACCGCGCCGGTGTCCGGATCCTTGTAGGCGCCGCCGGGCCGGAACACGCTGAACTTGTTGCCCGGATTCTCCGGCAGCCCACGGATGTACACCCGGCCACCGACGCCGACGGCCAGATGGTCGTCCTGGCTGCCCACGATGTAGGCGGCCGAATCGATGTCGGCTTCGGTGACGACCTTCGGCCGGCTCAGGAACTGGTGGATGGCATCGAGCGGAATCGGCGGAATGGCGTCATCGTGCGCCGACTCGCGCACCGAGGGTGTCAGCTTGACGTTGCGTCCGCCGAACGCCCCACCGCGCGTGAGGCTCAGAATCGGCTTGCCGTCCTGGTACGTCAGGGAAATCAGATCCCCTGGGTAGATCAGATGCGGATTGCGAATCTGGGGATTCACCTGCCAGATGTCCGGCCACTGCCACGGATGGGTCAGAAAGCGGCCCGCGATATCCCACAGGGTGTCGCCCCGGACCACGGTATAGTTCTGCGGATGGGCAGGATTCAGCACCACTTCGGCGGCCGAAGCGGTGGCCAGAAAACCGGCCAGGCACATAGAAATTAGAAATTTTCTATGCATATCAATGCTCTTATGCACATAGGTTAATGTAGTTTAGCAGAAAACTCCCAAATTACGACAGCCACGTGCCGGTCTTCGTAACCGAGGGAATTCATCTTGAAAAATCAGTGCCTTATCCCTATCCTTCGAGAGCACTCAACGAACCGGATTCACCATGGCGATACTGCAAATCCTGCATTACCCGGACCCGCGCCTGCGCACGATTGCCAAACCAGTCTCGGTGTTCGGTGACGAGGTCCAGCGCATCGTCACGGACATGTTCGAAACGATGTATGCCGCGCCCGGCATCGGCCTCGCCGCGACGCAGGTGAACATTCCGAAACGCATTCTGGTCACCGACACTTCGCGCGACGGCACCGATCCGCGCTGTTTCATCAATCCGCAGATCATCGAACTGCGCGGCGTGGAGCAGATGGAAGAAGGCTGCCTGTCAGTGCCCGACGTGTTCGAGACCGTCGAACGCGCCGAATGGGTCAAAGTGCAGGCCTTCGATCAGCACGGCACGCCCTTCGAGGTCGAGCTCGACGGCCTGCTCGCCGTCTGCGTGCAGCATGAAATCGATCATCTCGACGGCAAACTGTTCGTCGATCGCCTGTCGCTGCTGAAACGCTCGCGCATCCGTCGCAAGTTCGAGAAAGCGCAGAAACAGGCGCTGTGAACGCCATGGATGCCGTGCGCGGCATCCGTTGCCAGTCAGTCTCCATGTCAGATCCAGCCGGGCGCACAGCGCCGCGCGAGCCATGCGCCCACTGAAAACCATTTTTGCCGGAACGCCCGCCTTCGCCGTGCCGTCGCTGCAGGCGCTGCTCGGGCATTCGGGCATCGACGTCGTGGCGGTGTACACGCAACCCGATCGCCCCGCCGGTCGCGGACAGGCCGTGCGCGAAAGCGAGGTGAAACTGGCCGCCGCCGCCCACGGGTTGCCCATCGAACAACCCGCCTCGATGCGCGACCCCGCTGCGCTCGAACGCTTTCTCGCCCATGACTGCGAATTGCTGGTCGTGACCGCTTACGGCCAGATCCTGCCGACGGCTGTCATTGATGCGCCTGCACGCGGCGCAATCAACGTGCATGCCTCACTGCTGCCGCGATGGCGAGGCGCTGCGCCGATTCAGCGTGCGCTGATGGCCGGCGACGAGCAGACGGGCGTCACCATCATGCGCATCGTCGAACGGCTCGACGCAGGCCCGATGCTGTTGCGCGCGACGCTGGGGATCGAACCCGACGACACTGGCGGCAGCCTGCACGACAGGCTTGCGGCACTCGGCGGACAGGCACTGCGGGCGGCCCTCGACGCGCTGATCGCGGGCACGCTGCATGAAACCGTGCAGGACGAATCACTGGTGACCTACGCCAGGAAGATCGAACGTGCCGATCGCCTGATCGACTGGACGCTCGACGCCGAGGCGCTGTCGCGCCAGGTGCGCGCGCTGAATCCAGCGCCGCTGGCCATCGCGAGCCTGGGTGGACTGACGTTGAACGTGATCGCGGCGACCGCCGTTAGCCACCTCGACACGCACGCACCCGGCACCGTGATTGGCGTCGACGACGACGGTATCGTGGTCGCCTGCGGCAGTGGCGCACTGCGCCTGACGGTGGTGCAGCCCCCGGGCAAGCGCGCGATGAATGCGCGCGAGTTCCTGAACGGTTACCGCAAGCATCTGCCGCTTTGAAGGCTCAGGAATCCACCCCGCCGCGCGCACGCGTTGCGCACGTGTTGCTGAACGTGATCAACGACGGCGCCTCGCTCGACCGCGAGCTCGACGCCGCGCGTCGCCTGACGCCAGATCCCCGCAACCAGGCGCTGATCCAGGAATGTGCCTACGGGGTCCTGCGCCATTACTACTCGCTGCGGCGGCACCTGTCGCAGTTGATCGAGCGTCCGCTCAGAAAGCGCGATGCGGTCATCGAGATGCTGCTGTTGAGCGGGCTTTATCAACTGTTCGAGATGCAGGTCCCTGAACATGCCGTGGTCGATGCGTCAGCAGCTGCCGTGCGGAGCCTGGACAAGTCGTGGGCGTCGGGTCTCGTCAATGCGACGCTGCGCAATGCGTTGCGCCAGCGTGAACGATTCGTGCCGCCGACGACCGACGATGCCGAAGCCTGCTGGAATCACCCACGCTGGCTCATCGACACCATTCGCGCGGCCTGGCCCGACGACTGGCAGCGCGTGATGCAGGCGGCCACCGCGCGCCCGCCGTTCACCCTGCGCGTCAATCGTCGTCAGCTCGCACGCGATGAATACCTGGTTCGCCTGCAGGACGCGGACCTCGCCGCCCGCGCTCTGGCGCACTGCCCGGATGGCATCGTGCTGGAGAGCGCCGTGCCGGTCTCGAGCCTGCCCGGCTTCGATGCCGGCCTCGTGTCGGTACAGGACGGAGCGGCACAACTTGCCGCACCGCTGCTCGATGCGCAGCCGGGTCAGCGCGTGCTCGATGCCTGCGCGGCGCCGGGCGGCAAGACCATGCACCTGCTCGAAACGGTCGACGCTCTCGAACTCACGGCGCTGGACATCGATCCGGTCCGCCTTGCGCGCGTCAACCAGAGCGCAGCGCGCCTCGGCCTGCAATGCCGCGTCATCGCGGGCGATGCCGCCCTGCCTGCGCCCTGGTGGGACGGCACCTTGTACGACCGCATCCTGCTCGACGCCCCGTGTTCGGCGACGGGGGTGATTCGTCGCCACCCCGACATCAAGCTGCATCGAGCGCCCGACGATCTCGCGCTGCTCCCCGCGCGGCAGGCCGCGATTTTCGACGGCCTGTGGCCGCTGTTGCGTCCGGGCGGTAAGCTTTTGTATGCAACCTGTTCGATCCTGCCGCAGGAAAACGACGACGTGCTGAGCGCCGCGCTGCAGCGCCATCGCGATGCGTTGGCGGCGCCCATCAACGTCGCGTGGGGGCGTCCCACGCGCCATGGCCGCCAGATCCTGAGTGGCGAGCACGACATGGATGGTTTTTATTTCTGCGTCATCGAGAAAGCCGCACATGACTGAGCGACGCCTGCACGGCCTGTGGATGCTCTGGCTGCTGCTTGCCGTGCTGTGGCCGGGCGCGACGTTCGCCCGCAACATCACGGTCGAGACCGTCGCCGCGCGCATCGACGAGGAGCGCTTCGTCGTCGACGCCAGACTCGACGTGAAGCTGAACAAGAATACGCTCGAGGCACTGGAAAATGGTGTCACGCTCGAGTTCGACCTCGAGTCCAGACTGATGCGGCCACGGCGGTTCTGGTGGGACGCCGAGGTCATCACGGCCACGCGGCGCTTTCTGCTCTCGCGTCATGCGCTCGCCGATGGCTATACCCTCAGCGAACCCGGCGCGGATCAACAGCACACGTTCAAGAACATCGAAGAGGCCCTCGACGCACTCGGCGACGTCCGTGATTTCGTCGTTGGCCAGGCCGCCGCGGACAAACCGGTGAAGAAATACCGGGCCCGCCTGCGGCTGCGGCTCGACATCGAGGCGCTGCCTGCACCGTTGCGGCCGATTGCCTACGTGTCACCCGGCTGGCGCGTGTCGTCGGGCTGGTATGAATGGGTGTTCGTGCCGTGAAGCCACGCCTCGCGGTTGCCACCTCGGTCGGACTGCTCAGCGCCTCGCTGCTGGGCTCGCTGGTGCTGATGAGCGCCGCGATTCAGAACTCCGGCCGGTTCGGCGCGCTGTTCTCCGTGCTGCTGATCACGAACCTGCTGGGGCTGTGCGCATTCATTGGCCTCATCGTCATCAATGCACGCGACCTGCTGCGCAAACTGCGGCAGCGGCAGCCTGGCGCGCGCCTGACGCTGCGTATGCTGATCATTTTCGTCGCGCTGTCGGTGCTGCCGATCCTCGTCCTCTACGCGTTTTCGATCAATTTCCTCGCGCGCGGCGTCGACAGCTGGTTCGACGTCCGCATCGGCGATGCGCTCGACGACGCGCTCGAACTGAGCCGCAGCGCGCTCGATCTGCGCATGCGCGAAGTGCTGAGCCAGACGGAGAAGGTCGCCGAGGAGATGGGGCTCGGTGCCGAACCCAGCGGGGTCCTGAATCTCGATGCGCTGCGCAATCCCGGCAGTACGATCGTCGCCAACAGCTGGGATCCGGGTCCGGGCGATCTCGACCAGTTGCGCCGGCGGGCCGGCGCCGAGGAACTCGCAATCGTCACCGTGCAGGGCCGCCTGCTCGAGTCCAGCAGCAGCGGCACCGATCTCGTGCCGAACCTGCCCTCCGCGCCCATTCTCCTGCAGGTCAAGCAGGGACGCAGTTACATCGGACTCGAACCCATCGGCAACGACGGACTCTACATTCGGGTCGCCGTGGCGGTGTCCGACGGCAACATGGGCCGCGGAGGCCGCATTCTGCAGGCGCTGTTTCCGGTGGCGGCGCAGATGAACGAGCTGGCGAGCAGCGTCGAGAGTGCCCACGCCAAGTACAACGAACTCGTGTATCTGCGTGACAAGCTGAAACTCAGCTTCGCGATGACGCTGACTCTCGTGCTGCTGTCGAGCATCGCCACGGCGATCTGGGCCGCGTTCTATTCTGCCCAGCGCCTCGCCGCACCGATCAGCGATCTGGCGGCTGGCACCGCCGCGGTCGCGGCGGGCGATTACGAAACCACGCTGCCGGTGACGACCGCCGATGACATGGGCTTTCTCGTCAGCTCGTTCAACGCGATGACTCGCCGCATCGCGGTCGCGCGCGACGAGATTGGCGTCCAGCATCGCTATCTGAACACCCTGCTGAGCCAGCTCTCCTCCGGCGTGCTCGCGCTCGATCGCGACGGCCGCATCACGACGCTCAACGATGCAGGTCGACGGATTCTCGACGTCGGCGATTCGAACATCGCCAACGAGCCGATGGAGTGTCTCGCCAGCCAGCGCGAACACCTGCGCCCGTTCGTCGATGGCGTGCAGCCGCAGTTCGCCGCCTCCACCCAGCGCTGGCAGCAGGAGGTGCAGATTTTCAGCCGCACCGGCCGCCGCGTGCTGATGTGTCGCGGCTCGAGCCTGTCGACGGACGGCAAGGAGGGCGCAGGCTATGTCGTCGTCTTCGACGACGTCACCGTGCTGCTGCAGGGGCAGCGCGACGCGGCGTGGTCGGAAGTGGCGCGCCGCCTCGCGCATGAGATCAAGAATCCGCTGACCCCCATCCAGCTGTCCGCAGAACGCCTGCGTCAGAAATACCTGTCGAAGATGGCGCCGGCGGATGCCGAGACGCTCGATCGGCTGACGACCACCATCGTGCAACAGGTCGATACGATGAAGTCGATGGTCAACACGTTCTCGGACTACGCGCGCACGCCGACGATCAACCAGGAGAAGACCGACCTGAATCGCCTGATCTCGGCGGTCGTGGACCTCTACCGGAATGCAAACCAGGATGCGTCGTTCGAGCTGTCCTTCGATCCGGCGCTGCCGTCGGCCTCGATCGACGCCGGCAGAATCCGGCAGGTATTCAACAATCTGATCAAGAACGCGCTGGAGGCCTCTGCCGGCGCCCAGGCCGCACCGCAGGTTTTCATCACGACCCGGCTGTTGAGCACGGATGCCGGTGCCCACGTCGAAATCTCGGTGTCCGACCGCGGCGACGGCATTCCCGAGAACCTGCTCGGCAACCTGTTCGAACCTTATGTCACGAACAAGACCAAAGGCACGGGGCTCGGACTTGCGATCGTCAAGAAGATCATCGAGGAGCACGGCGGCCTCGTGACCCTCGAAAACAACGACGGGCCGGGTGCCTGCGCTACTATACGGCTGCCGCTGGACGGCAAAGACTCCCCCGCCGGGGCCATAGACAACAGGAGAGCCTCATGACAGCTCGCCATATCCTGGTCGTCGATGACGAACCCGATATTCGCATCCTGCTGAAGGAAATTCTCGACGACGAGGGCTTCGACGTCAGCGTCGCCGAGAACGCCGCCCAGGCCCGGGAGGCGCGCCGGCAGCGACGGCCGGACCTGATCCTGCTCGACATCTGGATGCCGGACACCGACGGCATCTCGCTGCTGAAGGAATGGTCGGCGGACAACCACCTCGACGTACCCGTCATCATGATGTCCGGTCACGGCAACGTCGAAACGGCCGTCGAGGCCACACGCCTCGGCGCGTACGACTTCATCGAGAAACCGCTGTCGATCGCCAAGCTGCTGATCACGATCCAGCGCGGGCTCGAGAACGCGAATCTCCAGCGCGAGAACATCGGCCTGCGCCGCTCCGCGCCGCCGCTGGCCGAACCCATCGGCCGCAGCCGGGCGATGGAACAGCTGCGATCGAGCGTGCTGCGCATCGCGCAGCACAAGACGGCGGTGTTCATCACCGGCGAATCGGGCAGCGGCAAGGAAGTCGTCGCGCGCTATCTGCACCTGCACAGCCCGCGTGCAGGCAGTCCGTTCGTCGCGGTCGGCGTTGCCGGCCTCGCCCGCGAGAACCCGGATGCCGAGCTGTTCGGCACCGAGAACGACGGGCACGTGACCTACGGTTCGCTCGAACAGGCCAATGGCGGCACCCTGTTCCTGAAGGACATCGCCGACATGGACCTCAGCACCCAGGCACGGCTTCTGAGCGCGCTCGAGCAACAGGCAATGCTGCGTGTCGGCGGGCGCGAGCCGGTGCCGATCGATGTGCGAATCGTTGCCGCCACGCGCCGCGACCTGCAGGCCGAGGTCAATGCCGGCCGCTTTCGCGACGATCTCTTCTATCACCTGAACGTGGTGCCGCTGCGGGTGCCCTCGCTGCACGATCGCATCGAGGATCTTGACGACCTGCTGACCCATTACCTCGACTACTTCGTCAATCACGAAGGCCTGCAGCGGCGTGATTTCTCACCCGGCGCGAAGGCACGGATGCGCGACTACCGCTGGCCGGGCAATGTGCGCGAACTGCGCAATCTCGTGCAGCGCCTGCTGATCCTCGGCAACGGCGAGACCGTCGAAGGTCAGGAGATCAGCGCTGCGCTCGGCATCCGCTCCCAGCCGGATCTCGACACGGTGCCGCCAGGGTTCGACCTGCCGCTGCGCGAGGCGCGCGAGCGCTTCGAGAAGAGCTACCTCGAGTACCAGTTGCACGCGTGCGAAGGCAGCGTCAGCAAGGTGGCCGAGCGCGTCGGCATCGAGCGCACGCACCTGTACCGCAAGCTGCGCAGTCTCGGCATCGATCCGCGCCACATCAAGGAAGCCGCCCGCGACTGAGCATCTGCATGAACGAGCGCATTGCGAACTTCGAAAAGCTGCTGGCGAAAGGTCCCGACTCCCCGTTGCTGCGCTTCAGTCTCGGCAACGCGTGGCTCGCCGAGGATCCGGCGCAGGCGATCGTGCATCTGCAGGCGGCCCTGCTGCTCGATCCTTCCTACGTCGCCGCATGGAAGCTGCTGGGCCAGGCGTTGGTGGCCGCCGGTCAGCCCGAGGCCGCCCAGGAAGCCTACCGCGAAGGGATCGTCACCGCCGAGATGAGCGGCCAGGTGCAGGCCGCGAAAGAAATGCGGGTATTCCTGAAGCGCCTCTTGCGCTGAGGGTCAGCGACAGGAGGCCGCAGGAGTCGCGACTGGCGCGCCGTTCAGTTCGAGCGCGCCGACGATCTCGCTGACCTGCCGGAAGCCATGGCGGTCCAGATAGTCGACGATGCCGTCGTTGATCTCGCGGCACACCAGCGGTTCGTAGAACAGACCCGTGCCCACGCCCACCGCGCTCGCGCCTGCCAGCATGAACTCAATGGCATCCGTCGCATTGACCACGCCGCCCTGGCCGATGATCGGCACGCCGTGCGCGCGACACACCTGGTAGACCTGCCACACCTTCAGCAGCGCAATCGGCTTGATGGCAGGGCCTGACAGGCCGCCCTGGTTGTTGCCGATCACGGGTCGCCGCCGTTCGCTGTCGATCGCCATGCCCATCAGGGTATTGATCACCGCGAACGCATCGCTGCCAGCCTCGAGACAGCGCCGCGCGTTCTCGGCGATATCGGTCTGGTTCGGCGACAGCTTGGTGATGATTGGTTTCTTCGTCGCCCGGCGACAGGCCGCGACGACCCTCGCCGACATGTCCGGACTGTTGCCGAAAGCGACACCGCCTTCCTTGACGTTCGGACACGAGATGTTGATTTCGATCGCGTCGATCGGCGAGTCGTCGAAGATCCGCGTGACCTCCTCGTACTCTTCGACGGTCGAACCCGAAACGTTCGCGATGAAGCGCGTTTCAGTGAAATCGAGCGCAGGAAGGATATCGTCGACGACGGTGCGCGCGCCCGGATTCTGCAATCCAATCGCGTTCAGCATGCCGGCCGGTGTCTCGAACACGCGATGCGCCGGGTTGCCGAGGCGCGGCGCGAGTGTCGTGCCCTTCAGGCAGATCGCCCCGACATCGGCATTCGAAAAGCCATGGACCCGTGTATATTCCTCGCCGAACCCGACACAACCGGACAACAGGACCAGCGGCGAGGCAAACGGCAGTCCGCAAAACGACACCTTCAAGCGTTCATCCAACCCCGCTGTCGCGTCCATGTCTCCACCCTCAGCCGCTGCCTGATCGAACCCTGCCCGATGATAGACATCGCGCTCTACGAACCCGAGATACCCCCGAATACGGGCAACATTATACGCCTGTGCGCCAACACCGGCGCCGTGTTGCATCTGATAGAACCGCTCGGTTTTCGCATCGACGAGGCGTCGGTCCGGCGGGCGGGCCTGGACTACGCGTGGCTGGCCACGGTACGGCAGCACGCCGACTACGGCGCATTCTCCGCGGCCGTGGCCGGACGGCGCCTGTTCGCTTTCTCGACACGAGGGGAAGTCAGTCTGTACGACGCGTGCTTCGCCGCCGGGGATCTCCTGCTGTTCGGGCCCGAAACCCGCGGTCTGCCGGGCCCCGTGCTCGACGCCGTGCCGCCGGCGCAGCGCCTGCGCATCCCCATGCAGGACGGCAACCGGAGCATCAATCTCTCGAACGCGGTCGCGGTCGGCCTCTACGAGGCGCTGCGCCAGCTCGGCTTGCCCGGCATGCGCTGAGCGCCCCCGCTCAGGGTGCGCCGTCGGCCACCTGCGCCGACACCCGTCGCCGCACGAAGTCCTCGCTGCCCTCGGCGCCGCTGCTCGCGACCACGTCGAGCGTGAAAATGGTGTAGGGCACCGATCCCTCGGTCACCGCCACCGCCACGCAGTCGACGGTCACGACGAAGCCGTCGAGCCCGGGCCCCTCGGGACTCAGGGTCGCCCCCCCCGGCACACAGGCGTGCGTGTCGGTGACCACCGCCACCGCCCAGTCGAGCCCGCTCTGCGCGGCAAACGCCGCGCGCGTCGCGACCAGCCCGAGCACACGGCCACTGCGCTGGGCGTTGCCGATCGACACCGCGAAACCGGCGATCATCGCCACCACCACGACGAGGAAAATCGCCGACATCAATGAGAAGCCGCGCTGGCCGCCCCGCATTGTCATGGCGAGTTCGGCATGTGGACCTGCTCGAGCACCGTCAACGCTTCATCGACGCCCTCGGCGTTCGCAGCGCTCAGTGTGAGCCTGATCACCACGAGCCCTGCCCGTGTCGCACTGCCCGGCTCGTAGCTGAACGCACAGTCGGTGACGCGGGTCGCCAATGGGATGCCCGGGCTCGCGGGCGGGTCGGGTTGAATCGTCTCGATCGGATAGGCCGCGTGGCGCAGCAGCCGGCCACCGCGACAGATGAAACTCACCGGCGTTTCGACGACATAGAAGCGCTGGCCGGGCGAGCCGGTCGGCCAGGCGCCGGGCTGATCGCTGCGGTCGACGGCGAGCACGCCGCGCGCGGCATCGAACCCGCTGATCGCCGCCACGTTGTCGCCACACCACGCATTCGTGCGCGTGCCCGCCGCCTGCGCGGTACAGTCCTGCGGATTGCCGGTGTTGTAAATCACGACGCAGTCGCTGACGCCCTTCAGACAGGCGGCCGCACCGGCGTCATGGGTTCGCACGCCGGCCGGCAACGGCCAACTGCCAAGCACGTCGAAACGGTCGGACAGCGCATTGAGATCCAGCGGATCGCTTGCCGGGTTGGCCGGGTCGGTCGCGGCCCGATAGCGCCCGGTGCCGGTCGTCAGCAGGAATTCGAGCGCCGTGCCGTCGGGGTTGATGCGAACGCTGTTCGGCAGCGCGAGACGCAGTTCGCGCGCCATGCGCTGGGCGGCGAGATTCGCCGTTGCGACGAGTTCGGCGCGACGGCCCATGTCGGCGAAGCCGCGCAGCGGCGCGCTCAGGTTCCGCCACACCACATTCGAAAGAATCGCGCCCACGACCATCACCGCGATCAGTTCCACGAGCGTGAAGCCAGCACAGCGGCGTCCAGCGCTCATTCGACATTCGCCCGAAAGACGCTCATGCGAACCGGCGTGGTGAGCCCCGCATGGTCGACGCTGACGTCGATGCGCAGCACCTGGCCACTGTCCGCCGACAGCGCCGGGTCGCCGAGTTTGACGCCGCTGTCCGCCACGCCCACGCGCACGCGGTAAGCGGCGAGCGCCGGCAGCGCCAGATCGCGTCGATCGCGCACGCCGTCGTCGTCGAGGCCCTGATAGTCGCAGATGTCATCGAAACCCGCGCGACCGCCTTCGCCGCCGAACGCGGCGCCACCGCAACCTTTCGCGCACGCGCTCGCGATGCACTCCTGGCGGCAACCCGTCGCGGGGTTGCCGTCCGGGTCGTACTCCGGATCGCAGAAGCCGGCGAGCGAGATTTCTTCGAGGTAGGCACGCGCCACGGCGGCAGCCTGCGTTTCGATCATCGGGTCCGCACTGCGACCCACCGCACCGCTGACCGCGAGCATGAGGCCGAGGCTTGCCACTGCGATGATGACGATCGCCGCGACCAGTTCGACGAAAGTCACCCCGGCCTGTGATCGTCGCGCTGCCTTCACTCGATGAGGCCGGTGTCGGGCTGGAGATCGATGCGCTGTTCGCCGACGGCAAGCGTCAGCAATGCGCCCAGCGGCGCGCCGTCATCGTCGCAGGGCCGCCCGAAGCTGTCGAAGCTGAGCGTCGCCGGCGTCACCGCGACGTCCGCCGGGGTCCGTGCCTCGTACAGGCCACCGCCGGGACGGCCTATCGTCAAAGGCTTGCCGGCGCGGTCATTGCAATCTGCCCCGCCGGTCCAGCGCTGCAGGCGGTAGCCCGTGCGCTCGACAACGACGCGCGTGGCGCAGCCCGAGGCCAGCGACAGCGATTGTGCGTGGCGCAGGCCCGCGCGCAGTTCGGCGGCGAAGCCGGCGGCGGCAAACGTGTCGGTGGCGAAAAAGCGGGGGGCGGCGGTCGCCGCCAGGATGCCGATGATCACCATCACGGCGATCAGTTCGACGAGGGTGAAGCCCGCGGTCCGACACGACATTGCGCAGCGCCCGGACGGACGCTGCGCGCGCGCGGCGGCCAGGTCCGAATCAGGAGCAGTCGCCGCTGTTGTTGCGGTCATTGGTCACGGTCACGGTCGGCGGCACGCCGGCGGCACCGCCGAGCGAATAGTTCACATTGCACGAGGCCGTCGTCGCGCCGTCGACGCCGAACTCGTAGCCGCCACCGGTCACGGCACCTGCCGTGTAGCCATCGAGTGTCTGCAAGACACGGCGAATGCCGGTATCGGTGTCATCCGGGTAGCCGGTCGTGGCGTCCATGTCGACGGTCACGCCTTCCATCGTGATGGTGGTCGGACTGTTGCCGTTGGCAAGCCACACCGCATGTGCGAGCGCCGCGCCACTGCGGACACTGCCGCCGAGCCCGTCGATGGACGCTGACCGTGCCTGCGACTCGAGCCCGGCGAAGCGCGGCAACGCGAACGCGGACAGGATGCCCAGGATGACGATGACGGTGATGAGCTCGATGAGAGTGAAACCGGATTGACGACGCATGAACGCTGTTCCTTTGTTCAGGATGGTGCTTGGGCTTAACTATCGGTCCGGCTTACCGGGTACTTGAGTGGCGGAATGTGACGAGGTCGGCGGATTCGTCAGCCTTCGCCGGACAGCTTCACGCCCGCCAGATCCCACATCGGCAGGAACACGCCGAGTGCGAACACCAGCACGAGCGCCGCCAGTACCGCGATCAGCACGGGCTCGATCGTCTGACTGAGGTTCTTCACGTCGTAATCGACTTCGCGCTCGTAGAAGCCGGCGACCTCGGCGAGCAGCGAATCGACCGCGCCGGTCTCCTCACCGACCGCGAGCATCTGCAGTACCAGCGGCGTGAAGATGCCGGTCGCCGTCGCGCTGCGGGTCAGCGTGTCGCCGCGCTCGACGCCGTTGCGGATGTGTCGGATGCGCTCGCCGATGAACTCGTTGTCGACGGCCTGCGCCATCACGCCGAGACTCTGCGTCAACGGCACGCCAGCGGCGAGCGACATCGAGAAACCGCGTGCAAACCGGCCCAGCGTCGCGCGCTGGAGGATACCGCCGACGATCGGGATCCGCAGCTTGAAGCGATCCCACTGGTAGTGGCCTGCATCGGTCTTCACCCACATCCGGAACGCGGCGATCGCGAGCAGGCACCCACACAGCAGCGCCGGCCACCAGGTCACGCAGAATTCGGAGGTCGCCATGATCATGCGCGTCGGCACCGGCAGCGCGACTTCCGCGCGCTCGAAGATGCGCGCGAATTGCGGGATCACCACGACGTTGATGACGCCGATGGCGAGCGTGATCGCCACCAGCACGAATGACGGATAGCGCAGCGCGGACTTGATCCGGGCGCGGGTGTCGCGCTCGCGGTCGAGATATTCCGCGAGTTTCAGGAACACCTCGTCGAGCCGGCCCGTGTTCTCGCCGATGCGCACCGTGCTCACGAACAGCGACGAGAACATCGACGGGTGCTGCGCCAGCGCCACCGACAGTTCGCGGCCGGACTCGAGCGTCGACCGCACCTCGCCGAGCGCCTCGGCCAGCACCGGATTGCGCGTCGAGCGCGACAGCCCGTTCATCGCCTGCGTGATCGGCACACCGGCCCGCATCAGGGTGTACATCTGCCGGCAGAACAGGATCAGTTCCGACAGATCGGGCGTGCGCGAACGCAGCCAGCGCCGCCACTGCGCGAAGACGTCCGTCGTCTCGACGGCCTCCTCGATCGCCACCGGCGTGATCCCGCTGTTGATCAGCTGGGCCGCCGCCGCGTCAGCGCTGGCGGCCTCGAACACTCCTTCGAGCAGATCGCCACGGCCGCCGCGACCGCGATACCGGAAGCTGGGCACCGCCGAAATCCCGTCAGGCCGCGACGTCGTCGACGTCGACGAGCGTGTTGTCAGCGGCGATGCGCATCGCCTCGGCGACCGTCGTCACGCCATCCAGCGCATAGTCGAGCGCGGCGAGCGACAGTGGCCGAAAGCCCGCGCTGTCACCGGCGAGCCGCGCGAAGGTGGCCAAATCTCCGGCCGCGAGCGCGAGCGACAGCTCCGGATTGAGCTCGAGCATCTCGTAGACGCCGACGCGCCCGCGATAACCCGTGTTGTTGCAGTGGTGGCAGCCGTCGCCGCGGCGAAACGCGTGGGGGCCCGCGCCGAGCCGCGAGCCGACCCACGCGCGCGCGCCGCCGGACAGGTCGTCCTCGCGGGCGCACTGGCTGCAGATGCGACGCACGAGACGCTGTGCGAGCACGGCATTGACGGACGACGCCAGCAGATACGGGGCAGCCCCCATGTCGAGCAAGCGGCTGACGGTGCTGACCGAGTCGTTGGTGTGCAGCGTCGTGAGCACCAGGTGACCCGTCATCGCGGCGCGCAGCCCGATTTCGACGGTTTCCTGATCGCGCATTTCGCCCACCAGCACGATGTCAGGATCCTGCCGCAGCGTCGTGCGCAGGACGCGCGCGAACGTGAGCCCGACCTGCGTATTGACCTGGACCTGGTTGACGCGCGGCAGACGGTACTCGACCGGGTCTTCGACCGTGATGATCTTGACCTCGGGTTCGTTCAGCAACTTCAGCGCCGAATAGAGCGTCGAAGTCTTGCCGCTGCCGGTCGGCCCCGTGACGATCACCATGCCGTGCGGGCGCTTGATCGCGGCCATGAACCGGCGCAGCACGCCACCGGGCATGCCGAGCACCTCGAGATCACGGACGCCCTCGCTCTGATCGAGCAGGCGCATCACGACCGACTCGCCGAACTGCAGCGGCATCGTCGACACGCGCACATCGATCACACGATCGCTGACGCGCAGACTGAAGCGACCATCCTGCGGCAGGCGCTTCTCCGAGATGTCCAGATTCGCCATCAGCTTCAGGCGTTGCACGAGCGCTGGCGCGATGCGCTTTTCGTTGAGGACCTGCTCGTGCAACACGCCGTCGATGCGCTGGCGGATGCGCAGCACCGCCTCGTCGGGCTCGATGTGGATGTCCGACGCGCGCACCTGCACGGCGGCCTGGAACAGCGTATGCAGCAGCTTGACGACGGGCGCATCGCTCAGGTCGGCGCCGGCGGCAAGCTGGTCGACGTCGAAATCGCCTTCCTTCAGTTCATCGCTGAGTTGCTCGGCGATACCGGTGATCCGGTCGCTCTGCTGATAGACGCGCTCGAGGCTGTCGAGCAGCTCCTGCTCGCGCACGACCGCTACTTCGATCGAACGGCCGATGATGCGGGACAGTTCGTCGTAGGCAAAAATATTCGTCGCATCGGACAGGCCCACCTGCACGCAGTCACCCTTGTCCTTCAGCGCAATGGCGCGGAAGCGCCGCGCGTGGATTTCGGGGATCAGCCGCACCACCGCCGGTTCGAAGCGATAGTGTGCAAGCTCGACGAAAGGCAGATTCAGCTGTTGCGACAGGAAGCTCAGCAGCGCGTCTTCACTGATATACGCACTGTCGACGAGAATCCTGCCGAGTTTGCGGCCGGACTTCTTCTGTTCGGCGAGCGCCGCATCGAGCTGCTGCTGCGAGATGATGCGGTTGTCGACGAGCAGCTCGCCGATGCGCAGCTTCTTGCGCACGGCACTCACGGCTGGCGGTCTTTCAGCCGCACGAGCTCGCGCGTCGCGTAGGCGCGCAGCGACTCGGCGAGCGCGCGGTCGTCGAGCGCGCGCGCGAAGGCCGAAATCGCATCCGCGTCTTCGCCGACGGCCAGCAGCGAGATGCCGAGCGCGACGAGCCAGCCACCGTTCAGGGGCTGTTCCTTCAGCAGGCCGCGGTAACGCGTGATCGCCAGCCCGTGCGCGCCGATGCGCTGTTCGGCGGCGGCCAGCAGCGCGTGAAAATCGGCGTGGCCGGCAAGCGGAGGCGTTGCCGGCCGCAGCACGGCGATCGCCGCCTCGGCCTTGTCCTGCGCCAGCAGCAGATGGGCCAGCGGCCGCGCCAGCGCCGCGGACGAGGGATCGGGCGCGAGGCCGGCGCGCAGCAGTTCCTCGGCGGCGCCGCGCTGACCGTCGGCAATCAGTTCGAGCGCCAGGCGCTGACGCGCATCCTCCCGCGCGGGCTCTGCCGCGACGAAACTGCGCAGCATCGACAGCGCGGCGTCGCGACGACCATTGGCGAACAGTGATGTGATCTCGGCATAGCGCCGCGCGGCCGGCGTCGCCGCCGGCGTGGTGGTCTGTTCGCGCCGGAAACTGCCGGGATACTCGACGGCGGGATCGCCCGCCAGCGGCGTGAGCCGCGATGCGGTGGCGGGGGCTGTCGCGGACTCCTCACCCGTCTCAGGTGACAGGTAAACCGGGGCCAGATCGGCCGGCACTGCCGGCGGCGTGGCGGTGCGCGCCGGCACCGCAGGCTCGAGCGGCGGCGCCTGCACCGCTGGCGCGGCGCTCGGGACCGGGCGCGTTGGCATAACGGCCGGCGCCGCCTCGACGCGGGTGTCGACCGGCGGCGCGATGTCGACAGGCGGCGCTTCGAGCACCACCACGGGGGTCGACGGCAGCGCGGGCAGCTGGTCGAGCGCCACCGGCGGCGGCGCCAGGATCACGGCCTTCGGCGCCTCTACGGCAGGCGGCGCCCCGGACCTGATGACGGGCGCCACCACCTCGGCGTCGCGCGCCGACAGCAGGGCGAACAGCGGTTCGCGCGTGGCCCACAGCGCGGCCAGCGCAGCCACGATCAGCAGGCCGCCGAGTGCGGGCCGCAGATGTTCGGGCGCCGGGCGCGGCAGCATCGTCGCGGCCTGCAGGCCATCGATCGCCGAGTCGGCATGCCGCAGGTTGCCACCCTTGCGCGCTTCGAGATCGGCGAGCATCTGGTTGATGAGACTCATGTGGCGCTGCTCGACAGACGATTGAACAGGCCGAACCACGATGTGCGCCGCGCGGACGCCACGCGCGCATCGACCGTGTCTTCGATCGCGAGCCGGGCATGGCGACGCTCGATGCCGAGATCGCCCTGTCCGAACGCCGCCATCAGCGACTTGTGCGAGAGGATGTTGACGAGTCGCGGCACGCCGCGACTGCCGCGATAGATTTCGTCGACCGCGCGGCGCTGGAACAGCTTCGCGCCTTCATGCCCGGCGACCGACAGCCGATGCGCGAGATAGTCGTCGACGCCGCGCCGGTCGAGCGGCTGCAGGCCGTAGCCGAACGAGATGCGCTGGCGCAACTGCCGTATCGAAGGCTGATCGAGCACGCCATCGAGCTCCGGTTGCCCGAACAGCACCACCTGAACCAGCTTGCGCTTCTCGGTCTCCAGATTGGTCAGCAGCCGCAGCGCTTCGAGAGTCTGCAACGGAACCGCCTGGGCTTCGTCCATGCATACGACGACGCGCTTGCCCTGCGCCACGAGATCGAGCAGTCCGTCATTGAGCCGACGCAGCAGCTGGTGCTGCGTACTGCGCTTCGGCAGATCGAGTCCCAGCTCCTCGACGATCGACAGCAGCAGGCTCGACGGCCGCAGATAGGGGTTCGGCAGGTAGGCGCACTTGAACTCCTCGCCCAGCGTGTTGATCAGCATGCGGCACAGGATGGTCTTGCCGGTGCCGACTTCGCCGGTGACCTTGACGAAGCCCTCGCCGCTGCGCAACGCAACCAGCAGCACGTTCAGCGCATCGAGATAGCCCGCGCGCTCCATGAAGAAGGCGGTGTCTGGGGTCAGCGTGAAGGGCAGTTCACGCAATCTGAAATGCTGCAGGTACATGGTTCTTCCTTGCTAAACCCGGCGTAAGCCTGACGTGGCGCTCAGGGCACCGGAATGCCGACGTTGCCGCCGGCCGGTGCACCCCAGCGATCGAGCTGCTGATTCATCTGTTCGAGTTCACCGCGGGCGCCGTTGATCGCGGCGGCCCAATGCTGTGGACCTTCGATGACGATAGGCCGCAACAGGATCACGAGTTCACTCTTCACGCCCTCGGTGCGCTTCTGGCGAAACAGCGCGCCGACGAGCGGCAGATCACCCATCATCGGCGTCTTCGCATCCTGGTTGCGCTCGCGCGTCTGCATCAGGCCCCCGATCACCACGAGCTGGCCGCTGCGCGCCTGGACCACCGAGTCCGACTCGCGCACGGTGCTGCGGGCAAGCGGCAGCGTCTGGTCGACACCGGCAATCGTGATGTTCTTCTGCTGATCGACCACCTCGCTGACCGACGGATGGATATGCAGCATCACGTCACCATCGCGACTGATCTGCGGCGTCACGTCGAGCGCAATACCGGAGAAGAACGGCGTCAGTTCGATGTTCGGTGTGGTCGTCGTCGCGGTGCCGGTGATCGTCGTCGTCGACACGTCGGTGACGAAGAACTCGTCGGTCCCGACCTTGATGATCGCCTTCTGGTTGTTCATCGTCGAAATCCGCGGACTCGACAGCACCTGCACATTGCCCTGCGTCTGCAGCAGCTCGAGAAAGGCCGAGAAGTCCCCGCCGTTCAGTGCCAGCGAGAACACGCCGCCGAACGCCGACGCCGGCACGCCGGCGATGTTGGTCACGCCGGGGATCAGATCGAACGCGGCGCCCTGCAGATCGCTGCGACCGGATTCACCTTCGAACACCTTGCCGCCGCCGGTGTGGCCGACCGTGAACTCGCTGAACACGCCCGCCCAGTTGATGCCGGCCTGGAAACCGTCGGCGAGTTCGACCTCCAGAATCTTTGCTTCGAGGATCACCTGGCGCTGGGCGATGAGCTGCGAGGCCTGGAGGTAGGCTTCGACTTCGCGCAGTTCGGTCGGAATCGCGCGCACCACGACGACCCCCGACTGCGGGTTGACGACGACGCTGCGGCCCTGGCCGTCGCCGACGATCGCGGTGACGGCGCTCGCGAGCTCCTGCCAGAAGCTCGTCTCCGGGAAGATCGTGTTGATCTGGGTGCCGACCACCGTGCGCTGGCCGCGACCGCCTTCGTTGTCGGTGTTGCCGGACGGATTGTCCCGCGTCGCGCCGACATCGAGCGGCGCGTTGGGACCTTCCTGTAGCGTGCCGGCGCTGACGAAAGTCGATGACGCGCCGCTGCGCTCGATGTTCAGGTAGTTGATCTGGAACACCCGCGCCTCGAGCCGCGACGGCAGCACCTGGAATCCGTAAGGCGTGCGCTCGAACTCGAAGCCGTAGACGTCGCGGGCGGCGGCAATGACATCCGGAATCGACACGTTCTTCAGGTTCAGGGAGATTTTTCCACTGACCTCGGGGTGCACGACCATGTTGTACTTCGTGCCGTCAACGAGACTCATGAAGAACTGCTGCGCCGGCACTTCGTTGACGGCGATGTCGAATCGCTGATCGTCGACGACCTGCGGTGCCTCATGGGTGTCGAGCCGCAGGCTCGGCAGCAGCGCGCGACTGACCTCATCCGGCACCGTCGGCGTCGTCTGTGCGCTCGCGGGCCCCTCGCTCAGGGCCTCCCGCATATCGTCGAGGGTCTTGCGTTGCGGCGGCGCGCTCTGGCACGCCGCCAGCGCGACGACAATCCCGGCAAGCAGCCAGCGCTCAGCGCGTCGCGGCAGATCTGGTTTTGATTTCATGCTTCAGCAGACTCAGGCTCGTTGTCTCGTTTCCGACTGCAATGACGACGGTGCGCGGCTTGATCTCGACCACGCGCGCCCCGTCGATCTCCTCTCCTTCGGCGACCATCCGCCCATTGATCATCGCGCTGCGCCGATGTGCCTCGACCTTGATCGCGCGCAGTCGCCACACCGCGCGCGCCGCCGCCGGCTCATCCTCCTGTGCCATCGGCGGCGCGGCTGGCGGCTGCATGGGGTCGACCAGTTCGAGCGCGAGTGTCACTCCCGGCGCGCCGAGCAACGCGCCGATCAGCCCCCACGCGCAGCCCCGCTTACACACCAATCCAGCCCTCTTCGAGGCTGACCGTGTACACGACGATCGAGCCTTCGACGCGCGGGAAATCGCGCGTTTCGAGTTCGACACGGTCCCAGAAGAATCCCCACGGCATCGCCTCCAGCGCCTGCAGATACGCAATCGTCGCCAGGTAGCTGCCGGCGAACCGGATGCGGATCCCGTGCCGGTAAGCGGTCCGCGGGCCGGTGCCGGCCGCGGCGACAATCAGTTCGCGCGGCGCGCCCGGCCGGTCCGCCGTGGGCGCCAGGTCGGGCTGCGTCTCGGCCGCCACCTCGACTGGTTCGACGAGCGGCTCCACGCCAAGTCCTTCGAGGCCCAGGAATTCCAGTTCGCGGAAACGGCTCAGCACCGTTTCCAGCACCTGCGCCATCTGCGCCGGCGGTACCACGCGCCCGACCTTGGCTTCGACGGAGGCTGCAAGGGCGTGCAGTTCGAGGTCACGCGCAGCGATCAGTTGTCGCGTGCTGGCATCCGGGTCGACGTGGGCACCGGCGATCAATTCATTGCTGACCGCTTCCATCCGCTGCAGGGCGTCAGCACCCGTCGCAATCTCGGCCACCAGCGCGCGCTTGCGGACGTCGAGTGGCTCGAGCAGCAACGCATGCCAGCCGAGCGCGACGCTCAGCAGCACGGACGTTGCGATCAGCACGCGTTCCTTCAACGTCAAGGCATCCAGGCGCGCGATGATCTGCGTCGCGCCGCTCCGTGGTTTGCGTGCGGTGCTCACCGGGACTTCTCCGCCGCTTCGATGCCGACGGTCGCAAGCGTGAAAGCCACGGCGGCATCGGCCGGATCGCGTTCGAGTTCGAGTCGGCTGAACACCTTGCCCTCGAAGGCGTGTTCCGCCGCGAGACGCTGCACGTACATCGGCACCAGTTCGGGTGCCTGCGCCCGGCCTTCGACCCCGATCTGCGCACCGCCGGCGGCGATGTCGATGCGGGTGAGCCAGGTACCGGCGACGTGCTGACGCGCGAGACCGGCGAGAAAGGGGGACAGCCCGGATGTGTTGCCGAAGGCACCGTGATTGAGCGCCGTCGCCAGTCGGCGCGTCTGTTCCAGCTCGGCTTGCAGCGCGGCGACGCGCGCGGCCAGCGCCGGATCGGCAACCCGTTTCGGCAGTCGCGACTGCAGTTCGTCGAAGCGCCGTTCAGCAGCGGCGCGTGCAACACCCAGCGCGCGCGCCTCCGCGGCAAGCGTGTCGACCTGCCACCACGCGTAGGCATGCAGCACGAGCAGACCACCAGTGACGACTGCCACCATGCGCAGCATCGAGCGCGCGGCGAACACGCGCTGCGGCTCGCGCATGGTCGGCTGATACAGGTTGATCTGCTGGCTCATGCGGCTTTCACCCCTTCACGCAGCGCGGCCCCGATCGCGAGGACGCAGCGAGCCAGCGTGGCGGGCGCGAGGGCGGCCGTCGCCGGGTACAGCGACGCCAGATCGAGCCAGCGCGTGGGAATGCCGAGCTGCGCCTGCAGGTATTCGGCGAGTCCGGCGACTGGTTGGGGCAGGCCGGCGAGCACGATGCCGCCAATCGACGGCTGCGCGAAATGACGCTCGTAGAAGTCGAGCGAGCGCTGGATTTCAATCGTCAGCGCATCGAGCGTGCCTTCGAGCGCCGGCGTCAGCGCCGGCCCTGCCTGCTGCAGACGCTCGCGGCCGCAATCGAGCCGGCGCGAGAAATACAGCGCACCGCGTCGGGTGACGGTCATCAGCCCGTGATGCGCATCGAAGTGAAGCAACGCAGCGCCTGCATCGTCTTCGGGCAGACGCACGGCCAGGTTGCGCAACGCGAATTCGGGGATGTCGACGACTTCGAGCGCGAGCCCGGCAGCCTTCGCGATGCCGGCGACGCGCTGGACGCGTTCGCTGCGCGCGGCGACCGCGTACATGCGCCGCGCGGCGCGGCCGTCATCGGTCGGCACGTCGAAGACGTCGATCACGGCGTCGTCGATATGAAAGTCGATCAGTTCCTTGACGCGCCAGCGCATCGCGGCGCGCAGTTCGGCCGGGGGCACTTCGGGGGTGTCGACGAGCACGAGGCTGTAGTCGGCAGCCGCGACGAGGCTGACGCAGCCGACATGGCCGAGCCGCCGCTCACGGACCCAGCGCGCGAGCAGCGCCGCGCTACGCGACGGATCGCCGGCGAGGAATTCGAGCTGGGACAACGCGGCGCCGCCGGGCGCGGCGTGGTCGACCAGCGCCACGGCACAGCCGTCGTCGTCGATGCAGGTGGCGAGCGTCTGCCGCCCCCGCGCGTGTCGTGTCGGAAAAATTCGCATGCTTCCCCCGTGAATGTCGGGGGACGCCCACTCGCCCCGCCGCTTTCACCTGGAAGTGTTAGCGGCGTCACAGCTCAGAGGTTGAATTGCCGGAAACCTCAGCGTCGCCAGGTGCGGTCCTCGGCGCCCGGCTCACGCGCCATCAGCGCCTCGACCGCGGCGGCAGGCGTCGTCGTGCCCGCGAGCACCAGGGCCACCTGTTCGACGATGGGCATGGCGACGTCAAGTCGGGCGGCCAGGGCGGCCACCGCGGGCGCGGTCGCGGCGCCTTCGACCAGCCCGATGCCGGCCTCGGCCGCGGACACCGAAGTGCCGCGCCCGAGTGCGAGCCCGAAACGGCGATTGCGCGACTGGTCGTCGGTGCAGGTCAGGACGAGGTCGCCGAGACCGGACAGGCCCATGAAGGTCTCGGGCCGCGCGCCGAGCGCAACGCCGAGCCGCGCGATTTCCGCGAGGCCGCGCGTGATCAGTGCGGCGCGGGAGTTGGCGCCGAGGCCGAGCCCGTCGGCGATGCCGGCCGCAATGGCGAGCGCATTCTTCACGCTGCCGCCGACCGCGACGCCGGCGAGGTCGTCGGTCAGGTAGGGTCGGAAGCGGGCCGTGTGAAAGCCCGCCAGCAGGCTCGCGCCGAATTCCGCGCTGCTGGCCGCGATGGTCACCGCGGCCGGCCGCCCTTCGGCGACTTCGCGCGCGAAGTTCGGCCCGGACAACAGGGCCAGATCGACCCCGGGCCCGAATTCCTCGCGCACCACCTCGTGCACGAGCAGCCCCGTCGCGAGTTCCAGCCCTTTCGCCGCACACACCAGTCCGCGCAGGCCGGGCACGGCGGCGCGCAGCGCGCGGGCGATACCGCGAGTGGTCTGGCACGGTGTCGCCAGCACGGCGATGGCGCAGGCGCTGGGCGTGTCGCTGAGGTGCTCTACGATCTGGAGGCTCGCGGGCAGCCGGATGCCGGGCAGGTAGCGGGCGTTTTCGTGGCGCGCGCCCAGCTCGCGCAGGGCAGCGGCATCACGGCCCCACAACGCAACCGGGCGGCCGCGATCGGCGAGGACGGTCGCCAGCGCCGTGCCCCAGGCGCCGGCGCCGAGCACGAGAAACACCGGCGCTGTCATGCGCGGGTCGTCGTCGCTCAGTGCTTCTGATCGGCCGGCGCCGCGCGGCGGCGCTGGAGTTCCTGCGCGTACAGGGCGTCGAAGTTCACCGGCGACAGCAGCAGCTGCGGGAAGCCACCCTTGGTCACGACGTCGCAGATCGCTTCACGCGCGAACGGGAACAGGATGTTGGGGCAGGCGGTGGCCAGGATCGCGGGCAGATGCTGCTCGCCGAAACCCGAGATGTTGAAGATGCCGGCCTGCTGGACTTCGATGAGGTAGATCGTGCGGTCGTCCTGCTTCACCGTGCAGGTGACGGTCAGCACCACTTCGTGGACGTCCTGACCCAGGCTGGTCGCGGCGTTCGCGAAATGGAGGTCGAGCCCAGGGTTCAACTGCTCGGTGAAGACCTTCGGCGCATTCGGCGCTTCGAAGGACAGGTCCTTGATATAGATCTTCTGGATGCCGAGCTGGCCCTGGACCGGCTGTTCGTTTTCATTCGCCATGGTGAGATGCCCTGTGTGTGTGGATGCCGAATGCGTGCCTGCGGCCCGCGATTATTTGATGGTCTGGACCGGCAGGTTCTCGCCCCGCCAGGCGGCAAGGCCGCCCTGCAGGCTGAAGACCTTGCCGAAACCCTGCGCGCGCAGCGCCTTGGCCGCGCTACCCGACTGCGCGCCACTCTCGCAGTACACGAGCAGCGGCCGCTCCTTGTACTTGGCGAGGCGCGCGGCGCCGCCGGCGATGTCCTGCGGCGTCACGTTCAGGGCATTGATGATGTGACCGGCCTTGAACGCCGCCTCCGGACGAAGGTCGACGGGCACGGCGTCTTCCTGGTTCAGCACCAGGACCGCCCGCTGCGGTGACACGGCCGATGACCCGCCGCCCTGCACGAGCGTATAGATCAGGGCTGCCAGCACACCGACGAAGCCGGCGAACAGGACCAGATGATTAGCGATGAATTCGATGAATTGCGCCATGCGCGGGAGCCCGTCCGTCGGATGAATTGCGGTTTCGTGACAAGGTGTTGCAAGCCGGGGCGGCGAGGGGCCGTATGATACACTCAATCCCACCGCGCGCCGCATGGTGACGACCGCGGCGGGTGTGTGAAACAGGCCCAGTGAGAGACAGAAAACAGCCGCCATGTCCAAGGTGAAACACCCCGTCCTGCTGGTGGTCCTCGATGGTTGGGGACACAGCGAAGAATCCCGCTTCAACGCGATCCACGCCGCCCGCAAACCGAACTGGGACCGGCTGTGGCGGGACAGTCCCCACACGCTGATCCGCTGTTCCGGCCTCGACGTGGGCCTGCCGGACGACCAGATGGGGAATTCCGAAGTCGGCCACATGCACCTCGGCGCCGGCCGTCTCGTCTACCAGGACTACACCCGCATCTCGAAGTCGATCGCCGACGGCGACTTCTTCGACAATGCCGTTTTCCGCTCGGCCTTCGAACTCGCCGCGCGCAGCGACCGCGCCGTGCACCTGCTGGGCCTGCTGTCGCCGGGCGGCGTGCACAGCCACGAAGACCACACGGTCGCCCTGATCGAACTCGCGCGGCGCTGTGGCGTGCGGCGCCTGTACGTGCACGCTTTCCTCGACGGCCGCGACATGCCGCCGAAAAGCGCCGCCCCGTCGCTCGAACTGATCGCCCGGCACTGCGCCGCCTCCGGCATCGGCCGCATCGGCAGCCTCATCGGCCGTTATTTCGCGATGGACCGCAACAAGAGCTGGGATCGCGTCAAGCAGGCCTACGACCTCATCGTCGACGGTGTCGCCCCGCACGTCGCGAGCGACCCGCTGGCGGCGCTCGAGGCTGCCTACGCGCGCGGTGAGACCGACGAATTCGTCACCGCGACCGCCATCGTCGACGAGCACGGACCGGTGCGGATGGCGGACGGCGACGTCGTGGTCTTCACGAACTTCCGCGCCGATCGCGCCCGCCAGATGACGACGGCGCTGATCGACGCTGAATTCACCGCGTTCGAGCGCGCGCGCATGCCGGCACTCGGCCGCTTCGTCGCGATGACCGACTACAGCGAACAATTCAAGGTGCCGGTCGCCTTTCCGACGATCGACCTCAGCCACACCTTCGGGCAGGTCGTCTCCGAACAGGGCCTGCGTCAGCTGCGCATCGCCGAGACCGAGAAATACGCGCACGTCACGTTTTTCTTCAACGGTGGCGAAGAAACCCCGTTCGCCGGCGAGGACCGCCTCCTCGTCGCGTCGCCGGCCGTCGCGACCTATGACGAAAAGCCGGAAATGAGCGCGGCCGAAGTGACCGACCGGCTCGTCGCCGCGATCGACAGCCGCGAATATGACGCGATGATCTGCAATTACGCGAATGCCGACATGGTCGGCCACACCGGCAATTTCGACGCGACCGTCCGCTGCATCGAAACCCTCGATGCCTGCCTCGGCCGTCTGGCCGACGCCTGCCGCCGCACCGGCACCGAAATGCTGATCACGGCCGATCACGGCAACGCCGAGAAAATGCGCGCGGCGCCGGACGGCGAGTCCGAGCCGCACACGGCGCACACCAGCAACCTCGTCCCGCTGGTCTACTTCGGCCGGGACGCCGAAATGGCCGGCACCGGCTGTCTGAGCGACATCGCGCCGACGATGCTCGCGCTGCTCGGTGTGCGCCAGCCGCCGGAAATGACCGGCCATTCCCTCGTTCATCTGAAAGACGCCGCCCAGCACGCGGCCTGAACGGCCGCCCGGCCGTCGGACAGTCGGCATCGTCACCCGCGTCCACGACGCGGGCCACAACTTCGCGCGTGTCTGCGCGTCGAAATCCTGCATAATGACGCAGCGCCCAATCCGCGGCGCGATCAACCTTGGTGTGCATCACACTTCAATGAAACATCGCCTCCACGCCGCTGTGCTGGCCGCCCTGCTCGGCAGCGCCTTCGGCCCGGAACTCGCAGCCCAGCAGCCATCGCCGGCCGCGCCCGCGGCGCCGGCAGCCTCCAGCGCCCCGGCTGTCCCCGCAGTGCCCGCCGCGCCGGCGGCCGAACCGATTCCCATCGACGACATTCGCCTGCTCGTGGAGATCTTCCACAAGGTCAAGAGCGACTACGTCGAACCCGTCACCGACAAGAAGCTGATCGACAGCGCGATCAAGGGCCTGCTGGCCGGCCTCGATCCGCATTCGACGTATCTCGACGCCGACGCCTACGAAGAACTGCAGGAAGGCACGACCGGCGAGTTCGGCGGCCTCGGGCTCGAGGTCGGGACCGAGGATGGCTTCGTGCGCGTGATCGCGCCGATTGACGACACGCCTGCGAGCCGCGCCGGCGTGCAGGCCGGCGACACGATCATCAAGCTCGACGACGCACCGGTGAAAGGCATTTCACTGAACGAAGCGATCAAGAAGATGCGCGGCAAGCCAGGTACCCCAATCGGCATCACCCTAATGCGCGAAGGGGTCGAGAAGCCGATCGAGCTGACGCTCGTGCGCGACGTGATCAAGATTCGCAGCGTACGCGGCCGCCTGCTGGAACCCGGCTTCGGCTATGTCCGCGTGTCGGCGTTCCAGGCCAACACCGGCGACGATCTCGTGGCCCAGCTCGAAAAGCTGAAGACCGAATCGAAGTCGGCGCTGAAAGGCCTCGTGCTCGATCTGCGCAACAACCCGGGCGGCGTGCTCGGCGCCGCCGTGGCGGTGTCCGACGCGTTCCTCGACGCGGGCCGCATCGTCTACACCGAGGGCCGCATCGAGGATGCGAAGCTCGAGTTCGATGCGAAGCCACCGGATCTGATCGGCGGCGCGCCGCTGGTGGTGCTGGTCAACGAAGGTTCGGCGTCGGCGTCCGAAATCGTGGCCGGCGCCCTGCAGGACCGTCAGCGCGCGGTGATCATGGGCCGCCAGACCTTTGGCAAGGGCTCGGTGCAGACGATCCTGCCGATGAACAACAATGCGGCGATCAAGATCACGACGGCGCGTTACTTCACACCGAACGGCCGCTCGATTCAGGCGGAGGGCATCAAGCCCGACATCAAGATCGACAAGCTCAAGGTCGCCGACTTCAATGCCGAGGACGGTGCCTTCGTCAAGGAATCGCAGCTCGATCGACATCTCGAGAACAAGGACACCAAGGACGCGCCGCCGGGCGAGGCCGCGAGCGACGACAGCGCGCAGCGTGCCGAACTCGCCAAGCAGGATTACGAACTCTACGAAGCCCTGAACCTGCTCAAGGGCATGGTCCTGCTCCAGGCGCGAAGCTCGCCGCCGTCGGGCTGAACCGGCGGTGTCGCTCGCGGCGCTGACACTGGCCGCGTGCCTGGCCGCGGGCACGCCGCCCGCGGTCGCGATCCTGATCGACGACATCGGCTACCAGCCCGGCGCCGATCTCGCGGCGCTGGGCCTGCCCGGCGCCTACTCCTACGCCGTCCTGCCCCATGGCCCGCACGGCGCGCGCTTCGTGGCCGCGGCGCGCGCGCTGCGGCGGGACAGCCTGCTGCATCTGCCGATGGAAGCCGAACGCCGCAACGAACTGCTGGGCCCCGACGCGCTGATGCATGACATGTCGGACGCCGCGCTCGGCCAGGCGTTCAGTGCCGCGCTGGCGAGCGTGCCGGCGGTCGTCGGCATCAACAATCACATGGGCAGCCGTCTGACCGGCGAATCGCGGCCGATGGAGGTGCTGGCGCGACAGCTTGCCGCGCAGCCCGGCCTGTTCTTCGTCGACAGCCGCACGACCGCGCGCACCGTCGCGGCGAGCACGATGCGCAAACGCGGCGTGCCCACGCTGGAGCGCGATGTCTTCCTCGACAACCAGCGGCGCCCGACGGCCATCCGGCGCCAGCTCGCCACGCTCGTCGCCCGCGCGAAACGCCACGGCTACGCGCTCGGCATCGGCCACCCCTATCGCGAAACCCTCGCCGTGCTGCACGCCTGGCGCCCGGCCGCGGACGAGGTGCGGCTGGTGCCGGTATCGAGTCTGCTCGGGAAGGTCGACGGGGTCGTGACGCCGGTGAACACCCTTCCCCCCTGCACGACGTCGCCGCGCGGCGGTTGAGACGCGTCGCCGGCGAGTTCCGCCTGCGGCGGCGCAGCGCGCTAGACGTCGCGAATCAGAAAGGCCCGCAGCAGCATCAGCGCGCCGACGCCGCCGAGGATCCAGACGCCGGCCGGATACGCCGCCCAGCTGCTGCCAGGCTCGCCGACCATGCTGTGCAGAACGCCGGCGGCGATGATGAGGCCGGCGCCGGCGACCGAATAGGACAGCCGCCGATGCACGTTGCGGATTTCGCGCCGGATGTCGTCGAGGATCTGATCGTGGGTCGCCAGTTCGATGCGTCCCTGTTTGAGGCGATCGAGCACATCGAATGCCAGGCCCGGCAGTTCCGGCAGGCGATCGATCCAGCGCGGCACGCTTTCGCGCGTCGAACGGATGAGGCTGCGCAGGCCCACGCGATCGCGCATCCAGCTCTCGAGCGACGGGCGCGCGGTGCGCCACAGGTCGAGTTCCGGATCGAGCTGGCGCCCGATGCCTTCGACATTGACGAGCGTCTTCTGCAACAGCAGCAGCTGCGGCAGGATTTCCATGTGGAAGCGCTGGGCGGTCTGGAACAGTCTCACCAGCAGCTGACCGATTGAAATCTCGCGCACCGGGCGATCGAAAATGGGTTCGCAGACGGTGCGTATCGCGAACTCGAAGTCGTCGACGCGGGTTTCCTTCGGCACCCAGCCCGATTCGACGTGCAGTTCGGCGACGCGCCGGTAGTCGCGTTCGAGAAAGGCGTGAAAGTTCTCGGCGAGATAACGCTGGTCGAACTCCGACAGCGAACCCATGATCCCGAAATCAACGAGCACGAACACCGGCAGGCCACCGTCGGCGCCGGGGCGCACGAACAGATTGCCGGGATGCAGATCGGCATGAAAGAAGTGATCGCGGAACACCTGGGTGAAGAACAGTTCGACGCCTGTCTTCGCCAGGTGTTCGAGATCGACACCCGCATCGCGCAGCGCCGGAATATTGCTGATCGGAATGCCGTCGATGCGTTCCATCACGAGCACGTTCGGCCGCGACAGCCCCCAGTGGATTTCCGGCACGTAGAGATCCGGCGAGTGGGCGAAATTGCGGCGAATCTGCGACGCATTCGCCGCCTCGCGCAACATGTCGAGTTCATCGAGAATGGTCTTCTCGAATTCATCGACCACCCGCGCGGGCTTCAGCAGGCGTCCGCGCGACCAGTAGCGTTCCGCCGTGTCGGCGAGCAGCCGCATCAGTCCGATGTCGCGCTCGATCGTACGGCGAATGCCGGGCCGCACGACCTTCACGATGACTTCGCGCCCGTCCTGCAGCTGCGCCACATGCACCTGCGCGATCGAGGCCGACGCCAACGGCTGCTCATCGAAGCTGCTGAACACTTCACCAACCGGCTTGCCGTACGCGCGCTCGACGATTTCGCGCGCCTGCGCGCCCGGAAACGGCGGTACGTGATCCTGCAGTTTCGACAGCTCTTCGATGATGTCGTCCGGCAGCAGATCGCGCCGCGTCGACAGCATCTGGCCGAGCTTGACGAACAGCGGACCGAGTTCTTCGAGCACCGCGCGGATGCGCGGTGCGCGCGGGCCATAGTTCGGGCGGGTCCAGTTCCACGGCAGCAGGTAGCGCACGAAGCGCAGTGGCTGCAGCATCGGCATCGCGAACAGGATCTGGTCGAAACCATGACGGATCAGCACGCGCTGAATCGTCAGCACGCGCAGGAAGTGACTCGGCAGATGCATCATCGGCGCGCTTTCCGCTCGAGGCGCGTCAGGCGCGCGGCGCAGCGATCGAGCGCCATGTCCAGGCGCAGCGCCTCGGCGCCGAGGTGCTCGATATCGGGCGCGGTCGGCAGCAGGCGCGCTTCCTCGAGCAGGTATTCGCTGACGTCGCGTTCGACGCTCGCATGCGCCTGCTTCAGAAATGCGAACGCCCCTTCGATGGCGCGACCGACCTGGCGCGCCGGCAGATTGCCGATGACGCGCGCAAGTTGCGCTTCCCAGTCGATCGACAGGCTGTCGAAAGCGGTCTCGAGCTGGCGCACGGTCGCAAGATCGCCCTGGATGCGGACCTTGCCGGCCGGCACCGCATCGCCGGCGCGATGCGCGCGCGCCATCGCGATGAAATCGGCGAGGTTGCCTTCGAGCACGACATCGGCCGGCGCCACGCTGCGCGTGGCGAGGAGGATGCCGTCTGATTCGATGGCCAGGCACAGCCGCAGGCCGAGCCGCGTGACCTGCACTTCGACCGAGCGGCCGGCCAGTTCGGCAAGCTGCGCACTTGCCACTTCGTCTTCGCGCAACAGGCGGTTGACGAGTCCGGCCACCCGCTCGAGGACACGCTGAGGCGCGATCAGATCCGCGATCATCTGCCGCTTACAGCCGCATGCCGCTGTGCAGGGCGACCACGCCCCCCAGCAGGTTCAGGTAACGGCAACGCTCGAGGCCCGCTTCGCGCATCATGTCGGCGAGCGCTTCCTGCCCGGGATGCATGCGGATGGATTCGGCGAGATAGCGATAGCTCGCTTCATCCTTCGCGATCAGCGCGCCGAGCTTCGGCAGCAGCCTGAACGAGTAGAGGTCATAGAGCTTCGACAGCGCCGGCGACGACACCTGCGAGAATTCGAGCACGTGCGCAGTCCCGCCCGGCTTCAGCACGCGATACATCTCGGCGAGCGCGCGCTCCTTGCGCGTGACATTGCGCAGACCGAACGCCATCGTGATCACGTTGAAGCTGCGGTCGGGAAACGGCAGACACTCGGCGTCGGCCTGCACGAAGCGCACGTTGTCGATCGCGCCGGCGTCGATCAGGCGATCGCGGCCGACCTCGAGCATGCTGCGGTTGATGTCGAGGATGACGACCTCACCGTCCGGCCCCACGTCGCGCGAAAGCAGGCGCGTCAGGTCGCCGGAACCGCCGGCGAGATCGAGCACGCGATCGCCGGGACGGGCACCGGCGATGAACGTGGCGATGCGCTTCCAGACACGGTGCATGCCCAGCGACATCAGGTCGTTCATGAGATCGTAGCGCCCGGCGACCGAATCGAACACGCCGCGCACGCGCGTGGCCTTCTCTTCTTCGCGGACTCGCTGGTAACCGAAATGCGTTTCGCGATCGCTGCTCAAGGCGCGGGCCTCAGTTGCCGGCAGTGGCCTTCCGCGCGTAACCGGCGGCGTCGAGCGCCGCGAGATATTCGCGCCAGTTGGTGTCGAAGTCGCGGCCGAGTTTGTACAGGTAATCCCAGGTGTAGAGCCCGGTATCATGGCCATCGTCGAACACCAGCTTCACCGCGTAGTTGCCGACCGGCTCGATGCCCTTGACGTTGACGGCTTCCTTGCCCGTCTGCAGCACGCCCTGGCCGGGACCGTGACCACGGACTTCCGCCGACGGCGAATAGACCCGCAGGTATTCGCACGGCAGGCGGTAGCGCACGCCGTCATCGAAGGCGATCTCGAGTACCCGCGAAACCTGATGGAGTTCGATGTCGGTCGGAATATGTTCAGCCATGGCAGCGCAGCCTACAGGATATAGCGGGCCCAGTCCTCATCCTTGACCAGCTCGCCAAGGTGTTGTTCGACATAGGCTTGATCGATGACGACGGACTGTCCGGTGCGGCTCGGCGCGGTGAAGGACAGGGCTTCGAGCAGACGCTCCATCACGGTGTGCAGCCGGCGCGCACCGATGTTTTCGCTGCGTTCGTTGATGTGGTGGGCGATCTCGGCGATGCGTCGCACGCCGTCCTCGGCGAAGGACAGCTCGACTCCTTCGGTCTTCAGCAGCGCGTGGTACTGCTCGGTCAGCGAGGCTGTGGGCTCGGTGAGGATGCGCACGAAATCCTCGACACCCAACGACGTCAGCTCGACCCGGTTTGGCAGCCGCCCCTGGAGTTCGGGGATCAGGTCGGACGGTTTCGACAGGTGAAATGCGCCGGACGCGATGAACAGGATGTGATCGGTCTTGATCATGCCCTGCTTGGTGTTGACGGTGCAGCCTTCGATCAGCGGCAGCAGATCGCGCTGCACGCCTTCGCGTGACACGTCCGGTCCCTGCGTTTCGCCCCGCCGCGCAATCTTGTCGATCTCGTCGAGGAACACGATGCCATTCTGTTCCACGTTGGCGACCGCGCGCATCCGGATGTCATCTTCGTTGACGAGTTTCGCCGCTTCCTCGTCGGTCAGCAGCTTCAGCGCTTCTTCGATCTTGACCCGGCGCGCGCGTTTGCGCGTGTTGCCGAGGTCCTTGAACATGCTCTGCAGCTGGCTCGTCAGCTCTTCCATGCCCGGCGGCGTCATGATTTCCACGCCCGCCTGCGGCTGCGCCACCTCGATCTCGATTTCCTTGTCGTGCAGCTTGCCCTCGCGCAGCATCTTGCGGAAACGCTGACGGGTACTCGATTCGTCGGCTTCGGTCGTCTCCCCGAACGCGCGCGGCGGCGGCAGCAGCGCGTCGAGCACGCGCTCCTCGGCGGCGTCGGCCGCCTTCTCGCGGAACTGCGCGGTGGCCTCGGCGCGCGTCATCGTCACCGAGGCTTCGACGAGATCGCGGATGATCGATTCGACGTCGCGGCCGACGTAACCCACCTCAGTGAACTTCGTCGCCTCGACCTTGATGAACGGCGCGCCGGCCAGCTTCGCGAGGCGCCGGGCGATCTCGGTCTTGCCGACGCCGGTGGGGCCTATCATCAGGATGTTCTTCGGCATGATCTCGTTGCGCAGCGCCGAGGGCACCTGGCTGCGCCGCCAGCGCGTCCGCAGCGCCACGGCGACGGCGCGCTTGGCCGCGTCCTGACCGACGATGTGCTTGTCGAGCTGATCGACGATTTCCTGTGGCGTCAGCGCCATCAACTGCTGTTCACGAGTCGGCATGGGCTTTAAAACTTGATCTCTTCGAGGACGACGTTCGAATTCGTGTAGACGCAGATATCGGCGGCAATCGCGAGACCTTTGCGCACGATGCTGGCGGCATCCAGCTCGGTGTTCTCGACCAGCGCGCGCGCCGCGGCCTGCGCGAAACTGCCGCCGGAGCCTATCGCCATGATCGAGTTCTCGGGTTCGATTACGTCGCCGTTGCCGGAAATGATCAGGGAGGATTCGCGATCGGCGACGACCAGCAGGGCCTCGAGCCGGCGCAGCATGCGGTCGGTCCGCCAGTCCTTCGCGAGTTCAACCGCGGCGCGCACGAGGTTTCCCTGGTGCTTGTCGAGCTTGCCCTCGAAGCGCTCGAACAGCGTGAAAGCATCGGCGGTGCCGCCGGCAAACCCGGCAATCACGCGCTCCTGGTACAGCCGCCGCACCTTGCGCGCATTGCCTTTCAGGATGGTATTGCCCATCGACACCTGACCGTCGCCGCCGACCACGACGTGGCCCGGGCGACGCACGGACAGGATGGTGGTCGCGTGATACTGCTCCATGACTCGGAACCCGTGGAAAAGAGGCCGGGATTGTACACCAGCGCTGTCCAGGGGTTGGGGCCGCGGGCCGGCCCCCGGGTGTCCTGCCGGTCGGCGGGCGCGCGGGTGATTCCGGGGGCGGCCGCGCGATTCTATCGCCGCAGCGGCGGCTTCAAATCGCGCCAGGGTCGTGCCTGCTCCAGTTGCGCCGCGAGGCGGATCAAGGTGGCCTCCGCACAGTCACGGCCGACGAACTGCACGCCAATCGGCAGCCCGGCCGCGGACAGTCCCATCGGCACCGAGATCGCAGGCGCGCCGCTTGCGTTGAACGGCGCGGTAAAACAGGCGTCCGGGCCCATCAGCGTGTCGTCGTAGGTTTCGCAGTCCAGCGACATGTCGTAGTAGCCATGCGTACGCGGCAGCATCGGCAGCGTCGGCATCAGCCAGACATCGAACGCGGCCATGCGTCCGGCGAGGTCGCGACAGATCGTGCGCATCTGCTCGACATGATTCGAATGTTCGACGCCGGAAAAGGCACGGCCTTTGGCACACAGGCTCCAGTAGAACGGCGCCATGTCGGCCCGCGTGGCCGGCCTGCCGACGAGCCCGGCGATGCTGTCGAAGAAGCCGGCCGTCTGGGTGGCGACGATCGCGGTGTAGGTCTTGAACAGCGGCCAGTAGTCGTAGGGCACCGGTTGCGGCTCGACATGATGACCCAGTGCTTCGAGGACCCGACCCGCGGCGCCCACGGCCTGCGTGATCTCGGGATCGATGGCGATGCCGGCGGCCGGACTGTCCGTGACGATCGCAATCTTCAGGCGCCCGGGATCCACGCCCACTTCGTCGAGGAAGGGGCGTGACGGCGACGCAATCTGGTAGGGGTCACCGGGCAGATGGCCATGGGTCACGTCGAGCAGCGCGGCGGTATCGCGCACGCTGCGGGACACGCCCAGGATCGTCGCGCCGCCATACCAGAAATCGGCGGCGGCCGGCGCGAGACTGATGCGACCGCGCGAGGGCTTCAGGCCGACCAGCGCGCAGTTGGCAGCCGGCCCCCTGATCGAGCCGCCGCCATCGGAGGCTTCAGCCATCGGCAGCACTCGCGCCGCCACCGCGGCGGCCGAGCCACCGCTCGAGCCGCCCGGCGTGCGCTCGGGATCCCACGGACTGCGCGTGATACCGAAGAGACTCGACTCGGTCGCCAGCATCCAGCCCTGTTCGGGCGAGGTGCTCTTGCCGAACGGAATCATGCCGGCGGCCTTGATCCGCTGCAGCGTCAGCGAATCGAACGGGGCCACGACGTCTTTCATGTACGGCGACGCATTCGTGAACGGCTGCCCGGCCCAGGCCGTCGCCAGTTCCTTGACCAGCCACGGCACCCCCTTCAGCGGGCCGTCGGGCAGGGCCGGATCCTGCGCGCGGTCCAGGGCCTGCTCGAACGCGCGATGTGCCAGGAAATTCAGCGCAGGTTGCTGCGCCTCGGCGCGCCGTATCGCTTCGCTCATGACTTCGAACGGACTGACCTCGCCGTGCCTGACCAGCGCCGCCAGGCCGAGGGCGTCGAGATCTTCGTACTCGGCAAAGCTCATCGAAACGCCCGCGCGCTCACAGCGTGAACCGGACGACCGCCGCGCCACTGCCGTAAGCGGGCCCGTAGCCGAGCGTCGTCGCGCCACGGTAGGCCTCGCCCAGCGCCCCCAGCACGAACGCGAGGTGTTTCATGCCCATGTCGGCGCGCGCACTCGCGGCATAGTCCGCGACGAACGCGCGCAGCGCTGGCGCATCGCCTGCGGCAAGTCTCGCCAGCAACTGCTGGTTCAGGGCGTCGTCGGCGGTCGACGCGATGTGATCCGACGCCGGCTCGATCTCATGCCGGAACAGCGTTCCGGACAGGCCACCGATGCCGATCACCGCATAGCGCCGCCCCAGCCGCGCGGCCTGCGCCGCCGCCAGCGCGCCGAGCGCTTCGGTTCTCTGCCAGTCGTGATAGAGGTTGTTGGCCGCGATCACGACCGGGTAACGATGTGCCGGATCGAGGAAGCTGCTGGCGACGATCGTGCCGGTGTCGATCGGAAAGCCGTCGTAATCCACGCCCTTGGAGCGCACGCCGAGTGCCGGCGTCGCCTCGATGCAGGCCTGCGCGAGTTCGGTGTCCACGCGCAGATCGAACGGCAGATCGCCGAACTCGTACCAGTTTTCGTCGACGTGCACGCCTTGCACGCGAGGCCGGGTCTGCCACAGCTCATCGAGCACGGCGAGCCACTGGGTCGAGTAGAGAATCAGGACGTCAGGCCGGGCTTCGGCGAGCGCCGCGGCCGCCTGCGCATGCGCGGCCACGAGGCCGGCCCACACCGGCACCTCCGGTCGCAGCAGGGGCAGCGGCGAACCGGGCACGAGAAAAGCGGCGACGAGTGACATGCGAACTCCGTGTGAAAGGTGCGGCCGGGGCTCAGGCGACGCGCGTCAGATCCCATTCCATCACGGCGTTGCCGGTGCCGATCACCGTGCCGTAACCGTGCAGCTCGCCTGGCATTTCCGGATAGCCCATCGCCGAGAACATCCAGGTGAACGCGCCTGATTTCACTTCGGCGAAGGCCTCGCGGATGAAGTCCGGCAGCAGTTCGAAGACTTCGCGCGTGCGACCCTGCCGCAGCAGTTCGATGATGCGCATGTCCCACAGGTAGCCGTCGTAGCTCTGCGGGTGCTCGCGCGACATGTCTTCGGGGATCGCAGGTTCCTCGTGGAAATGCCAATGGCACAACGTATTGGAGGCGAGCAGCACCGCACGCCGGCCCGAGCGCTCGATCGCGCGCCGCGTCGCGGCGCCGAGCGTCGCCATTTCTCCCAGCCCGTCTTCCATGTTCAGGTAATACGGCGAGTTGTTGGCGGAGAGTCCCACCACCGGGATGTCCCACTGCGGGCGAATCATGTGCAGCGTCGTGATGGTGCCGTAATCGACCCGGAACTTCGGGTTGCGCATCATCTTGCCGACGAGACCGGCGGCGCGCGCTTCTTCGCAACACGCCTCGGCGAGCTCGACGTCGACCGTCAGATCGAAGTTGTACCGGAACAGGTTGGGAAAAATCGGATCGACCGACTTGCCGCTCAGATGCGGCACGCCGAGAAAGTGGTGACCGACCTGCGTCACCCAGTGTGGCGAATGCACCAGCAGCACATCGGGCTTGAGCCGCTCGATGCTCTGGCGCGCACGTTCATAGGCCCAACGCAGGGGCTCCCAGCCGCCGCGCGAGCGCGGTTCGTTCTGCGGTGGATTCTCGCCGTAGACCAGGTGCGGCGGATGTGGTGCCAGGAAGCCCGCAAGAATTTTGCCGGTCGCCATTCAAGCCTCCACCGGGCGCGGCACATAGGCCGTGCATTTGATCTCGATGCGGATCAGCGGATGAGGCAGCTGATGCACCGCAACAGTGGTGCGCGCCGGACCGTCGTGATCGAAGAACTCACCGTAGACCTCGTTGTAGCCGGCGAAGTCACCCATGTCGACGAGAAAACTCGTGACGTCGACGACATCCGCCAGGCTCGCGCCGGCGTGGGCGAGAATGCGGGCAATCGATTCGAGCACGGCGCGGGTCTGGGCCCGGACATCGAAGCGCACCGTGCCCAGCGCATCGACGTCGGCGCCGACGAAGGTATTGTCAGGGCGACGTGAGCTGATGCCCGACACGAAGACGTAATCGCCGGCGCGTTTGAAATGCGGGTACTTGCCGCGGGGCACTGCCTGCTCGGGAATGACTTCGGCCTTCATCGGCAACTCCTCGTGCATCCTTGCGGTCGAGCCTAAGCGCGACGCGAGGCGACTTCAAGCGCAAACGAATGCGGTCGCTGCGATGTTCCTGATAATCTCGACGCACCGACCAGCGAGGAGGCCAGTATGGGTCACACCACGATCTTCGTGAATGGCAAGGTGCTCACCGTCAATGCCGCGTTCGATCAGGCCGAAGCGGTGGTGGTCAAGGATGAGCGCATCCTGGCCGTCGGCACCACGCGGGACATGCGCAAGTTCAAGACCGCCGGCGCCCGCGAGGTCGATCTCGGCGGCCGCACGCTGATGCCCGGCTTCGTCGACACCCACGGCCATGTCGCGCTGTTCGGGCTGGACGAACTGAAGGTGTCGTTGACCGGCGCCACGTCCAGGCGCGAGATCCTGGACCGGCTGCAGGCGCGTGTGTCAGCGGCACGGCCGGGCGAATGGGTGGTCGCGATGCCGATCGGCGACCCGCCGTACTTTCTGAATGCCGACCACCTGCGCGCGGCAGGCGCGATCCCGAGCCTCGCCGAACTCGACGCCATCGCGCCGGACAACCCGGTCTACATCCAGGCGCCGACGAATCGCGTGCCCAACTTCGCCGTGCTGAACAGCGCCGCCCTGCGGGCCGCCGGCATCAGCCAGGGTCTCGACTGTTCACCGCATTCGAAAGTCGAGCTCGACGCAGACGGCCGGCTCACCGGCCTGCTCGAGGGTGCGATGCAACCGCTGTACAACGCCGACCCGCTGTACCAGCTCATCGAACGCGTCGCCCCCCGTCCTGCTTACGAGGATGTCCGCGACGGCATCGCCGCGCTCGCGCCCAGGTTCTCGGCGCACGGCACCACCACGCTGCTCGAGGCGCATCTGACCGATCCGGAGGAACTGCGCGCGTACGCGGAGCTGTTGAACGACGGACGCCTGCCCGTGCGCGTCTTCTACACCTTCGAGATCGATGGCCGGCAGTCCCTCGGCGACATCGAGCGTTATCTGAAAACGGTCCGCTTCGCGGCGAACGGCGGATTCGGCACCGCACAGCTGAAGGTGGTCGGCTGCAGTGTCGGTCTCGATGGGCCGTACTGGCACGGGGCGGCCTGCCACGATGCCCCGTATCCGGGCCCGTTCGGCGATCTCGTGCACCCCGGACCGCTGATCCCGTGGGATCACTACCGGGAGATTCTGCGCCTCGCGGCGCGCATGAACTTTCGCATCCATGCCGAGGCCGCCGGTCGCGGTTCGATCGGCATCGCGCTTAAAGCCTTCGACGAAATCGACCGCGAAAGCCCGCTGCGCGAAAAGCGCCATGTGCTGGAGCACTGCGAGTTTCCGACCCGCGCGCAGATCGCCGAATGCGCGCGGCTCGGCATCGCCCCCACCACCAGCACGAATTTCATCTGGGGCAAAGGCGCGGAAGTCTATCGGCAGCGGCTGGGGGAGGCCTGTGCCGAGCACGCGATCCCGTTGCGCGACTGGCTGGACGGCGGCGTGCCGATTGCACAGAGCACCGACTGGGGCCCGCACGATGCGATGTTCACGGTGTGGCAGTCGCTCGCGCGCCAGGCCGGCCTGACTGGCGAAGTCATCGGCCCGGCGCAGCGCATCACGCGCGAAGAGGCGCTGCGCTGCTTTACCTGGAATGGCGCGTGGGCCCTCAGGATGGAGCACGAGATCGGTTCGATCGAATCCGGCAAGCGCGCCGACCTCATCGTCCTCGATCGCGATCTCATGACCTGTCCGGAAGACGAGATCCGTTCGGCCCGGGTCGAGGCGACGATGCTGGACGGACAGTGGGTGCACGGCGGCGTATGAGCGCCGGCACCGCGACGGCGCCATGACCGCGGCGCCGCGGCCGACGGGGGCTGCCCGTCAGCCGCGGCCGTGAGCGCTCAGCCCGCGGAGGCGGGACGTTCTTCGTCGCGGGACCAGTCATGGCCCCGCATGCTCGCATCGATGACCTCGGGCAGATGCGCGACGCGGTGATCGATCAGCTGATCGGCACCCGTCACGCGCGAACGCGCCGCCTCCGGCGGACGCCCCTTGAGGGCGGCGAGTTCGGCGCGCGTGCGCGGCGCCACCGGCTCCTCGCGCAGGTAGTCGGGCTTGCCGTCGCTCGCGCGGAACTCGGGCATCACTTCCTCGGAGAAGATCTGCATGTTCTTGGTCACCATCCAGTTCGGCATCGGGCCGTAGGATGAACCGACCGCCAGAATGCCACCTGCCCCCACCTCGTCGCAGTATTCGCCCAGCTGGTTCTTCACCGTTTCGGGCGAGCCGACGATGATGTAGCGATCCTTCACGAGCTCGTCGTAGCTCAGTTGCTGCTGCGGCTTGACCTTGCCGGCCTTCAGCGCGCCGACGAAGTTGCGGAAGGATTTGGTGCTCATGTAACCCGGCGGGAAGAACAGCTGATCGGGAATCTTGAGTCCGGTGTTGAACACCCACGACAGGTGGGCCTTCGCCTCGCGGTGCGCCTGCTCGTCGGTCTCGGCCACGTACGTCGGGACACACGCGTTGAACATGCTTTTCGGTGCCTCGTAACCGAGCCGCCGGCATTCCTCACGCAGGCCGTCGAACGCCATCTTCGTGAACCACAGCGGCGCGAACACCATCATGTAGGTATAGCGGTGACGCGCGACGAACTGCAGGGTCTCCAGCGAACCCTGTCCCGGGATCCAGATCGGCGGATGCGGCTGCTGCATCGGGCGCGGCACCGGGTTCACGTTCGGAATGTAGAAGTGCTCGCCCTGCCAGGTGAACGGGCCGTCATCGGTCCACGCCTTGATGATGAGGTCGTGCGCTTCGTCGAAGCGCGCGACCGAGTCGCCGGGCGGCACGCCGTTGTTGAAGTATTCGCAGCCAATGCCACGCACGAAGCCCGAGATGATGCGGCCGCCGGAGATGACGTCGAGCATCGCGATTTCTTCGGCCACGCGCAGCGGATTGCCGTGCAGCGGAATCGCATTGCCGATGACGCCGATCGGGATGTGCCGCGTGCGCTGGATCAGCATCGCCGCAATGATGTTCGGCGACGGCATCGTGCCGTAGAAATTCGCATGGTGTTCATTGACGACCGCGCCGTCGAAACCGTAGCGCTCGGACGCGACGAGCTGATCGATGTATTCCTCGTACAGAATCCGGCCGCGCTGCGGGTCGTAGTGCTTGTTCGACAGGGACACCCAACTCGAGTCGATGTCAGCCGCCGGCGGAATGTACGGGTACGGCATCAGGTGGAAGAAATAGAAACGCAGCCTGTTCATCATTTGGTCTCCGCTATGAAGCCGAGCAGCGTGTCGGCGAGTTCGCGCGGCCGCTCGAGACAGGGTTCATGACCGGTGCCCGGAATGCGCACGAGCCGGCTGTTCGGCAGCACCTCGGCATAGCGATCGGACATTTCGTTCGGCACCAGGCGATCGACCTCGCCGCCGACGACCAGCGTCGGGCAGGTGAGCCGCTGCAGGCGGCGCTCAAGGGCGAGGTTGTAGCGCGGCGCCCACATCAGGCGCGCGGCCGCCGAGAATTCGGAATAGAGATGGATGCCCTCGTCGAAGTTGTCGGGGTCGGGCAGGAAATCCCGCATCACCGCCTTGTCCATGAACAGTCGGTCCATCAGTTCCGCCGGCGCGAGCTGAAAGATGTCGACGCCCGGATTGTCCGGCAGGCGCAGACCGACGGGCGTGATCAACGACAGCGACTTCAGTCTGCGCGGGTAGAACGATGCGAATTCCGCCGCCGCCCAGCCGCCCATCGAGAAGCCGATGAGGTGAATGCGATCGAGCCCGAGCTGTTCGAACAGCTGATCGTAGAGGAGCGTCAGGTCGTCGAAGTTGCGGAACCATTTCGGCATCGGTGTCTCGCCGAAACCCGGCTGTTCGGGCGCAATGAAATCGCAGCCCGCGGCCAGCATCTGGTAGAGCGGGATCCACATGCGCGTGAAGCCTGCGCCGTGCAGCAGCACGACGGCTTCGCCGCTGCCCTCACGACGATAGGCAATCGGCAGACCGCTGACGGTCTCGAACCGCGGTGGCGTGTAATACTTCGGTGGTCGGGGGACCTCGACTTTGTCGATGGCGTCGATATAGCTCACGGGCACACTCTCGGTTGACCTGACTGCCGCATTGTAGCCACAGCGTCGGAGCTGGCGTCCAGCCCGTTTTGCCAATCACCGCACGCCCCAGTCTCGCGCGGCGAGGCACGCCAGCGCGGCGCTGCGCGATGCCGCTTTGCAACATGACCTCGCCACGCGCTGCGTGTGTGCGCGCGAACGGCGCCCGTTCCATTACACTGCACCGCAATGCGCTCGCCGGCCGGCCATCGCCGCGCCGCGGCTGCCGGTGCGACCGCCCTTCCCGCCTGCCTGCGCTCACGGACCCGATCAGGACTGCCCATGACATTCACAGCACTCGCCGTACCGGAAGATCTGATCACAGCCCTCGGCCGGCAGCAGATCACAATCCCCACCGCCATCCAGACGGCGGCGATACCCCTCTTGCGCGAGGGCCGGAACGCCTACCTGCATGCCGAAACCGGCACCGGCAAGACACTCGCCTACCTGCTGCCGGTCTTCGACGGCCTCGATCTGTCGCTCGCGGCAACGCAGGCGGTCATCGTCGCGCCGACGCACGAGCTCGCCATCCAGATTCAGCGCCAGTGCACAGACCTGGCGCAACATGCCGGCCGCGCCGCGCGCATCCTGCTGCTGATCGGCGGCACCGCGCTCGATCGCCAGCTCGACAAGCTCAAGAAGAAGCCGCACCTCGTGGTCGGCTCGCCCGGCCGGATTCGCGAGCTCGTCGAGATGCGCAAGCTGAAACTGCAGCAGCTGCGCTACCTGATCGTCGACGAAGCCGACCGTCTGCTCGGCGTCGACGGACTGCCGGACATTCGCGCGCTGATCGGGGCGGCGCCGCCGACGCGACAACTGGTGTTCGTGTCGGCGACCGAAGACGCCGCGCTCACGGCCACCGTCAGTGCACTGGCGCCGTCGCTGGCGATGGTCAAGACCGGCGCGGTCGCCGTGAACGAGAACATCGAACATTTCTACGTCGTCTGCGATGAACGCGACAAGCCCGACATGGTGCGCCGGATCTTCCATGCGTTGCTGCCTGAACGGGCGATGGTCTTCGTCCATCGCAACGACACTGCGGCACAGGTCGCGGCGCTGCTCGAACGCCAGACGGTGCCGGTCGCAGATCTGAGCGGCACGCTGAACAAGCTCGATCGCAAACAGGCGATGGACGGCTTCCGCAGCGGCGCGGTGCGCGTGCTGCTCGCCTCCGACGTTGCCGCGCGCGGCCTCGACATCAAGGGCGTCACGCACATCATCAATCTCGACGTGCCGACGCAGAGCAGGGATTACCTGCACCGTGTCGGCCGGACCGGGCGTGCCGGCGCGCGCGGGGTCGCCATCACGCTGATGGCCGAGGGCGACACGCGCCTGGTGCGTCGCTACGAGGAAGAGCTCGGGATCCGCCTGCAGCAGGTGCGCGTGCGCGACGGGCAGGTGTACGTCGTCGGGGAGTAGCGGGCAGCGCGGCCTGGCGTCGGGGACTGCGGGCTTCTGCCCGTTCACCCCCCGGGCACGGGCAACGCGATCGCACTACAGCGGCCGGCCCGCGCCGGCGCTTGAGAGGGATTCTTCCCGTGTTGCGATGTTTCCCGATTCAATCGCAGTTCCGGATGTCGGCCCGGCAGCCCGTCATGCGCGCTGCTAAACCTTGCGACGGGTCGACGCAGTCACGCATGCCTGCCGGCGACACAACAGAATCAACAACGCATCATCCGGGAGTTTCCTCATGAAGAAATCCGTTTTCACCATCGCGCTTGCCTCCGTCCTCGCCGTCGCGCAGCCCGCGCTCGCTGAAGAATCCGGGGTCAATCGTGCCGCCGGCGGCGTCGCCGACGCCGTCACCTCGCCGGTCAAAGTGTTCGAAGGCATCTCGCAGGACACGCAGGCCTACGGTCCGGTCGGCGTCGTCAGTGGCAGCGTGAAGGGAGGCGTGCGCGCCGCGGGTCAGCTCGTGGCGGGGGCCGCGAATTTCGGCGTCGGCGTGGTGCAGGCGATGGCCGAGCCGTTCACGAACTGAGTCGGGGGCGAATGCGCCCGGGCGCCGTCGGCCGCTGCCGCGTTCGCGGCAGGGCCGGACCCCGGGGGCGGCACCCGCTGCATGTTGCGCCACAGCGCAGCATCGCAACCTGCAGCGCTGAGCGTGTGAAGAAATGCGTGGTCGGCCCCGATTCCTCTCGCGGCCGATTTCGCCGTGCTGCTACAGTAGCGGCACTCTTCACGACGAGGCCTGCCATGTCGAAGTCAGCCACTCAAGCCTTCCGGACCTCGACCATGGCAGCACCCTGCGACTACGACGTGATCGTCATCGGCGCGGGAGTGTCCGGCATCTACCAGATCAAGCGGCTCGTCGATCTCGGCGTGCGCGCCACGGTGCTCGACGCGAACGGCGATCTCGGCGGCACCTGGTACAACAACCGCTATCCCGGTGCCCGCTTCGACTCCGAAAGCTACACCTACGGCTACTCGTTCTCGAAGGAACTCCTCGAGGAGTGGCACTGGACCGAACGTTTCTCGCCGCAGCCCGAAACGCTGCGCTACCTGAATTTCGTCGTCGACCGGCTCGGACTGCGCGAACACATGCAGTTCGGTTGCCGGGTCGAGGTCATGCATTTCGATGAACAGACGGACCTCTGGCACCTGCGCCTCGGCGACGGGCGCACGCTGTCCGCGCGTGTCGTCGTCACCGGTCTCGGCCCGCTGTCGACGCCGACGCTGCCGAAGATTCCCGGCATGAGCGATTTCAGGGGCCTCTCGTTCCACACCTCGAACTGGCCTCATGAACCGCTCGATTTGACCGGCAAGCGCGTCGGCATCATCGGCACCGGCGCGACGGCGATCCAGATCATTCCGGTCGTTGCGCAGCAGGCCGCGCACCTCACGGTGTTCCAGCGGCGCGCGAACTGGGCCGCGCCGCTGAACAACGGGCCGATCTCGGCCGCGGAGATGGCGTCGATCCGCGCACGGTACGACGAGATCTTCGCCGCCTGCGCGCGCTCGCCGGCGGCCTTCGAACACGTGCCGGACAGCCGGCGCTTCTCCGAGGTGCCGCCGGCGGAACGCCGCGCGTTCTGGGATCGGCTCTACGACGAACCCGGCTTCGGCATCTGGCTCGCGAACTTCGCGGAAATCTTCATCGACGAACACGCCAACGCGGAGATCTCGGCGTACATCGCCGACCGCATCCGCCAGCGCGTGAAGGATCCGGCGCTTGCCGAGCGCCTGATCCCGAAGGACCACGGCTTCGGCATCCAGCGTCTGCCACTCGAGACGAACTACTTCGAAACCTACAACCGTGACAACGTCGAACTCGTCGATTCGAAGGCGACGCCGATCGAGCGCATCACGCCGACCGGCCTCTGCACCCGCGAGCGGACGTTCGACTTCGACATCATCGTCTACGCGACGGGCTTCGATGCGTTCACCGGCGCCTACGATCGCATCGACATCCGTGGTCTCGGCGGGCAGACGCTCCGCGACAAGTGGGCTGACGGTCCCGTCACCTATCTCGGCATGCTCGTGAGCGGATTCCCGAACATGGTGATGCTGGGCGGGCCGCAGACCGCGGCCGCGAACTTCCCGCGCGGATCGGAAATTGCCGTCGACTGGATCGTGCCGCTGCTCACGCACATGATGAACGCCGGTCATACGCGCTTCGATGCGAAGCCGGAGGCCGAGCAGGCCTGGTGCAATGCGGTCAAGGCGAGCTACCAGGGCCTTCTGATGAGCAAGGCGCAGAGCTGGATCACCGGCTACAACTCCAATCTCGAAGGCCACGAATACGGGCACACGCGCTACAACATCTTCGCGACGGGCGGCGTCGAGTACGCGAAGCACCTGCAGGCGGCGGCGCAGGGCGGCTACGCCGGCATCGCGTTCTCGTAGCCGGACCGGACGCACGCGGGCGCCGGGCAACGTCGCCCGGCGCCACGCCGTGCCCCGACTGATGCGCCCGTTCGCTGCTTCGCCAATCGCCACCGGCACCCCGTGGGCGGCAGACGCGCGCCATCACGACGCGGCGCGGGCAATCGCATGAGCGCCCCTGCCGACCCGCGGGCCGCACGCCGACTGCGCAACATCCTCGGCGCCTCGGCCGGCAATTTCGTCGAATGGTTCGACTGGTTCGCGTATGCGTCGTTCGCGATCTACTTCTCGCGCGCGTTCTTTCCGGCCGGCGATCAGACCGCGCAGTTGCTGAACACCGCATTCGTGTTCGCGGGCGGTTTCCTCGTGCGGCCGCTCGGCGCGCTGCTGTTCGGCACCTACGCCGATCGCGCCGGACGCCGCGCCGCGCTGACGCTGTCGGTTGCGCTGATGTGCGGTGGCGCACTGCTGATTGCGATCACGCCGACCGGACTCGGCGCGCTGTCGCCGACGCTGCTCGTCGTCGCGCGACTGATGCAGGGGCTCGCCGTCGGCGGCGAATACGGCGCCTCGGCCACCTACGTCAGTGAAATGGCGAGTCGTGAACGTCGTGGCTTCTGGTCGGGTTTCCTGTACGTGACGCTGATCGGCGGCCAGCTCGCGGCGATGAGTCTGCAGGTCGTCCTGCAACGGACCCTGAGCGAAGAGGCGCTGTACGCCTGGGGCTGGCGCATTCCGTTCGCGATTGGCGCCGCGCTCGCCGTGGTGGTGTTCTGGATTCGGCGCAACATCGAGGAGACGCAGGCGTTCGCCGGCGAGCAGACCGCGCCCGAGCACCGGGGCCGCCCGCTCGCGCTGATTGCCGAGTATCCAAAGGAGACCGCGATCGTCTTCACGCTGACCGCGGGCGGTGCAGTCGGCTTCTACACCTACGCGATTTACATGCAGAAGCTGCTCGTCAACAGCGCCGGGCTGCCGAAGGCCATGGTCGCTGAAATCATGACCGCCGTGCTCGCGACGATGATCTTCTTTCCGCCGTTCGTCGGCTGGCTCGCCGATCGCGTCGGGCACAAGCGCACGATGCTGTTCGGCTTCGGCAGCAGCGCGCTGTGCGCCGTGCCGACACTCCACGCGCTGAGCACCGCGACCGATCCCTGGACCGTCTACCTGCTGTGCGTCGCCGTGCTGTTCCTGCTGTCCGGTTACTACGCGCTCAGCGCCATTCTCAAAGCCGAACTCTATCCGACCCACATCCGGGGCCTCGGCGTCGCGTTGCCCTATGCGATCGCGCTGGCAATTTTCGGCGGCAACGCCGAAAGCGCCGCGCTCTACCTCAAACAGGCGGGCATGGAGTCGGTGTATTTCTGGATCGTCGCCGGCCTGTTCGCGCTCGCCTTCGTCGCCGCCGCGCTGATGCCGGACACGCAGCAGCATGGACGCCTCGGCGACTGACGCACCGGTGTTCGCGGCAGCCGCCGTGCGCCACCTGCGGCGTCAGGTCGAATCCCGCGCACCGTGGCGAAACACCGGACCGCTGCCCGACCATGAGCCCGGGCAGCGGTGGCGAAGTCGTGCCGCGCGGCGTCTTACTCGATCGTCACCCGCCGCGTCGACGCCTGCGTGCGCTTCGGCAAGGTCAACACCAGGATCCCGTTCTCGTATTTCGCCTTGGCGGCTGACGCATCGACTTCCTGCGGCAGCTGGAAGCTGCGCGAAACCGAACCGTAGTAGCGTTCGCTGCGCAGGACCTTCTCGTCCTTCGTCTGCTGATCCTGCTGCTTCACCTCGGCGGAGATCGTCACGACCCCGCCTTCCACGCCGACGTGGATGTCTTCCTTGCCGACGCCCGGCACTTCGGCCTGCACGGTGTACGCGTTGCCGTCTTCCTTGATATCGACCTTGATCTGCGCGGGCAGCGGATCGCCGTGCAGCGGCTTGACGAAATAGCCCGGGGCCACGTCGCGGAAGAAATCATCGAACAGGCTGCGTCCGCCGAAGTTGATCATGTTTGCCATGGTGCTCGTCCTCTATGTCTGGTTCGAAGCGCACCTGCGCTCCGTATAGCCAGGAAATGGTGGACGCACGGCGGGATTTCAAGGCGGCTGCCGCGCGCTGTCGCCGGCGCTTGATCGCGATCAATTCCGCACACGAGCCGGCAAGCTTGCGCGGCGCTACTGCCGCGTGCGAGCCTCCGCCGATGACTGCCCGGACCCTCACGCCACGCGCGTTGCTCCTGCTCGGCGTGCTCACCCTGATCTGGGGCACGAACTGGCCGCTGTTTCCGATCGCGATGCGCGAGATTTCAGTGTGGACCTTCCGTGCGTGCAGCATGACCGGTGCGGGCCTGATGCTGCTCGTGATCGCGCGGGCGCGGGGCCAGCTGCTCGACGTGCCGCGCAGGCACTGGGGCACTTTGCTCGCCTCGTCGTTCTGCTACCTCGTGGTGTGGAATATCGCGAGCGCCTACTCGACGCTGCTGATCCCGTCCGGCCAGACCGCGGTGCTCGGCTTCACGATGCCGCTGTGGGCGGCACTGATGGCGTGGGGTGTGCTCGGACAGCGGCCCGACGGGCGCCAGATCGCAGCACTCGTGCTCGGCGGGCTCGCGGTGTGCCTGCTGATGTGGCCGGCGCTCGACAGCTATGCGAAGGCGCCGCTCGGCTTTGCGCTCGGGATATTCGCCGGCCTCGGCTGGGCCGTCGGCACCCTGATTCTGCAGCGTCGCCCGATCGGCGTGCCGGCGCTGGTACTGACGGGCTGGCAACTGCTGCTCGCAGGCGTGCCCGTCAGCGTCGGTGCGCTGCTGCTGGGCGACCACGAGTGGTTCGTGCCGGGCTGGCAGACGCTCGCCGTCGTTGCCTACATCACCGTGGTGCCGATGAGCCTCGGCAACCTGTGCTGGTTCGCGATCGTCGGCATGCTGCCGGCCAACATCGCCGGCGTCGCCACCATCCTGGTGCCGATTGTCGCGATGGTGTCCGGTGCGATCGTGCACGGAGAGCCGCTCGGCGTGCTCGAATTCGCCGCCATGGCGTGCTGCGCGGGGGCCTTGTCGCTGATGGTGTTCAGGCAGCGCCGGCAGCCGGCGCGGCACGCCGCATCAGCCGAACAATAACGGGCGGCGGCGCGCCGGGCGTGGCCGCGTCACAGCGCGCGCCGGAACGTCAGGTTGATCCGGCGCGCGCCGAGTTGCGGATGCAGGCCGTCCTTGAGCGCGAGCACGCCGTGAAAGCGCAGGCGCGCGGGGCCGCCCCAGACGAGCACGTCGCCGTGGCCGAGCGGCAGACGACGGGCAGGATCGCGGCGTTGCAGGCCGCCGAGCAGGAACGTCGCCGGCAGGCCCAACGAGACCGACACGATCGGATGTGCGAAGTCCCGCTCGTCGCGATCCTGGTGCAGCGACAGGCGCGTGCCGGGCACATACTGATTCACCAGGCAGACGTCCGGTGAGTATTCCGCAAAGCCGGCCGCTGCCGCGGCGGTCGCAGCGAGCGCGCGAAACAGCGCCGGCATCGCGGGCCAGGCGCGGCCAGTGACGGGATCCTCGCGCGCATAACGATAACCCTGTCGATCGGACACCCAGCCGGCCTCTCCGCAATTGGTCATCGCGACCGACATCGCGAGCCCGCCCGGCGTCACCATGTGCCGCAACGGCGCCGCCGACAGGATGCCCTGCAAGGCCTCGAGCAGGGCATCGTCATCGGGCAGCGCGTGAGCCGGCAGATACGCCACGCCGTCGTCGAGACGCACGCAGGTGCCTTCGCCGGCAAACAGATCGCTCATGCCGGGCCGTTGCGGCGAGGCGCACCGCTGACCCGCGACGTCACGCGGGGCCGCAGCCAGCATGAATGCCGGCACGCACATTCTGGCGTTGCCGACAGCCCGACTTCGGCAAGCGGGAGACCGTCGCCGTGCGCGGTCCCGCGAAGGCGTGCCAGGCCGGCGGCGACGACCATCCTGTCACGGCCTTGCAGCGGCGAGCGGCCAGCGAGACGGGAGGACGGTCCGTGTGCGACCCATCGTCGCCGCGGCGTCACGGCTTGCGGCGCGCGCGCGGATGCGCGGCGTCGTACACGCGCGCGAGGTGCTGGAAATCGAGATGCGTGTAGACCTGTGTCGTGCGGATATCACTGTGGCCCAGCAGTTCCTGCACGGCGCGCAGATCGCCCGAGGACTCGAGCAGATGGGTGGCGAACGAGTGCCGCAACATGTGCGGATGCAGCGGCACGTCGAGGCCCTGCGCGCTGGCCCATGCTTTCAGGCGCGTCTGGACTTCGCGGATCGCGATGCGCCGGCCGCGTCGCCCGACGAACAGCGCGGGCTCATCGGCCGCAGCCAGCGTGGCGCGCACCGGCAGCCAGCGTTGCACGGCGTCGATGGCCTTGCGGCCGACCGGCACGAGGCGCTCCTTGCGGCCCTTGCCGAGCACACGCACTTCCCCCGCGCGCAAATCGAGTGTCTGGACGTCGACCCCCACCAGCTCGGACACGCGCAGCCCGCACGAATAGGCGAGTTCCCACATCGCGAGATCGCGCAGCGCCAGCGGCTCGCTCGGCGCGCTGTCGAGCAGGCGGTTCGCCTGATCGACGTCGAGCGTGCGCGGCAGACGGCGCGGGGATTTCGGCGCGCGCACGTCGGCGACCGGGTTCTCACGCAGACGGCCGTGCCTGATCTCGTGCCGGAACAGCCCGCGCAGCGCCGACAGCGCGCGCGCAATCGAACGTCCGCTGTGGCCGGCGCGGTGCATGGTGGCGACGAAACCGCGCACCGCGTGCGCGTCGACGATGCCGCCGCAGGCGGCCGCGGCGCCGGCCCAGTACTCGAGGAAATGGCCCAGATCGCGCCGATAGGCGGCCTGCGTGTGCGGCGACAGGCCGCCGAGGCTGGCCAGCCAGCCCTCCATCATCGAGGCGTCGAAGCGGGCAGACATGTCAGGGCTGCCGCGCGCGGGACCTAGGGACTGCGGCGCGGTTTCGCGACCCACGGCTCGAGCACGAGCGTGACGACGTCGCGCAGGAAGGACAGGAATTCGGTGCCCATGTTCGACTCGAAGCGCGTCGGATCCTGGCTGCTGACGACGAGCAGACCGTCCCAGCCCTTGCCGTGCAGCGGCAGCACCACGTGCGAGCTGTCGAACGCTTCGATGCCGAACAGCGCCTGCGTCTGCGCCTGCGTCAGCCGGCCGCATACCGGCTCGCGCTTCGCGAGTGCATGCTTGAACGGATCGCGCCGCGGCGAATCGGCGCCGACGAACTGACGCGCGTCGTCACTGTCGATGAACGCAGCGCCCGCGAACACGAGGCCCGTCACACGATCGGCGCGAAAGTCTTCGGCGAGGCGCGCGGACAGCAGCCGGAATGCGGCCTGCGGGCCGGCCGTGTCCATCAGTTCGAGCGCGAGCTGCTGGATGCGGCGGATCACCGTCTCGTTGTGCGTGGCCTGTTCGATCAGCTCGTCGAAGCGTGCGCGCATGCGCTCGATCTCTTCGCGCAGCGCCGCGATCTGTCGCTCCCACAGCGACACGGCCTGGCCCGTCGCGTGCGGAATCTCCAGCGTGCGCAGCAGTTCGAGGTGCTGATTGAAGAACTCGGGATGGGCGGCGAGATACCGGGCCACTGCGGCGGCGTTCGGCATCTGATCGGCGGCGTGATCGCGTTCGGACATGACACTCACAGTTCGATGGTTCCTTCAAACACGGTGACGGCCGGTCCGCGCATCCACAGGCGCGAGCCTGGCCCACCCCACTCTATCGTCAACTCGCCGCCGGTCAATTCGACGACGACGCGTGCGCCGAGCATGCCCCACAGCCGGCCGACGGCGACCGCCCCGCAGGCGCCGGTGCCGCACGCCGGCGTTTCGCCGGCGCCGCGTTCGTATACGCGCAGCCGGATGCGCCCGGCGTCGAGCACCTGCATGAAGCCCACGTTGACGCGCTCCGGAAACAGCGGCTGCGCCTGCAGCCACGCGCCGATGTCGGCCACCGGCGCGCTGTCGACATCGGGCACGGCGATCACCGCGTGCGGATTGCCCATCGACACCGCGCCGAAAGTCCATTCGCGCTCACCGTGATGCAGCGTGTAGCGCGGCGCGCGCGCGGCGACCGCCAATGGGAGCGCCGCGGGTTCGAAATCCGGCTCGCCCATGTCGACCTGCACCGTGCCGTCGTCTTCGAGCCGCAGCGCGTAACCGTGGCCGCCGAGCTCGATGACGAGGTCGCGCCCGCTGACCGCGCCCCGGGCGGCGAGGTAATGCGCGACGCAGCGCACGCCGTTGCCGCAGTGCTGGGCCGGACTGCCGTCGGCGTTGAACACGCGGTACAGCGCCGCCGCACCGGGCAGTGTCGGCGGGTCGATCTGCAGGATCTGATCGCAGCCCACGCCGTAGCGGCGATCGGCGAGCCGCCGCAGCTGCGCGGGCGTCAGCGCCAGCGGCGCGCGGCGCGCGTCGAGCAGCACGAAGTCGTTGCCGAGACCCTGCATCTTGGTGAAAGGAATGCGCATGGCTGTGTGGACCGGCGGCTGCCTTCAGGCGTGGAATGCGCGCGATGGTACCAGCGCTGATCGCAAAAATCGTGCGGTGGACGGCGCCATGCTCAGCGGTCGAGCGCGCGAACGCGAAAACCGGCCTGCGTCAGCCGCTCGAGCAGCCCGCCGGGACCGGGCAAATGCAGCGCGCCGATGGCGACGAAGGTGCCGGGCGACTCGAACTGCGGCAGCAGGCGGTTGGCCATGCGCACGTTGCGCTCGTCGAGCAGCGTCGCCATCAGCCGCCGCTGCACCGGCGACTCATAGCGCTGCGCCTCGCGGTAGAGCTGCGCGAGATCGCCGGCCGCGTACGCCGTCACGAGCGTCTGCAGATCGTGCTGTAGCGCGTCGTAGTGGCACACCGTCTCGCGCAACAGGGTGATCTGATCGGCGGCGGACAGGCGCTCGAACACGGCGAGCTGCTCGGCGAGCGTCTCGACGCCGAACAGGGTCTTGCCGCCCTGCTCGGCGATGTTCATCAGCAACAGGTCCAGCGGCGGGCCCTGCTGTTCGACCGGCAGGCTCAGCGTGGTGTAGACGGCCCACGGTTTCAGCTGCCCGGCCGTCGCCTCGTCGATGCCATGGTCCGCGAGCAGCTCGACGGCGCGGGCGAACAGCGCCGGATCGGCCTGCGCGCGCAGACCGCCCGCGTCGCCGCCCCACATCGATTCGGCGATCGACTTCAGCGTCGGCGCGTCGAACAGCACTTCCATGCCGAAACGCGCGCTGCCGTCCAGCACCGCGCGCAGCTGCGGGGACAGGTTCGTGACCTCCGGCGACGACAGATGAATCGTGCCGAGCAGATGGCCGACCACGCCGGCCGGACTCGTGACCTCCCACAGCAGGCCCTGTCGATGCGCGGGCGCGGCGACCGGTACGTCGCGTTCGAGGCGCGCGCTGCACCCGAGATCCGCGGCGCGCAGCGCCGGCGCGAGCAGGCCGAACAGGCCCGCCAGCAGCAGCGCGCACGCGTGCCGCCAGCGCTCAGGCCGGCGCATCGTCACCGAGCTCCAGCGACGGCGCCGCCGCCAGTCGCTCGACGACATGGCGCGCGGCCGCATGGCGCGGGTCGGCCGCGAGTTCGGCTTCGCCGAGCGCCGTGCGCCCGTGCATGCGCATCATGCGCACCAGCGACAGCGGCTCGGGATCGAGTCTGAGCTGATCGAGCACACGCTCGACGGCCGGCCGATCGTTGCACATCAGGCAGATGTCACAGCCGGCGGCGAGCGCGGCATGCGCGCGTTCGACAGGGCTGTTGCCGATGGCCGCGCCCGACATCGACAGATCGTCGCTGAAAATCGCGCCCTGGAACTGCAGCTCGCCACGCAGGATGTCGGACAGCCAGCGTTTGGAATAACCGACCGGCACGCTGTCGACGGCGGGAAACAGGATGTGTGCCGGCATGATCGCCTCGATCCCCGCCGCGCACAGCAGGCGGAACGGCACCATGTCGCGATGGCGCAGTCGCGACAGCGGGCGACGGTCGATCGGCAGCTCGTGATGCGAATCCGCCGCGACCGTGCCGTGTCCCGGGAAATGCTTGCCGACCGCCGACATGCCGGCGCCATGCATGCCGCGCACGAACGCCTGGGCGAGACGGCCGACGACTTCCGGCTCGGCGTGGAACGCGCGCTCGTTGATGACGCGGCTCGTCGGCGTGTACAGGTCGAGCACCGGCGCAAAGCTGAAATCGACGCCCACGGCGCGCAGTTCCGCCGCCATCAGCCAGCCGAGTTCGGTCGCGAGCGACAGCGCGGCCTGCGGCTGGCGTGCGTAATGCTCGCCGAGGCGCGCCATCGCCGGCAGCTCGGTGAAACCCGCGCGAAAGCGCTGCACGCGGCCGCCTTCGTGGTCGACGGCAATCAGCAGCGGCGGGCTGCGCAGCGCGTGGATGTCGTGGCACAGCGCCATGAGCTGGGCGCGGTCGGCGTAGTTGCGGGAGAACAGAATCACGCCGCCGACCAGCGGATGCGCGAGCAGTTCGCGATCGCGGGCATCGAGCGCGAGGCCCTCGATGTCAATCATCAGCGGTCCAAGACTCAAGCGCGCTTCCTCAGCGTTTGATCTGCCAGCGATCGCGCAGCCGATCGCCGAGCAGATTGGCGCTGATCGCAACCGACATCAGCGCGGCGCAGGGCCCCAGCAGCATGTGTGGCGCAACCAGCAGGTATTGCATGGCCTGCCGGATCATACTCCCCCACGACGGCGTTGGCGGTTGCGCGCCAAGGCCGAGAAACGACAGGCCGGCCTCGGCGACGACCATCGCCGCGAGCGCGAAAGTCGCCTCGACGATCAGCGGCGCGGCGGTCAGCGGCAGCACGTGCCGCAGCAGGATGAACAACGGCGGCGAGCCGAGCGCGCGCCCGACCGTCACGTGATCGCGGGCCTTGATGGCGAGCGTCTGCGCGCGTGCGAGCCGCGCGAAGCCGACCCAGCCGACCGCGCACAGCGCGATCAGCACATTGCCGGCGCCCGGACCGAGCACGCCGGCGAGGCCGATCGCGAGCAGGATGCCGGGAAACGCCATGAACACGTCGATGATCCGCGCGCCGACGGCGTCGACCGCGCCGCCCGCGTACGCGCACACGACGCCGTAGGCCGTGCCTGTCGCCAGCGACACTGCGACGACCACCACCCCGATGCCGCAGGACACTGCGGCCCCAGCGAGCACGCGCTGCGCGATCGGGCGCCCGAGTTCATCGGTGCCGAGCCAGGCCGAGGCCGTCGGCGGCACGAACAGGCGCGACAGGTCCACACCGGTCGCCTCTGGCAGGAGCATGGGATGCAGCAGGGCGGCAATCGCCCAACCGACGACGAGCACCAGCGCGATGGCAGTGCTCGGCCGCATCGTCATGCCGCCACCGTGCGCGGATCGCACAGACCGTAGAGCAGATCGGTCAGCATGTTGATGAAGACGTAGCTCGCACTGACCACCAGCACGCAGCCCTGCACCAGCGGATAGTCGCGGCGCTGGATGGCCTCGATCGTCAACTGCCCGAGGCCCGGCCAGCCGAACACCATCTCGGTGATGACGGCGCCGCCGAGCAGTGCGCCCAACTGCATGCCGACGACCGTCAGCACCGGCAGCGCGGCGTTGCGCAGTGCGTGTCGCCACAGCACGCGACGCTCGGGCAGGCCGCGGGCGCGCGCGGATTTGATGTAGTCCTCATCGAGCACCTCGCGCACCGCCGCGCGCACCATTCGCGCGAGCAAGGCCGCGAGCGCGAGGCCCAGCGTCAGGGCCGGCAACACGAGGCCGGCGGCGGTGCCGGCGGCCGCCACCGGCAACCAGCCGAGCCACACCGCGAACACCAGCATCAGCAGGGGGCCGAGCACGAAACTCGGCACCGACATGCCGATGACGGCCGCGACACTCGTCAGGGTTTCGAGCCGGCTGCCGGCGCGCAACGCACTGTAGAGGCCGAGCGGCAGGGCGAAGGCGATCGCGAGACCGAGCGCGGCGCCGGCCAGCGCCGCGGTGTACGGCAGGCGTTCGGCGATCGCCTGCGCCACGGACTCGCGCGTATGCAGGGAATGACCGAAGTCGCCCGCGGCAAGCCCGCGCAGAAAACGCCAGTACTGAAGCGGCAGCGGGGCATCGAGGCCGAGTTCGGCGCGCAAGGCCGCGCGATCGGCGGTGCCTGCGCTCTCGCCAAGCATCGCTTCGACCGGATCGCCGGGTGCAAGATGCAGCAGCAGGAACACGAGCGTCGCGACACCGAGGATGACCACGCACGCCGCCGCGCCGCGTGCTAGCAGACGGGACAACACGGGCGGCGGCAGAAGCCTGAGTGTGGCATGCCGGCACGATAGCCGATTCGGCGACGCGCCGGAATCGCGCGGCCGGGCGCGCCGCCGGCCCCTCGCGATGGCCTGTGCTACATTGCCCGCGACCACCCGCGAACCACTGCCTTTACGAGGATGTCGAGCATGGCCCGCTACCAGTTCAATGAAGAGTCGCCGCCCGTCGAATGGAGCGAGCGGGGCACCCAGCTCTCGCAGTTCATCGTGCGGGGATTCGGCTTCGTGCTGATGCTGGTGGGGCTGTGGATTTCGCTCGCCGTGATCGCCGAGTCCTGGTCGCTGTACAAGAATCCCGCCAACATCGAGCGCTTGGCCAAGTCGATCGAGCGTGGCTCGAATCTCGACCACGCGCTCTCGCGCGTCAGCCAGCCGGATCAGATGCCGGGCGCGGACACGGCCGACGGCAGCAAGGACGTCGAGCGCGAGGTTCTCGGCTTCCGGATGTCCTACTTCGTGGCGTGGATCATCGCGATCCTGCTGTTGATGCTGGTCGGCCGGCTGGCAATCGCGGCGGTGAAAACCGGCGGCGAACTGGTCCTGCACGATGCGCAGATCAAGAAGTTCGCACGCGAACTCGTACGCGAGAGCCTCAAGGCCAAATCCTGATAATCCCGCTCTGAAACCCTGGTCTGAAGCGGCGGGCTCAGTCGAGCGCGAGGCGCAGCGGCACCATCGGCGACATCGCAAACCCCTGCGCGCGGTAGAACGCCTGCGCGCGGACGTTGTCGGCATCGGTCAGCAGCGTGATGCGGCGGCAGCCCTGGCCGCGCGCATACGCAATGGCTTCGCGGAGCAGGGCGCCACCGACCCCGCGATTGCGGGCCTTCGCCGCGACCACCATGTCTTCGAGCAGCGCCACGCGCGCGCCCAGCGCCGTGGACACCGTGAACAGCAGGTTCACCATGCCTATCACCACCGGGCCGTCGCGGGCGACGAGAATGGCGCCGACGGCGGGCTCATCGATGATCGCGGCAAGCCCGCGCTGCTGGGCCGCGGCGTCAGGCGCGAATTCCGCCTCCTGCGCGAACAGCAGGCTCAGCAGACCGCTGAGCGCCGGAATGTCGGCAGTGGTCGCCAGGTTTATTTCCATTGTCGGTCCCCCGCCCGGGCCGTGCGTCCCGGGTGATTCGGCCTGTGTGCCAGCCGCGCGGTAGAAATACCGGAATTCGCCCGCCTGTCACGTTGTCGTGACGTCTGGCCGCCCCTACGATGACTTCGCGCGCACTGTCAGGGCAGTGCGCGTGGTCACCAGCCAAAAAAACAAGAGGGATTGTGCATGAAAACCACGCTCGCCGCGGGCGTCACCGCGTTCCTGTTCGTCACCCAAAGCCACGCCGCGCTGCCGCCGCCAGCCGTCGTGCCGTTCGACGCGGCGTACATGGTCGCCGCCCCGCTCAGCACGACACAGGTCTCGGCGTTCTCCATCGACGGGCCGACGCCGTGGCTGTTCGTCGATCTGCCGGGCAGCAGCCCGTTCACCTTTCTCGACTCGAAGTGGTTCCTCGCCGGCATCCAGCAGTTCGCCAGCACGCGCACGATTGCGGCGGGTGACGATCAGTTCTGGCTGGCGCCGACGGACGCCGTGTGGGACACCGAAAAATCGCTCGGCCGTTGGCGCGTCGATACGCGCTACTCGTTCGGGGACATCCTGTTCGCCGAGAACGGCGGCATCGGCGTCGGCATCACGACGGCCACCGGCAGCGCGTCCATCGGCTTCGACGTGACGCCGGCGCCGGTCCCGTTGCCGGCCGGCGCGGTTCTGTTCGGCACCGCGCTCGGCCTGCTCGGCAGACGTCTGCGCCAGCGCACCTGAGGCGGCACTCGCGCCCCGGCCGCCGAGGGCCCGGGGCGCACAGGTCGAGCGGTGCACCAGGCTCCGGTCTGGGGCACACTATCCGCTTGTTCAAGTTGCCGCCGGATGTCGTCCCATGCCCCACGCCCCGCTCGACCTCGAGGTCCTCATCATCGGTTCCGGCTTTTCCGGCCTCGGCGCCGGCATCGCCCTGAAGAAAATGGGCATCGACAATTTCGCGATCCTCGAGCGCGCGGACGATCTCGGCGGCACCTGGCGCGACAACACCTATCCGGGGCTGACCGTCGACGTCGCATCGACGTCCTACTCCTACGGCTTCGAGCCCTACCCCGAATGGTCGCGGCTCTATGCCCCGGGCGCCGAAGTGAAGGCCTATGCCGATCACTGTGCGCTGAAATACGGCGTGCGCCAGCACATCCGTTTCGGCAAGACCGTCACCAGCGCCGCTTATGACGATCAGACGAACACCTGGCTGACGCGCATCGCCGGCGGCGAGGAAATCCGCTCACGCTATCTCGTCAGCGCCACGGGTCTGTTCGGACCGCCGAAGCTGCCGGCCATCCCGGGCATCGAGGGCTTTCAGGGCACCATCATGCACACGGCGCAGTGGGATCACGGCGTCGATCTCGCCGGCAAGCGCGTCGCGGTCATCGGCACCGGCGCGACCGCCATCCAGGTCATTCCCGAGATCGTCGATCGCGTCGCGAGCCTCGACGTCTACCAGCGCACGCCGATCTGGCTGCTGCCGAAGCCGGACATCCGGATCGGTGAAGGGACACGTGCGTTCTTCCGGCGCTGGCCGATCGCGCAGCGTGCGACGCGCGTCGTCACCAACGTGCTGAACGAACTGCTGTTCGGTATCGGCTTCTCGCACTACCGACAGTTGCCGGCGCTGTACGCGTGGCTGCAGAAAGTCGGCGTCGACCACATCCGCAAGCAGGTGCACGACCCTGTGCTGCAGGAGAAGCTGATCCCGCGCTACAGCTTCTTCTGCAAGCGGCCCAGTTTTTCGAACGTGTACTTCCCGGTGTTCAACCGGCCGAACGTGGCGCTGATCACCGATGCAATCGACAGCGTGACGCCGCAGGGCATCGTCAGCCGCGACGGCGTGACGCGCGAGGTCGACGTGATCATCTGCGCCACCGGTTACAGCGTGTTCGAGAAGGGCATCGTGCCGGCCTTCGACACGTTCGGTCGCGACGGCACGGAAATCGGCGACTACTGGAACCGCAACCGCTTCCGTTCGTTCCAGGGCATCACGGTGCCGAACTACCCGAACTACTTCATGATCTTCGGCCCCTACTCCGCGGCCAGCGCGTCATGGTTCGGCATGATCGACACGCAGGTGCGGCACTTCGCGCGCTGCCTCGCCGCCGCGCGCAAACAGGACGCGAACTACATCGAGGTCAAGCAGCGGGCGTACGACGACGATTTCGAGAAAATGCTGAAGCGGCGCGGCAACCAGGTGCTGTTCTTCGGCAACTGCGCGGGATCCAATTCGTATTACTACGACAAGAACGGCGATGCGCCGCTGATCCGGCCGGCCACCCAGTTCGGCATGTGGCTGCGCAGCCATTTGGTCAGCATGAACAACTACATCTTCATGCAGCGCGGCTGAGTCGAGCGGCCGCGTGCGCCGCTATCCCGTTAACGTCGGGTCAGGGCGGCTCGACGCAGCGATTGGGTCACCGCCACCGGCGCGAGATCGGCCGGCTCCGCAAAACGCATCAGCAGGGACAGTGCGTGTGGCGCGTTGGTGCTGAGGTCGATCATCGACGTCCGTTTGCGCGGTAGTCCGCCCGTTGCATCGAGTTGCGAGCGCTGTGGCACCTTGAACGCCATTGCCCACGACTCGAACGCGCGCTGCGTGATCGGTTCGTCGACGAGGGTCGTCACGCGGTGATGCCGCGGGTCGCGGCGGATGGACTCGAACACGAGGTCCACTTCCACCTCGCTGCCTTCGAGCAGCTGGATGAACACCCCGTCCCGGAACAGCAGCATGCCCGTGAGATCGCGCCGCGCGTTGCGCACGCGTGCACGTTCAAGGATGGTTTTCAACTCGTCCTCGCCGAGATTGGCGCGGGCAGCCGAACTGTAGACGATGCGTTTCATGGTGGACTTAGCGGCGCACACCGAACCGACTTTAGCGATATCAGCGAAATCGGGATCAATTGACCGGCGACGCGGCGGTGCCGGCCACGCCGCTGAAAGGTGCCGCAGCGGGCGGCGCGCGCTTCAGGCCTGCGCCGCGAGCAGGGCCTTCATCCGTTCGTGAATCAGGTTGACCGCCTTCAATGGTCGCAGCATCACCTTGAACTCGGTGATGAGGCCTTCCGCATTCCAGCCCAGCATGTCCACGCCGTTGACCTGGATCCCGTCGATGTCGACCGTGAACTCGAGCACCGCACCCGTCGCGTTCACGAACTCGCGCTCGTAGCGAAAGCTGTCGTTGAGAAAGACCCGGAGTGCGGCGGCGAGATAACGCGTGGTGACGGCCTTGCCCTGCTGCGGCGTGTGCACCACCGGCGAGTGGAAGACGACGGTCTCGGCGAGCAGGCCGTCGAGTGCCGCCGCGTCACGGATCTGGACGAGATGATGCCAGCGGGCCAGTGCGTCTTGCGCCATGCGACGACTCCGGTCAGCGCGGCGCGCCCGGCGCGTACAGCGGCGCGCCGACGACGCCCGGAATGCCCCAGACGCCGCGGCCGGTCTGGCGCGCGATCCGCTCGAGCACGTGGTATTCGAACGGCGCGTCGGGCAGCGCGACCGCCCAGCCGTATTCGATCAGGTGCGCTGCGAGGTCGAGCCCATGCGCGTAGCCATCGGCATCGACGCGGCAACTCGCCTCGGTGACGCCATCGGCGCGCTTGCCGTGCGAGGTGCAGTGCACGAAGCCCTCGGCCCTGAATTTAAGCGCGAGGCTCGCCTGTGCGCCGCATTCGGGCGGACGCGTGAAAGTCTGGCAGTCCTCGCTCGTGCGCGGGATGTGGATGCCCCACAGCGCGACGCGGCGGCTGCGAATCGACAGCGTGGCGTCGTCGTTCACGAACGCAAGCCCTGAAAACTCGACGGCGACAGCGGGCAGCGCGAGACAGCCCAGCGCCAGCGCGGCCAGCGCCGCGCGCCCGCCGTCAGCCCACGTACAGCAGGACTTCATCGCCAACCTCGACGCGCTCGAACAGTTCGATGATGTCGCGATTGCGCATGCGCACACAGCCACGCGATCCCGGCACGCCGAGCGGCGTGTCGTCCGGCGTGCCGTGCAGATAGATGTAGCGGGCGTGACTGTCGACCTCGCCGCCCTGGTTGAAGCCGGGCTCGAGACCCGTGAGCCACAGGATGCGCGTGAGTATCCAGTCACGGCCAGGCGGCTGCGTCGCGGCATACTCGCGCGAGTAGATTTCGCCGGTGGCCTGCCGCGCGACGAATACGCTGTTCGGCGCGGCCGCCACGCCATCGCCGCGAAGTTCGGGGCGATGGCGATGGCGTGGCGGCGATGGCG
>LNFM01002113.1_pt1 | contig 65521 bp, 52 predicted proteins | sample 596031 | NCBI WGS metagenome assembly LNFM01 (sample SAMN04254537, study PRJNA301005) | activated carbon metagenome | isolation source: dual media filters at the Ann Arbor, Michigan drinking water treatment plant | place: USA: Ann Arbor
GAAAATCAGCCAATCCAGCGCGAGACACCCGGCCAGCTGAACACCAGAACGAGGAAATAGGCCAGTCTCAAGACGAATTTCCGCAGCCTGCTAACGGCCTGGTGGGCCGGTGGTTGCAGGCCTATCGCGCGGCCTGCGGCTCGATGCCCGCCAACCGCGCCGCAGCCCCCCATTTCGCCAGCTCGGCCTGGACGAAGGCGCGGGTTTCCGCCGGCGAGGTGCTGACCACCTCGGCGCCGAGCAGACGATGGCGGTCCAGCACCGCGGGCTGGCGCAGGGCGGCGGCGATGTCGCGCGACTGGGTCGTGGCCAGCTCCTCCGCCATATGGGCCGGGCCCATCACCATGCCCCAGGTGCTGGCCTCGAAACCGGGCAGCAGCGCCTCGGCCATGGTCGGCACATCGGGCAGTTGCGGGCTGCGGGCGGCGCCGGTGGTGGCCAGCGCCTTGAGCGTGCCGGCCTGAATATGCGGCAGTGCCGCCGGGACGGTGTCGAACATGATGTCCACCCGCCCCGCGATCAGGTCGGGATGCGCCTGGGTGCTGCCGCGATAGGGCACATAGGTCAGCTCGATCCCGGTCTGGCTGGCGAACATCAGCGGCGCCAGCCGCACCACGCCGCCGGTGCCGGCGAAGCTGATCGCGCCCGCGCCCCGCGTGCGGGCCAGAGACACCAGTTCGGCCGGCGTGCTGGCGGCGAAACCGCGCGCGGCGCAGAGCACCAGCGGCGTGCGCGTGGCCATCGTCAGGAAGGTGAAGTCGGCCATGGTGTCGAAGGGCAGCCGGTAGAAGGCGGCATTGACCGGATGGGCGACCGAGACCAGGGCCAGGGAATGGCCATCGGGCGTGGCCCGGGCCAGCACCTCGGTGCCGATCACGCCATCGGCGCCGGCGCGGTTCTCCACCGCCACGGGCTGGCCCCAGGTGGCCGCGAGAGGCTCGGCAATCAGCCGGGCCGTGATGTCGGACACGCCGCCGGGGGTATAGGGCACGATGATCCGCACCGGGCGCTGCGCGGAAAAGCGCGTCTGCGCCAGGGCCGGTGTGGCCAGCAGCACGAATGCCGCGCGGCGGGTGGTCTTCATGGGGCTTCCTCCGTTTTGCCGAAGCCTGGACCGGGTTCAGCCCACAGACAAGCGTTGGGCGGCGCGGCGGTTCTCATAGGCACGGGCATGCATCAGCGCCATGTCATGCGCCGGGCTGACAATGCCCGCGCTGGCCGCGGCGGCGGCGAGATGGCCCAGGATATGCTCACCCTCGCAGCGTTTTCCGCCCTCCATGTCGCGCAGCATGGAGGTGGCGTAGAGGCTCTGCGGTTCGCTGAACATCGTCAGATACTGTGCCATGAAGGCATCGGGCATGGGGTGGCCGGCCGCCGCTGCGATGGCGGCATTGGCGCGCAGCACGCCCTGCATGAAACCCACGCCGCCCTCGGCGCGGGCGATGTCGCCGACGGGGGCGCGCATCAGCACGGTGGCGATGGCGGAGGTGCCGAGATGCACCATCTTCTCCCACATGCGCTGGCGGATATCCGCCACCGCCTCGGCCACCATGCCGATGGCGGGTGCGAAGGCGGCGGCCAGCGCTTCCACGCGCGGCGAGCTTCCGCCGGCCAATTCGCCGAAGGTCAGCCAGCGCCAGTCGTTGAAATGCTGCACCACGCCATCGGGCCTGAGCGTGGCCTGGATTTTTGCGAGGCCACCCAGCACGTTGCTGGCGCCGAAGGCGGCTTGCAGCGTCTCGACATGCGCGAGGCCATTGAGCACGGGCAGCACCGCCATGTGGCCATCCATCGCCGGCCGCAGCGTGGCGATGGCATCGTCCAGGTCATAGGCCTTGGCGGTGAGGAGGGCGATATCGTAGCCCGGGCGCAGCGCCTCGGCGGTGATGGTCCGCACGGGCAGGGTGGCATCGCCGAAGGGGCTGATGATGCGCAGCCCTTCCGCCGCCAGTTTCTCCGCCCGCGCGGGGCGGACAAGGAAGGTCACGTCGCCGCCGGCCTGGGCCAGCCTTCCACCAAAATACCCACCCAGCGCGCCCGCGCCCAGAATCAGAATCCTCATGTCACGCCCCTCGCGTTTCGCCCGGCGTTACACCGGCGGGGCGCGCTTGTCAGGTGCGGGTGATGGCCTCCGGCGCCGGGCCGGCCAGGCGGCGAAGCCGGGCCAGCATGGCTGGGCTGTCCCACACCGCCTCGCCCTCCAGCCGCGCCACTTCCTGGCCAGCGCGGTTGACGATGATGGTGGTGGGCAAGCCGCGGGCGCCGAAGGCACGCGCGGCCGCGCCGCGGGGGTCGAGCAGCACCGGCAAATGGGCCACGCCGGTGCGGGTGTAGAAGGCCTGCACCTGCGCCGCCCCGCCACGGTCTGAGGAGAGCGGCAGGACGGCAAAACCTTCTGCCGCCAGGGCGGCGGCGGTGCGGTCCAGCGCCGGCATTTCCGCCACGCAGGGCGGGCACCAGGTGGCCCAGAGGTTGATCAGCAGCGCCCGGCCACGGAAATCAGCGGCGGTTTGGGCCACGCCCTCGGCCGTGTTGAAGCTGAACTCGGGCAGCGGGCGCGTGCCCTCGCGCAGCCGTTCAATCCCGTCACCGCCGGCGGCACGCGCTGGACGGCCCAGCAGGGCCACGCCTAAAACCAAGCCCGCACGTCTGCCCAGAAGGTTCATCATTCCCGTGTCCATACCCAATACCGCTGAAAACGGAAACCAGATGTGGGGCGGCCGCTACGCCGAGGGGCCCTCGGCCATCATGGCGGAGATCAATGCCTCGATCGGTTTCGACCGAAAGATGTGGCGCCAGGACATTCGCGGAAGCCTGGCCCATGCCCGCATGCTGGCCCAGGTCGAGATTATTTCGGCCGATGACCTGGCCGCGATCGAGCGCGGGCTGGAGCAGATCGGCCAGGAGATCGCCGCCGGCAAATTCGCCTTCGACACCACGCTGGAGGACATCCATCTCAATATCGAGGCCCGGCTGACCGAGCGCATCGGCGAGGCCGGCAAACGCCTGCACACCGGCCGCAGCCGCAACGACCAGGTGGCGACCGATGTCCGCCTCTGGGTGCGCGACGCCATGGACGGTCTTTCGGCGCAGATCGAGGATTGCATGCAGGCCTTCCTGGGCGTCGCCGCCGAGCACACCGGCACGCTGATGCCCGGCTTCACCCACCTGCAGCCCGCGCAACCCACCACGCTCGGCCATCATATGCTGGCCTATGTGGAAATGCTCAGCCGCGACCTCTCCCGCATGAAGGACGCCCGCGCCCGGCTGAATGAATGCCCGCTGGGGGCGGCGGCACTCTGCGGCACGGGCTTCCCCATCGACCGCCACGCCACCGCCGCCGCGCTGGGTTTCGCTGGCCCCACGCGAAACAGCCTGGACTCCGTGGCCAGCCGCGATTTCGCCCTGGAATTTCTGGCCACCTGCGCGATTTGCGCGACCCACCTTTCGCGCTTCGCCGAAGAACTGGTGATCTGGACCAACCCGAGCTTCGGCTTCGTCAAGCTGGGCGATGGCATGACCACGGGCAGCTCCATCATGCCGCAAAAGCGCAACCCCGACGCGGCGGAACTGGTGCGCGGCAAAACCGGGCGGATCAATGGCGCGCTGGTCGGGCTGCTCACCGTGATGAAGGGCCTGGCGCTGACCTATGCCAAGGACATGCAGGAGGACAAGGAAGGCGTCTTCGACGCCGCCGAATCGCTGGCGCTCTGCCTGGCCGCCACCGCCGCCATGCTGCGCGACATGACGCCCAACCTGTCCCGCATGGCCGAGGCCGCGGGGGCCGGCTTCTCCACCGCCACCGACCTCGCGGACTGGCTGGTGCGCGAGCTGAAAATGCCCTTCCGCGACGCCCATCACGTCACCGGCCGGCTGGTGGCCAAGGCGGAGGCGATGGGCGTCGATCTCTCCGGCCTGACCATGACCGAGATGCAGGAGGTCGAGCCGCGCATCGTGGCCAGCGTTTTCGGCGTGCTCTCGCCGGCCGCCAGCGCCGCCTCGCGCACGAGTTACGGTGGCACAGCACCCGGCAATGTGGCCATGATGGTGGCGTATTGGCAGGACAGGCTGGCATGATGGCATCAGCGGCGAGGGGCGCGGCAGGGCCCCGCATCACCGATATGACGGGTTGGGAGGACGGGTTGGCATGAGGGTCATGGCCGCGATCCTCGCCTTGACCGCGCTGGCCGCCTGCGGCCGGGTCGGGCCGCCTCGCCCGCCCGGCCCGGCGGACCAGATCACCTTCCCGCGCCCCTACCCAGCGCCCGACCGCCTGCCACCCACCACCACCCCCACCCAAGCGGTACCAGCCCGATGATACGCCGCCGCACCCTGCTGGCCACGCTGCCGCTGGCCGCCCCCGGGGCCGTTGCCCTGGCCCAGGACGCCTGGCCCAGCCGCGACCTGCGCCTGATCGTGCCCTTCCCGCCCGGCGGCACCACCGATGTGGTCGCCCGCCTGCTGGCCGCCGAGATCGGTCGGCGGATCGGCCGGACCATGGTGGTCGACAATATCGCCGGCGCCGGATCGCTGGTGGGCGCCCAGCGCTTTGTGCGTGAGGGCAATGACCACACGCTCTTCCTCAGCCAGATCGCCACCAACGCCATCGTGCCCGCCCTGCAACGCAGTGCCGGCTACGATCCGGAGCGGGATTTCCGGCCGATCACCCTGGCGGTGACGGTGCCCAATGTCCTGATGGGCAATGTGTCGCGCACCGGCACGCGCGATGTTCGTGAGTATTTTCGCCGCGTGCGGGCCGATGCGCCGGGGCGGCCCTTCGGCAGCGCGGGCAATGGCACCTCCACCCATTTGACGGGCGAGTTGGTCAGCCAGCTCGCGGGCCTGCGGATGCAGCACATTCCCTTCCGCGGCGCAGCGCCGGCGATGACGGCGCTGATCGCGGGCGACACCGACATTCTCTTCGACAATCTGCCGACCGCCCTGCCGCAGATCCAGGCGGGCAGCGTGGCGGCCATGGCGGTGACCTCAGGCCGGCGGCTGCCTGCGCTGCCGGATGTGCCGGCTTTGGGCGAGCTTGGCGCCGAATTCGGCCTGGCGGGTTGGGAAAGCGAGGCCTGGTTTGGGCTTTCCGCACATTCCTCGGTCAGCGATGGCAATCTGACCCGGCTTGTGGCGGCGGCCGAGGGCGCGTTGGCGGACCCGGCCATGCGCAGGCAATTGGCCGAGCGCGGCACCACGCCGGCGGGCGGCGGGCCGGTGCCTTACGCAGCGCTGATCCGCTCGGAGGTGGAGCGCTGGGGCAGGGTGGTGCGGGAGGGCAATATCCGCCCCGACTAATCCGCCCGCATCCCCGCGCCCCGGATCACCGGCTCCAGCCTTGCCCGCTCCGCCTCCATGAAGCGACCGAAAACCTCGGGCGCGCCGCCGCCCAGCACGGCGCCCTGTTCGGTCAACCGCCCGCCCACCTCCGGGTCGCGCAGCGCCATATCCACCGCCGCCGAGAGCCGCTCCACCAGCGGCGCCGGCGTGCCCATTGGCGCCACCAGGCCGAACCAGGTGCCGAAGAGATAGCCGGGCAGCCCGGCCTCGGCCGTCGTCGGCACCTCGGGCAGTTGGGCCATGCGGGCCGGCGTGGCGGTGGCCAGCGCCCGCACCGCGCCCGCCCTGATCTGGCCGATGATGTTCGGCACATTGTCGATGATGAGGTCGAGCTGACCGCCCACCAGATCCGTCACCGCCGGCGCGGCACCGCGATAGGGCACATGGGTGACCTGCACGCCGGCGGCGCGATTGAACAGTTCGAGCGCGATATGCAGGCTTGAACCATTGCCGGCGGAACCGGCGGAGAGCCGCCCAGGCGCCGCCTTCGCGGCCTCGATCAGCTCGGCCAGCGAGCGCCAGGGCCGGCTGGGATGCACACAAAAGACTTTGGGCGTGTTCACCAGCAGCGAGACGGGGGTGAAGGCCATGCGCGGGTCGTAGCTCAGATTGGGGAACAGCCACGTGTTCACCGCCAGCGGGCCGAGCGAGCCCAGCAGCAGCGTCTGCCCATCCGGTTCGGCGCGGGCAACCAGTTCGGCGCCGATATTGCCGCCGGCACCGGCACGGTTCTCGACGATGAAGGGGGCGTTGAAGCTGGCCTGCAGCCGCGCCGCCAGCGGCCTGGCCAGCGTATCGGCCAGCCCGCCGGGCGGGAATGGAACGATGATGCGGGTCGGCCTTGTTTGCGCCAATGCCGGCAGCGCCAGCGTGGAGAGCAGCATGGAACGCCTGAACATCACGCTTCGTCCTTCTCGCGATAGAGCTTTGCAACACCTTGATCGAGCACCACGTCCAGCAGCGCCGGGCCGTCGCTGGTCAGCACCCAGCGCAGCGCCTCGTCCAGCCCTTCCGGCCCTTCCGCCCGCGCGGCGGGCACGCCATGGCCGCGGGCGATGTCACAGAAATCCAGGCCCGGCAGCTCGATGCCCGGCGCGCCCTGCGTGCCCATCACCCGGCTGAAGGCGCGCATGGCGCCATAGCCCGCATTGTTGAGCACGATCACCGAGAGCGGCAGCCGGTGCTGCGCCGCGGTCCACAAGGCCTGCACCGAATACATCAGCGAGCCATCGCCGATCAGGCAGACCACCCTTGTCCCAGGCCTGGCCAGCGCCACGCCCACCGCGCCGGGCAGGCCATAGCCCAGCCCCCCGCTGGCCATGGTGAAGAAGCTGCCCCAGTGCTCGAAGGGCAGATGCGCATGCATGGCCGGGCGGTGGCTCGGCGCCTCCTCCATCACCACCGCGCCCGCCGGCAGCAGGGCGTGTAGCCGGGCCAGGACATGCCCGGGCGGCAGTGGGTGGGCGGGCGGCGGCGCGGGTGGGCGGGTTCGCGGCGGCGGCGCGGCGCGGGTCGGTGCGGGCAGCAAGGCGGTCAATGCGGGCAGGCCCAGTCGCAAGCTGCCCGGCACCCCCACCCCCACCGGCGCGCGGGCCGCAGCCTCGCCATCGGTGGTGAGGTGCCACAGCGCCACGCCGCTCGAAAACAGCGCGCATTCCCCGACGACATGGAAGGTGAAGACCGGCGCGCCCAGCACCAGCACCAGGTCGAAGCCGCACAGCGCCGCCGCCACCGCCTCGGGCGCCGCGGCCAGATGGCCGGCGAAGAGCGGGTGGCTTTCCGGAAAACACAGCCGGCTGGCGAAGGGGCTGGTGAAGACGGGGGCGCGCAGCCGCTCGGCCAGCGCCACGATATCGGCGCCTTCCTCGTCGATCTCCGGCCCGGCGACGATCACGGGGCGGCCGGCGGCGGCCAGTGCGGCGGCAAGTTCGGCCAGCAGCGCGGGATCGGGCGCCATATCGCCGAGCGGCGGGCGGGCGGGCGGCAGCGCCGCCGCCACCCCCCAGTCATCGACAGGGATTGAGACGAAGACCGGCCCGCGCGGCCGCTGCATGGCGATTCGAAATGCCTGCGCGACGGCCGGCGCCACATCCTCCGGCCGCGCCGGCTCCACCGACCATTTCACATAGGGTTTTGGGAAATTCGCAGCCTCCGTGGCGCCGAGAAAAGGCTGGTTCGCCAGGAGGCTGCGCGCCTGCTGCCCGGCCGTGATCACCAGCGGCGCATTGTTGCGCGCGGCCGTGAAAATGTTGCCCAACGCATGCCCGACGCCGGCCGCCGAATGCAGGTTGCAGAAGGCGGCCGATCCACTGGCCCGGGCATAGCCATCGGCCATCCCCACCACGCTCGCCTCCTGCAGGCCCAGGACATAGCGCAGGTCATTGGGCCAATCGCCGAGAAAGGGCAGCTCCGTGCTGCCGGGATTGCCGAAGACCGTGGTCATGCCGGTGGCGCGCAGCACCTCCAGCAGGGCGTGGCGCACCGTTGTGGTCGGCAAATCGTTTTCCTCCTCGGCTGTGGTCATTCTGGCCTGTAATCGCCGAGGGTTCCAGGCGCAAACAGCCCCTTCACAGCCGCCCGCCGCCGGGCCATGACTATGGCAAAGCCAGGGAAGAGACCATGACCATCCAACGCCGCGCCCTCCTCGCCGCCAGCCTCGCAACCCCCAGCCTCGCCCTTGCCCAGTCCGCCTGGCCCGAGCGCCCGGTGCGCATCATCGTGCCCTGGCCCCCGGGAGGCTCGACCGACGTGCTGGCCCGGCTGATGGCCGAACAGCTGCATGCCCGCCTCGGCCAGTCCTTCCAGATCGAGAACCGGCCCGGCGCCGGCGGCAATATCGGCACCGACGCCATCGCCAAATCCGCGCCCGATGGCTACACCATGGGGCCGATCACGGTCAGCGGCTGGTCGATCAACCAGTTTCTGTTCGCCCGCATGCCCTTCGATGCCGACCGCGACCTGCAGCCGATCTCGATGCACTGGACCCTGCCCAATGTGCTCGCCGTCTCGGCCGCGCATTGCCCGGCGACGACGCTGGCGGAGTTCATCGAATGGGGCAAGGCGCGCCGCAACGGCGTCTCCTTCGGCAGCCCGGGGGTGGGCACAACGGCGCATCTCTCGGGTTCGCATTTCTGCCAGCGCACGGGGCTGGACGGCCAGCATGTGCCGTTCCGTGGTGCCGCGCAGATCATTCCGGCCCTGCTTTCCGGCGACCTGACCTTCGAGATCGGCAATCTGGCCAGCTATGTGCCGACCATCCAGGAGGGGCGCATTCGCGGCATCGCGGTGACCTCCGCCGACCGATGGCCGACGCTGCCGAACATCCCGACGATGCAGCAGGCGGGCTTCGACTTCGTGGTGGAAAGCTGGTGCGCCTTCGCATTCCCGGCCGGGGTGCCCGCGCCCATCCTGGCCCGCGCCAGCCAGGCGATGCAGGCGGTGGCCGCCGACCCCGCGGTGCAGGAGCGCTTTCTGCGCGCCGGCGCGCAGGCCGTCTCCAGCACGCCGGAAGGGGCCTGGGAACGGGCGCGGCGGGAGCGGCCGATGTGGCAGGAGATGGTGCGCGTCTCCGGCGCGCGGATGGAATAGGCGGGGGGTTTCCGCCATACGGGGGCAATGCCGAGCTGGACCAACGCCCTCTTCATCGACCACGCCGCCCTGCGCCTCCCCTGGCGCAATTGGGGCGAGGTCGCGCCCGGCCGCCTCTACCGCTCCAACCACCCGCTGCCGTTCCAGCTCCGCGCCGCGGTGCGCGAGCATGGTATCCGCACCCTGCTCAACCTGCGGGGACACCGCGAAAGCTGCGGCGCCGATGCGCTGAGCCGGCGGGAGGCCGCCGCCCTGGGCCTGGTGCATGCCGATGCGCCGTTCGAATCCCGCGGCGCGCCGCATCGCGACCGCATCGAGCGTCTGGCCGCCATGCTGCCGGACCTGCCCGAACCCATCCTCATCCATTGCAAATCGGGCGCCGATCGCACCGGCCTCATCGCCGCCATCTGGCTGCTGCTGCAGGGCCGCACGCCCGATGAGGCCGCCCGGCAGCTCACGTTCCGCCATGGCCACATCGCCGCCGCGCGCACCGGCATTCTCGATGCCTTCATCGCGCAATATGCCAGGGCCTGGCCCAAGCCGTTCCTGCAATGGCTGCGCGAGGATTATGACGAGGCAGCCTTGCGCGCCGGTTTTCGCAGCCGAAGCTGGGCAAACCTCTTGACCGATACCCTGCTTCGCCGCGAATGAGTTAATAATCTGCCATATTGCGGCCATCACGCGCCGTCATTGGGGCAGGCATAGCTCTACGGGGTGCCAGTTCGATGCCGCGCTTGATGTTGGCCTTCTTCTGCTCGGGCTTCGCCGCCCTGCTCTGCCAGATCATCTGGCAGCGCATGCTCGGCATCTTCGCCGGCAGTGACACGGTTTCCGCCGCGCTGGTCGTCGGCTCCTTCCTCGCCGGGCTGGGCTTGGGCTCCATCATCGGTGCGCGCATGGCGGACCGGTTTTCGCCCTACAAGGCGCTCATCGCCTTCGCGGTCTGCGAGGCCGGCGTGGCGCTTTGCGCTGTGCTGTCGAAATTCTTTCTCTACGACATCATCGCCATCGGCCTCGCCGATGACGTGCAATCGCCCTTCGCCATTTTCGCGCTATGCTTCATGGGCCTGGTCATTCCCACCACGCTGATGGGCGCATCACTGCCCTTCCTGGCGCGGGCGGTGACCATCAGCCTGGCCACCGCGGCCGGGCGGATCGGCGCGCTATATGGGCTGAACACGCTGGGCGCGGGTCTCGGCGCGCTGGTCGGCGGCTGGTTCATCGTGGGCAATCTGGGCTTTGTCGGCTCGCTCTGGCTGGCGGCGGGGCTGGATCTGGTGGCGGTGGGCCTGGCGCTGAGCCTGCTGCCGGGGATGTCGCGCGAGAAGCCGCAGCCCAGCCCAGGCACTGCGGGCCCGCCGGCCTTCGGCTCGCTGCCGCTGTGGTGCCTGCTGGTCTTCCTCTCGGGCTATGTGATCGTGGCGCTGGAGATCCTCTGGGTCCGCCTGCTCGGCCAGGTCGGCCAGTATCACGCCTATCTCTTTCCCACCGTGCTCGGCGTGTTCCTGCTGGCCGATGGGCTGGGCATGGCGCTGGCCGCGCGCATGGTCGGGCGCCTCAAGGACCCAAGGCCAGCCTTCTTCTACACCCAGGGGGCGGGCTTCGCGCTGGGGGCGGCGCTGATCCTGGCGATGTGGCATGGCGTGGGCTCCTGGCCACTGGACCCCATCCTGGCGGTGGATTTCCATCGCTTCGGGCCCGCCGCGCTGGCTGCCAGCACGGCGCTGATCGTGGCGCTGGTGGCGCCGCCGGCCTTTCTCATCGGCATGACCTTTCCCTTCGTGCAGCGCGCGGTGCAGCAGGATCTGGCCAGCGTCGGCGCCCGGGTGGGTTGGGTCCAGCTCGCCAATATCGCCGGCAATGCCGCGGGATCGATCGTCACCGGCCTGGTCACCCTGCATCTGCTGGGCAGCATGGGCACATTGCTTTTGCTGGCGGCACTGTCGGTGCTGCTGCTGCTGGGCTGGGTCTGGCAGCAGCAGGGGCCGGGCAGGCGGGTCACCATGGGCCTCGCCGCCGCCACGGTCGCGATCGCCGCACTCCTGCCCGGCAATGCCCGCTTCTGGGAACACATGCATGGCCGCGCGCCGGAAGGCTTCGCCGCCTGGGCAGAGGACCGCTCGGGCGTCGCCTTCTACCGCGCCCGGGCCGAGGAGCCGGACCGCGCCCAAGGCCGCTTCTTCATCATGGGCCATGGCCAGGGCTTCGTGCCCTTCCTCGACATCCACATGCTGCTGGGCATGCTGGGGCCGATGATGCACCCCGCGCCGGAGCGCGTGCTGGCCATCGGCGTGGGCAGCGGCGGCACGCCCTATGGCGCCACCGTCAGCCCCGCCACGCGGGAAATCCGCGCCATCGAACTCATCCGCCCCGTGCTGGATGCGCTGGAGGACATCGCGCAGGCGCAGCCGCAGGGCGGCGTCGCGGCCCTGCTGCGTGACCCCCGGGTGCGTCTCGAACACGGCGATGGCCGCCGGGCGCTCACCCGTGACGACCGGCTCTACGAGGTGATCGAGGCCGATGCGATCCTGCCGCAATCCTCCCATTCCGGCCTGCTCTATTCGGTCGAGTTCCTGGAGCAGATCCGCGCCCGCCTGGCGCCGGGCGGCCTCTACGTGCAATGGGCGCCGACCTGGCGGGTGGTGGATACCTTTGCCAGCGCCTTCCCGCATGCCGTGCTGTTGCGCCCGGCCAGCATCATGATCGGCTCCGACCGGCCGATCCCGCTGGACCTGCCGGCATTGCTGGCCCGGCTGCGCCAGCCGCAGGCGCTGGACTTCGTCCGCCGCGGCAATCCCACCGTGACCGACCTCGCCACCCTCGTGGCGGGTGAGGTGGAGCGCTGGACGCCTCAAACCCCCCGCGTCCCGCCCCCGCTGACCGATATGTTCCCGCGCGACGAATTCTTTCTCAATCACGAGGAGATGTGGAGTTCCTCGCCCCGGCCTGGGCCGCGGGGGGCAGGTGGCGCAAGGGCGGCCATGGCGCGGTAGAACACGCCAGGTTCACGCCGCACGGTCCAGCCATTCGCCGCGAGGATGATTCAGCGCGGCGGTGATTCCACCGCAACGGATCATGCTCTAAACCGCCCTCCCCGCCAGCGAGCCGCCGGCGAGGGGTACAGGAAGACCATCATGGATTTGCGCAGCCGCTTCATGGACGAGATGAAGACCAGCATGAAGGCCGGCGATGCGCCGCGCACCTCGACCATTCGCATGGTCATCGCCCGGATGAAGGACAGCGACATCGCCGCTCGCCCCGGCCCGCCGCTGGATGACGCGGCCCTGGTGGGCATGCTGCGCGGCATGGTGAAGAGCCGCCGCGAATCGGTGGAGATGTATCGCCAGGGCAACCGCCCCGAACTGGCCGAGAAGGAAGAGGCCGAGATCGCGGTCATTGAGGCCTTCCTGCCGCAGCAAATGGACGAGGCAGCGATGGCCGCCGCCGTGGCCCAGGCCGTGGCCGAAACCGGCGCCAGCGCGATCAAGGATATGGGCCGCGTCATGGCGGCGCTGAAGGCGAAACACGCGGCGGCGCTGGACATGGGCAAGGCCGGCCCGATGGTGAAGGCGGCACTCGGCGGCTGAAAACCGCGCGCTCGTGTTCAAACAACGGAAAGCGGACAAATGCATCGCCCCGGGGTGGGGGGCAGGCGCAATTCGGGCGCCTGATGGGCTGAACCTACCCCGACCGGCCGCTTAGACAATGCTGCGTTCACATGCGTTCACTGCGCATGGTCTAGCCATTGCTGAGAGATGATTCAGCGTGTTCGGCGATTCCGCCTCAACGCATCACGCTCCAGCTCAAGAAATTTCAGCCTAAGTCAGATCTTCCGCCAGGATGGTGATGGTGACGTGATAGGCCACCTCGCCATCCTCGGCGTCACGGTCGACGGTGCCGATCACCTCGGCGCCAGCCAGCAGCTCCACCGGGCCATTGCGCGTCTGCGCCGCGCGGATGATGAGCTTGGGGCTGCCGGTCATGGCGCGGAGCTGGGCCTGAACAGCCTGGATTTCTGCGGGTTTCATTGGCGCTGCATAGCGGGCCTTCGGCTGCGGGGTAAACCCCTGCCGCCATCACCATCATCCCCAGGTCACACAGGCCAGGCCCCTTCCACCCCCATCCCCCCGGGGCTACCTGCTGGGTATGGCGCTGCCCCCGCAATTCCTGGACGAGCTGCGCGCCCGCACGCCGATGCAGGCGCTGGTGTCGCGAAAGATCCGCCTGCTGAAATCGGGCCGGCAATGGAAGGGCTGCTGCCCCTTCCATGGCGAGAAGACGCCCAGTTTCTACGTCTATGATGACGGCTTCCACTGCTTCGGCTGCGGCGCGCATGGCGATGCCATCAGCTTCGTCATGCGCGCCGATGGCGCCTCCTTCATCGAGGCGGTGGAGCGGCTGGCGGGCGAGGCCGGCCTTACCGTGCCCAAGCCCACACCCGAGGTCGCGGCGCGCGAGGCCCGGGCGCGCGACCTGCATGGCGTGCTCGACGCCGCCGAGGCCGCCTTCACCCGCCGGCTGCATTTGCCCGAGGGGCGGCCGGCGCTGGATTATCTGCTGCGGCGCGGCCTGACGCCGGGCACCATCGCGGCATTCGGCCTGGGCTGGTCCGGCGCCGGGCGCGGCGCGCTGGCGGGGGATTTGCGCGAGCTCGGCATCGAGACCGCGCAACTCATCGAGGCCGGCCTCATGCAGGAGCGCGAGCAGGGGCCGGTGGACCTGTTCTTCAACCGGGTGATGTTCCCCATCCATGACCGACGCGGCCGCGGCATCAGCTTCGGCGGCCGGATCATGGGCGATGGCCAGCCGAAATACGTGAACGGGCCGGAAACCACGCTGTTTTCCAAGCGGCGGCAGCTCTATGGCCTGCACATGGCGCGCGAGGGGGTGTTCCGCGGTGCCCGGCTGGTGGCGGTGGAGGGCTATATGGATGTCATCGCCCTCCATCAGGCCGGCTTCACCGGCGCCGTCGCCCCCCTCGGCACGGCGCTGACCACGGAACAGCTCGAAGCGCTCTGGGCCGTCAGCCCCGAGCCGGTGCTGTGCTTCGATGGCGATGCCGCGGGCGCGCGCGCCGCCGCCCGCGCCGCCGAGGTGGCGCTGCCCCTGCTCACCCCCGAACGCACCCTGCGTCTGGCCACCTTGCCGGCCGGCGAGGACCCCGACACGCTGATCGGCAAGCAGGGTGCTGGCGCCTTCGAGGCCGTGCTGGGTGCGGCAAAACCCCTGGCCGAGGCGCTTTATACCCTGCTGGCCGAAGGCCGCAGCCTGACCTCGCCCGAGGAGCGCGCGGGCTTCCGCAAGCGCCTCGCCGAGGCCGCGGCCAGGATCGAGGACAAATCCCTGGGCAGCGAATACCGCCGCGCCCTGCTCGACCGCTTCTTCGCCGAAGGCCGGCCACGGCCCGGCCGTGCCGCCGCCCGCCCCGGCCCCATCGCCCGCCCGGTGCCCGGCGCCAATGCGCGGAGCGATCAGGCCCGCGCCATGCTGGCCTGCCTGCTGCGCCATCCCGTATTCATCGCCGAGGTGGAGGAGGCGCTGGGCCTGCTGGACCTGCCGCCTGGCCCCGCCACCGCGCTGCGCGATCATATGCTGCAAACGCTGGGCAGCGATGCCGTGCAGGAGCAGGCCGGGTTTCACGCAGGTCTGCGCGCCGCCGGGCTGGGGCGCGAACTGGACTGGGCGCTGGGCGCGCAGGCGCTGCCGCCAGGCGCCAGGGAAGGTGCCCAACCTGCTGAAATCGCGGAGTGTTTCTGGCATTTCTTTTCCCGCCTGCGGGGCGATGAGGGTTTGCAGGCCGATCTCTCTGCGGCCAGGCGCGACGCGGAGCGGGCGCCCACGACGGAGACTCTGCGCCGCGTGACGCTGCTGAAAGAGGCGCTCGACGCCTATGGACGCGGCGACCCGACTGGGGTTGAAGCGGGGTAGAGCGCTTTCATGTCCTTCACCTGGGGTGGCAAGGAACCTGCGCTCCGGCAGGAGGGTTGCCAGGGCGGTGCCTTCACCTGAAGCCAGTCCGGTTCAGGTGAAACCCCGCCCGGGTTTCGAAATGCCACGGTGCGTGGCGAAATTTGCACGGTTTTCGTGCCCGGGGTGGTGAACCCACACCGCGGCATTCCATATGGAGAGACCGCGTGGGCGCAGCACACGATTTCCGTGCCGCGAATCGATGGAGTGATATGTATGGCCACCAAGCCCGGCAGCAGCACGGAAACCACGGATGCCCGCGACGAAGCCGTCGAAGGCGTGATGCTCGACATCCAGTCGGCCGCGGTGAAGAAGCTGATCGCGCGCGGCAAGGAGCGTGGCTTCGTCACCGTCGATGAGGTGAATTCCGTCCTGCCCTCCGAGCAGGTGTCCTCCGAGATGATCGAGGACACGCTGGCCATGCTCAGCGAATCCGGCATCACAGTCGTCGAGGCCGAGGAAGGCGAGGATGGCGAGAAGCCCGTCGCCGCCAAGGCCGAGGATGGCGAGGAGAAGGAAGAGGAAGAGAGCGGCGGCAACGTCGATGAGGACACGATCGGCCGCACCGATGACCCGGTGCGGATGTATCTGCGCGAGATGGGCTCCGTCGAACTGCTGAGCCGCGAGGGCGAGATTGCCATCGCCAAGCGGATCGAGGCCGGACGCGACATGATGATCGGGGGCCTGTGCGAAAGCCCGCTGACCTTCAAGGCGATCATCGCCTGGCATGAGGCGGTGCGCGAGGGGCGCATGCTGCTGCGCGACGTGATCGACCTCGAGGCCACCAACCAGGCCGACATGCCGGAAGGTGCCAGCACCGAGCCCGAGGAATTCGAGGAGGGCGACGAGGAGGGCTCGATCGGCCTGTCCCTCTCGGCGCTGGAAGAAAAGCTGAAGCCCGAGGCGCTGGCCGCCTTCGAGGCGATCGAGGCGATCTACGGCAAGCTGGGCAAACTCTCCGCCAAGCGGATGGATGTCTATACCGGCGGCGGCGAATTGGCCGGCCGCTCGGAGAAGACCTATGAGAAGAGCCGCACCGAACTCGTCGCCCTGGTCGAGAAGGTGCATCTGCACAACAACCGCATCGAGGAGCTGGTCGAGCAGCTCAAGCTGCTGAACAAGCGCCTGGTCGCGATGGATGGTCAGGTGCTGCGGCTGGCCGAATCGCACAAGGTCAAGCGCGAGGACTTCCTGGCGGAGTGGCGCGGCCATGAGCTCGACCCCGCCTGGTTCGAGCATGTTTCCAAGCTGAAGTCGAAATACTGGCAGGCCTTCGCCGCCAAGTCGCAGGATGATGTCGAGAAGGTGCGCGCCCATATCGGCGCCGTCGCCGCCGAGACTGGCCTGCCGGTGGCCGAATTCCGTCGCGTCTATGCCACCGTCAGCCGTGGCGAGCGCGACATGACGGTGGCGAAGAAGGAGATGATCGAGGCCAATCTGCGCCTCGTGATCTCGATCGCCAAGAAATACACCAATCGCGGGCTGCAATTCCTGGATCTCATCCAGGAGGGCAATATCGGCCTGATGAAGGCGGTGGATAAGTTCGAATACCGCCGCGGCTACAAGTTCAGCACCTATGCGACGTGGTGGATCCGCCAGGCGATCACCCGTTCCATCGCCGACCAGGCGCGGACGATCCGCATCCCAGTCCACATGATCGAGACGATCAACAAGCTGGTGCGGACGAGCCGCCAGATGCTGCACGAGATCGGCCGCGAGCCGCAGCCGGAGGAACTGGCCGAAAAGCTGGGGATGCCGCTGGAGAAGGTCCGTAAGGTCCTCAAGATCGCCAAGGAGCCGATCTCGCTGGAGACGCCGATCGGCGATGAGGAGGACAGCCATCTCGGCGACTTCATCGAGGACAAGAACGCGATCATCCCGCTGGACGCCGCGATCCAGACCAATCTGCGTGAGCAGACGACGAAGGTGCTCTCCTCCCTCACGCCGCGCGAGGAGCGCGTGCTGCGCATGCGCTTCGGCATCGGCATGAACACCGACCACACGCTGGAGGAGGTCGGCCAGCAGTTCAACGTGACGCGCGAGCGCATCCGCCAGATCGAGGCCAAGGCGCTGCGCAAGCTCAAACACCCCAGCCGGAGCCGCAAGCTGCGGAGCTTCCTGGAGCAATAGCGTGAAAGCCGCCGTGCAGCGCGTCGCAGTCGACGTCACCTTCCTGCGGATGGACCGGCCGGTGCTCGGCATGGTCCCGGGCTTGCCCAGTGACGCCACGGTGGTGACGGTGCCGCGCTGCTCGCCCGCCTTCTACCGCTACCTCTATGACACGGTGGGGCAGGATTACTGCTGGTGGCTGCGCCGCACCCTCTCGGTGGCCGAGTTGCGGGCGGTGCTGGACATGCCGGGCACGGAGATCCACGTGCTGATGGTCAAGGGCGAGCCGGCCGGTTTCTATGAGCTCGACCGCAACAATGCGCCGCTGGTCAACCTTGCCTATTTCGGCCTGTTGCCCTGGGCCCTGGGCGGCGGCCTGGGCTATGCCCTGCTGCACCACGCCATCTTCACCGCCTGGCAGGGGCATTGCGCCGCATTGACGGTGAACACCTGCTCGGCCGACCATCCGCGCGCCCTGCCCAACTACCTCAAGGCCGGTTTCCGCAAGCTGCGCACCGTCTCCGAGGAATGGCCGGTGCCGGTTTCGCTCGGCCTGCGCATCCCGCCGCATCTGCTGCTGGGTTGACGCGACAGCCTCCGGTTTGTAATAGCCCCCCTCCCTCACGGCCCAGTCCGGCCCCACCACGATCAGGTTTTTCCGATGAAGATCCGCAACAGCCTCAAATCCGCCAAGCTGCGGGACAAGAATTGCGTTGTCGTCCGCCGCCGCGGCCGGCTGTATGTGCTGAACAAGAAGAACCCGCGCTTCAAGGCCCGCCAGGGCTGAGGCTTCGGGGGGGCGAAAGCCCCCCTTCGCTTTTCCGGGCCGCGCGGTGGGAGCCTTGCCGGAAGCCTGGCGCCGGCACATCTTCGGGGTCCTGCTTCATTCGGGGACCCCAAGTCGATGATCCGCCTGCCCGCCCCCAAAGCCGATGTCATGGCCCGCCGCCCCGAGATCATCGCGGGCCTGGCAAAACTGCTGCCAGCCGATGGGCTGATCACCGAAACCATCCGCATGAAGCCCTATGAGACCGACGGGCTGCCGGCCTATCGGCAGATGCCGCTCGCCGTCACTCTGCCGCGCACGACGGAGGAGGTCGCCGCGGTGCTGCGCTTCTGCCACCAGAACGGCGTGCGGGTGATCCCGCGCGGCGCCGGCACCTCGCTCTCCGGCGGCGCCCTGCCGCTGGCGGATGCCGTGGTGGTCGGCCTGATGCGGATGAACGCCATTCTGGAGGTCGATTACGATGACCGCCTGGCCGTGGTGCAGGCCGGTGTCACCAATATCGGCATCACCAACGCCGTCTCGGCCGATGGCTTCTTCTACGCGCCCGATCCCTCCAGCCAGCTCGCCTGCATGATCGGCGGCAATGTCATGATGAACTCCGGCGGCGCGCATTGCCTGAAATATGGCGTGACCGCCAACAACCTGCTCGGGCTGAAATTCGTCACTATCGAGGGTGAAGTGGTGGATATCGGCGGCCGCCATCTCGACGCCGCCGGCTATGACTGGCTCGGCCTCATCACCGGCAGCGAGGGCCAACTGGGCATGGTGACCGAGGTGACCGTGCGCATCCTGCGCGGCCCCGAGGGCGCGCGCGCCATGCTCGCCGCCTTCGACAGCATCCCCGTCGCCGGCCAGGCGGTGGATGCCATCATCGGCTCGGGCATCATCCCCGTCGCACTCGAATTCATGGACCGCCCTTGCATCCATGCCTGCGAGGCCTTCGCCCATGCCGGCTATCCGCTGGATGCCGAGGCGATGCTCATCATCGAGGTCGAGGGCTCCGTCGCCGAGCAGGACGCGCTGCTCGATCGCATCCGCGCGATCTGCGCGCAATTCAACCCGATTTCGATGAAGGTCGCCGAAAGCCCGGAGCAATCGCTCGCGATCTGGAAGGGCCGCAAGGGTGCCTTCGGCGCCGTCGGCCGCATCTCGCCCGATTATCTCTGCATGGACGGCACCATCCCCACCGGGGAGCTCCCCCATGTGCTGGGCCGCATCACCGAACTGTCGGACAAGCACGGGTTGAAGGTCGCCAATGTCTTCCACGCCGGCGACGGCAACCTGCACCCGCTGATCATGTTCGACGCCAATGACCCCGACAGTTTCGCCCGGGCGGAAAAACTCGGTGCCGAAATCCTCCTTCTCTGCGTCGAGGTCGGCGGCTGCCTGACCGGCGAGCATGGCGTGGGCATCGAGAAGCGCGACCTGATGACCGCGCAATTCACCCCGGGCGAGCTCGACATCCAGCGTGCGATCAAGACCGCCTTCGATCCGGCCTGGCTGCTGAATCCGGCAAAAGTCTTCCCGCTCGAAGGCAATCCGGCCTTCGCATGACCACGCTGCTGCCCGCCGATGAGGCCGCGGTCGCGGCCGCCATCACCGCCGCCCATGCCGCGCGCGAGCCTTTGGCCATCGAAGGCCGCGGCACCAAGCATGCCATGCTGCGCCCGGTGCAGGCCGCGCGCACCCTGTCCACGCGCATGCTCACCGGCATCACGCTCTACAAGCCGTCGGAGCTGGTGATCTCCGCCCGCGCCGGCACCCCCATCGCCGAGATCGAGGCGGTGCTGGCCGAGAAGGGCCAGCAGATCATCGCCGAGCCGCCCGACCTGCGCGCGCTGTTCAGCGCGACCGAGGGGGCGACGCTGGGCGGCATCACCGCCACCAACCTCTCCGGCCCCCGCCGCATCAGCGGGGGCGCGATGCGCGACCATGTGCTGGGCATCCGCGCGGTGAAGGGCGATGGGGAGATCTTCCGCTCCGGCGGCCGGGTGCTGAAGAACGTCACCGGGCTCGACCTCTGCAAGCTTGTCGCCGGCAGCCACGGCACCCTGGGCGTGCTGACGGAGATCACCTTCAAGGTGCTGCCCAGGCCGGAGGAAAGCGCCACCCTGGCGGTGGATGTGCCCGATATCGCCGCCGGCATCCGGGTGCTCAGCGCGGGGCTCGGCGCGCCCTATGGCGTCTGCGGTGCCGCCATCCTGCTGGACGGCGCCGGCATCACCGCCGTGCTGCGGCTGGAGGATTTTGCCCCGAGCATCGCCTATCGCACGGCCCGGCTGCGTGACGAGCTGGCCCCGCTCGGCACCGCCCGGCGCCTCGACCCCGAACAGGGCCTGGCCACCTGGCGCGCGGTGCGCGATGCCACGGCGCTGGCCGCAGCACCCGAGGATGCGGTCTGGCGCCTCTCTCTGCCGCCCAGCGCGGCGCCGGCCGCCTGCGCCGCGCTGGCGGGTTTCCGGCTGCTGCTGGATTGGGGCGGCGGCCTCATCTGGGTCGCCGGCCCCGCCACCGAGGCCGCGCATGCCACCGTCATGACGGCCGCGCGGGCCGGCACCTTCACCCTCTTCCGCGCCCCCGATGGCCTGCGCGGCGCGGTGCCGGTGGTGCCGGCCGAGCCGCCGGCGCTGGCGGCGATCGCCGCCCGGGTGAAGGCCAGCATGGATCCCGGGGGAATTCTCAACCCGGGCCGTATCCGGCTCGGTGGGTGATTCAACCCAAGGCTGTGGGCCATTAAGCCATTGCACCGCTATTTCCGCATACATCCCATAATGCTAACCACTGAACACCTCGCAGCATTGGACAGGGACGCCATGGCCCCCCAGCAACGGCACACAGGCGTTGGCGCACCCAGCCTCCGCGGTCGCCGCCCCACCTGGCACCGCGTTACCGCATGACCACCCCGCCCCCCTGGTTCGCCGCGGCCGAGGCAGCCGCCGAGGACCGGGACTGGCCCGAGGCCGTCCGCATCATCGAGGCCCATCGCACGGAATGGCCGGAGGAGCCGGGCTTCCTCCTCGCCGCCGCGCGCTGGTTGCGCATGGCCGGCTTCGGCGACCGCGCGAATGAGGCACTGCTGCGCGCCGCCGCCGTGGAGGACAGCTTCGGCATCGCCGAGGAAGGCCGCATCCTCGAAATCATGCCCGACCGGGCGATGCCGCCGCCCCACCCCGCCCAGCTGCTGCTCGACATCCAGGACCTGCTGCAATTCCTGCACGAGACCGGCAATATCTCCGGCATCCAGCGCGTCCAGCTCGGCATCATCGCCGCCGTGCTGCAGGGCCAGGCCGGCCCGCATGGCGGCGACTGCATCGCGGTCTTTCCCGCGCTGGCGCATGGCGCGCTCTTCGCCCCGCGCGAGGCGGACATGGCGGCCATGCTGGCCTATTGCGCCGGCACCAAGCGGGACGTGGCGGTGGCGCGCCGCCTCGTCGATGGCTTGCGGGCGCGGGCGCTGCGCATCACGCCGGCCGCGGGCGCGGCGTTCATCGTGCTGGGGGCGCATTGGTTCTTCGCCGGCGCGCCGCGCTTCTATGCCAGGCTGCGCGAGGCGGGGGTCCGCCTGGGCGTGCTGATCTACGACATGTTCCCGGCCACCCATCCGGAATACACCACCACCGACACCACCTCCTTCTTCAACCAGAGCCTGAACGAGGGGCTGTTCTTCTGGGATTTCGCCTTCGCCATCTCGGAATACTCCGCGCGGGCCTTCCGCCGCATCGCCGCCGAGCGCGGCTATCCCGCGATCGAGACCGTGGCCATCCCGCTGGCCCATAGCTTCGGCCTGGAACGCCCGCCCAGGCCGGAATGGCTGCGCGACTGGCCAGCCGCGCTCAATGACCTGGAGGGGCGGGAATACATCCTCGCCGTTTCCACCATCGAGGCCCGCAAGAACCACCAGCTGCTGTTCCACGCCTGGGCCCGGATGATCGAGGAGGGCGACAACCCGCCGCCCCTCGTCCTGGTCGGCCGCCCGGGCTGGCGGGTCGGTGATTTCATGGGCCAGCTCGAGGCCACGCGGTATCTCAATGGCCGCATCCTCATCGTCCACGGCCTGTCGGATGCGGATCTCGAGGCGGTCTATCGCGGCTGCCTCTTCACCGTGATGCCCAGCTTCGCCGAGGGCTGGGGCCTCGCGGTGGGCGAAAGCCTGTCCTTTGGCCGCGCCTGCATCGCCGCCAATACCTCCGCCCTGCCCGAGGTGGGCGGCGACCTTGTGACCTATGCCGATCCGCTCGACGTGCCCGAATGGGTGGCGGCGATGCGCGCCTGGTTGCAGGACCGCCCGGCCCTGGCCGCCATGCAGGCCCGCATCGCGCGTGAATTCACCCCCCGCCAATGGCCCGAGGTCGCCCGTCACATGCTGGCCGAAGCGCAGCGCATGCGCGCCCTGCCGCCCCGCCGTGTGGCCATGCCCACCGGGCCGCTGACCCTGACCCTGGGCAGTGAAAACCCCGTCGGCATCGCCGTCGCCACCCGCGGCGGCGATGCCGATGGGGCGCGGCTCGCCCTGTCGCAGGCGGTGTCGCTGGAAAGCGGCTGGTACCCGGCCGAGGCCGGCTGCACCTGGATGCGCGGCCGCCTCGCCCGGTTCCGCGCCGCGACCGACGCGCCGCCGGGCAGCGCCGTCACCGCCACGCTGCGGCTGGGCACCACCGGCCGGCCGGTGGACAATCATCTCGCCATCACCATCGAGGGCGGCTCGCCCGTGCGAACCGCGGTGCCGCAATGGGGGCCATTCGAGGTGCGGGCCAGTGGGCGGGTGGATGGCCGGTCCATGCTGCGCATCACCCTGGCGATCGACCGGCCGGGCGAGCAGCATGGCACCGATATCCGCCAGCTCTGCGTCGCACTCCAGGACCTCGCGCTGGAAGCCGCGCCGGACAGCGCCGCCCCTCTGCCCGTGCCGGCGGAAGCCCCGCCGCCGGCGGCCGAGGCGCCCAGCCCGCCGCCAGCGGTGCCGGAGCGGCGCAGCCTGCCCCGGATCCGCCTGCCAGGCCTCGCCCTGCTCGACCCCGCGCGGCGGCTGCTGCTGCAGGGCAACCAGGCCAGGGATGGCGGGCTGTGGTCCGAGGCGGCGCGGTTCTACGCCGCCTACCTCGCGCGCCGGCCCGATACCGCGGCGATCCTGGTGCAGTTGGGCAATATGCGCAGCATGGCCGGCGACCATCCCGGCTCCGTGGAAAGCCTGAGCCGCGCGGTGGCGCTGGGCGATGCCGATGCGCCCATCATGCTGGCCAATGCGCTCGATCGCGCGAGCCAGGCCGCGCCGCCGCTCGGGCCGCGCATCGTGGTCGATCTGTCGGCGGTGCTGGGGCCGGCATCCCTCGCCCCCGGCAGCTGGGGCGCGCGGCAATGGCGCCAGGGCCTGGCCCAGGCGCTGCTGGCGCGGCCCGAGGGACAGATCCTCTTCGTCCTGCTGGACCAGGCCGCCGGCGCCTGGCGCGTGGTGCCGCAGGCCATGGCCCGGGAGCTTCTCGCCGCCGGCACCGAACGACGCCCGGCGCTGCTCGCCGGCCTGCCGGCCGAGACCATCACCCCCGCCGCCAGCGACCGCTTCCTGTTGCTCGGACCAGGGGGCGGAACAGCGGCGCGCCAGGCGCGCGCGGCCGGCGCGCGCGTCACCCTGGTGCTGGCCGAGACCCATGCGCTGACCACGCCGCATCGCGTCGCCGCCGATCTGGCCGCGGCGCTGCGCGAGGACCTGCTCGGCGCCCATGCCGCCTTCGACGGCGTGCTGCTTGCCATGGCCGACAGCGATGCCGGCGTGGCGCTGGCGGCGGCGGGCCGGCAGGGCCTTCGCCACGCGGCACTCCCGATGCCAGGCCCCTTGCCTGCCACCCCCACCGCCCCGGGGCAGCCCCCAGCCGGCCACTATATCCTGGCCGATGGCGCGCCGCCCTGGTTGCAGGAGGCCTGGATGCTGCTGCGGGCGACGGTGACGGAGCTGCCGCCGCTCTACAGCCTCGATGCCACGGTGCCGGCCATCGGCATGGCCGGGCCGGAGGGCCTGGGTGGGCCGCAGAAGCTGATCGAGGGCGCCATGCTGCTGCTGGCGACGGCGGGGGATGGCAGTTGGCCGGCGCTGGCCCTGGCCGCGTCACGCGCGCGCCGCCCCTGGCTGGCCGCCGCGCCGGGCTCTCCCGACGAGGCTGGCGGGCTGGACCCGCTCGACATCCGCGCCACCGCCCGCGCCATCGCCGCCCTGCTGGAACCCGAGGCGCGCGCGGCGCGCGTCATCGCGCAGGATCTGGCAATGGCCGGGCCGGCCTGGCGGGCAACGGGCTGGGAGGCGGTGGCGATCGCCGCACTCGCCTTCGACGACCCCTTGACCGTCGAGCCCGTCCCGGAACCGGGTGCCGGCATGGCCACCATCGCACCCATCACGCCCATGCCGCTGTTCGAACAGGCCTGGGCGCTGGCGGCCAGCCGGGGGGCACGCGCATCATGAGGCTTTTGCTCGACCTCCAGGGCGCCCAAGGCGGCAGCCGGCATTCCGGCCTGGGGCGCTATTCGCTGGAATTTGCCCGCGCGCTGGCGCGGGCCCGCGGCGGGCATGAGGTGAGGCTGCTGCTCAACGCCTCGCGCAGCGAATCCGCCGCGGCGCTGGAGGCGGAATTCACTCCCCTGCTGGGTGCCGCAAACATCCACCGCTTCACCCCACCCGAGGGTTGCGAGGCCGGGCGCGACCCGCACCATCCGCTGCGCCTTCTGGCCGAGCGGATCCGCGCCGAGACCATCCTGGGCATCGCCCCCGAAATGGTGCATCTCGGCAGCGTCTTCGAGGGCTGGAACGACACGCTGGTCACCAACTGGCCGGGCAACCTGGCCCGGCCGCGCCATGTCGCCACGCTGCACGACCTCATTCCCCTGACCCGCCGCGCCGAATATCTCGAAGGCCCCTGGCGCGATGCCGGGCTGGTGCCCTGGTACAAGCGCCAGCTGCTCGAGCTGCGCGGGATGGACGGGCTGCTGTGCAATTCCGAGGCGACGCGGCAGGAGGGCCTGGCCCATCTCGACATGGCGCCGGGACAGCTCGTCACCGTGGGTGGCGGCGTGGGCGAGCAGTTCTTCGCCGCACCCGCCGGCCCAGCGCCGGTGGCGGGGCGCTACATCCTCTGCCTCGGCCTCAACGACATCCGCAAGAACGAGGCGCGGCTGATCACCGCCATGGGCCTGCTGCCGCCCCGGCTGCGCGAAGGGCTGCGGCTCGTCGTCACCGGCTCCATCCCCGCCGGCCATCTCGAGCGCCTGGCGCGCGAGGCGGGGCTGGCGGAGGGCACGATCCTGCATCTCGGCTTCGTCGAGGATGCGGCGCTGCCGGCGCTCTACGCCCATGCCGCGCTGTTCATCCTGCCCTCGCTGGCCGAGGGTTTCGGCCTGCCGCTGGCCGAGGCGATGGCGCTGGGCGCGCCCTTCGCCGCCAGCCACGCCGGCGCCCTGCCCGAGGTGGCGGGGCGCGACGACGTGCTGTTCGACCCGCTCGATGCCACCGACATGGCGCGGGTGATCGGCCGCATCCTGGGCAATGCCGCGCTGGCCGAGGAGCTGAAGCGCCACGGCCCGATTCAGGCCGCCCGGCACAGCTGGTCGGCCGCGGCCATCGCCGGCTGGGGGGCGATGGAGGCCTGGGCCGGCCCGCCCCGGCCCGCCCTTCCGCCGCTCCTCATCACCGGCCCGCTGCCGCCGCAGCCCAGCGGCATCGCCGACTACACGGCGGAATTGCTGCCGGCGCTGGCGGCGCATTACAGCATCACGCTGGTCACCGAGACCCCGCCGCGGGAGGGCATCGCCGCCGGCTTCCCCTCGATGACGCCGGCGGCCTTCGCGGCCCACCCGCATGTGGCGGCCCGGGTGCTGCACCAGCTCGGCAACAGCGCGCTGCACCACGTCCAGCACAGCGGGCTTTTGCCGCTGCGGCCGGCCGTGTCGGTGCTGCATGACATCGCCATGCCGGAATACCGCCGCTGGGCGGCGAAAGCGGCCGCCGACCCGCAGGCCGCGCTGCTGGCCGCGATCTACACCAATCACGGCTACCCCGCGCTGCTGGCGGCTGAGGCCGGCGATGCCGAGGCGGTGGCGGCATCGCTGTCGATGTCGGCCGAGGTGGTGGAGGGCAGCCTCGCCACCATCGTCCATTCCGAGGCGGCGCGGGAGATGCTGCGGGCCACCCATGGCGAGGCCCTGCTGCGCGATGTCCATGTCGTGCCGCATTTGCGCCGCCCCGCCGCCCTGCCGGCGCGCGCCGCCGCCCGCGCCCGGCTCGCCCTGGCGCCGGAAACGCTGGTGGTGGCGAGCTTCGGCGCCTGCGTGCCGAAGAAGCTGCCGCTGCGGCTGATCGAAGCCTTCGCCCAGGCCGGACTCCCTTCGGACTCCCTTCTGGTCTTCGTCGGCCAGGCCCAGCCGGGGCTGGAGGATGTGATGCAGGCCACCAGCCGGGCGCAGGGCCTGTCGCTCGGGCTGGGCGGGCAGACCAGCCGGCCGGTGCGGCTGACCGGCGGCCTCACCCGGGCGGAATACGAGGATTGGCTGGCGGCGGCCGATATCGCGGTGCAGCTGCGCGGCCGCCACCAGGGCGAGACCAGCGGTGCGGTGATCGACGCCCTCTCGGCCGGCCTGGCCTGCATCGTCAATGCCCGCGGCAGCATGGCCGAGCTGCCGGCGGAGGCTGTGCTGCGCCTGGACGAGAATTTCACCGATGCGGCGCTGACCGTGGCGCTGGCGGCGCTGGCGGGCAATCCGAGCCGGCGGGGCAGCCTGGGTGATGCCGGCCAGCGCTTCGTGGCGGGGGCTTTGCGGCCCTCGGTGATCGCGCGGGCCTATCGCAGCGTGATCGAGGCGGCGCAGGCGCGGGCACCGGTTCTGGCGGTGCTGGCCGAGGCGTCAGGCATGGCCGCGCTGCCGCAGGGCCAGGCCATGGCGCTCGGCCTCGCCCTGGCGCAGAGCTTTCCCGCACCACGCCAGGGCCGGGTCTTCATCACCGCGGGGGCGGGCTGGCGGCGGCGGGATTTCGAGGCGTATCGCGGCCATCTCCGCCCGGAGCCGGCGGCGTTTCGCGATGGCGCCTGGGTGAGCGACCATGCCGGCTTGGCGCTGGCGCTGGGTCTTTCGCGCCCGGCCGCGGCCGATATGCCGCTGCGCTTTCAGCCCGGCGATGCGGTGGTGTCACCGGTCGCGCCGGCCTCGCTGCCCGAGGGTGTGGAATGGATCGATCGGCCGGGCTGAGACCACCGGGCTGCTCGACTCAAATCGCCCTGACTGTGTCAGGGCGATTGCGGGCTGGCACAAGGCCTGCGATCACTCGCTCGGCGTCAGGCTCTTGATCAGGTCGAAGACGCGCTTGCGGACCGAGGGGTCGGTGATGCGGTAATAGGCGCGCACCAGTTCCAGGGTTTCACGGCGGTGCAGGGTATCGTCCTCGAAGCCTTCCTGGCCCTCGGCGAAACCGGCGATGCGGCGGGTGACCGCCATCGAGCCGCCCATGGAATCCGGCATGTCGTCGAAGAAGAAGCCGATCGGCACGTCGAGCACACGGGCGAGGTCGAAAAGCCGCGACGCGCCGATCCGGTTCACGCCGCGCTCGTATTTCTGCACCTGCTGAAAGGTCAGGCCCAGGGCTTCGCCCAGGCGTTCCTGGCTCATGCCGAGAAGGGTGCGGCGCAGGCGGACACGGCCACCGACATGTACGTCGATCGGGCTGGGCCGATGCTCCTTTTCGTTGCGTTCGATAGTCGCTTCACTGGGCATCACTTGCTTCATCCGCTCCCACTCCGTGGCGCCGAGCCACTCCCTGAGAGGATACACGTTTCCGTGAGGTGTATCCAAAATACCTGTCTCAGGCAAAAACCGGCGTTCTGCCCATTGACCAACGATTAAGGGTCTAGCCGTGCTTCGTCAATATCTTTCAGAAGTCTCAAAATTAATCATGTGTCTACAGGTGACTGAATGCGCCGTCCGGGCAGTACAACGCCCAGAAACAATGCAATGATGACCAGCACGCCGGGAACCCAAAGCCCCCATCGCGCGAAAGGTGTTGCGACGGAGGCGTCCGGCAGCCACTCCGCCAGCGTGCCAGTGGCGCCCAGCCCCAGCCGGCCCAGCGCGCGGCCCTGCGCGTCGAAGATCGCGGAAATCCCGGTCTGCGCCGCCCGCACCATGGGCAGCCCCTCCTCCACCGCCCGCAGCCGCGCGCTGGCGAGGTGCTGGAACGGCCCGGCGGAGATGCCGAACCACGCGTCATTGGTCACGTTCAGCAGCCATGCCGGCCGGCTCTCGCCCACCACCCGGCCGGGAAAGATCACCTCATAGCAGATCAGGGGGCTGAAGGCCGGAATGCCCGGGATAATCACCGAGGCAGGCCCGGGCCCGGCGGAGAAATCCATCCCCCCCGTCACCATGCGGATCGGCAGCAACCCACCCAGCGGCATGTATTCGCCGAAGGGCACGAGATGCGCCTTGTCGAAGACGGCGAGCAGCCCGGCCTCCGGCCCCACGCCGACGAGCGAATTGTAGATGCCGGACAGCCTGGCATCGGCGCCCCAGGTCGCGCGCACCGTGCCGGCCAGCAGCACCCCATTGGGCGGCAGGGCGGCGGCGATCACGCGGCGCGCCTGTTCGTCCTGCGCCAGCAGATAGGGGCTCGCCGTCTCCGGCCAGATCACCACGATGCGGGCTTGGGGGTGGGCCTCATGCGCCGCCCGCCCGGCCAGTTCGGTGAGCGCGACGTAGCGCTGGAAGATCGGCAGGCGCTGATCCTCCTGCCATTTCAGATCCTGCGCGACATTGCCCTGCACCAGGATGACGCGCGTCTCCTCGGGCGGCGCCGCCGGGTCGGCCAGGCGCCAGATGCCAAATCCCATCCAGACCACCAGCAGCGCCGCCCCCAGACCCATCCAGCGCCAGTCCCGCAAAGCCGGCAGGCAGGCGATGAAGACGGTCAGCAGCGACAGACCATGCACCCCCACCCATGCGGCGGGCTGCAGCGGCAGGGCGGAAAACGCCCAGACCGTGCCCATCAGGTTCCAGGGAAAGCCGGTGAACATCACGCCGCGCAGCATCTCGCCCAGCACCCAGGCGCCGGAGAAGGCCATCACCCGCCGCCAGCCCGGTGGCGCCCACCAGGCCGCCAGCGCCGGCACCGCGCTGAACAGCGCGAGCGGCACGGCGATGCCGGGTGCGGCCACCGGCACAAGCCACCACCACCGCGCGAGGTCGGTGAACAGCGCATGCGTCACCCAATAGGTGCCGATGATATGGTGCCCCCAGCCGAAGGCGAGGCCGAGGAGCAGCGCCGCGCGCCAACCCTTCGCCGCCCCCAGCAGGCCGAGGAAGGCCGGAAGGGTCACCAGCAGCACCGGCACGGCATGCAGCGGCGGCAGGGCCAGCGCGCTGGCGGCACCAAGGCCCAGCGCCGCCACGGCGGGGTGGATGGTCGGGCTCGTCAGGCGGGCGAGAAGCGCATTCACGCACCAGGGGCTAGCCCGCCACCCGCCGCGCCGCAACCTCGGCCCTGTTGCGGCCGCCTATTCCGCCGCGGCCATCCCGCCCGGCAGGGGCCGGCGCACCCGCAGCTTGCGGATCCGCCGGCTGTCGGAATCCAGCACCCGAAACTCCAGCCCCGAGGCATGGCTGAACAACTCGCCCCGCGCCGGCACCCGGCCCGCCAGGGTGAAGACCAGACCACCCATCGTGTCGATATCGGCGCCGCGCTCCTCCTCGGTCAGCACCTGGCCCATCCGGGCCTCGAACTCCTCCACCGGGGTGCGGGCGTCGAGGTCCATGCTGCCATCGGGGCGTTCGACCATGCGAGGGCCATTCACCTCGTCATGCTCATCGGCGATATCGCCCACGATGGTCTCGACCAGATCCTCGATGGTGACGAGGCCATCGATGCCGCCATATTCATCCACCACCAGCGCGAGATGCAGCCGTGCCTCGCGCATGCGCAGCAGCAGGTCGAGCACGGGGACGGAGGGCACCACCAGCAGCGGCTTGCGCAGGATGGCGTGCATCGAGAAGCCCTCCTCGCGCCCAATGGCGGCGATGATGTCCTTGATATGCACCATGCCCTGGATGTCATCGAGCTGGCCGCGATAGACGGGGTAGCGCGAATGCCCCTCGCGCTGGATCGCGGCCATCGCCTCGTCGAGGGTGAGAGTGTCGCGCAGCGCCACGATATCGGCGCGCGGGATCATCACATCGACGGCGGTGATGCCGCGCAGCTTCAGCACATTGGTCAGCAGCGCGCGCTCGGCGAGGTCGAGTTCCGGCGCATCCGCCGGCGTGGTGTCGGTGGGGCGCTCGATCAGCTCCTCCATCCGGTCGCGCACCGACTCGTGCGGGCGCCGCCGCAAGCGGCCGGCGATGCGGTGCAGCCAGGGTTTTTCGCCCGATTCGCTCATGTCACCCGCCCGCGGCCGGGATTCCACGGGTTGGGCAGGCGCAGGCGATGCATGGCGCGGGATTCGGCCCGCTCCATCCGCCGCGCCTCGCCGGCTTCGCCATGGTCATGGCCCAGCAGGTGCAGCGTGCCATGCGCCACGAGATGCGCGGCATGGGCACGGGGGTGACGCCCCTCCGCCCGGGCTTCGCGGCGCACGGTCTGCAGCGAGAGCGCGATGTCGCCCGAGCCGGGTTCATGGCCTGGGAAGCTCAGCACATTGGTGGGCTTTTCGCGGCCGCGGTGCTGCGTGTTCAGCGCCTTGAGCGTGCGGTCATCGGCCAGCAGCACGGTGATATGGGCGGCCACACCGCCCCCGCAGGCGGCGAGCACGGCGCGTTCGGCCAGGCGTTCGGGGAGCACGCCGCGCCATCCCGGCGCGGCGACAATGACGTCGATGGAGGGCCGCATCTGCGTCGTGTGCTGAAGGTTTGGTGGCGAAACCGGCACACGAGATCGGCCCTCCGAGAGACTACTTCGGTCCGGCATCGGCTCCGTTCCAGTTGCGTTTGCGCGGCGCCGTCTCGGCCTCCGCGCGGCTATAGGCCGCGTGTTGCGCCTCCGCGCGGCTGTAGGCCGCGACGATGCGCCCGACCAGTGGGTGGCGCACCACATCGGTATCGGCGAAGCGCATGAAGCCGATGCCCGGCACCCCCTCCAGGATGCGCGCCGACTCGACCAGGCCCGAGGGCTGGCCCGGCGGCAGGTCGATCTGGCTGGGGTCGCCGGTGATGACCATGCGGCTGCCCTCGCCCAGCCGGGTGAGGAACATCTTCATTTGTGCCGGCGTGGTGTTCTGCGCCTCATCGAGGATGGCGAAGCAATGGGCGAGCGTGCGCCCGCGCATGAAGGCGAGCGGGGCGATCTCGATTTCGCCGGCGGTGATCCGGCGGGCCAATTGGTCTCCAGGGAGCATGTCGTTCAGCGCGTCATAGAGCGGACGGAGGTAGGGGTCCACCTTCTCCTTCATGTCACCGGGCAGGAAGCCCAGCCGCTCGCCCGCCTCGACCGCCGGACGGGAGAGCACGATGCGCTCGACCTGCCCGGTCAGCAGCAGGGCGACGCCCTGGGCCACGGCGAGATAGGTCTTGCCGGTGCCGGCGGGGCCGAGGCCGAAGCTGATCTCGTGCTTCGAGAGGATTTCCATATAGGCCGCCTGGGCCGGGCTGCGCGGCGCGATGGCGCCCTTGCGGGTGCGGATCTGCGGCAGGTCGCGCAAGGGCAGCCGCGGCTCGGGCTCGCCCTCGGCGGCAGCGCCTTGCGCCATGCGGATGGCCGCTTCCACCAGCGCGATGGTGCAGCCCTGGCCCCGCTCCAGCCCGCGCCAGAGGCTGCGCAGGGCATCCTCGGCCACCTGGGTGCGCTCGGCCGTGCCGGAGATGGTCAATCGATTCCCGCGCGATGCCAATCGCACCCCCGCCTGTTTCTCCAGCAGGCTGAGATGCCTGTCGAATTCGCCGAAGAGCTGTGCCAGCAGCACATTATCGTCGAACTGGAGAGTGACCGACCGGCTTTCGCTGGAGGGTGGGGAGGGCGCGCGGGCAGCGAGGATCGTGTTCAAGCGGCGTGTTTCTCCGATGGATGTTGTTGAGTTTCCTTGAGGACGCAAGCGAGAGAATTGGCGGAGGCGCCCGTGGCCACCATCCGCACGACCTGCCCGGTGAGTGTCTCCGGGCCTTCGGCATGCACGGCCTGAAGCCAGGGCGAGCGGCCGGCGATCTGCCCGGGGTGCCGCCCGGGGCCGGTGATCAGCACATCGAATTCGGCGCCGATGCGCGAGGTGTTGAAGGCCACCTGCTGGTCGAACATCAGCGCCTGAAGCTCACGCAGCCTGTCATCCTTCACCGACTCCACCACCTGATGCCCCATCTTCGCGGCAGGCGTGCCGGGGCGGGGTGAATATTTGAAGGTATAGGCGCTGGCGAAGCCGATCTCGCGCACCAGGGCGAGGGTGGCGGCGTGGTCGGCCTCGCTCTCGCCGGGGTGGCCGACGATGAAATCGGAGCTGAGCGCGATATCGGGCCGGGCGACGCGCAGCCGGTCGACGATGCGGCGGTAATCATCGGCGGTATGGCCGCGGTTCATCGCCGCCAGCACCCGATCGGCGCCGCTCTGCACCGGCAAATGCAGCATGGGCATGAGCTGCGGCAGGTCACCATGGGCGGCAATCAGCGCCTCATCCATGTCGCGCGGGTGCGAGGTCATGTAGCGCAGCCGGGCGAGGCCCGGGATCTCGGCCAGCTGGTATAGCAGCGCCGCCAGCGTGCCGGCACCCTCGCCATGATAGGCATTCACGTTCTGGCCGAGCAGCGTGATTTCCCGGGTGCCCTGCGCCACCAGCCCGCGCGCCTCGGCCAAGACGGCCGCGGCCGGCCGGGACACCTCGGCGCCGCGGGTATAGGGCACAACGCAGAAGGCGCAGAATTTGTCGCAGCCCTCCTGCACGGTGAGGAAGGCGGTGACCCCCTGGGCCGGGCGGATGGACGGCAGATGGTCGAATTTGGATTCTTCCGGAAAATCGGTGTCCAGCACCAGCCCGCCGGCGCGGCTGGCGCGGGCCACCATCTCGGGGAGGCGATGGATGGTCTGCGGCCCCAGCACCAGGTCGACATAGGGCGCGCGACGGGCGATCTCGGCCCCCTCGGCCTGGGCCACGCAGCCCGCCACGGCCAGCACGGTGGCGTGGCCCCGCGCCGCCCGGGCATCCTTCACCACCCGCAGCCGGCCCAGCTCGGAATACAGCTTGTCGGCCGCCTTCTCGCGGATATGGCAGGTGTTGAGGATGACCATATCGGCCTCCTCCGGCAATTCCGTCGCGGAAAAACCGAGCGGCGCCAGCACTTCGGCCATGCGCTCGCTGTCATAGACATTCATCTGGCAACCCCAGGTGCGGATCAGCAGCCGCTTGGTCCCGGGCGTCATCCCTCGCGCGTCGTCATACAAAAACAGGCTCCCAGCATCGCTTTATGGCGGTGCTGTAGCATATCTGACGGCAGCGATCTGTCTTCAAGCGGCGGAGGACCTCGCAATCGGGTGTCTGGAAGGGCGCGCAGCGGCGAAACCCTCCCGCAATGCCGCCGCGTCGGTCAAGTCTTCCCGCAGCCGCAGAACGGCGGGGAAACGGCCACCCAGCGGGGCGGGCAGCGGGACGGCCGGCCGGTTCTGCCGCAGCGCCGCCGCGGAAGTGGCGATGATGGCCGAAACCTCGGCCGACATCACCTTGCGGTCGGGCATCAGGCCGGGGTCGAAGGGCTCATGGAACACCACCGTGGCGCGGGCACCCCTGCGGCGCAGCAGGCGCCACAGATGCGTCATCGGCTGCATATCGCCATACCAGGCGAAGACCGGCCGGTCATGCCGGCTGGTGGGCAGCCAGCCCATGCGGTCATAGACGATGGTCACAGGCTGCACCCGCGCCGCCTGGTCGGCCACCGCGAAGAAGCTGCTGCGGAAGGGCAGCACGCGCGAGCCGTCGCTGGTCGTGCCCTCGGGGAAGAGCACGAGGCCGTGGCCGGCCTGCAGGCTCGCGGCCATCGCCTGCGCCTCGTCACCCAGGCCATTGCGCTTGCGGCTGACGAAAATGGTGCCGCCCAGCCGCGCGAGCAGGCCGAAAAGCGGCCAATGCGCCAACTCAGCCTTGGAGACAAAGCGTGCATCGGCCCGCGCCATCAGCACGGGAATATCAAGCCAGGAGCAATGGTTGGAGACATAGAGCGTGGCGCCGCCGGCAGGCTGGCCCACGACATGCAGCCGTACGCCGAGCAGCCAGCACTGCACCTTGCCGAAGCCGCGGGCGGCCACGGCCTGCCAGGCGCCGGGCAGCCGCCGCAGCAGAAATTGCATGGGAATGGCCAGCGCGGTGACGGCCAGCACGGCGGCGAAGCGCAGCGCCGCGCGCAGCTGGCCGCCCTTGTGGCGCTCCTCGGGTCGGGGGGCGGGCCGTGGCGCGGGTGGGCGCATCCGCAGCCGGGGCAGGCGGGCAGGGCGGCGGGGCTTCGCCATGGGCGCGGGGCGGGCTTGAAGGTCGATCATGTTGGCGATTCGTCCGGCTACGGCCTCTCGCTAGCGGCGCTTCGATGACAGAGCGATGTCAACACCGAGAAGCCTGAATGACGGCTGCGCGGCGGGCGCGTTGCAGGTTCTGTCAACGGGCTCGCGGTGCCCGGCGCGCCAGCGGCTGGCACTGCGGGCCAGGCAGGCAGCGCTCAGCGCGTGTCACGCACCGGCGCCGCCAGCGGCACCGCCGGGCGGTTCTGCCGCAAGGCCGCGGCACTCATCGAGACGATGCGCCCGACCTCGATCGCCATGGTCTTGCGGTTGGGCAGCAGGGCGGGCGGGAAGGCCTCGTGCAGCACCAATGTGGCGCGGGTGCCGGTGCGGCGCAGCAGGCGCCAGGCGTGGCTCGCGGTTTCCATGTCGCCATACCAGGCGGTGATCGGCCGGTCGCGCCGGCAGGCCGGCAGGCCACCCGATCGGTCATAGACCACCGTCAGCGGCTGCACCCGCGCGGCCTCGCCCGCCACGGCGAAGAAGCTGCTGCGGAAGGGCAGCACCCGGGCGCCGTCGGAGGTGGTGCCCTCTGGGAAGAGGATCAGGCTCTCGCCGCCGCGCAACCGTTCGGCCAGCGCCTTGGATTCCTGGCCGGTGCGGCCGCGCTCGCGGCTGACGAAGACCGAACGGCCGAGCTTCGCGACCCAGCCCAGCAGCGGCCAGGTACCGACCTCGGCCTTCGAGACGAAGCGCGCATCCAGCACGGCGCCGAGCACCAGCACATCCAGCCAGGAGGTGTGATTGGAGACATAGAGCGTGGCGCCGGAGGGCATTTGGCCGCGGCGGCCCACCACCTGCAGCTTCAGGCCGATCAGCCAGCACAGCACCCGGTAATACAATTTGGGGAAATGATCGCGCGCCGCCCCCGGGATCACCAGCAGCAGGGCCTGCACCGGCATGCAGAGCAGCGTCCACACCACCGCGCCCAGGATGCGTCGCACCGCCCGGAAGCGCCCGCCAAGGGGCCGCTCCTCCATCACATCGCGCCACATCGCGCCGGGCAGCCGCGGCTTGAAGCGCAGCGGCTTCTTGCGCGACAGGCGGCGGGCGTTGGTATTGTCGGTGGCCGGGCGTGCCGTGGCGGTCATGGGATGGTATCAGGGTTTCAAGCTGCAGCGGTTAACGCGCGGCCAAAGACGTTGCAATGAACGATTCAATAAGCCTGTGTGACGGAGTGGTGGCATGCGCGAGACAAGTCAACGCGGCCTGGAGGCCCCGGCATGAGTGGCGCGGGAAAACCCCTCCATGTCACGGTGCTGGGCGCCGGGCCGGTTGGCACGGCCTCGGCCGCGCTGGCCGCGAGCCGTGGCCATCACGTCACGATTTGGTCGCCGCGCGGCGGCGGCACGCGCTACATCGGCGCGGCGATCGCGGTTCATGGCCTGTTGCAGGGCGATTTCCCGGTCCGGGTCGCGGCCGATATCGGGCGTGCGGTGGAAGCAGCCGATGCGATCCTGCTGATGGTGCCGGGCCATGTCCAGCCGATGCTGCTGGAGCGGCTGGCGCGGGTCCTCAATGGTCGCCCCGCGGTCTTGGTGACGCCGCCGGCCTCGCTCAGCCCGCTGCTGCTCGCGCGGATGCTGGCGCCGCGGGGCATCACCGCCGCGGTGGGGGCGCTGGCGGCGCCGCCGGTCGCGGCCCGCCGCCTGGCCGATGGCCGGCTCTGGCTGGGCGCGATGCGGCCACGGCTCTGGCTGGGGGCGGAAGCCGGCGGGCCGCGGCTGGCCGAGGTGGCGGCGGCGTTGTTCGGCATGCCGGTGCGGTTGATGCCGGGGTTGCTGGCGGCCTCGCTGGCCGATCTGTCGGGGCTGGGCGATGCGGCGCAGCTGCTGGCGCCGCCGGGCGAGCGTGAGGCGTCGCTGCGCCTGCTGCTGGCGCTGATCGCCGAACGCGACCTGCTGGCTGAGGCGCTGCATCTGCCGATGCCCAATGATGGCGGCTATTTCACCCAGATCGGCGGCCTGCCGCCGCTGGAGGGCCAGGCCGCGCTGCAGGGCCGCGCCATGGGCCAGGGCGGCATGGCGCTGTCCTTCCTGGCGACGCTGGGCGTGGCCACCAGGACGCCGACGCCGATGACCGAGGCGGCACTGCGGCTGCTGGAGGTGATGTCCGACCGGCCGATGCGCGGCAATGCGGCATTGACCGGGCTGGGCGAGGCGGTGGTGCGCGACATGGTGGCGGCGCGGCGCGGGGTCGCGGCTTAGGGCTGGTGGGGTGATGCCCGCGGTCCAATGCGTGTGGCGCAGGCCACCGCGCGATCCGCGGGGGGGCTGTGGGCAGAGCACCACGCCGGCGCCGCGGGGGGCTATCATCCCCCCGGCGAGATGGGCGAGGCTGCCACCCCAAACCCGCCAGGAAAAATCGCATGCAGGAGCTGATACCGTTGGCCGAGGCCCTGGCCGAACGGCTCAAGGCCAGGGGGGAGACCGTGGCGGTCTCGGAATCCTCCTCGGGTGGGCTGGTCTCGGCCGCCCTGCTCGCGGTGCCCGGGGCCAGCGCCTACTTCCAGGGCGGCGCCGTGGTCTATACCCGCCGCGCCCGCTCCGCCCTGCTCGGCATCACGGATCGCGAAATGGCGGGCATCCGCTCATCCTCGGAACCCTACGCGCAGCTTCTGGTGCAGACCGTGCGGGCGCGCTTCGGCACCGACTGGGCGATCGCCGAAACCGGCGCCGCCGGCCCCTCCGGCAACAGCTATGGCGATGCTGCGGGGCATAGCTGCATCGCCATCAGCGGCCCGGTGAACCTGGTCCGCACCATCGAGACAGGGCATGGCGACAGGGTGGCCAATATGCGCGCCTTCGCCGCCGCCCTGCTGGCCCTGCTGGCCGAGGCGATGGACGGGGCAATGGAGGGAGCGGGCTGAACGGCGGTCAGATCGTCTCCAGCGCGGCCATCTCATGCTCGATGGCCGCGATCTCGGCCTTCAGCACATCGACATGCCGTTCCCGCTCGGCGATCTCGGCCTCGCTCTTCAGCTTCCAGGAATAGGCTGTCGTGATATCGGCCCGCTTGCGACGGATCAGCTCGCGAAGGTCCTGGCGGCGCTGGATCCGCGCCGGCGATTCGGGCGCGATAGGCAAGGGTGGTGGCAGGTCGGGTTGGGCAGGCAGCGCGCCGGGCATCGGCTCGGGCGCGGGCGGGCGGGCCGGGCGGGCAAGGGCGCCGCTTGCCGTCAGGCGACCGAAGGCTGAGATCAGCGCGGACCAGCGCAGCGCCCGAAGCCTGGCGCGCGGCGCGGGCTTCAGCCCATCGGCGATGGCCAGCAGGGCGCTGGCCGAAGCCGCGCCATACTCGATCCGCAGGGTCTCCTCGACATCGGCGAAGGTGGCGGGCCGTGACAGCAGACGGCGATGGTAGCGCCATCTCGCCATCACCCCCCGCCCGGCATGGCGGGCTTCGAGCCTGGCGGCCGCGGGTGGGGAAAATGCCTCGGCGAACCAGTCACCGGCCCATGCCAGATGGTACCAGACGACCCGCCCGGCCTCGGCCACCGCGTCGCGCAGCGCGGGCGCGCGCAGGCCAGCCCAGGTCATTCCGCCCGCCCCCATGGCCAGGGCCGGCACGGGTTCAAGGCCGCCCAGCATGCCGCCTAGTGCCGCGACGCCGACGCCGATCGCGGCCAGGGCGTCGAGCAGCCTTTGGCCGATGCTGGCGAGCATGCCGGCAGCCCTTCCGACGACCCGCCTGCCGCCCAACGACGCCCGGCCCTGCTCTTGCTGCGCCCGCAGCAACTGGCGCGAGGTTTCGAGCAGGTCCCGCGCATCCTGCCGCCGCTCAGCCATGCCGCTGCGTTCGAGTGCCGCGATCAACTCGCGCAGCTCGGCGGCAGTGGCGGGCCTGGCGCTGATCCGCGACAATCGCGTGTCCTTCAATGGGTCCTTCGACCGACCGTTGCACGCCAATGGTGAGGTTTCGGTGAATCAAACCCCGCGTTAGGCTTGCCGATCAGGGGAGCGTCATGACCGACACATTCGACTACATCATCGTGGGATCCGGCGCCGCGGGCTCGGTGCTGGCGGACCGGCTGAGCGAGGACGGCAAGCACAGCATCTGCGTGCTGGAAGCCGGCCCGATGGACAGCAACCCCTGGATCCACATGCCGGCGGGCTTCACCAGGACGCTGTCCAACCCCGATGTCTCCTGGCAGTTCAGCACCGAACCGACCGCGATGACCGGCGGGCGGCGGATCAACACCATCCAGGGCCGCGTGCTGGGCGGCGGCACCTCGATCAACGGCCTGATCTACAATCGCGGCCAGCCCGATGACCTCAACAACTGGGCGCAGCGCGGCAATCGCGGCTGGGGCTATGATGACTGCCTGCCGTTCTACAAGCGCACCGAGCGCCGCGTCGGCCTCGCCGATGACACCCGCGGCACCGAGGGCGGCATGCCGGTGACCGATATGGACTGGTTCCACCCCCTCTCCGAGGCCTTCATCGAGGGCTGCGTCGCCCAGGGTATTCCCCGCAACCCCGACTACAACAACGGCAACCAGGCCGGCGTGGGGTATTACCAGCGGATCATCCAGAACAACCGCCGCGTCAGCGCCGCGCGCGGCCGCCTCCACCCCGCCATGGCGCGCAAGAACCTGGAGGTGCGCACCAATGCCCGCGCCACCACCCTGCTCTTCGAGGGCCGGCGCTGCGTGGGCCTGCGCTACGCCGCCTCGGCCGATGGGCCGCGCACCGAGATCCGGGCGCGGCGCGAGGTCATTCTCTCCGCTGGCACGGCGAATACCGCGCGGCTGCTGCAGATCTCGGGCATCGGTCCGGCCTGGCTGCTAGAGAAGCTGGGCGTCACGCCCATCCATGTCGTGCCCGGCGTGGGCGAGAATTTCCGCGACCACTACGCATCACGCTTCATCATGCGCGCCAAGCCCGGCACCGTCACGCTGAACGAGCTGGCGCGCGGCTGGCGGCTGGGAACCGAGCTGGTGAAATGGGCCGCCGGCCGGCCCAATATCCTCGCCACCGCCCCCAGCCATGTCTATGTCTTCTGGAAGAGCTTCGAGGGGCTGGACCAGCCGGACCTGCAATGCGTCTTCACCCCGGGCAGCTACAAACCCGGCAAGACCTATATCCTGGATGATTATCCGGGGGTTTCGGCGGGCTCCTGGCAGCATCGCCCGGAGAGCTCGGGTTTTGTCCGCGCGCGCAGCACCAACCCATGGGAAGATCCGGAAATCCAGCCCAATTACCTGGCGGATGAGAATGACCGCAGGGTGCATATCGCCGGCCTGCGGATGATGCGCCGGCTGCTCAATTCACCCGAGCTGGCGCCCTTTCTCGAGGGCGAGACCCTGCCGGGCAGGGATGTGCAGACCGATGACGAGTTCCTCGATTTCGCCCGCAACAACGGGGTGACGACCTATCACCTCATCGGCACCGCCAAGATGGGCCCGGCCGATGACCCCATGGCGGTGGTGGATGACCGCCTGCGCCTGCATGGCATGGATGGGCTGCGGGTGGTCGATGCCTCGATCATGCCGTCGATGACCTCGGCCAATACCATGGCCACCACGATGATGATCGCCGAGCGCGCGGCCGATTTTATCCGCGCCGAGGTCGCCGCGGGCTGAAGCGGGCAGGCGCGACCGCCTCCCCCCGCCCCTCAGCCCACGCGCAACAGCCTGGCGGCATTGGCCTTCAGCCATGCCGTGGCGGCGTCGCGATGCGGCGTGCGCGCCTCCACCAGCGCCCAGAAGCGCGGCGAATGGTTCAATTCGCGCAGATGCGCCAGTTCATGCGCCACGACGTAATCCAGCACCCAGTCCGGCGCCATCACCAGCCGCCAGGAGAAGGCGATGGTGCCATTGGCGGCGCAACTGCCCCAGCGCGTCTGGGTATCCTTCAGCCGCACCGCGCGCGGCCGCACCCCCAGCGCCTCGGCATGCGGGGGGATGGCGAGGTTGATGCGCCGCGCGGCCTCCGCGCGGAGGAAATCCATGACCCTGCGCGGCAGGAATTCAAGGCCGCCGCTCACCATCAGGCATCCAGCCTCCAGAGCGAGGCCGCCGCGCCGCTCGGGCGCGTGGATGATGGTATGGGGCACGTCACCGACGAAAACCTGCGCGCCGGGCGCCAACGCCGGCGGCGTCTCCATGGCGGCCAGGCGCTGGGTGACCCAGGCGGCGTGCTCGTTCAGCAGCGCCATCCCCGCCCGGCGATGGGCGCGCGGCGGCAGGGTGACGATCACCGCAGCCTCCCGCGGGGAGATTTTCAGCGAGACCCTGCGCGCCTTGGCGGAGCGTCGCCAGTGCACGATGCAGGGCACTTCGGGCAGAAAAGCCTGCGGCCGTAACAGAACTGTCTCGAAGTCATCGACGGTCATGGAGGGTTATTGCCAAATTCACGCCCGCGCCGCCATAAGCATGTACAAACCGGCTTGACCCGACGCGCGACGCGGCGCATCGCAACTGTCGTGTTGCATGCGCGGCCGAACTCCACAACTCGCAAGGTCATCCACTGGTGCTCACGCTTCGTGTCATTCCATGCCTGGACGTGAAGGAAGGCCGGGTCGTCAAGGGCGTGAATTTCGTGGCCCTGCGCGACGCCGGCGACCCGGTCGAGCAGGCAGCCGCCTATGGCGCGCAGGGCGCCGATGAGCTGACCTTCCTCGACATCGGCGCGACGCATGAGAACCGCGACACCATGCTCGATGTCGTGGCCCGCACCGCGGCGCGGCTGTTCATCCCGCTGACCGTGGGTGGCGGCGTGCGCAGCGTCGACGATATCCGCAAGCTTCTCCTGGCCGGGGCCGACAAGGCCAGCATCAATTCCGCCGCCGTGACCGAGCCCGAACTGGTGACCCGCGCGGCGCAGGCCTTCGGCAGCCAATGCATCGTCGTCGCCATCGACGCCAAGCAGGTCTCGCCCGGGCATTGGGAGGTCTTCACCCATGGCGGCCGCCGCGGCACCGGGCTCGACGCGGTGGAATGGGCGGCGCGCATGGCCGAAGCGGGCGCGGGCGAATTGCTGCTGACCTCGATGGATCGCGACGGCACGAAGCAGGGCTTCGACCTCGGCCTGCTGCGGGCCGTGCGCGCCCGGGTGCGGCTGCCGCTGGTGGCCAGCGGCGGCGTGGGCAGCCTGGACCATTTCGCCGAGGGTGCCGCCGCCGGCGCCTCGGGCCTGCTCGCCGCCAGCGTCTTCCATGACGGCATCTTTCGCATCGCCGAGGCCAAGGCGGCGCTGGCCGCCGCGGGCTGGCCGGTGCGCCCGGCCGAAGCCCCCATGATGGACGCCGCCTGATGGCCAAGCCCGCGAAGAAGAAGATCGAAAAGGCCAAGCGTCCCAAGACGGCGGCCACACTCGCCCTGCCGGCCGTGGCGGAAGCCCAGGCCAGGCCGGAGAAGACGAAGGTGGAGAAGGCCAAGCGCCCGAAGACCGACACAGGCAGCGCCAAGGCCCGGCCGGCCGCGCCACAGGTCAAGCCTGTCAACCTCGCCAAAGCCGTGCGGATGATCGAGAAGCGCATTCTCAGGCCCAGCATTGCCGCCAGTGACAGCGGCGCGGCGGCGGTGCTGGAGCGGCTTTGGTGCGTGATTGAACAGCGGCGGGTCCAGGGCGATGCCACCAACTCGCACTCCGCCAAGCTGCTGGCGCGCGGCACGCCCAAGGTCGCGCAGAAGCTGGGCGAGGAGGCGGTGGAGCTGGTGATCGAGGCGGTGGCGCGCAACCGCGAGGCCACGGTCAGCGAGAGCGCCGACCTGATCTATCACCTGCTGGTGCTCTGGGTGGATGCCGGCATAACGCCCGACGAGGTGTGGCTTGAGCTCTGCCGGCGCGAGGGCATTTCCGGCATCGCCGAAAAGGCCTCGCGCCCCAAGGCCGTCATTCGCCTGGCCAAGACCAGCAAGCTGCCCTGAGGACCCCCGCATGAGCGTGACCGGCCTGCCGCCCTATGACAGCAACAACATCTTCGCCCGCATCCTGCGCTGCGAAATCCCCTGCAACCGCGTGTTGGAGACCGAGCACGCGCTGGCCTTCCATGACATCAACCCGCTCTCGCCGACCCATGTGCTGGTGATCCCCAAGGGCGAATGGGTCTCGGCCGCTGATTTCCACGCCGGCGCCGGCGCCGAGGCCATTGCCGGGTTCTGGCGCGCGGTGGGCGAGGTGGGACGGCCGCTGGAGGCCGGCGGCTATCGCATCCTGTCGAATATGGGCGTCGATGCCGGCCAGGAAGTGCCGCATTTCCATGTCCATGTCTTCGGCGGCCGGCCGCTGGGGCCCATGCTCAAGCGGGGCTAGACCATGCTGCGTTCACATGCGTTCACTGCGCATGGTCCAGTCGTTGCTGAGAGGATGATTCAGCGTTTTCGGCGTTTCCGCCTCAACGGGCGCGGCTGGAGACCAGGCCCGCCATGGTTCGCCAGATCGTCGGCGCGCTGCCATGCAGCGCCGTCTGGTGCATCTTGTAGAGTGAGCGGTACATCATCCGGGCGAAGAGACCTTCGATGAACATGCTCTTGCCCACGAGAAAACCCATCAGGCTTCCCACGGTGCTGTATTTCCCAAGCGAGACCAGCGAGCCGAAATCCCGGTAGACGAAGGGCTCCAGCGGCTTGCCGGCCAGGATGCGGTCGATCTGGGCCAGCATGTGGCTGGCCTGCTGATGCGCGGCCTGGGCACGCGGCGGCACCGGCTGGGGAAACCCCTCGCGCGGGCAGGATGCGCAATCGCCGATGGCGAAAACGGCAGGGTCATGCGTGGTCTGCAGCGTGGGCAGGACCTGCAGCTGGTTGATCCGGTTGCTCTCCAGCCCGTCCAGCCCCTGCAGGAAATCGGGCCCCTTCACGCCGGCGGCCCAGACGGTGAGCTCGGCCGGGATGAACCCGCCATCGGCCAGCGCGATGCCATCGGCCCGCACCGCGGCCACCCGGGTGCCGGCGCGCACCTCCACGCCCATCTTGGTCAGCAGGTCCATGGTGGCGATGGAGATGCGCTCGGGCAGGGCGGGCAGGATGCGCGGCGCGGCCTCGACGAGGACGATGCGGATATCCTTCTCCGGCTCGATATGGGTGAGGCCGAAGGAGACCACGGCGCGCACCGTGCGGTGCAGCTCGGCCGAGAGCTCGGTGCCGGTCGCACCCGCGCCGATGATGGCGACATGCAGCTGGCCCGGCCGCACCGGCTCCACCTGCGCATTGGCCCGCAGGCAGGCATTGATCAGGCGCCGGTTGAAGCGGCTGGCCTGGTCGGGCGTCTCCAGCGGGATGGCGTGCTCGGCCGCGCCGGGGGTGCCAAAATCATTGGTCACGCTGCCCACCGCGATGATCAGCGTGTCGTAGCCAAGCCGGCTGGCGGGGGTGATCTCGCGGCCATCCTCGTCCATCATCGGGCCCAGCAGCACCTCCTTCGCGGCGCGGTCCAGCCCCACCATCTCGCCCAGTCGGTAGGTGAAGTGGTGCCAATGCGCCTGCGCCAGGTAGTTCAGCTCATGCTGCGCCCGGTCGAGGCTGCCGGCGGCCACGGCATGCAGCAGCGGCTTCCACAGATGCGTCCGCGCCCGCTCCACCAGGGTGACGCTGGCGCGACGGGCACGGCCATGGGTATTGCCCAGCCGCGTCGCCAGCTCCAGCCCTGCGGCGCCGCCGCCCACCACCACGATGCGGTGCGGCGCGGCCAATTCGGAAGCGTTCATTGCAAATCCTTTCTGCGCGGTCAGGCTACTGCGTCGAGGCGGTTTCGCGAATGCTTAACAGGCTGCGGAAAAGCTGGCGGTTGAGGATTGGCGAGGGAGTTTTCGTGCAGGAAAGGCCGACCTGCCGACAGGATGCTGTTGCATCCTGGCAAGGGGCGAACGAATCCTGCGCGGAAAGGCACCGCCAAGCCGACCCGTCCAGCTTTTCCGCAGCCTGTTTAGACCATGGCTTCCGCGCGATCTTTGCGGCAGGCTCATCCCATGAGCCATTCCCGCATGCGGTTGACAGCCCTTCTGTTCCTGATCCTGGCGCTTCCCGCCGCGGCGCAGACCCTGCGCATCGGCATCGCCTCGGACCCCGATGTGCTCGACCCCACGCTCTCGCGCAGCGTCGCCGCCCGCCAGGTCTTCGCGGCGATGTGCGACAAGCTGCTGGAGGTCGATGAGAGCGGCCGGCAGGTGCCCCAGCTCGCAACCTCCTGGGAATGGCAGGAGGGTGGCCGGGCTTTGCTGCTGAACCTGCGCGCCGGCGTGCGCTTCCATGATGGCGAGGCGCTGGACGCCGCCGCCGCGGTGGCCGGGCTGAACCGCCACCTCACCGCGCCGGGCTCCACCCGCCGGGGCGAAATGGGGCCGGTGACGGCGGTGGAAACCGCGGGGCCGATGGCCGTGCGCATCCGCCTCAGCGAGCCCTTCGCGCCCCTGCTCGCGGCCCTGAGCGACCGCGCGGGCATGCTGGTCTCACCCCGCACGCCGCTGGAATCGCAACCCGCGCCGGCCTGCGCCGGCCCCTTCCGCCTCACCCGCCGCGTGGCGCAGGACCGCATCGAGCTGGAACGCTTTTCCGAGTATTGGGACCCGACGGCGATCCATTTTGACCGGGTGGTCTATCGCCCGATCCCCGACACCACGGTGCGGGCTGCCAATCTGCGTGCCGGTGCGCTGGAACTGATCGAACGCGTTAGCACTTCCGACCTCGATACCCTGGCCGGCGACCGCCGGGTGCGGGTGGTGGAAGGGCCTTCGCTGGCGGTGCATTACATCGCCATCAACATCGCCAATGGCGAGCGGGCGAATACCCCGTTGGGCCGCGACCCGCGGGTGCGCGCGGCGCTGGAAGCCGCCATCGACCGCGAGGTGCTGAACCGCGTGGCCTTCGAGGGCCGCTACAGCACCGCCAATCAGGCGACGCCGCCGGGCCACCCCCACCACATCGCGTCCATCGCCACGCCGCCGCGCGACGTCGCCCGCGCCCGCGCGCTGCTGCGCGAGGCGGGGCTGGAGCGGCTGCGCATCCGCCTCTCGGTGCCTGGCATTTCCGAATACACCCAGGCGGCCGAGGTCATCCAGGCCATGGCGGCCGAGGCCGGCATCACCATCGAGATCGTGGTGGTGGAGACCGCGACGCTGCTGCGGCAATGGACGCTGGGCGATTTCGAGGCGCTGGTGATCCAATGGTCCGGCCGCACCGACATCGACCAGAATCTCTGGAGCTTCAATGCCTGCGGCGAGAGCCTCAATGGCGGCCGCTACTGCTCGCCCGAGGCCGACATGGCGCTGCGGGAGGGCCGCATCAGCACCGACCCCGCCGCGCGGCTCGCCGCCTATGAGCGCGCCATGGCCGTGCTGCTGCGCGACCGGCCCTATATCTACCTCTGGCACCCCAAGAGCTTCTTCGCCCTGCGCGCCCCGGTGGAGGGGCTGCGGCTCATTCCGGACGGGCTGATCAGGGTGCAGGGGTTGCGGCTGCGCGGGTGAGACAATGCTGAAGGACCGCTACGACCTCCCTCTATCCACCGCCTCAGCCACCGCGCGGGATGCCTATGTCCGGGGGCTGGACCTGCTGCTGATGATGCATCCCGGCGTGCTGGCGGCGTTCGATGAGGCCGTCGCCGCCGACCCCGGCTTCGCCCTGGCCCATGCCGGACGAGCGCAGATGCTCCTGATGTTTGGCGAGGCGCCCCGCGCCCGCGCGGCGTTGGAGACGGCTCAGGCCCTGGCGGGCGGCATCACCGCGCGCGAGGCCAGCCAGATCGCCTTCTTCCGCAGCATGATGGCGGGGCCCATCGGCGCCACCATCGCCGCCATGGAGGCCCATCTCGCGCGGTGGCCGCGCGATGCGATGGTGCTGAACACCACGGCCAATCCCAACGGGTTGCTCGGCGCCTCGGGCGAATTGGGCCAGAAGGCGCGGCTGGCCGCGCTGATGAACCGCCTGGCGCCGGAATATGGCGAGGATTGGTGGTTCGCCTCCGGCCACGCCATGGCATTGAACGAAATCGGCGAGCGCGAGGCGGCACGCCCACTCGTCGCCCGCGCGATGGCGCAGCAGCCCACCAGCGGCTGGATCGCGCATACCCAGGCGCATCTCTTCTACGAGGCTGGCGAGACGCAGGCGGCGCGGGACTTCCTTGGCGGGTGGCTCAAGACCTATCCGCGTGGCGGCATCCTGCATGGTCACCTGCACTGGCACCTCGCCCTCGGCGCGCTGGAGGCGGGCGATCTCGATGACGCCGAGCGGCTCTATCGCGAAGCCTTCGCCCTGGACAGCCACAGCGGTTTCCCCCGCCAGAGGTTGACCGATGCGGTGTCCTTCCTCTGGCGCCTGGAACTGGCCGGGCGGCCGCGCGATGACGCCGCCTGGGCCGGCTTGCATGACTTCGCCACCAGAAGCTTTCCCAACCCCAGCAGCGCCTTTCCCGACATGCATGTGGTGCTGGCGCACAGCGTCGCCGGCGACGAGACGGCGCTTGAGGCCAGGCTATGCGCGGTGGAAGCGCTGGGCGGCACGGGGCGCTACCCGTCCGGCCCGGTGATCCCTACCCTGTCGCGCGGCTTCACCGCCTACCAGCGCGGCGATTACGGCATGGCGATCGCCATTCTGGAGCCGGTGCTGGCGCTGAGCGAACGCCTGGGCGGCAGCCGCGCCCAGACCGACCTGGTGGAATTCACCCTGCTGCGGGCCTGCGTCGCGGCCGGGCGCATGGATGATCTGCGGCGGTTGGTGGCGGCCAGACGGCCCGGGCCGGGCTGCATTCCGGTGGCCGGGGCGGCCTTGCACTGAGGCCCTGGCCCCATGCTTTGGACATGTCACCGTTTCAAACACACGAAAACGGACAAGTTACCGACCCCCCGAAGGGTGGGAGGTGCGGGCAGCCTGCTGCGGTTGTCGAAACAGCGAAAAGCCGAGGTTTATAGGACTATTTACCGGAAAAAGTCAACCCACAAACCTCAATTCAGCCCCAGCCGCCGCGCCAGTTCCCGATACATCGCCACCTGGGCGCCGATATAGGCGCGGGTCTCCTCGGGCGGCAGCAGCAGGGCGTGGCTGCTTTGCCGGCCCACCTCCGCCAGCCAGGCGGCGTTCTGGCCCAGCGCCGCCAGGCCCTGCGCCCAGCGCGCCACCAATTCCGGCGCCATGCCCGGCGGGCCGGCCAGGCCGCTCCAGCCCGTCAGCTCCTCCAGCGCCGGGAAGCCGGCCTCGGCCATGGTCGGCACCGCCGGGAATTCCGCCAGCCGCCTCGCGCCCGACACCGCCAGCGCCCGAAGGCGGCCCTCACGCAGCCGCGGAGCCAGCTCGGGCATGTTGTTGCCGATGAACTGAACCTGGCCATCCAGCAGCGCCTGCACCGCCTCGCCGCCGCCGCGCAGCACCACCGCCGTCGCCGCATCCAGCTCCAGCCCCGCGGCGATGAACATCTGCCGCACGCCCAGGTCCAGGATCGTGGTGGGGCCGGAGGTGGCGAAGCGCAACCGGCCCGGCGCATCGCGCAGCGCGGTCACCAGCGCCGCCAGATCGGCCCAGGGTGCATCGGCCCGCACCGCGATGGCATAGGCGTTCTGGTCGAGCAGGCCGAGGAAGGTGAAATCATCCCAGGCGAAGGGCGTGCGGGTATCGGTGGCGGGCAGGATGGCGGAGGACCCCACGCGGGCCAGCAGCAGCACCCGCCCATCCGGCGCCGCGCGCTGCACCGCCGCGGTGCCGACCGCGCCTGAGGCGCCCGCCCGGTTCTCCACCTGAATGACCGGGTTGCCCGGCAGCAGCGCCGGCAGATGGGCGGCCAGGGCCCGCGCCGCCATATCGGCCGAGCCGCCGGCGGAGAACGGGACGACCAGCGTCACCGGCCCCTCCATGGCCGCGGCGGGCAAGAGGGAAGCGGCAGGCCAAAGCGCCAGGGCGCGCCTGGACAGGTGCATGCGTCTCTCCCGTTCCTCAGCCCAGCATGCCCCGGCCGCCGGCCGGAGGGGAGAGGCCAAACCCGGCATGGGTTGCCTCCTGTCTTCACGCCATGCTACCCGATATTTCATGATGACCGAGATTGCTCCGCGGGCCCCACAAGGCCAGCGCCACCCGGCCCTCCCACCACGCGTGATGGAACCGCCAATTCCCCAGCGTGGCATCGCGATCATGACCCTCGCCGCCGCGCTGGCATGCGGGCCCTTGGCGCTTCCGGCCGAGGCGCGACAGGCGGAGGCGCGGCCGGCCCAGGCGGAAGGCAGCAGCGCCCAGCGCCGCCATGCCGCCACCGCAACCCCACGCGCCGCCGCGCCGCATGCTTCCGCACCCCGTGCTGCCGCTTCCCGTTCTTCCGCACCCCATGCGGCCGCCCAGCGTTCTTCAACACAGCGTGCCTCAGCCGGGCAGCGCGCCACCACCAGCGGCCGCGCCCAGGCCGCCCAGAACCGCAGCACCCGCACCTCCGCCACCCGCGGCAGCCCGCGCAGCCGCCATGCCCATGCCCGCCACGCCAGCCGGAGCCAATATGCCCGGGCGCCGCGCATGCCCGACCGGCCGCAGGATTTCCTGCCCGTGGCCACCGGCGCCTTCGCCACGTCAGCGGTCTTCCAGGGCTCGCCCCGCGCCGCCTGCCTCGACGCCACCCGCCGGGCAGAACAGATCCACGGCCTGCCGGCCGGGTTGCTCACCGCCATCGCGCTGTCGGAAAGCGGGTTGCATGCCTATGCGCTGAACATCGGCGGCCGGGCCGTCTTCCCGGAATCGGCGGAAGCCGCGGGTGCGCTGATGCGCGCCGCCGGCGGCCGCCGCAGCGTCATGGCGGGCTGCCTGCAGGTGAATGCCCGGGTCCATGCCCGGGGTGATTCCTGGCCGCTCGATGCCCGCCTCTCGGCCGACTGGGCCGGCGGCATGCTGGCCCGCTGGGGCCAGGAGCTGGGCTGGGCCGAGGCGCTGCGCCGCTGGCATGGCGGCAGCGCAAGCGCCACGCCACGCCTGGTCTGCCGCGTCCGCGCCAAGCTCGAAGTCACCCAGCCCGGCAGCGACCTGTTCCGCGAGTTCAATTGCAACACCGGCCGCGAGAACCGTACCCGGCGCAATGGCGAGGCGCATTTCAGCACCGCCAACGACCAGACGATTTAACCGCAAACTTCCGTCGTGATGCCGCGGCGATGGCAAGCCATCGCCGCCGGCGTGCTCAGAAACGCCTGAGCAGCCGCTCGATATAGTCCAGCTCCTCAGCGGCGCGCTCGCGCTCGGCGCCGCGGCGGCGAAGCTCGTCCTGGATGCGGCGGGTGCGGAGCTGCTCGGCCTCGTCGGGCACCCGGGTGTCGCTGCCCTGGTCGGCATTGCCGGCCACGTCGCGGGCGCGGCGGCCCAGCGGGTCGCGGCCCTCGCCCATCTCGCGGCCCTCGCCCTCGCCCTCGCCGCCTTCCTCGGGGTTGCCGGCCATGTCGGAATCGTCCGGCTCGCCCTCACCCTCGCCCTGCTGCTGGCCGAACTGGCGCTGCAATTGCTGCGCCATCTGCCGGCCGCCTTCCTGCAAATGGCGCATGGCGCGCTGTTGCGGGTCACGCGCATCGCCACCCTCGCCCAGCGCCTCCTGCGCCTCGCGCATCGCCTGGTCGGCACGGCCCAGCGCTTCCGGCACCTCGCCGGTCAGGTCGCCATATTGCTGCATGAGCTCGCCCAGCGCGCGGCGCAGGGCGCGCTGCCGCCGGGCATCGGCGGTATCGGGCTGGGCCTCGCCGGGCGGCGTCTGGTTCTGGGCGCCTTGGCCGCGGCGCTGCTGGGCGCGGCGGGCCTCCTCGCTCTCGACCCGGCGCTGGCCACGGTCGAGCATGTCACCCTGGCGGCGCACCATGTCCTGCACCACGCCCATCTGCTGCTGGCCGCGTTGCCGCTGCTGCTGGCGCTCAGGGCTTTCGCCGCGGGCCTGGCGGCCTTCCTGCAGGTTGCGGAGCATGTCTTCGAGTTCGGCCAGTTCGCGCTGGGCGTCCGGGATGCGGTTCTCGCGATTGGCCTCGCGCAGGCGTTCGGCGCGGCGGTTGATCTCGCGCTGGTCGGCGCGGTTCTGCGGCAGCTCGCTCAGGCTTTCGGCATTCTCGCGCTGCAGGCGTTCGTTCATCGCCTCGAGGTGGCGGCGGATGGCCTCGCGCAGCTCCTGGATGCGGCGCTCGGCCTCCTGCCGGGTGGCGTCGTTGTTCTCGCGCTCCTGGTTTTGTCGTTCGGCCTGCTCCAGCGCCTCACGCAGCGCCTGCTGGGCCTGGGCGAGGGCGCGGGCGGTGCGGCTGTCGCGGCCCTCCTCGAGCGCGAGCGCCATGTCCCACATCAGCTCCTGCGCCTCATCGACCGCGCTGGCGCGGCGCTGGAACAGCCGGTTGCGGGCGACCCGCAGGCCGAGCGCCGTGGTCGTGTCATTCTCGAAGGCATCGGGCGCGGCGGAGAGCTGTTCCAGCGCGCGACGGGCGACATCGCGCGCCTCGGGCGCCACCGAGAGGTCCTTGCGGATATTCACCAGCGCCTGGGCGACGGGATGGGTGAAGCTGCGCTCGGGCAGGATCAGCTCGACATCGTTCGAGACGCCCTCCTGCTCCGCGCCATCCAGAGCCGCCAGCCGCAGCCGCACCGGCAGGCCGGCCCAGGGATGGGCGGAAAGATCGGGCGCCGCCACGCCACGCGCCTGGCGCGGCATGCCCGGCGGCAACGGGATGTCCTGGGCGAAGGGCGCCGCGTCGCCCCGCGCGGCGAGGCGCAGCTCGAAGCGCAGGCTCTGCACGCCCCAATCATCCTCGGCCTTCCAGGGGATGCGGATGGCAAGGCCGCGCTGCGCCCTGGCCGGCGCCTCGGGAAAGCTCACCCGCGGCGGGGCATCGGCCTGCACGGCGAGGTTCCATTCCGCCAGCACCGCGCCCTCGCGGGTCAGCCGCAGGCGGCCGGCCTCGGTCAGGTCCATCCCGGCGGCGAAGCTGGTGGCGTCCAGGCTGCGCAGGGTGGTGGTGCCGCCGGGGCCGCTGAGCTCCGGCGCCGCGCCGGCGCGGCCGGAGACGGCGACCTGCAGCCGGCTTCCCACGGGGACGGTGGCGCTGCCGCCGGTCTCGGCCAGGAAGATCGGTGGCGCACCGGTATAGGCCGGCGGCGTGACCCAGGCCTCCAGCCGCAATGCTGCCGGTGGCGGCGCCGCGGCAAAGGCGGGGACGAAGGCGCGGCGCAGCCGCTCGGGCGCCGCATCGCCGGCAATGCCGAAGGCGGCGACCAGCGCCACCAGCAGCCCCGCGCGCAGCGCCCGCGGGTCGCGCGCGGCAAGGCCGGGCCGCGGCAGGCCCACCCGCAGCCGGCGGATCAGCGCGGCCATGCGGGCCTGATGCGTCTGCCAGATTGCCAGGGCCATGGGGTCATCCCCCGCCGGGCGGTCGACCATGGCGGCCAGCGGCCGGTGGCTGAGGCCCGAGGCGCGTTCCAGCCGCCGTTCCGCCGAAGCCGCATCGGGCACCCGCCAACCCCGCCGCGCCCGGCGCAGCAACAGCGCAAGCGCCGCGGCAAACCCCAGCAGGCCGATGACATGCAGCCAGGCCGGCAGCAGCGCCGGCAGGCCGAGCAGCGCCACCACCGCGAAGATTCCCAATACCGCCAGCACTGGCCAGGCGCCGGGCCAGAACCGCTCCCAGGCGAGTGCGGCGCGCGCGAGTTGGCGCCTGCGCCGCAGCCCGGGCGGGATCAACCGCGCACCCAGTCGGGGATGTGGCTGCCGGCCAGCAGCGCCTCATAGCTCTGGCGGGCCCGCACCACGGACCAATCGGCGCCCTGCACGAGCACCTCGGCGGCCAGGGGCCGGGCGTTGTAGGTGCTGCTCATCGAGGCACCATAGGCGCCGGCATCGAGAATCGCCACCAATTCTCCCGCCGGCAGGTCGGGCAGCGCGCGCCCCTGGGTGAAGGTGTCCGAGCTTTCGCAGACCGGGCCGACGACATCGGCCGGCGCCAGGGGGGCCGCGAAGGCGCGCGGCGAGACCGGCAGGATGCCGTGCCAGCTGTCATACATCGCCGGGCGCAGCAGGTCGTTCATCGCCGCGTCGATCACCACGAAGCGCCGCGCCGTGCCCTGCTTCTGGATCACCACGCGTGACAGCAGCACGCCCGCCGGGCCGCAGATCCAGCGCCCCGGCTCCAGCATCAGCTCAAGCCCGAGATTGCCCAGACCCGAATGAATGGCGCCCGCCAGCGCCTCGGGCGAGGCCGGCATCTCGTCGCGATAGGCGATGCCCAGGCCGCCGCCGCAATCCACCCGCGGCACAGCCAGCCCCTGGCTGCGCAGCGCCACCACCAGCTCGCCCAGCCGGCGATAGGCCGCCGCATAGGCGCCCACCCCCTGAGTGATCTGGCTGCCGATATGCACGGCCAGGCCCACCGGCTCCAGCCCCGGCATGGCTGAGATGCGGGCGTAGAGCGCGGGGGCGAGGGCGATGTCGACGCCGAACTTGTTCTCGCTCCTGCCCGTGGTGATCTTCGCATGCGTCTTGGCGTCGACATCGGGGTTCACCCGCAGCGCCACCCGCATGGTCCGCCCCAGCGAGACGGCGAGTGCGGAGAGCATCTCCGCCTCCTCGGCGCTTTCCAGGTTCACCTGGGCGATATCCTCGGCGATCGCCAGGCGCAGCTCGCGCTCGCTCTTGCCCACGCCGGAGAAGACGATGTGGCCAGCGGGAATGCCGGCGGCGCGGGCCTGGCGCAGCTCCCCCTCGCTGACGATATCGGCGCCCAGGCCTTCGGAAGCCAACAGCGCCAGCACCGCCAGGTTGGGGTTGGCCTTCACCGCGAAATGCACCTGGGCGCGCAAGGCGGCACCCTCCAGCGCACCGGTCAGCGCCCGGGCGCGGCGGCGCAGCGTGGATGCCGAATAGACCCAGGTCGGGCTGCCAACGGCCGCGGCCAGGCGGGCGAGCGGAACCTCCTCGATACACAGGCCGGCGGTGGGATCCATCCGCAGCATCGGGCGCGCGGCGAGCAATTCAGCCGGGCTGGGATCGGGCGAGGAGAGGGCGGAAGCGAGAGCGATGGCCATTCGCTCAGCATGGCGTTTCCGCTGCCATTCGCAATGGGAAAATCAGCGGAACCGCAACTCGTCCCGCAGCCGGTCCAGCGCCGCCGATGGTCCCTCGCCGCGGGTCCTGCGGGCCCAGAGAAGATGCGTGGCCTCGGTGTCGAAGACGATGATGACGTCGTGCTGGACCGGCAGGCCGCCATCGCCGGCGGGCCATTGCGCGAGGTAGCGCAGGGCGGGCCGGCCCGCGACATCGAGGGGCTGCGGCGGCAGGGCCTCGGTCGCGGCGATGTTGAACATCTCCCGCACCGTGGCGCCGGCATAGTCGCGGCGAACCTCCTCGGCCACGACAATCCGGCGGGTCTGACGGCCGCTGGGCGGCAGCGCCGGGGATGTGTGCAGGACCGGCTCCGTCGCCTCGGCGGGCAGAGTGGCCTGCACCGGCGTGGCCAGCAGCGGCAGGATGGTGATCAGGGCAAGAAGGGGCATGGCATTCTCCGGCATGGCGGAGAAGCAACGTGCGATCGGGCAGCGGGTTTCCAGGGCGCCACGGGCCGGCTTAACCTCGCGCCATGCTGAACATCCGCGCGATGACCGAGGCCGAGGTGCCACTGGCCGTGGAATGGGCCGCCCGGGAGGGCTGGAACCCCGGCCTGGCCGACCTGCCGGCCTTCTTGGCAGAGGATCCCGGCGGCTTCCTGCTGGCTGAGCGGGATGGCGACATCCTCGCCTGCATATCGGCGGTGCGCTACGGCGCTGACCTGGGCTTCATCGGCTTCTACATCGCAGCCCCCGCCGCGCGCGGCCGGGGCTACGGGCTGGCGCTGTGGCAGGCCGCGATGGCGCGGCTGGAAGGACGCGTCGTCGGGCTGGACGGGGTGGTGGCGCAGCAGGCGAATTACCGGAAGTCGGGTTTTGCCCTGGCCTGGAACAATGCCCGCTATGTCGGCCACAACCGGCCGGCGCCGCCGGCCAAGCCCTTGTCGCCAGCCGCCGCCGTGCCCTTCGAGGCGCTGCTGTCTTATGATACTGCATGTTTCGGCTGCCGCCGCCCTGCCTTTCTCCGCGCCTGGATCGACACGCCAGGGCATCTCGCCCTCGCGCTTCCCGGACGGGATGGCGGGGGGCTGCGCGGCTTCGGCGTGGCGCGGCCCTGCCGGGAGGGGGTGAAGATCGGCCCGCTCTTCGCGCAGACCCAGGACGATGCCGCGCTGCTGCTGGCGGGCCTCGGCCAGCACGGCCATGGCCCGCTGACCCTGGATGTGCCGGAGGACCAGCCGGGCGCGGTGCGGCTGGCCCATGCGCTGGGGATGCCCAAGGTTTTCGAGACCGCGCGGATGTATGCCGGGCCGCCCCCGGCCATGAACCGCCAAAACATCTTCGCGATCACCAGCTTCGAACTGGGTTGATCACCGATTGGCAAACGTTCGCAACTTGAGCAATCCTTTGCGTTGCCTGACTATTTGTTTTGGATGGTCACGAAGCGGCAGCAAGCCGCAGGCCACCCCTGATGGAGGAATTCCAGCTTGCCCGCATTCAGCATCAGCAATGTCAACATGTTCGCGCTGCCCATTCCCGGGGTTGCGACCTATGTCTGGGATGATCTGCAATTCACCCTCGATGTCACCCAGCGGGTGGGCTATGGCATAGGCCCGGCCAATATCGGCGCCGACCTCAACGTCTATGCCAATGCCGGCATCCGGGTGACTCTGCAGACCGATTTCGGCTCCGCCAATATCGGCTATACCCTGGCCTCGCCTGTCTTCACCGGTACCACCAACCCCAATTCCGTGCCGGTGCCGCCGACCGATGGCCTGCCCTTTTACCTCAACAGCAATGCCCATCTCGACACCTCAACGATGGTGCGCACGGGCAGCTACTTCACCACCACGGCGCCGAACATCCACGCCAATATGCTGGACGTCGACTTCTTCTACAATGTGAAGCTGAGCATGCTGAATATCGGCATCGAGGTGGATCTCTGGCTCGACAGCTGGGATCTGAGCCTGGGCGGCACGACCATCCTGGACACATCCGACACCATCAACCTCATCCATATCGGGGCCGGCAACCCGTCCTGGGATGTGAATGCGGGCGCGGTCACCGGCTCGGTCCACCTCCCCGGTCCCTCGAATTTTGGCGCCCAGCAAGTGGGCACTGGTGCCAGGCCGAGCATCTCGCTGGAGGGCGATGACCCCAGCAATTTTGCCCAGATCAGCCTCGACATCACCCAGAAGCTCGCCGAGCTCACCGGCATTTCCACCAGCTACACTTTCGAGCCGGTCTCCGGCACCACCATCCAGGCGACGCTGCTGCAAGCCGTCGCTGTGGCGGGCTTGCGCAGCAGCCAGCTCCTCACCTTCACGCCGGAAACGGTCAAGGTCGACCTCTATGTCCCCATCACCGGCCAGCGCCTCTCCGGCGTGCTCGGCGAGAGCTTCGACATCGAGACCCCGCAATCCGGCCAGGGTGTCGAGGAGGTGCAGGCGACCTATACGCTGTTCGGCACCTATACCTCCGAGGCTGGAGTCAAGCTCAATGGCCGTATCGATCTGGCCGCGCTCTCGGCCTCGATCAACAACACCAATTTCTACGATTTCTCTGTGGGCTTCGGCCCGCTGCTGACCTATTCCATCCCCGACAGCACGGGATGGCAGACACCGCGGCTGCCGCTCTACGACAAGTCGCTCAGCCTGTCCTTCGCGCCGCAGACCGAGAGCCTGTATTTCCGCTACGAGCGCTTCGCCTCCGCCTCCGATGGCGACGACATCGTGTTCCTCACCGACAACCAGGACACGGTGCTGGGCAAAGACGGCGACCCGGACGGCCATCTCTTCGGCGGCAACGACATCCTCATCGGCAATACCCTGGCCAATAAGGTCAATGGCGATGCCGGCAATGACTACATGTATGGCGGCGGCGGCAACGACACGCTCTATGGCGATGCCGGCAACGACACCATCGAAGGTGCCGACGGCATCGATTTCCTGACCGGCGGCAGCGGCAATGATGATATCCTGGGCGGCGACGGCAATGACGCGCTCTTCGCCGGCACCGGGCAGGACAGCCTCTCGGGCGGCGCGGGCGATGACGAGCTTTTCTCGCTGGCGACAGACCAGGCCGATGCGATCCTGGGCGGCAGCGGAAATGATGTCCTGCTGCTCAGCCGCACCGGCTCCAGCCTTGATTTCGACGTCGATTTCCGCAACGCCGCCGTCATCGGCGTGACGCTGGCGGACGGCACCACAATCTCGGGCGTAGAGGTCGTCACCTTCTTCTCCGGCTTCGGCAATGACAGCATCACCGGCAGCGATGGCGATGACCTGCTGCGCGGCGGCTGGGGCAATGACACGATCCGTGGCGCCGACGGCCATGACCGGCTGTTCGGCGAGTCGGGCGACGACCTGATCCGCCTTCTTGTCACCGATTACGACGATGACATCGATGGCGGCAGCGGCGTGGACACGTTGGAGGTCTTCACCATCGCCGGCCTGGGCACAATCGGCGCCAATTTCAGCCTGTTACACCCCGGCGTGCTGGGCAACCTGCTGCCCAATGGCAACAGCTTCACCTCCATCGAGTGCATCCGCTTCACCAGCTATTCGCTCACGCAGGAGGACAGCGTCACCGGCGGCGTGCTGAATGATTACTTCTCCACAGGCGCCGGCGATGACCTGATCGATGGCGGCCCGGGCTACGACACCATCCTGGCCGGCACTGGCGATGACACCATCTTCAGCGAGGACCGCGACAGCATCGATGGCGGCGACGGCCTCGACACCGTGGTGATCGACCGCAGCGGCGCCCGCCTGCCCACCGGGATCAGTCTGGATTTCAACCGCACCGACGCGGTGACCGGTGCGATCCGGCTCTCCGACGGCACGGAGCTGTTCCGTGTCGAGCAGCTGTTCTTCGACGGCGGCGACCATACCGACGTCATCACCGGCGGCGCCCAGCGCGACCAGATCTTCGGCAATGGCGGCAATGACCTGCTGCGCGGCAGCCGCGGCGCCGACCTCGTCATGGGCGGCGATGGCGACGATACCATCGTGCAGACCGCGGCGGATGGCGATGGCAGCCACCCCGGCGTGATCGACCTGCTCGATGGCGGCGCGGGCAATGACCTGCTGATGCTCGACGCCCTGGGCTTCACCAGCGGCATCACGCTGTCCTTCGACCCCGCCAGCAATGCCAATAACGGCACACTGCCCGATGCCACCGTGCTGCGCGGCTTCGAGCGGGTGAATCTCAAGGGCAGCCGATATGGCGATAACATCCTCGGCGGCGATGTCGATGTTGAGGTGGTGCAGCGGGTCTTCCTGCCCATCCTGCCCGGCATCGGCGGGGCAGGCGGCGGCGGTGGCGGCTTCTTCGACATCGTGACCGGCCGGCTGGCCAATACCATCCGGGGCCTGGGCGGCGACGATGTGCTGACTGGCGGCATCAAGCATGACGAGATCTATGGCGGCGGCGGCGATGACCGGATCACGCTGACCAAGGGTGCGGACCTGCTCGATGGCGGCGAGGAAACGCCGACCGGACCGCTGGATGCCAACAATGTCCGCTCCCGCCTCCCCCGCGACGACCAGGACCAAGATGTACTGGTGGTCGACAGCACCATGTTCGATGTCGGCAATGCCTGGGATTTCACCCACCTCACCGACCAGGACCCGGATGACCAGAATCTGCGCGGCACCACCCTGGCCGATGGCACGCGGGCGCTGAATTTCGAGGCGGTGGAATTCATCGGCGGCATGAATGGCAGCATCGTCACCGGCAGCGCCGGCGATGACCTGCTGCGCGGCATGACCAATTCCAACCTCTTCGACAGTGGCGCTGGCAACGACCAGCTCTTCGGCGGCAATGGCAACGACACGCTGCGCGGCGGCGACGGCAATGACACCATCGAGGGCGGCGGCGGCTCCGACCTGATGGAGGGCGGCGATGGCGCTGACAGGCTGGTCAATCTGGGCTTCGGCGGCGCCGTCGCGGCACCCTATTCCACCCTGCGCGGCGGCGCCGGGAACGACATCCTCTCCAGCAATATCGGCGCCGAACTCGATGGCGGCCAGGGCACCGATATGGCGGAGCTGAACCTGCGCTTCAGCTTCGGCTCCGGCATCACGCAGGATTTCCGCGGCATGGGCGGCAACCTGCTCATGGCCAATGGCATCCGGCTGACATCGATCGAACACCTGAACTTCACCGGCAATGGCTTTGTCGACGCCATCATTGTCGGCAGCGGCGTGCACAAGCTCGATGGCGGCTTCGGCCCCGATGACAGCCTGACCATCGACCTGACCGGCGAGGTTCGCGCCTCTGGCGCGCATTTCGTCATCGAAGCGAATTTCGACAGCGTCACCCCGGTGCTGGTCTTCGACAATGGCACCGAGGTGCGGGCTTTCGAGCGCATCACCATCCTGGCCAGTCCGGGCGGCTTCACGCTCGACCGCACCGCGCCGGCACGCATCGCGCTGCCCGATGTGACGGTGGATTGGGGCGATGCCCCGCATCGCGAGACCGGCGGCCGGGGCGATGACGCGCTGTTGGGGGGGGTGTTCGGTGACCTGCTGCGCGGCGGCGAGGGCAATGACACGCTGAGTGGGGCTGGCGGCAATGACAGCCTCGATGGTGGCCCGGGCGATGATACCGCCGTCTTCCTGGCCGGCCGCGCGCCACCGCGCTACGGCATCCGCGACGGCCACATGATCGTCCTCGGCATCGATGGGCGCGTAGATCTCGCCGATATCGAAGAGGTGCGGTTCGGTGAGGCGCCGGGCCTGCGCGTGGATTCCCTGCGTGGTGGGCCTTCGGATCAGGGCCTGGTCTATGGCCGGATCGGCGGCTTGGACGGCTATGTCCTGCCCGACCGCTATGACGGGCCGGTCGAGGGGTTGGTAAACCAGCTGCTGGGCAGCAGCGAGGGCGATATCGTGCTGGGCACCGACCTCGCCGATTTCTTCAATGCGCTGTCGGGCGACGACGCGGTGGATGGCGGCGGCGGCAATGACGTGGTCGATGGCGGGCTGGGCTCCAACTTCCTCATCGGTGGCCGGGGTTCGGACATCTTCTTCATCGATGGCCGTGGCGCGGCCGCCTTCAACACCTGGTCCACCATCACGGATTGGGAGGCGGGCGAGACGTTGACGATCTTCGGCTACCGGCCAGGCCTCAGCCAATTGCTCTGGGTCGAACGCGACGGGACGGCGGGCTACCAGGGCGCCACGCTCCATGCCGATCTCGACGGCAATGGGCTGATCGACAGTTCGGTGACCTGGGCGGGGGTGACCCAGACGCAGTTGCCGACACCCCTGTTCGGCACCGACTATATCTATTTCGGAGGCGGGGCCTGACGCCGCCGCCGATCAGGCCGCCACCGGCCCACGCTCCACCACGATGCCGATTGAGGTGGTGACGAAACCACCCAGCTCCAGCTTGAGATGCGGAAGCCCATAGGGCGGGCGGTCGATATGGGCGTCCATCTCGCCGGCCCCGGGGTGCAGGTTCAGCGCCCAGGGCCGATGCCCGGCCGCGACGAGGCGGGCCAGCAGCCGCTCGATATCCTGCCGCCGGAACAGGCAGCAGGTGGGATACTCGATGGTGGCATCGTTGGAGACGAGGTTGAACTCGGTGGTGTGCACCGCGATGCCGCCCGGGCGCAGCGTGGCCAGGCTGTTCTCGATGAAACGCAGGCCATGCTCGATGGAGCCGAGATGCTCCAACGCGCAGGCGCTCCAGCAGGCATCGAAGCCCTGGAGGTCGGCCGGGATGGCGTTCATGTCCACAGCACGGAACGCGACCTGGCGGTCGTAGATGTCCCGCTGGACGATATGGCCGAAGAACATCGTGTCGGGCCCCGCGGCGTGCTGTCCCGTTGTGTCCCAGCCCTGGTCGGCGATCACATAGGGCGGCGCGTCGGTGGCGAGGACGGACAGGCCCTCGCGGGCGAAGAAGCTGGGCAGCGGCTCCTGCCCACAGCCGAAGCCCAGCACGCGACGCCCCGGCGCCAGCAGCCCGGCGCGGGCCAGAACGGCCGGGATGTAGCACAGCTCCCAGGGCTTGCGGTGCGGGTTGGGGTGCATCCCGGTGCGGGCACAGAGGTCGACATAGCGGGCCTCCGTCACCTGCGCCGCGGTGCAGAGCTGGCTGACCGGGTCGGTCAGGCTGGGTTCCTCGAAGCGCCATTCCACGCCGGGCACGGTGCCGGGGCGCAGCAGATGCAGCGCCGCGGCATAGGGCCGGGGCGGCTCCACCGCGGGCTGCGGTTCTCCCAGCAGGCCCCGCATCACCAGGCTGAATTCCACGCTGCGCAGAAACCCGTCGCGCAGCTGGCCGACCGTACCGTTGCTGAGATGCGCCGGGATTTCGTCGGCATCTGCCGGCTCGCGCCCCATGATGAGGCGCAAGGCGGCGATCACGTCATCGGCCGTTACCGGCCGGCTGCGCCAGTCGTTCAGCGCGGGTGTCTCAGGCCGCAGCGGTTTCCGAACGCCGCGCGTTCTTCTTGCGCTCGTTCGGGTCGAGGTAGCGCTTGCGAAGGCGCACGGCGGAGGGGGTGACCTCCACCAGCTCGTCATCCTCGATATAGGCGATGGCCTGCTCCAGGCTCATCCGCCGGGGCGGGATCAGCAGCAGCGCCTCATCCTTGCCGGCGGCACGGATGTTGGTGAGCTTCTTTTCCTTGATCGGGTTCACGTCGAGGTCGTTCTCGCGGCTGTTCTCGCCCAGGATCAGCCCCTCATAGACCTTGTCGCCCGGGTTCACGAACAGCGTGCCGCGCTCCTGCAGGGCGAAGAGCGCATATTGCACCGCCTCGCCATCGGAGTTGGAGATCAGCGAACCCTTGACGCGGCCCTCGATGCTGCCGGCCCAGGGCTGATAGCCGGCGAAAAGCCGGTTCATGATGCCCGTGCCGCGGGTGTCGGTGAGGAATTCGCCCTGATAGCCGATCAACCCGCGCGAGGGCATGATGAAGGTGATGCGCACCTTGCCGCCGCCCGAGGGCCGCATGTCCTGCATCACCGCCTTGCGGATGGAGAGCTTTTCCACGACCACGCCGGTATAGGCCTCGTCCACGTCGACCAGGACCTCCTCGAAGGGCTCTTCCCGCTCGCCGGTTTCCTCATTGGTGCGGGTCAGCACCCGGGGGCGGCCGATGGTCAGCTCGAAGCCCTCGCGACGCATCGTCTCGATCAGCACGCCGAGCTGGAGTTCGCCGCGGCCCGCCACCTCGAAGGCATCGACCTCGGAAGAGACGGTGACGCGAATGGCGACATTGCCCTCGGCCTCCTTCAGCAGCCGGTCACGGATCTGGCGGCTGGTGACCTTCTTGCCCTCGCGCCCACCCAGCGGGCCGTCATTGACCCGGAAGGTCATCGCCAGCGTCGGCGGATCGACCGGCACGGAGACCAGCGGCGCCATGATGGAAGGCTCGCAGATCGTATCGGGGATGGTGGCATCCGAGAGACCGGCGATGGCGATGAAGTCGCCCGCCTGCACGCTCTCCACCGGCACCCGCTCCAGGCCCCGGAAGGTCAGCAGCTTGGTCAGGCGCCCGGTTTCGATCTGCGTGCCATCCGGCCGCAGCACCTTGACGGCCATGTTCAGGCGGGCGACGCCCTGCTCGACGCGGCCGGTGAGGATGCGGCCGAGAAAATTGTCGCTCTCCAGGATGGCGGCATTCATGGCGAAGGGCAGCGTCGCGTCCAGCCCCGGCTCCGGCACATGGCGCAGGATCAGGTTGAACAGCGCGGAGAGGTCCTTGCGCGGGCCGTCGATCGTCTCATCCGCCCAGCCCTGCCGGCCGGAGGCGTAGAGCATCGGGAAATCGAGCTGCTCATCGGTGGCGTCGAGTGCGGCGAAGAGGTCGAACACCTCATTATGCACCTCGTCGTGCCGGGCGTCCTGGCGGTCGATCTTGTTCACGATGACGATGGGGCGGATGCCGCGGGCCAGCGCCTTGCCGAGCACGAATTTGGTCTGCGGCAGCACGCCCTCGGCGGCGTCGACCAAAAGGATGGCGCCATCGACCATGGAGAGGATGCGCTCCACCTCGCCGCCGAAATCGGCGTGGCCGGGGGTGTCGACGATGTTGAGCTTCACGCCCTCCCATTCCACGGCCGTGCACTTGGCCAGGATGGTGATGCCGCGTTCGCGCTCGAGGTCGTTGCGGTCCATGGCACGCTCGGCCACCGCCTGGTTCTCACGGAAGGTGCCGGCCTGCTTGAGCAATTGATCAAGCAACGTGGTCTTGCCGTGGTCAACGTGCGCGATGATGGCGAGGTTACGCATGGACATATGAAATGGGCCTTCGGGCGTGGATGGCCCGCCATGCCAAACACCCGGGCCGCGACGCGGCTCGGGGGGTGGAACGACTGGCCTTGGGGCTTGTTATGCGGCTTCCTTAGCGATGCGCGATAGGAAAGGCCAGCGCAAAAGCCGTCCATTGCCGGCATGGCTGCGGCGCGTGGGCGGGGTTGTTACGCGCGGTTCATGACCGATAGGCTGCGCCGTGGCCATCCGCACCAACACAGCGCTTTTCGGCATCGGGCTGCAACTGGCCGCGCTGGTCCTCTTCGTCTGCATGGACACGGTGTTCAAGCTGCTCACCGAACGATTCGCCGTGCCGCAACTCGCCTGGGCGCGCTTCTTCTTCGCCGCGGTGACGGTCTGGCTGTTCTTCTGGCTGACCACCCGCGGCCGGGTGCCCTGGCGCTCCCGCGCGCCGGGGCTGCAGGCGGCGCGTTCCCTGGTGCTGGCGGGCTGCACCTTCTTCTTCTCCTCGGCGCTGGTGTTCCTGCCGCTGGCCGATACCACGGCGGTGAATTTCGCAGCCCCCCTGCTGAGCGTGGCGGCGGCGGCCTTCTTCCTGAAAGAAAGCGTCTCGCCCCGGCGCTGGCTGGGGGTGGGGCTGGGCCTGGCGGGCGTGATGCTGGCCGTCCGCCCGCCCTTCATCACTGGCGAGGCCGCGCCCCACCCGGCCTATTTCCTGCCGCTGGTCTCGGCCGCGCTCTTCGCGCTCTACACCATCCTGACCCGCAAGCTGGCGGCGCGCGACGATCCGCGCACCACCATCCTGCACACCGGGCTGGTGGCAACGCTGGTTTCCTCCCTGGCGCTGCCCTTCGTCTGGGTCTGGCCCACCCCCTTCGAATGGTTGCTGCTGGTGATGCTCGGCGTGATCGGCGGGGTGAGCCATGGGCTGCTGGTGCTGGCCTATGCCCGGGCGCCGGTCTCGCTGCTGGCGCCGCTCTCTTATTCGCAACTGATCTGGGCGGGCATCGCCGGCTGGCTGGTCTTCGCGGATCTGCCAGACCGCTGGACGCTGCTGGGCGCGCTGGTGATCTGCGCCGGCGGCGTGCTGGCCGTGCTGCCGGAGCGCCAGAAGGCGCCGACGTCCCGATTTCGCAACTGATTTGAAACCGTATGGACATCAAACCGTCTCGGGACTATCGCAGCGCTGCGGTCGGGAGAAGGACATCGCCATGGCCAGTGTTGGTCTGACCCAGGACAGGGATCATCCGCGTGCCGCTCTGGACGCTGCCTCGGTGCGCGATGCCTATCGCCGCTGGGCGGGCGTCTATGACGTGGTGTTCGGTGGCGTCTCGGCCTATGGCCGCAAGCGCGCCGTGGCCGCCGTGAACCTGCTGCCCGGGCCGCGGGTCCTGGAGGTGGGCGTCGGCACCGGCCTGGCCCTGCCGCTGTACCGGCCGGATCTGGATGTCGTCGGTATCGACCTCTCGCGCGAGATGTTGCTCAAGGCGCAGGAAAAGGTGGGCGAGCAATCGCTGAAGAACGTCCACGGCCTGCTGGAAATGGATGCCGAGAACATGGCTTTCGCCACCGGCAGCTTCGACATCGCGGTGGCGATGTTCACCGCCTCGGTCGTGCCGGATGCGAAGAAGCTGTTCGCCGAGATGTCGCGCGTGGTGCGGCCGGGCGGTCACCTCCTCTTCGTCAATCATTTCGCGGCTGAAAACGGCTTCCGCTGGTGGGTGGAGCGCAGCATGTCGCCGCTCGCCCGGATCCTGGGCTGGCATCCCGATTTCATGATCGAGGATCTGCTGGACCCGGCGGTCACACGGGTGGAAAGCCGCGAAGCCTGCCCGCCCGCGGGTCTGTTCACGCTGGTGAAGGTGCGCAACGGCGGGTGATGCCCGCAGCGGTTCAGACCCGCTCGGCCAGCACGAAATGCGCGTGGTTCTCCCAGATCCATTCCTCCTGGATCCGAAACCCCGCCATGCGCACCAGGCCGCGAAACCCCGCCGCCGTGAACAGGAACCAATAGGGCCAGGGGCTCGGCCCCGTCTCGGTGAGGTGCGGCATGCCCGCGCCGGTATCCTCCGGCGGCGGCGCGTTCTGGTTCAGGTCCCAGCCGAATTTGTCCCGGTAGTATTGCCGCAGGATGGCGCGCTCGGTCGAGTCGATCCCGGGCAGGAAGAGCGCCGTGCTGCCGCGGAAATCCAGCCGGCCATGCTCGTTCTCGATGCTGTCGGGCACGATGACGGTGTTGGTCACGAGGTACCGCCCGGTCACCCGGCGCAGGTTCCACAAGGCGCGCGCGGGGTCGCTGAGGTGGTAGAGAATGCCCGTGCTGTGCACCATGTCATGCACCGGCAGGCGCGTGGTCAGGTCGCCGCCCGCGACATCGATGCGGTCATAGGCGGTGTAGCGCGCGGCCTCGATGCCCATCCCCGCCATGCGGGCATGGAAATCGCCCCACATCGGGGCGGAAAAATCCTGGATATCGGCGATCGAGGCCCGCGCGGCGCCATGCGCGAGGGCGGTGCTGACGGTTTCGTTCAAGGCATTCTCGCCAATGCCGCCGATATCGATGAAACTCAGCCCCTCAGCCCTTGCCGCGATCCAATCCCTGAACATGCCCTGCCCGCGCCTCTTGTGTTGCCGCCGGCTATAACCCTGGCCCCTGCCATGGCCAAGCATCGCCGGCACTCTTTGTTCCCGGCGCCACTCGCATCATATTGCCGCCAATCCTTGGAGTATCGCCCATGACCGATCAGGTCCCCGTCACCGTCCTCACCGGCTATCTCGGCGCCGGCAAGACCACGCTGCTCAACCGCATCCTCACCGAGAATCACGGCAAGAAATACGCCGTGGTGATCAACGAGTTCGGCGAGCTGGGCGTGGACAATGACCTCGTGGTTGATGCCGACGAGGAAGTTTTCGAGATGAACAACGGTTGCATCTGCTGCACCGTGCGCGGCGACCTCATTCGCATTGTCAGCGGTTTGATGAAGCGCCGCGAAAAATTCGACGGCATCAGCGTGGAGACCACGGGCCTGGCCGACCCCGCGCCGGT
>LNFM01001023.1_pt1 | contig 65448 bp, 57 predicted proteins | sample 596031 | NCBI WGS metagenome assembly LNFM01 (sample SAMN04254537, study PRJNA301005) | activated carbon metagenome | isolation source: dual media filters at the Ann Arbor, Michigan drinking water treatment plant | place: USA: Ann Arbor
ATATCGCCACGTTGATCACTCCTGCAACCCCTGCTCATGTTTTGAGCAGGGTAGTGTCCATGCGTGGCTCAAATTTCAGTGAAAATTAACCCCGGAAGTGGCTCAGTTTTAGATGGAAATCAACAGCGGAGGGTACGGTAGATAAAGGGCCTCCCTTGATTCACACATTCTACAAACCATCCCACCATGATGACGGTTCATTTCTCGGGGCTGTACGCTCAGGTGTGACAGCTCATCACTGGAATTTCGGAAACATGCCTCCTGTGGAGGGAATTACCGATACAGACATTGGACAGATAGTTCAGTTTATTCGCTGGTGGCAAAAAGAGAATGGTATCCGTTGAAGGTTACGACTGGATGTCCGCATTTACACAGACCCAGACCCTGCTGCGGCGGAGTTTTTCTTGTTTGAGCTATGTCCGCTTTGGAAGCAGTCATTCAGGCTAAATAATTAACCTCGCACCAGTGCCCAGAATTACCCGGCTTGGGGAGGCATTCAAGTCGAATCTTCAGCGCCCAGACTTTCCTCCAAAACCCGCTACAGCTTCTGCATCGCAAGCGCGACACGCCCGAGCACCACAACATCCGTCTCTCGCACAGCGTCATCTCGGAATGAACCAAGCCGATCGATCGCTTCAGCAGCCATCAACGGGTTGTCGCACGCGATCAGATAATCGCCTTGCAGCCGACGCTGCACACGCCGCACCATCACGCGGTCACCCAAGAGTAGTGCGTAGACGCCATTGTCATCGGCAATTCGCGTGTCGTTGGTGTCAACCAGCAACGGTGTACCGTCCTGGATGCGCTCCACCATGGCATCACCCCGCATGCGCAGCAGAACAAATCCGGCAAGGCCACGCCCTAGCACCTGGCTCCAGATGCTGTTCGGTAGCGCCGTATGGTCCCACTCGCCGTTCTCGGTCTTCAGTTGAGTGAGCGGCGTGACCTGATTATCCCGGATCAGCTTGGCAAGCCGCGCGGGCAGTTTGCCCGCAGGAAGCGTCGCTGTGGTACTCGATTTAGCGGGTTCCGCAGAATCGTCAAATAACCGTGCCGGATCCACCCCCAGTTGACGCCCCATGCGTCCGAGTTCCTCAAAACTCGGATAAGTCTCACCCCGCAACCAGTTGGCCGCAGTCGTGCCACTCACCCCAACCCGTTCCTTGATCACCCGAGCACGGCCGCGTGGCGGTAGCCCCAGTTCGCCCAGCATCACGTTGAGTCGCTGAGCAAAAGCCTTCATCCGCTCCGGATCATTGCGTGGCTTCTTTCCCGGCTCAGACTCATCTGTGGGTAGCGCTTGTTTTCGTTCGATGGCAGCCATCAGACAGATTCCTTGTGATCCCCAGGAGGCTCTAATTCCTCCATGTCGTTGACCACTATGAATAATTCTAAATTAACTACGGTTATATAAAAAATAATTACAGAAGTCTGTTGAAATTTTAAAGACAAATAATAATAATGTCCATGATTTCACATTTTTCTTGATGTATCTACAATCCAAGCCGTCGTGAAAAGCCATAACGCGAGTTATCCAAGATTCAATTAGAAACAGAAATAATAATTAATAATCAATTAGTTATATTAAATTCATGGATGACCTTGAGAATCTCAATCGCCAGATCGCCGCACACTGGCTGGGACGCCTCGATGCCGATCAGGAGGCGTACCTCGACTACACCTCCGTATGTCTCGGCCAACTGACCCACAGTGCCCCCGAAATGACTCGCCTGCTCGACTGCCTGAAACAGGAGGATCTGAGCGCACTGCTCGTCGCAAAACTCAATCGTCGCTACCTCAAATTCGCCCGTCTGGCCGCCAACGAGGCGCTCGCCGGCAAACTCGACATGCTCGTGCGACTCGGCATCACGCTGGAGCAAGCGGAACTGCTGCGCAATCTCACCGACGAAGAAATCGACAGGCTCGCCTTCGGCTGGGGTGGGCCGATTGTGCAGTTCGCAGCTCAGGCTTTTCGGCGAGGCGTAGCACTGCACGCCCAGGCCGGCAAACACCACGCAACGGCTTTCGTTGCAGCACGCGTTGCAGGAACGCGCGGAGAGCGTGCGTGATCGTGATCCCGGAGGATGCCGACCCCAAAGATCCCTGTTGGGAAGTCGCCTACCTTCAACTTGCACACGGGCTGGTCATGGCAGGCACGAGAGCCAAGATCATCGCGCGCTTCACTGATCTGCCCACAAAAAAGATCCAGCGCCTCTACAGGGCACTGCGGGGCACGAATCCGCCGGCGGGACCCATCATGCAAGGCAATGCTCGCTTTTTCGCGATACCAGGCAAGCACACCTCCGAAGCCTGGAGCGTGCAATGCGCGGTTTTTCTGGCGTGCTTTGAGCGCATGGGCAAGATCACTACAGCCCCGGCGCATCGCGGCTGGCAGATGCTCGCCGCGTTTACCGTCTACCAGAGCCTCACCGAAAAGCTCTACCGCGAGACTGCGATCAAGCGGTTGGACATCAATCAGGCCTATGCACTGCTCGCCCACTGCGGATTCCTGGCGCACCCCGGCGCCGCCGAACTGCAGCGCAAGGAATGCCCAGTGTGCCTCATTAGTTATCCGGTGGTCACCACCGAGCGCCCCGATATCCAGAGTTGCCCCATCTGCGCGATCAATGCCAACAACATTCGGCTCTCCCGGCAAAGCCGCCGCCCGGCATCAGAAAGCCCTCCTGCCACCGCCTGAGTGGAGCATTTTCTCGCCAACCCCTCAAGTTTATTGAGGGATTAGGCCGAGCAACAAGGTTCGCGGCACGCAACTATCGTTGCATGCGCGAACCTTCCAGATATTCTTCAAGCACATACACGTCGCGAATACCAAAGACGCGCCGGTGTTCACGCCATTCTGGAAGATGCCAACACCGGCGGCCGTTCCAGGGCAAGCGCCGCCTGCGGTCAAACCCCGCCGTCAGTGATTCCGGTTATGGCCGACGTTGAGCCGCGTTTTCTCAGATTCCGCGATGCGCCGGATTACCTCGGCATGGACCGCAACCGCTTCAACACCGAGGTCCGCCCACAGGTCACGAATATTCCAATCGGCAAACAGGGCATTGCGTTCGACAGGCATGAACTCGACCAATGGGCTGACCAGTACATGGCACGGCACGGGCGGCGCGTTATTGACAAGGGCAAGGCACTGGGTGAGGATTCCAAACGCAGCGAGCGCCCCGTGCGGAAAGGAAGGATACAAAAATGGGGCGTAACACCAGTCCGGGGCTTTGCAGAAGAACCGGGATCTGGCACATCGACAAACGCATCAAAGGATACGGTCGCCTTTGCGAAAGCACTGGCACTGGTGACAAAGAGGAAGCAGAACGCTACCTCCGACTCAAACTGACCGAGATTCGAGAAGCCACTGTCTATGGCGTCAGACCCAAGCGTCTCTTTCGCGAAGCCGCAACAAAGTATCTGCTTGATAACCAGGATATGCCTTCAATCAGTGACACCGCGATGCACTTAAAGCAACTCGATCCATTCATCGGTGATCTGCCGCTCGGCCGCGTGCATGACGAAACTGTCAGGCCGTTTATCAAGGCGCGGCAGAAACAGGGCGTATCGAACCGCACGATCAACATTGCCTTACAACGAGTCGTGCGGATTTTGCGGCTTGCAGCAACAGTCTGGCGTGACGAACACGAGATGACATGGCTTGAGCAAGCACCACACATCTCGACGTTGCCTGAAACAAACCGGCGTCTGCCCTACCCGCTTGCATGGGAAGAGCAAGCCTATTTGTTAAAGGCGCTGCCCGATCACCTTGCCAAGATGGCTTTGTACAAGGTGAATACCGGGTGTCGCGAGCAGGAGGTATGCAGGCTGCGCTGGGATTGGGAAATACAGGTGCCGGAGTTATCGACAAGCGTTTTTCTGATACCGCTGGATTTTGGCGGCAGGCGACCCCACTCGGGAGTCAAAAACCGCATGGATCGCCTAGTCGTATTAAACGATGTTGCCAAGTCCATCATCGAGGCACAGCGCGGTTTACATCCGTTGTGGGTATTTCCCTACAAAGGACGTGTGCTGACCCACATGAATGGCAGTGCCTGGAAAAGAGCGCGCGTCGATGCCGCAGCACAGTGGAAGAAGGACAAGATTGAACCCGCGCATTCAGGCTTTGCGCACTTGCGTGTGCATGATCTCAAGCACACGTTTGGGCGCAGGCTGCGGGTCGCGGGTGTGTCCTTTGAAGATCGGCAAGCGCTACTCGGCCATAAGTCGGAGAGCGTCACTACCGATTATTCTGCGGCGGAAATCGAGCACCTGATCGCGCAGGCAGGAAAGGTAACGATGGGCAGTCAGCGCAGCTCACCTACGCTTACAGTTTTGCGCAGGAGAGCGGCATGATTTGGGAACTCCCGCAAAACTCCCGCAAATGCGTTATGGGAGTGAGAGGGAAATTCCTAAGTGCTTGAATTATTTGGTCGGGGCGAGAGGATTTGAACCTCCGACCACCTGCACCCCATGCAGGTACGCTACCAGGCTGCGCTACGCCCCGACGAAAGGAAATTATAGCAGTCGTGCGCCCGAGTTTGGCGCATTTAGCATCGAATATCCGGCTTCATTATCGATGCAGCAAATCAAGGATCTTCTTGATTTCCTCGCGAATCAGACTGACATCCATGGATGCCTGGGTTGACTCATTTGCAGGCTGCGAGGCAATCTCGTCCAAACGATTCCTCGCGCCGCTTATCGTGAATCCCTGTTCGTACAGAAGTTCGCGAATCCGGCGGATCAGCAAAACCTCATGGTGCTGATAATAGCGGCGATTGCCCCTGCGCTTCACTGGCTTGAGCTGTGTGAACTCCTGCTCCCAGTAGCGCAGAACATGCGGTTTCACTCCGCATAGCTCGCTCACTTCTCCGATTGTGAAGTAACGCTTCGCCGGGATCGGCGGCAACGGGGTCTTGGGATTACTGTTGCTGTCCATCCGCGGGGTAGTTCTTATCAACCAATGCCTTCAGCTTTTGCGAAGCGTGAAAGGTGACGACACGACGAGCCGTGATCGGGATCTCTTCGCCCGTCTTGGGATTGCGACCGGGCCGCTGCGGCTTGTCGCGCAATTGGAAGTTACCGAAACCCGAGAGCTTGACGCCCTCGCCACGCTCCAAAGCAGTGCGGACCTCTTCGAAAAACGACTCCACCATGTCCTTTGCTTCGCGCTTGTTGAAGCCCACTCTTTCGAATAGAAGATCGGCCAACTCGGCCTTTGTCAACGTTCCCCTGCCTGCTTCCGTCTCAGTAAATTCATCCGCGTTGTCGCTAAGGTCGGACGAAGAGGTCATGAAGTGCGCGTCAGAATGCATTTCGACCACTCTCCCAAATTGGCGCCAGAAACAATGACGTGCACAATCTAATTACGAACTGACATTAGAGACGGAGCGTAGCGCCATGTTTTTCTTGAAGAACTGTTGTTATCTTCCGGACTGCGGCTTCAACCTCCGCGTCCGTGAGTGTTTTTTCAGTATCTTGCAATAACACTCGGAAAGCAAGACTTTTTCTGCCATCCGGAACGCCCTTGCCGCGGTATACATCGAACAGATTCACATCATTTACCAGCGGCGCCCCGCCTCCCAAGATCGACGCCTTCAGCGCCGACGCAGGCACGCTTTCTTCTACCACGATCGCAAGATCCCGCCGCACCGGAGGGAAGCGAGACAGCGGTTGATAGACCGGCAGTTCCGTGTTCCGGATCATCGCCAGGTCCAGTTCGAACGCGACTGCCGTTGAAGCCAGTTCATACTTTTGCAGCCAGCGTGGATGAAGAACACCGAGCCACCCCGCACTATGTCCGCCGAAGAGGACTTGCGCCGTCTGCCCGGGATGGAACGCCGGATGCACCGCCGGCACAAATGACAGGTGTGCCGCTCCGAGCAAGGCCTCAAGATCGCCCCGCACATCGAAGAAGTCGACGATACGCCCCCCGTCGCCCCATTGCTCCGGCATGGCGCCGCCATAGCACAGCCCCGTGAGGCGCTCGACCTGCGTGAAGCCGTCGGCGCCACGCGAAAAACAGGCTGCTGTTTCGAAGATGCGCACACGTTCCTGCTTGCGAGCAATATTGAACCGCGCGCACTCGACCAAGCTGCCGATCAAGGTGCTCCGCATTACGCTCAACTGGCTCGCGATCGGGTTTGCGAGCGCCACGGGGTTCTGCTCGGATGCAAAGTCGAGCTCAAGCTGACGATCCACGAAGCTGAATGTCACGACCTCGAAATAGTCCCGCCCGGCCAGGGTGCGTTTCAGCGCCTCGACCGAAGTGACCCGCTCCTGGACAGCCAACATGGGAGGGCGCCCCTCCGGCAAACTGGGCGCAATGCGCTCGTAGCCATGGACCCGCGCAACCTCTTCTATGAGATCGACTTCGATGTTCACATCGAAGCGGAAGGTCGGCGGGACCACCACCAGAGCGCCTTCCTTCTCATGAACCGTCATGCCAAGACGACGAAGCATGGCGACGATCTGATCGACGCCAATTTCGACACCGAGCACCCGACGCACACGTTCGGGTCGAAACTCGATTGCGGCCCTCGACGGCAATGCCCCACTTGCCTCAGCGAGCGGCCCCGGAAGCCCACCGCAAATCTCCAACACCAAGGCTGTGGCGCGCTCGATCGCTGGACCGGCCAATTCGAAGTCGACGCCCCGCTCGAATCGGTGGGCGGCATCGCTGGCGATCTCCAGTCCGCGCGAGGCTGCCGCGACGGCCTCGGGAGCAAAGTAGGCGCTCTCGAGGAATACCGCGCTCGTGTGCTCGGCCACCGCGCTGCCTTCACCGCCCATGACCCCGGCGAGGGCCACAGGCCCCGAATCATCGGCGATCACCAGATGCGCCGGCTGCAGTTCCACCACCCGGCCATCGAGGAGCTGCAATCGCTCGCCGGCGCGAGCCTGCCGGACGCAAATGCTGCCCTGGAGGCGCGCGTGGTCGAAGGCGTGCAGCGGTTGACCCATCTCGAGCATGACGTAGTTGGTGATATCGACCAAGGCCGAAATGGGCCTGACGCCGCTTCGCTGCAGGCGACGAACCATCCAGCGTGGCGTCGGGGCGCTGCCGTCGAGCCCTGTGATCACCCGGCCGAAATACCGCGGACAAGCACTGCCGGCCTCGAGCCGGATTTCACGCCGATCACCTGCTCGGTGAGCGACGACATGAGTCGGCCGTGGCGGCGGCGCCTTGCCCATCAGCGCGGCAAGTTCGCGGGCCAGTCCCTGAATGCTCAGACAATCGCCTCTGTTTGGCGTCAGCTTGAGGGTGAACGCATAATCATCGAGCTCGAGCACCTTGCGGAGGTCCTCACCCAACGCTGCGCTGCCACTCCCTAGATCGAACACGCCGCTGTGATCGTCACCCAAGCCGAGCTCCCGCTCGGAACAGAGCATGCCGAACGACTCAACGCCTCGCACTTTCGCCTGCTTGACCGCTGTCCCTGGAAGTTGGGCACCCGCGAGCGCGCAGGCGACGCGCATGCCGACGCGGACGTTCGGGGCGCCACATACCACTTGCAACGCCTGAGCGCCAATATCCACACGGCAGATTCGCAAACGGTCCGCGTCGGGATGTGCCTCGACGCTCGTGATCTCGCCCGTTACGACGCCCGAGAATTCGGGAGCAACCGGGTCGCGCTGCTCGACTTCCAGCCCGGCCATGGTCAATACGTGACTCAGCGCCTCACTCGAAATGGCAGGGTCGAAGACAGTACGCAGCCAGTGTTCAGAGAACTTCATACGGAAGATCGCCCGCTGAGTCGGTATCGTGGAGTGGCGCTATGCGAACTGCCGCAGGAACCGCAGATCGTTTTGGAAGAAAAGCCGCAGATCGTCGACCCCGTAACGCAGCATCGCAAGTCGGTCGATGCCCATGCCGAAAGCGAAACCTTGATAACGAGACACATCGACATTGCCGTGGCGGAGCACATTCGGGTGAACCATGCCGCAACCACCGATCTCGAGCCAACCTTGGCCGAAACTCATATCGATCTCTGCCGAAGGCTCCGTGAACGGAAAGAAGCTCGGCCGGAATCGCACCTCGAGGTCGGTGCGCTCGAAGAACTTCTCCAGGAACTCGATGACGACACCCTTCAGGTCGGAAAAGCTGGCATGTTCGTCGATCCAAAGACCCTCGACTTGGTGAAACATCGGCGAATGCGTCGCATCGGAATCCGATCGATACACTCGTCCAGGCGCAAGCACGCGGATGGGCGGCGGATTGCGCAGCATGTAATGGATCTGAATCGGGGAAGTATGCGTGCGCAGCAGATGATGCTGACCCTCGACATAAAAGGTGTCGTGCATCGAGCGCGCCGGATGATTCTCCGGCATGTTCAGGGCGGTGAAGTTATAGAAATCCGACTCGATCTCGGGGCCCTCCGCAACATCGAAGCCCAGGGATCTGAACAAGACTTCGATGCGCGAGCGAACGAGGGTGATGGGGTGCAGCGCCCCACTGCCCTGCCCACGCCCTGGCTGCGTAACATCGATGGACTCGTCACGCAGCTTGCGCTCGAGTTCTTCCTCGCGCAGTCTGCATCTTCGGTTCTCGAGCGCCTGTTCGATCTGCCCCTTGGCGTCGTTGATCCTGCTTCCCGCCTCTCGCCGCTGCTCCGCAGGAAGTTTGCCGAGTTGCTTCAACAAATCGGTGACGAGCCCGGACTTGCCGAGAAATCGAGCCTTCACATTCTCAAGCGAAACACCGTCCTTTGCGGACTCGAACTCTGCGAGTGCTTGTGCGACGATAGCGTCGACGTCCGACATGGCAGCTACCAGATCTCGGCGTTATGGATGAGTTGACGACCGCGCACTTCGGAGCAGCACTACAGGCGACGAGCCGACGCTGCTCCGCCGGTTGCTCGGCAGCAATGATGCCGCCGAGCCGACTCGAAAAAGCCGCAGGTCTTGGAGAACCTAGGCGGCTGCCGGCGCCGGCAGACTTGCCTTGGCGCGCTGTGCAAGCTGAGTGAATGCAGCCGGATCGCGCACCGCGAGATCCGCCAGCACGCGACGGTCGACCTCGATGGCCGCGCGCTTCAGACCATTGATCATGGTGCTGTAAGTGAGGCCCATCTCGCGTGCAGCGGCATTGATACGGGCAATCCAGAGACTGCGGAATTGACGCTTGCGCTGACGACGGTCACGATAGGCGTACTGCCCAGCCTTCATGACAGCTTCATTGGCGACGCGGAAGACGTTCTTGCGACGTCCGCGATAGCCCTTGGCCTGGCTCAGAACCTTCTTGTGGCTCGCTCTGGCGGTTACACCGCGTTTGACTCTTGGCATGGCGCTCTCCCCTTACGCGTACGGCATCATTGCACGCACCGACGCTTTGTCGGACGCGTGAACACCGGTGGTACCGCGCAACTGGCGTTTCCGCTTAGTCGCCTTCTTGGTAAGAATATGGCGCAAGAACGCCTGGCTGCGCTTGACGCTGCCGCCAGCGCGCACCTTGAAGCGCTTGGCAGCGCCACTCTTGGTCTTCATCTTGGGCATGACAACTCCGCTCTTATGACATGGCGACTGGTGACTCCGGGGAAGGAGCGCTTTCGGACCAATCAACCACTTGGTTAAACGAGCCGGCACCTTGGTGCCGACTCGCCTAATTCTGTGCTTCGCCCGACGACGACTCGGACTTCGCCTCGCCTGCGGGCTTCGCCGCCGGCTTGGGCAATACTTTCTTCGGCGACAGCACCATAATCATCTGCCGCCCTTCCATCTTCGGGAACTGCTCCACCACACCGAACGGCTCCAGATCGGTGCGAACCCTCTCCAGCAGCCGGTACCCGAACTCCTGGTGCGCCATCTCGCGGCCACGAAAACGCAACGTCACCTTCGTCTTGTCGCCCTCATCGAGAAACCGGATCAAATTTCGCAGCTTGATCTTGTAGTCGCCTTCGTCCGTGCTCGGACGGAATTTCACTTCCTTGACGACGATCTGCTTCTGCTTGAGCTTGGCCTCGTGACGCTTCTTGCTTTCGCGGTACTTGAACTTGCCGTAATCCATCAACCGGCATACCGGCGGCGTCGCGCTGGGCGCGATTTCGACGAGATCCACCTCTGCCTGCTCGGCCATCTGGTTCGCAGCGGCAATCGTTACGATGCCGATCTGTTCGCCGTTGACCCCGATCAGCCTGATCTCCTGAGCCGAGATCTCGCCATTGATCCTTGCCTCTTTTTCCTGTGCTATCGCTGCTACTCCGGTTCGTTGCGATCATGCCGTCCGACTTCGGGATGCGACCTCACTCCGAAGGCGGTCGAGCAACGCCGGAAGTGGCATTGCCCCCAGATCTTCACCCTTGCGATTTCGGACGGCTACTGTCGAAGCTACCCGCTCTTTCTCGCCGAGTATGAGCTGATAAGGCAGCTTCTGCAAACTATGTTCCCGGATCTTATAGGTTATTTTTTCGTTCCTCAAGTCGGTCAGGACCCGGAACCCCGCTGCACGCAGTTGCCCCGCGACCTCTTCGGCGTACTCGCGCTGCGAATCGGTGATATTCATCACCACCAATTGGGTAGGCGCGAGCCAGAGAGGGAATGCGCCTGCGCAGTGCTCGATCAGCATGCCGATGAAACGCTCCATCGACCCCAGGATGGCCCGGTGCAGCATTACCGGGACGCGGCGAGCGTTGTCTTCCGTAACGTACTCGGCTCCTAGGCGGCCAGGCATGGAGAAATCGACCTGAATCGTGCCGCATTGCCAGACCCGGCCGATCGAATCCTTCAAGGAGAACTCGATCTTGGGCCCGTAGAACGCGCCCTCGCCGGGCAACGCTTCCCACTTGACCTTGTGGTCGTCCAGGGCATGGGCCAGCGCCGTTTCCGCCTTGTCCCACACGGCATCGTCCCCCACACGCTTCTCCGGGCGAGTGGCGAGTCGATACACGATCTCGGAGAAGCCGAAGTCCTCGTAGACCTGGATCAACAACCGAATGAAATCCGCGACCTCGCTCTGGATTTGATCCTCGGTACAGAAAATATGGGCGTCGTCCTGAGTGAACCCGCGCACGCGCATGAGTCCGTGCAGTGCACCGGAGGGCTCGTTGCGATGGCAGGAACCGAACTCCGCCAAGCGCAAAGGCAATTCGCGATAACTGTGCAGTCCGCTATTGAAGATCTGAACGTGCCCCGGGCAATTCATCGGCTTGACCGCGTAGTCGCGCTTCTCCGACTCTGTCGTGAACATGTTCTCGCGATAGTTCTCCCAGTGGCCGGAGCGCTCCCACAGCACGCGATCCATCACCATCGGGGTACGCACTTCCTGATACCCGTGCTCGCTCAACACGGCGCGCAGATACTGTTCGATGCTCTGCCATAAAGACCAGCCCTTGGGATGCCAGAACACCATGCCGGGGGCCTCGTCCTGCAAATGAAACAGATCGAGCCCGCGACCGAGCCGGCGATGATCGCGCTTCTCGGCCTCCTCCAGCATGTGCAGATACGCGTCCTGCTCTTCCTTCTTGGCCCAAGCGGTGCCGTAGATCCGCTGCAGCATCTCGTTCTTCGAATCGCCGCGCCAATAGGCGCCGGCGAGTTTCATCAGCTTGAAGACCTTCAGCCGACCGGTCGAAGGCGCATGCGGACCTCGGCAAAGGTCGGTGAAGTTGCCTTGCGAGTAGAGAGAGATTTCTTCGTTGGCCGGGATGGACGCAATGATTTCGGCCTTGTAGTGCTCGCCGAGCCCGCGGAAGAACTCGACCGCATCGTCCCTGGCCATCATCTTGCGCTCGACCGGAAGATCGCGCCGGGCGATCTCCTGCATTCGCTTCTCGATCGCCTGAAGATCCTCGGGCGTGAAGGGCCGCTTGAAGGAAAAATCGTAGTAGAAGCCGCTTTCGATCACCGGCCCGATCGTCACTTGGGCCTCGGGAAACAATTCCTTCACCGCGTGCGCAAGCAAATGCGCCGTCGAGTGACGCAAAATCTCCAAGCCGTCCGGGTCCCGGTCGGTGACGATGGCCAGCTGGGCATCGTGGTCGATAGTGAACGAGATGTCGACCAGCTTCCCGTCTATCCGACCAGCCAACGCAGCGCGAGCCAACCCTGCACCGATGGACTGGGCGACCTCGCGCACCGTGACGGGTGCGGGAAAACTGCGGATCGAACTATCGGGCAGGCGGATGTCTGGCATGGAACGCTCCTGAGGGACAAAAAAAAGCGCGGCCGAGCCGCACTTTTTCCAGGCATGAGCTCAACCGTTTAGGATCAGTGCTTGGTGCACGTTCGGAGAGTCATGCAGACATCCTCGGTCGCTGAATACCTTGGTAGGCGCGAGTGGACTCGAACCACCGACCCCCACCATGTCAAGGTGGTGCTCTAACCAGCTGAGCTACGCGCCTGCGAGCGCCGGATTGTAGCGAAAACAACTCGGCGATTCAAACCGAATTATCGTTCATGCTTAAATCGCGGACGAAATATCGCACAGACCTCTCTTTACGACCCCCAGCACGAATACTTCAGGAGCCCTCATGGCCGCCTACGTCATCGCCCAGATCGAAGTCACCGACGCCGAGCAGTTCGAAGCATACCGCCGCCAAGTACCGGAGACGCTGCAACCCTACGGCGGGCGCTACATCATACGAGGCGGGCAGAGCGAAACCCTGGAAGGCGACTGGCAGCCCAAGCGGCTCGTCGTCCTGGAGTTTCCCGATCGTGCCCAGGCCAAGGCGTGGTGGGCATCGCAGGTATACGCTCCCGCGAAAGTCGTGCGCCAGCGCTCGGCAAAAACCGAACTCATCGTTATCGATGGGATCTAGCGTTGCGCGGCGTCGAGGTGAATCCTGCGGCGAAGGATCCGATCGGCCAGGCCGTCGAACCCGGATTCGCCCAAGAATCACCTTCGCCAATCATCGCCAAACGCGCCCAAGACCAGGCAACCGACACGGTGCCGCCGCTCGAAGCACTTCGCGCACCGAGTCTTGGACCGAGTCACGCGAGACATCCCCCGCCACCACCGCGAAGGGTCAACGTCTGCGTGCCGAGGTTACGCCCACGACACGCTCGAGCAACCCGAGCAGACGATCGAGTTGCGGCAGGTCGGCGATCTCGATGGTGAACTGCATGTGGGCATAGGCATCACGCGAACCGGTGTTCGCGGCCACGACGTTGACCCGCTCCCGCGCCAGCGTGTCGGAGACATCGCGCAGCAGCCCCGTGCGGTCGACCGCCTCGAGTTCGATATCGACCTCGAAGGCCCCGCCGTCGGCCTGCCCCCACTGAGCCTCGATGAGCCGCGCTTTGTCCATCGTGCGCAGATTGGCGCACGTAGCCCGATGAATGGTGACGCCACGCCCTCTCGTTACGAAGCCGACGATGGGATCGGGCGGCGCGGGTTTGCAGCATTTCGCGGGCACGGTGAGCAGTTTGTCGACACCGACCACCAGAATGCCGCTTCCAGCCGAACTCGGACGTCCCTTGTTCTGAAACAGGGCAGGCGCGCTCTCGTTCTGCGCTGCCGAGGTCGGCTCCCTCAACAAAGCCTGCAGCTGGCGGGAATTGAGTTCGCCCCGGCCCACGCCGGCCAAGAAATCGGCAAGCGCAGAATGTCCCGCCCGGCTGGCGATCGTTTCCAAATTCAGCGCCGTCGCTCCCATGCGCTGCAGTTCCTTGTCGACCACCGCCCTGCCTTGCGCGATCGCCGACTCGAGATTCTGGGCATTGAACCACTGCCTCACCTTCGCACGCGCCCGATGGCTGGCTGTGAAGCCGAGGACAGGGTTGAGCCAATCCCTGCTCGGCCCGCCTTGCTTGGCGGCCAGGATCTCGACCGATTGCCCGTGGCTGAGCGGCGTATTCAGAGGCACCATGGCGCCGTCGACGCGCGCGCCGCGACAGCGATGCCCCAAGTCAGTGTGCACCGCGTAGGCGAAGTCCACCGGCGTCGAACCAGCTGGCAGATCGACGACTCTCCCCTGCGGGGTGAGCACATAGACCGTGTCGTCGAACAATCCCGTCTGGAAATGCTCCGCGAGCGAACGCTCGTCGGCCAGGTCTTCCTTCCATTCGAGGATCTGGCGCAGCCATGCGACCTTTTCGTCATAACGGCGGTCGCTGCGAGAACCTTCCTTGTATCGCCAATGCGCCGCGATGCCGAGTTCAGCCTGCCGGTGCATGTCATAAGTGCGGATCTGCACTTCGAGCACGCGCCCGCCCGGGCCGATCACCGCCGTGTGCAGTGAGCGATAGTCGTTGCCCTTGGGTTTGGCGATGTAGTCGTCGAACTCGGTGGGAATCGGCGTCCAGAGGTTGTGCACCACGCTGAGCGCCGCATAGCAGTCCTTCACGTCGGCGACGAACACTCGCAGCGCGTTGACGTCGTAGAGCTGCTCGAACGCAAGCGCCTTGCGCTGCATCTTCTTGTAGATGCTGAAGATGTGCTTCGGCCGGCCGGTGATCTCGAACTTCATGCCCGCCCGCCGGAGCTCTTGAGAGAGCGCCGCCGTCGCATCGGCGATGAACTGCTCGCGCTCCGCGCGCTTCTCGTCCAGCATGCGCGCGATGCGCTTGTACAGTTCCGGATCGGTCAAGCGAAAAGCGAGATCCTCGAGTTCCCACTTGAGCTGCCACACACCGAGGCGATTGGCGAGCGGCCCGAAGATGTTCAAGGCGAGACGCGCCGCCGTGCGCCTGCGCTCCTCGGAACCTGCCTTGACCAGGTAGCGAAGGTCTTGCGTGTGACTCGCCAGCTTGATGAAGACCACGCGAAAGTCCTGGACCATCGCGAGCAGCATCTTGCGCAGCCCCTCCAACTGGTCGGCCGCTTCGACCCCGGCGCCGATCGATGCGCCCAGCGTGTCGATCTGAGCCATGCGAGCCGTGGCATCGATCAAGCCGACCACCCCGGCACCGACCTGCCCCACGAGACGCTCGCGCTCGCGCTTGTTCGTCGGGCTCAACTCGGTCAGCAGCCCGGCAGCGACGGACTCGTGATCCAGATGCAGTTGCACCAACGTGGCCGCCGTGGCGAGCGCATGGTCGAGAGCCGACTCCCCGGTCGCCAGCGTACGCGTCGTCAAGGCTTCGCGGGCCAACTCGACCGCACGTGCGACGACTCGCTGCTCAACCTCGCCGAAGCGCTCGGCCACGGCCTCGAGCAACCCGCGCGAATCTGCGCCTGCGAAAGAACTGCCTGAAAGAAGCTTGGCCTCAGTCACCCGACTGCCTCTGCCCGACTACCCGATACTGCGCCCGCAGGACCAGGGCGCCCCATGCGAGTGCAAGCAGCAACACGGCCTCCCCCAGCCGATCGGCCGCAAGGGCAATCGTTCGTTCGTGCTCGATCAATCCAAGATCGAGCAGGAGGTTCTCCCAATCGTGCGCGCCCGGGCGATCCTGTCCTGTGCCCCCACCCAGCAGCATCAACTGCAGATCGCGCGCATCGTTGATGTAGGGCGCGGTGTCCATGATGCTCTGGCCCACCCACCAGAGCGCGAGCGACGCGCCGAACGCATCCCGGTTCGTATACAGAAGCGAGGCCCCGACGATCATGGGCATCAGCAACTGGCCCAGGGTGCCGCCCAACACCATCGTGAAATGTCCGAATGGCATGAAGATCACGTGCCCTGCTTCATGAAAGACCAGATTCACCCGGTGCATGAAGGATTCGCCGATCTCGTTGGTCCTCAGATCGAGCGATATGAAATACAGCCCCCAGACCACGAACGCCAAGTACAGGGCGCAGCGACCGTAGAAGACGGTCGGCTCGACACGCTCGACGGGCGGAAACAGCCAAGCCTTCAGCTTGCCCGGGCTCGTCTCCCCGTCTTCCGCGGTTTCTTCATCGAGGCGCACCCGCTCCTGACCCAGCACGCGCTGCACCCACTTGGCGAAGACCAGCCCACAAGCCGAACAGACTGCCTGCTCGCTTGCGTTGGGTGAACGCGGATGACCGCATTTGGGACACTTGAGCGCCATGGCGCGATTCTAACGCCGCTGGGACCATTACAATGCCTCATGGACACGCCGACCCGTTGCGCCTGGGCGCTCACCAAGCCGATCCACATCGCATACCACGACGCCGAGTGGGGTGTTCCTTTGCGAGAGAACCGAAAGCTGTTCGAGATGCTGATTCTCGAGGGCGCCCAAGCCGGGCTTTCCTGGGATACGATCCTTGCCAAGCGCGAGAACTACCGGCGCGCGTTCGACGGCTTCGACCCGGAGAAGATCGCCCGGTACGATGAGCGCAAAGTACGAACGCTCCTGGCCGACGCAGGCATCGTGCGCAACCGCCTGAAGATCGCCGCCACGATCGGCAACGCGCGCGCTTGCCTCGATCTGCAGTCGAACGGCACCGACTTGTCGCGCCTGCTCTGGGGCTTCGTCGACGATCGCCCCATCCGCAACGCCTGGCGCAGCAGCGATCAAGTCCCGGCGTCGAGCGCGCTCTCGGACGCGATCAGCAAGGAATTGAAACGGCGCGGATTCCGCTTCGTGGGCTCGACCATCATGTACGCCTTCATGCAGGCGACCGGGATGGTGAACGATCATCTCGTGACCTGCTTCCGCTACCATGAGGTAGCCGACCGCGGTCCGTCTGCCTGACGTCCTGAGTCAGAAGTTCGCTGAAAGAAAGCGCCGAGAATCGACGCCATGCTTTGGCGCCAATCATCGCCGGATGTCCCACCTGGCTGCGGTTTTCTTCGGCTCTGACGCCGATTCCGACCCTTTCGTCCCTTCGACACCGTCGGCCCCGTTCGGCCACTCGTCAACGAATCTCTGACTCAGTCCACGAGCGACCGGCGCGCAACGCCCCCTTCAGTCGGGAGCGTCGGGCGGATGCTGCCAATAACGACGGCGCAACTCACGCTCGAGCGTGAACCTCACCGTCTGCGGCTCGATCTCGAACCGAAGCGCGCCATGGCTGTCGGTGCGCAGGATTCGGCTGCCGATGTCGACATAGCGCTGCAACACCACGGGGCGCGGATGACCGAATCGGTTGCGGTAGCCGACGGTGAATACGGAGACCTCGGGACGCACGGCCGCCAGAAACTCCGGCGTCGACGAAGTAGTGCTGCCGTGGTGAGGGGCGACCAGAATCTCGCTGCGCAACGAATCGGCATCCCGGGCCAGCATTTCGCGCTCCGAGCGAGCCTCGATGTCTCCGGAGAGCAGGACGCGCGTGCTCGCGCCGCTGATCTTGAGGACGCAACTGCGATCGTTGGCCTTCATGCGCGCGACCGAATAGCTGCCCGCATCCGGGTGCAGCATCTCGAAGCGCACGCCATCCCATTCCCAGCGCTGACCGACGACGCACCGGTGCGACCGCGAAACTCGGCTATGCACGACATGTTCGGCAGGCAGCGACGACAACACCCAGTCGACCGGTACCGCATCGAGCACCGAAGCCGCACCACCGGCATGATCGCTGTCGGCATGAGTGACGATCATGCCATCGAGCCGACGAATGCCGACCGCCCGCAGATAGGGCACGATGATCCGGCTGCCGCTGTCGACTTCCGGCGAAAACACCGGGCCTGCGTCGTACACGAGCGCATGCCGAGCCGTGCGCACGACCACCGCCAGACCTTGCCCGACATCGAGCACGGTAAGCCGAACGCTTCCGAACGCGGGGCCGGCTGGCGCCTGCGTGAACAGCGGCAGCATCAAGAACAAGCCGACCCAGCGCCCGGGAAATCCAGCCGGCAAAAGCAGCCACGCGATGCCGAGCAAGGCCAGGGCCACCGTCCATGGCGGGGGGGCGTGCTGCTGCCATACGCTGTCGGGGAGCGCCGCGAGCCACTCCAGAAGGACCATCGTGTATTCCATGACCTCGTGAGCTGCGAGCAGAACGAAGTCGAACGGCAGCAGCGTACCGAGCAGAGCGAGCGGCACGACCAGCAGGCTGACGACCGGCATCGCCACCGCGTTGGCGATCGGCGAGACGATCGAAACTTGCTGAAAAACGGCCAGCAGCACCGGAATGAGGCCGAGCGTGACAGCCCACTGCGCACGGCCCCAGGCGATCAACCAATGCGGGGCGCGCAGCCGCCCCAGACTGACATGAAGAATGACCGCGACCGCCCCGAACGACAACCAGAACCCTGGTGCCAGGACCGCCCACGGATCGATCAGCGTCACAGCCAGCAACGCCAAAGAGAGCACCGATGTCGCGGACGAGACCTGCCCCGACCATAGCGCGATACCCGCGACGCACACCATGTAGACCGTGCGTTGGGCAGGCACGGCGAAGCCCGCGATCAATGCGTATGCGAACGCACTGGCCATGCCGGCCGCCACCGCGGCGCGTCGTGCCGGTAATCGCAGGACGAGCCGCGCGCTTCGACGCCATGCGAACAGCACCAGCGCCGACACCAGCGCAGCGATCATGGTGACATGCAACCCCGAGATGCTCATGAGATGGTTGATGCCCGTGCGCGTGAACACCGTCCACTGCGAGGCGGGAATGGCGCGCTGATCCCCCATGACCAGCGCGGCGATCACACCCGCATAGGCCTCGCCTTCCAATGCGGTCAGAATGCGAGCGCGCACGGCCTCTCGCACACTTTCGACGACATAGCCCGGGCGCGGCACGAAGGTCTTGATGCGCTGCGGCGGGATGTCGAGCCTGACATATCCGGTCGCACGTATGCCTCGCTCCAGCAGCCAGGCCTCGTAGTCGAAGCCATGGGGATTCGCCGTGCCATGCGGTCGGCGCAGTCGCACGGTCATCTGCCATCGTTCACCGACTCGCAGATCGGGCCCTGTGCTCGAATCCGACGCGTGCTGCCAGGATCCATACCAGGCAACAGAAATACGCCTCGGGACTTGCGCCTCGCTGGTGAGCACCGATTCCACATCGAACCGGAAGCGTATGCCGCGGTGAAACGACTGCGGCAGCTTGGCGATCACGCCGACCACCCGGATGTCTTGTCCTTCCCAGAGACGGGGCAGTTCATCGGCCAGCCGATCGTGCGCAACCAACGCGGCCCAGAAGAAACCGACACCGCCGGCCAGCAGGCAACCCGCCAACTTGCGCAACAACCGCGCAACTCCATGCTGGGAGCGCCACAGCAAGACGAGCAGCGGCGCGATCAGCCATGCGCAAGACGCAGGTTCGGGCAGCAGCGGCTGCATCTGCAGCACGCCGATGCCCGCGACGAAACAAAGGATATGCAGGACCATGCGTTGCCCCCAGGCACGCTGGCCAATCTAGCGTGGGGCGGGTCGCGGGTCAGTCGCCCGGATGGTCTAGACCCTCTAGCCGCTTGACTCGAGAGAAAACGATGATTCCCGACTGCGACTACAATGATCGCGCGCTCGAGTCCAGAGCCACTGCCCAGCCTATTCGACGAGCCGCCATGACGCCTGCCCCCTTTGTGCCCTCGTACTGGCCGGATGCGACCCGTGCGTTGTCCGCCCGCGATCCGGTGCTCGCGACCCTGATCGAGCGGCATCGCCCCTTCATGCTCGGTACCCGGGGCGACGCCTTCCAGACGCTCGCGCGCGCCATCGTCGGGCAGCAAATCTCGGTCAAGGCCGCGCAAAGCGTCTGGACGCGTTTCGTGACGTGCGTCGGATGCCTGGAACCTGCCGCGGTCATGAATGCGCAGCCCAGCGTACTGCGCGCGGCAGGCTTGTCCCAGCGCAAGGCCGAATACGTTCGAGACCTGGCGCATCGGTTCGTCAACGGATCACTGGATGTCGCCCATTGGCCCGAGATGGACGACGAAGCCATCATCGAGCAACTGATCGACGTGCGCGGCATCGGCCGCTGGACGGCGGAGATGTATCTGATCTTCAATCTCGGACGTCCCGACGTCCTGCCCCTTGCCGATCTCGGCCTGCAGAAGGCGCTCAGCATCAATTACAACCGCGCCAAGCCGCTGTCGGAGCGACGGCTGCGCACGATCACCCGCCTCTGGGCGCCCTGGCGTTCGGTCGCCACCTGGTACATGTGGCGCAGCCTCGAGCCGCTTCCGGCCGCGGAATCGGATTAGCGCAGCGGAAGGCAATGCATCGCGGAAGCAAAGGGGCGACGGCGGGACGACGGCGCCCGGTCGGGGCTCAGGCCGGCACGAGCACGCCATCCTCGAGCCTGAGAATACGGCTTGTGCGTTCCGCGATGCTCGGATCGTGCGTGACGATCACCAGGCTCGTGCCGCTTCCCTGGTTCAGTTCGAGGATGAGCGAAAAGACCGCTTGGGCAGTCTGCCGGTCGAGGTTGCCGGTCGGCTCGTCGGCCAGGATGCAGGCGGGCTCGGTCACCAACGCACGCGCCACTGCACAACGCTGGCGTTCGCCCCCGGAGAGTTCGCCCGGACGATGCTCGAGCCGGTGACCGAGCCCCACTTTCTCGAGCATCGCAGCGGCCTGCGCCTTCGCTTCGAGCGCCGGCAGACGTCGGATCAGCAGCGGCATCGCGACGTTCTCCACCGCGGTGAACTCGGGCAACAGGTGATGGAACTGATAGACGAACCCCAGCGATCGGTTGCGCAGTCGCCCGCGTTCAGCGGCGTTCATCGCGGCGAGATCCTGGCCCAGCACACGGACTTCGCCCTCGCTTGCATCGTCCAGACCGCCCAACACGTGCAGCAGTGTGCTTTTGCCCGAACCCGAGGCACCGATGATGGCAATGCTCTCCCCGGTTGCGACGGTCAAGTCGATGCCGTGCAGCACCGGGACGGCCAAACCGCCCTGATCGTAGACCTTCCTGAGCCCCCGACAGTCGAGCACCAGGGGCGCTGCCTCGGCGGACCGTCGTTCACTCATAGCGCAATGCATCAGCGGGATTGACGCGGGCAGCACGCCAGCTCGGATACAAGGTGGCGAGCAGCGTAAGGATCAGCGACACGACGCCGATCACGATCACATCGGACCACTGCAGATCGGACGGCAGATCGCTGATGTAGTACACGTCCTTGGCGAGGAACCGTACCCCGAAGGTCTGCTCGATGAAAGGCACGACCACGTCGATATTCAACGCCAGCACCACCCCGGCGCCGACGCCGGCCAAAGTGCCGATCACCCCCATCAGAGCGCCCTGTACCATGAAAATTCGCATCACGCTGCCCGGCGCGGCACCGAGCGTGCGCAGAATCGCGATATCGGCCTGTTTGTCCGTCACGGCCATCACCAGCGCCGAGACGATGTTGAAGGCGGCCACAGCGACGATCAGGGTGAGGATGATGAACATCACCCGCTTTTCGATCTCCACTGCACGGAAGAAGTTGGCGTGGCTGCGGGTCCAGTCCGACGCATACGCTTCCATCGGAAGATCACGGGCCAGTTCGCGCGCGACCCTGGGCGCCTGAAGCAGGTCGTTCAGCCGCAAGCGCACCCCGGAGACGGCGTCTTCGAGCCGATAGAGCCGCTGCGCATCCTGCATGTGAATGTAGGCGAGGCCGAAGTCGTATTCGTACATCCCGACCTCGAATATCCCCACGACGCGAAACTGGCGCAGCCGCGGCAGTATGCCCGCGGGTGTCACTTGCCCCTGAGGCGCGATCAGCACGATGGTTTCGCCGACACGCACGGTGAGCGCGCGCGCCAACTCGGCCCCGATCACGATACCGAACTCGCCTGCCCGCAAATCGTCGAGCCTGCCGATACGCATGTGGTTGCCGATATCGGCGACCTTGGCTTCGGCAGTCGGATCGATGCCGCGGATCACCGCGCCCTGCACCGTGGAACCGAAGGACAGCATCGATTGAGCCATCACGAAAGGGGCCGCCGCAACGACATCCGGATGCGCCTGGGCCTGCTGCATGACTTCACGCCATGGGCCGAGGCGATTGGCCACACCGCTGATCTGAACGTGCGAAGCGACGCCGAGGATGCGCCCGCGCAGCTCCTTCTGGAAACCGTTCATGACCGAGAGCACGACGATCAGCGCCATCACGCCGAGCGCGATGCCGAGCATCGAGATCAACGCGATCACGGAGATGAAATGATTGCGGCGTTTGGCCCGCGTATAGCGCAGGCCGATGAAAAGCTCGAAGGGCTGCAAGACGTATCCCGTGCACAAGGACGCGGCAGTGTACCTTGATCCAAACCGCTTTACTAACGCTGACGTCACTGCCGATTCGTCGATCACGCATGCCCGCAGGCGGCGAAACCGCGCGCGCTGCCTGAACAAGGTTTGACGCTCTGGGCCATCGCTCCTATAGTCCGCCCGACCCCTTCTCCTGGATTGGCATGAACATCGATCTGCTGGTCGACATCGCACACGCGGCAGCCGAAGCCACGCCCGCTGTGCGAGTACCCGCGCTGGAGAAGTGCCTCGCCCGCGGCGACGCGGTCCCGATCGCCGGGAATACCTTCCTGGGTGCCTCACTGGCCTTGCACGCGATGACGATGCAAGACGCGCCCATCGCAGCGTTGACGCTCGCCGGCGATGGAATCGACCCGGGTCGGGACTACTGGCTGCGCGCCGATCCGATGTGCTATCAGGCGACGATCAATCGCCTCGTTTGCCTGCCCTTGCCCGATGACGATCTCGCGCGCGAGGATGCGAGCGAGCTTGCACAACTGCTCGGACCGCACATGCAGTCGCTGGGCTTCGAACTCCTCGTGCCCCACCCGCAACGCTGGTATGTCCGATGTCCCTCGCCGCAGCGCCTGGTGACCTCGCCGCCTCCGACGGGCACCCACCCGCTGAACGAGAGCGTCATGCCCGCCGGAGCTGACAGCGCCTCCTGGCAACGTCTCATGACCGAACTGCAGATGCTGCTGCACTCGACGGAGGTGAACGCTAGACGCGAGGCCGATGGACGCTTGCCGGTCACCGGTGTGTGGTTCTGGGGCGGCGGCAGCACCGGCACGATCGTCGACCCGCCCTATGGCGCCGTCTACAGCGATGACCCACTGGTACGCGGATTGGGATGCATGAGCCGCTGCGAAGCGTCCTCTCTTGGCGCAGGGATCGAAACGATCTTGTCGCGCGGCGCCGGCCTTCAATCGAAGCGCATACTCGTCGCGGCTTCCGATCGCGCTGCCCACGACCTCGCCCGGTTCGACACCCAATGGGTGCAGCCGCTGATCGCCGCGGTCGAACAACGTCGCGTGGCGCAGCTGCGCATGCTTCTGGTCGGCGCAACCCAGCCCCAGGGTCGCCGCCTCGCAAGCTCGCATCTTCGACGCTGGTGGCGCCGTTCGCGGCCGCTGAGGGCCTATGCTTAGAGTCGTCCGTCGCGAATGCCCGCTCGACGCCGATCAGGCACTATGCGCCGCCGGCATCCGGCCCCTACTCGCGCGCATCTATGCCGCTCGCGGCATACGCGCGATTGCCGATGTGACCTACCCGCTGAACGCGATGTTGCCGCTGTCGCCACTGAAAAACGTCGGCACGATGGCCAACCTGTTGGCCGATGCCATCGCCAGCGGCAAGAAATTGCTGATCGTGGCCGACTACGACGCCGACGGCGCGACCGCCTGCGCCGTCGGACTGCGCGGCCTGCGGGCCTGCGGTGCGCAGGTCGACTATCTGGTGCCGAACCGCTTCGAGTACGGCTACGGGCTCACCCCCGAGATCGTGCAACTCGCCGCGTCGAGCAAGGCGCCGGACATCATCATCACGGTCGACAACGGCATCGCCAGCATCGATGGGGTCGCCGCAGCCGCGCGCCTGGGCATCGAGGTGCTGGTGACGGACCATCATCTGCCGGGCGGTGAACTGCCGGCGGCACGCTGCATCGTCAACCCGAATCAGCCAGGCTGCGAGTTTCCCAGCAAGAACCTCGCCGGCGTCGGCGTGATGTTCTACGTCCTCGCCGCACTCAGGGCCGAACTGCGTGTGCGTGGCGCATTCGCTGCCGGCACGGAACCGAACCTCGCGCACCTGCTGGATCTGGTGGCGCTGGGCACGGTGGCCGACGTGGTGCCCCTGGATACCAACAACCGCATCCTGGTGCATCAGGGGCTCAAGCGCATGCGCGAGGGCCGCGCCCATGCAGGGATCGCCGCGCTCTACCAGGTCGCGGGACGCGACGCCCGCCGTGCGTCGGCTTACGACCTGGGCTTCCTGCTCGGCCCGCGCCTCAATGCCGCCGGACGGCTGACGGACATGACGCTCGGCATCGAGTGCCTCATCACCGACGACGGCGCGCGCGCGCTTGCAATCGCCCAGCAGCTCGACCAGTTGAACCGGGAGCGCCGAAGCATCGAGGTCTCGATGCAGGACACCGCCCTCGACGACCTCACGAGCATGGACGTGGAGGAGCGCTTCGGTCTCGCGCTCTTCCAGGAGAGCTGGCACCAGGGCGTGGTCGGCATCCTGGCCTCCCGCCTCAAGGAGCAGTTCCACCGCCCGACGATCGCATTCGCCCGCGGCAATGACGACATGCTGAAAGGCTCGGGGCGCTCCATCCCGGGCTTGCATCTGCGCGACGCGCTCGACCTCGTCGCCAAGCGCGCACCCGACCTGATTCATCGCTTCGGCGGGCATGCCGCCGCAGCCGGCCTGACGATCGCGGAGAAGGACTTCGTTCGCTTCAGCGAGGCCTTCGAGGCCGTCTGCCGGGAGCGGCTCTCGCCGGCCGATCTCGCCCGCGTCATCGAGACGGATGGGACGCTCGAGCCGGCCGATCTCGCCATCGAGTCGGCCCGGGTGCTGCAGCAGGAAGTGTGGGGACAGGGCTTCGCCCCGCCGCTTTTCGACGGCGAATTCACGCTGCGGGATCAACGCGTCATGGCACAAAAGCACTCGCGCCTGATGCTCGACTGCGACGGGCTGCGGGTCGAGGCCGTGCTGTTCGGGCATGCCGATCCCTTGCCCAAGCGCTTGCGGGCGATCTACCGTCTGGGAATCAACGAATACGGCGGCGCCCAGCGCCTGCAGCTGACGATCGAGCACTGGGAGAGTGCCGCCTAGACGCCCGCTCTGGGGCCATCGACACTCACCCGCATCCCGCGTGCTGGGGCGTTGGCATCATCGCAGTGCAGCGAACGGTGAGGGCCCTGCGTTATACTTGGCCACTTTTATCGGCCCCCATCATGGAACCCGAGCGCGTCAACGCCATCGCCTCCCGCCTGCAGGACCTCGCCCGCCGCAACACCGACCTCAGGAGGTATCTTTGACTTCGATGCCAAGCGCAAGCGCCTGGACGAAGTCAGTGCCCTGAGCGAGGATCCCTCGATCTGGCAGGATCAGCAGCGAGCCCAGGACTTGGGCAAGGAGCGCAAATCTCTCGACGACACCGTCGGGACGCTCGAGCGGATCGGATCGAGCCTGCGTGACGCCGAGGAATTGTTCGAGCTCGCGCGTGGCGAAGAAGACGACGATACGCTGATCGCCGTCGAGTCGGACTTGGAAACCGTCAGCACGGCGGTCGAAGGCCTGGAGTTCCGGCGGATGTTCTCCCATCCGATGGACCCGAACAACTGCTTCCTCAACATACAGTCGGGCAGCGGCGGCACCGAGGCGCAGGACTGGGCCCAGATCCTCGAGCGCATGTATCTGCGCTACTGCGAGCGCAAGGGGTTCTCGGTCGAGATCCTAGAAGAATCACCCGGCGAAGTCGCGGGCCTCAAGAGCGCCGCGCTGAAGATCTGCGGCGAATACGCCTACGGCACGCTGCGCACCGAGTCGGGCGTGCATCGGCTCGTGCGCAAGTCGCCCTTCGACGCCAATGCACGTCGACACACGTCGTTCGCGAGCGTGATGGCCTATCCGGAAGTCGACGACACGATCGAGGTCGACATCAATCCCGCCGATTTGAGAGTGGACACCTTCCGAGCCTCCGGCGCCGGAGGTCAGCATATCAACAAGACCGACTCCGCGATCCGGATCACCCACAACCCGACGGGCATCGTCGTCCAGTGCCAAAGCGACCGCTCCCAGCACCGCAACCGAGCCGAGGCGATGGCGATGTTGAAGGCGCGCCTGTACGAACTCGAGTTGCGCAAGCGCACTGCGGAGCGTCAGGCGCTGGAAGACGCAAAGACCGATATTGCCTGGGGTCACCAGATCCGCTCTTATGTCCTGGACCAATCCCGGATCAAGGATTTGCGGACCAACGTCGAGGTAGGCAACACCCAGGCGGTGCTCGACGGCGATCTCGACAATTTCATCGAGGCGAGCCTCAAGCAAGGCGTTTAGACCGATCCGCGTCGAGTCACCGGCGCGCGATCCACCATCGACTACCAGCATTGCATTCACCGCGAGAGCCATCATGCCGAACGAACAGCCCCCTCAGGACGAGAATCACGTCATCGCGGAACGACGCGCCAAGCTCAAGGCATTGCGCGCGGCCGGCAACGCCTATCCCAACGACTTCATGCGGATGGAACTCGCCGCCGATCTGAGCGAGAAGTACGACGGCCAGGAGCGCGACTTCCTCGACATGAATCCGGTGCAAGTGCGCATCGCCGGGCGGCTCATGCTGCGCCGAACGATGGGCAAGCTGAGCTTCGGCGATCTGCAGGACATGAGCGGCAACATCCAGATCTTCGTCGCCGATAACTTCCCCGGCAAGGAAGAGCACGAGTTCTTCCGCAAGCAGGTCGACATCGGCGACATCCTCGGCGTCGAAGGCGTGCTGATGAAAACACAGAAGGGCGAACTCACCGTGCGGGTACGCAAGCTCTCCCTGCTCTCGAAATGCCTGCGCCCGCTCCCGGAAAAATGGCACGGCCTGGCCGACCAGGAATCGAAGTACCGCCAGCGCCACCTCGATCTGATCACCAACGACGACGCGCGCCTGCGCTTCGTGCAGCGCTCGCGCACCATCCAGGCGGTGCGCCAGTTCCTGCTCGACCGCCGCTACCTCGAAGTCGAGACCCCGATGATGCATCGCATCCCGGGCGGCGCGGCCGCAAGGCCCTTCGTCACGCATCACAATGCGCTCGACATGGAGCTCTTTCTACGGATCGCCCCTGAGCTCTATTTGAAGCGCCTGGTGGTCGGCGGCTACGAGAAGGTGTTCGAGATCAACCGCAACTTCCGCAACGAAGGCATCTCGACGCGTCACAATCCCGAGTTCACGATGCTGGAGTTCTACTGCGCCTACCGCGACTACCGCTATCTCATGGCGTTCACCGAACAGCTGTTCCAGTACGTGGCGAAGAGCGTCCTGGGCACCACCAGCTTCATGTACCAGGGCAGGGAGATCGACTTCGCGAAGCCGTTCGAGCGCCTGACGGTCACCGACGCGATCCGCAAGTACCACCCGGAGTACACCGAGGCTCAACTCTCCGACCGCGCGTTTCTCGCCGCGGAACTCGACCGCCTCGGGGTCTCCTACCGGGCGCAGGACGGCGTCGGCGGGCTGCAGCTCACGATGTTCGAAGCCAAAGCCGAGGAGTTCCTCTTCGACCCGACCTTCATCATCGACTACCCCGCCGAGGCCTCCCCGCTCGCGCGCCGCTCGGACAAGAACCCGCAGATCACCGAGCGCTTCGAGTTGTACATCGCCGGCCGCGAGATCGCCAACGGCTTCTCCGAGCTCAACGACCCCGAGGACCAGGCCGAGCGCTTCCAGGATCAGGTCAAGCAAAAAGCCGCCGGCGATCATGAGGCCATGCATTACGACGCCGACTACATCCGCGCGCTCGAGTACGGTCTGCCGCCCACCGCGGGCGAAGGCATCGGCATCGATCGGCTCGTGATGCTGCTCACCGACACACCCACCATTCGCGACGTCATACTGTTTCCCCTGCTGCGCCCGGAGGAGTGATGCATACCGACCGACCACTCTGGCAACCGACGCCGCGCGATATCGAAGGCGCGAATCTCACCCGGTTCATGAACCTGGCGAAGGCGCGGCACGGAATCGATGCGGAAGATTACGAGGCGCTCTGGCGCTGGTCGGTCGAGTACCGCGAACAATTCTGGGATCTGGTGTGGTCCTTCTGCGAAGTCGTCGGCGACAAGCCCGACGGCGTCGTACTCGCACACGGCGACGAACTGCCCGGGGCGCGCTGGTTTCCGCAGGCGCGCCTGAACTTCGCCGAGAACCTGCTGCGTCGCCGTGACGACGGCATCGCGCTGATCTTCCGCGGCGAGGACAAAGCGGCCAGCCGCATGACCTTCACCGAACTGCACGCCGAGGTTTCCCGCCTGGCACAAGCGCTCCAGGCGGCCGGAGTGCAGCCGGGCGATCGAGTCGCGGCCTACATGCCCAACATCCCCGGCACTGTCATCGCCATGCTGGCCGCGACCAGCATCGGCGCGGTGTTCTCATCCTGTTCGCCGGACTTCGGCGTGCAAGGCGTTCTCGACCGCTTCGGCCAGATCGCGCCCAAGGTCCTGTTCGCCGCCGATGGCTGCTACTACGGCGGCAAGGCGATCGATGTCATGGACCGCGTGGCGCAGATCGCCGGGCGCTTGCCGAGCGTGGAACGCGTCGTCGTCGTCCCGTATGTCGGTGCGCAGCCCGATCTGTCGGCGCTCGAGCGCGCCGTCGCATTGAGCGATTTCGTCGCGCCGTACTCGCCTGGCCCGATTGCGTTCGTGCGCCTGCCCTTCGATCATCCGCTCTACGTGCTTTACTCCTCCGGCACCACGGGCGCGCCCAAATGCATCGTTCATGGCGCGGGCGGCACGCTGCTCCAGCATCTGAAAGAGCACAGCCTGCACGTCGATCTGAAGCGCGACGATCGGTTCTTCTACTACACCACCTGCGGCTGGATGATGTGGAACTGGCTGGTCTCGGGCCTGGCCTCGGGCGCGACCTTGCTGCTCTACGACGGATCGCCCTTCCACCCGGGGCCGGAGGTGCTGTTCGATTACGCTCGCGACGAACGGACCACCGTGATGGGCGTGTCGGCCAAGTACATCGACGCACTCGCCAAACAAGGGCTGGAGCCGGCGGCCACCCATGACTTGAGCGCCATGAAGGCGCTGCTCTCCACCGGCAGTCCGCTGGTGCCCGAGGGCTTCGACTACGTGTACCGCAAGGTCAAGGCCGACGTGCGGCTGTGTTCGATGTCCGGCGGCACCGACATCATCTCCTGCTTCGTGCTCGGAGCGCCCGTCCTCCCGGTGTGGCGTGGCGAGATACAGTGCCGCGGCCTCGGCATGGCCGTCACGGTCTTCGACGAGCAAGGCGGTCCGATGGCCAGCGGCAAAGGCGAACTGGTCTGCACGAAGGCCTTCCCTTCCATGCCGATCGGGTTCTGGAACGATCCCGATGGCGCCAAGTACCGCAGCGCCTACTTCGAGAAGTTTCCGAACGTCTGGTGCCACGGCGACTGGTCGGAACTCACCGAACACGGCGGCATGGTCATTTACGGTCGCTCCGATGCGGTGCTCAATCCGGGCGGCGTGCGCATCGGCACGGCCGAAATCTATCGTCAGGTGGAGCAGCTCGACGAAGTGATCGAAAGTCTCGCCATCGGACAGCAGTGGGACAACGACGTGCGGGTCGTGCTGTTCGTCCGGCTCGCCGCTGGCGTCACGCTCGACGAAGCCTTGAGCGACAAGATCCGGCAGCAGATACGCCGCAACACGTCGCCGCGCCACGTGCCGGCGCGGATCGTCGCAGTCGCCGACATCCCTCGCACGAAGAGCGGCAAGATCGTGGAACTCGCGGTCAGGGACGTCGTGCACGGGCATCCGGTGAAGAACATGGAAGCGCTTGCGAACCCCGAGGCGCTGGCCCTCTATCGCGATCTCGCCGAACTGAAGCGCTGAACGAGGACCGCTGCCGGACTTGCCATATACCCCCATGGGGTATATTATGCGGGCCATGGACACCTCAGCCCCCTCGTCCGGCCTGGCTCATCGCCCTCCCGAAGCTTCCGCAGTCGAACTCGCCATCTCTGGCATGACGTGCGCCGCCTGCGCGACCCGCATCGAGAAAGTTCTCAACCGTCTGCCCGAGGTCCGGGCCGTGGTCAACTTCGCGACTGAACGGGCCAGCATCGAATACGCACCGGATGCCGTCGATCTCGACAAGCTGATCGAGACGGTGCGCAAAGCGGGCTACGATGCGCACGAACCGCTGCAAGGCCACAAGGAAGACGAGTTGGCCGAAGCCTCGGCTCGCACGGATCTGCGCCATTTCATCGTTGCCGCCGTATTCACCGCGCCGCTGCTGGCGCAGATGCTGCCGATGGCGCTCGGCATGCACGACTGGATGCTGCCGAACTGGCTGCAGTTCGCGCTCGCCACCCCCGTCCAGTTCTGGATCGGCGCCCGCTTCTACGCCGGTTCCTGGCATGCCTTGCGCGGCGGGGCGGCCAACATGGACGTGCTGATCGCACTGGGCACCAGCGCTGCATGGACCTACAGCACGGCAGTCACGCTGCAAGGCGGCGAGGGGCACGTCTACTTCGAGGCCTCCGCAGCCATCATCACCTTGGTGCTGATGGGCAAGCTGCTCGAGAACCGTGCGCGCCGCCGTGCATCGACCGCCATTCGTGAACTGATCAAGCTGCAGCCTTCGCTGGCACAGGTCGAGCGGGACGGAACCTTGGTGGAAGCGCCCGTCGCCAGCATACGCCGCGGCGAGATCTTCGTGATTCGCGCCGGTGACAGCGTTCCCGTGGATGGCGAAGTCGTCGAGGGCGAATCGAGTGTCGACGAGTCGATGCTCACCGGCGAGAGTCGCGCGGTGGAAAAGCAGCCGGGCGCGCGGGTATTCACGGGAACGATGAACGCCGACGGACGACTGCGCTGCCGGGCGACTTCGGTGGGCAGCCAAACGGCGCTGGCTGCGATCATCCGGCTCGTGGAGCAGGCGCAGGGATCCAAAGCGCCCATCCAGCGCCTGGCCGATCGAATTTCTGCGGTTTTCGTGCCGGTCGTGCTCGCCCTCGCACTGGCGACCTGGTTCGGCTGGATGTGGGTCGGCGCGCCGTTGGCCGATGCGCTGGTCAATGCAGTGGCCGTGCTCGTGATCGCCTGCCCCTGTGCGCTCGGCTTGGCCACACCGACCGCGATCATGGTCGGCACGGGACGCGGAGCACACTCGGGCGTGTTGGTAAGGAACGCTGCCGCACTGGAACTCGCCGGACGCATCGACTGGCTCGCGCTCGACAAGACCGGCACGCTTACCGAGGGTCGCCCCACGGTTACCGACATCGTACCGGCCGAAGGCGGCACCGAAGCGGCGCTGTTGGGCATGGCCGCCGCGCTGGAGCAAGGCTCATCGCATCCGATCGGCCTCGCCATTCGCAGTGCGGCGCGATCGCGGGAGTTCGCGCTGCCCACGATCGAAAGCTTTCGCTCGGACGCAGGTCGCGGCGTGCAAGCCATGATCGACGCCAAGCCGGCGCTGCTCGGTTCCGCGACGTATCTCTCCGAGCACGGCGTGACGGCAGACATGCACGTTGCGCAGACACTCGAACAGAAGGCGCGCACGGTGGTCGGACTGGCACACGGTGGCCGGTTGATCGGCTGGATCGGCCTCTCCGACCAATTGCGCGCCAGCACGCCCGCAGCCATCGCACGCTTGCACGCCATGGGTATCGAAGTCGCAATGCTCACGGGCGACAGCGAACAGACGGCGCAGGAAGCCGCCCGCAAGGCGGGCATCAAGGTCGTCCGGGCCCGGATGATGCCTGCCGACAAGGCGCAGGAAATCGAACGTCAGCGCGCGAACGGGCGCAAAGTGGGCATGGTCGGCGACGGCGTCAACGACGCTCCTGCGCTGGCCGTCGCGGATGTCAGCTTTGCAATCGGCGCGGGCACCGATGTCGCGATCCAGACGGCGGATGTCACCTTGATGCGCAGCGACCTCGTCGCAGTCGCCGATGCCATCGATTTGTCTCGAGCCACGCTGACCAAGGTCCGGCAGAATCTCTTCTTCGCCTTCTTCTACAACGTCCTCGGCATTCCATTGGCCGCGCTCGGCATGCTCAACCCGGTGGTTGCGGGCGCAGCCATGGCGATGAGTTCGGTGTCGGTCGTCAGCAATTCGCTGCTGTTGCGTCGTTGGCGGCCCCGACCGAGCCCGTCCGGTTCGAAACATTCCATTCACTGATCAAAGGAGTCGGCCATGGAGCAACTCACCCTGAAAGTTGGCGGCATGACATGCATGGGCTGCGTGAGCAGCGTGACTCGCGTACTCAAAGCCGTCCCCGGCGTGAGCGAGGTGAGCGTCTCGCTCGAGCAGGCCCAGGCCCGGGTCGACTACGACCCGGCGCTCACCAAGCGAGAAGACCTGTGCGCCGTCGTGGAAGAGGCAGGCTTCGATGCCAGCCTCTGAGGCAGCCGGCCATGTCCACAAGGTTGCCCGCAAGGACAAGGACGATTTGCTCAAGCGCTTGAACAGGATCGGCGGCCAGGTCGAGGGGATCTCCCGCATGGTCGCCGATGATCGCTACTGCGTGGACGTCCTGACGCAGATCGCCGCGGTGCGCTCGGCGCTCGATGCGCTGGGCCTCAAGCTGCTGCACGACCACGCGCACGGCTGCGTCCAGCAGGCAGTCAGATCGGGCGATGGCGATCACGCGATCGAGGAATTGATGAAAGTGGTGCAGCGGTTCGCCCGCTGATCGGCCGCTGGCCGGCACGCACTACCAGATGACCCACCACGGCCTGTTGTCCTGGCGCTTGCCGCTGAGATACTTGCTGTTCGGGAAATTCTTCAGCATGACTCGCTCGGCGTCATTGCGCAGATCCGTAAGCCCCATCGCATCGTAGGCCTTGACCATGATGAGCAGCCCCTCCTCGTTCGCCGGTGCCTGCGGGTAAGTCACCAGCGCCGTCTGGGCCCGATTGGCCGCAGCCACGTAAGCGCCCCGCTGCAGGTAATAGCGCGCGACGTGAACTTCATGCGAGGCGAGCGCGTTGACCAGATAGGACATGCGCGCCCGAGCGTCTTCGGAGTACTTGCTGTCCGGAAAGCGCTGAACCAACTCCCGAAACGCCTCGAAGGCATCCTTGGCCGCTTTCGGATCGCGCTCGGTCAGATCCTGGCGACCGATCATGTGCAGCAGGCCCAAATTGTCGTTGAAGTTGGCCAATCCCCGCAGATAGTAGGCGTAGTCGACGTTGGGGTGGTTCGGGTGCAGCTTGATGAAGCGCTCGGCAGCTGCGATCGCCAGTGCAGGCTCGCCCTCCTTGAAATGGGCGTAGGCAACCTCGAGTTGCGCCTGCTGAGCGTACCGCCCGTAGGGGTAACGCGCTTCCAGGGTTTCGAACAGCTTGATCGCTGCGGTGTAGTTGCGGCCCCTCAGTTCGGAATTCGCCTCGGAGTACAGCCGCGAGACCGACCAGCCCTTGGTTTCGTCGATAGGCTCGCTGAAGGTGCCGCATCCGGCACTCAGAACTGCGGTCAGGAGGATTAAACTACGCCACCATCTGGAATCGCGCAAACGCATGCTTGCCCTCTGCGCCGGCGCTGGCCATGCCAGAGTGCGCCGTGCATACCGTTGAAAATGTCGACCGATTATAGCCCACGCCCCTGCGCTCACCTCGAGTTCACCGTTCCGCCGGAAATGGCAGGGCTGCGTCTCGACCAAGCCCTCGCCAAGCTCCTCCCCGAGCACTCCCGCAGCCGCATCGCCGCCTGGATGCGCGCCGAGCGGGTGCATGTGGCCGGCACGGCGGCGAAACCCAAGCAGAAGGTCTGGGGCGGCGAACGCATCGAACTCGACACCGAGCCGCTGCCCGAGACGCTCGCCTTTGCTCCCGAAGCGCTCGCACTGCCCATCGTTTTCGAAGACGAGTCGCTGCTGGTTATCGACAAGCCCGCCGGCCTGGTAGTTCACCCCGGAAGCGGCAACTGGCAAGGCACGATGCTCAACGCACTGCTGCATCACGAGCCTGGCCTCGCGGAGATCCCGCGTGCAGGGATCGTGCACCGCCTGGACAAGGACACGAGCGGGCTGCTCGCAGTCGCCAAGACCCTCACGGCCCAGACCAGCCTGGTTCGTCAGCTCCAGCAACGCTCCGTGACGCGGATCTACTGCGCGCTGGTGCTCGGCGACATTGCCCAGGCGGGCGAAGTCGACGCCCCCATCGGCCGCCACCCGACCCAGCGCACGCGCATGGCAGTCGTTCCCGGCGGTCGCAGCGCCCGCACCCGCTATCGCCCGGTCGAACGCTTCGGCTGGGCCACCCGGATCGAGTGTCAGCTCGATACCGGACGAACACATCAGATACGCGTGCACCTGACCTCGATCGGGCACCCGCTGCTAGGCGATCCCGTGTACCTTGGCCGCGCGAATGCCTCGACTCGGCGCACAGCCGGCCTGACCCGGCAAGCCCTGCATGCCATGCGTCTCGAACTGGACCATCCCGCCACGAGTGAGCGCATGGCCTGGCATTCGAGCTTGCCGGCCGATCTGCTGGCCGCCATCGACGAACTGAAACGGACCAGCACACATGCGCTTGCCTGACGACTGGGTCGCTCCCGACTGGCCGGCGCACCCGCGCGTGCGCGGCTTCATCACGGCCCGCGCGGGTGGAACAAGCGCAGGGCCTTATGCAACGTTCAATCTCGGCGACCTGACCGCCGACGATCCCGCGGCCGTGCGGGAGAACAAGGCTCGCCTCGCTCGGCTCCTGCCTGCCCCGCCGCGATGGCTCAAGCAGGTTCACGGGCCCGTCGTGGTGTGCGCTGATCAGGTCAACAGTCCGGTGCCCGCCGATGGCTCATTCACCCGCACCCCTGGCGTAGTGTGCGCAGTCAAGGCAGCCGATTGCATGCCGGTCTTGCTCAGCGACGACGCAGGCACCTGCGTGGGCATCGCGCATGCGGGCTGGCGGGGACTGGCCAGCGGCGTGATCGAAAACACGGTGGCATCCCTGGGGGCAGCGCCGCAATCGGTGATGGCATTTCTCGGCCCGGCCATCGGCCCGGACGCCTTCGAAGTCGGCGACGAGGTACGCGCCGCCTTCTGCGAGATCGATCCCCGGGCCGCCGCTGCGTTCAGACCGGTCCGCGCAGGCAAATGGCTGGCCGATTTGTTCATGCTCGGTCGGCAGCGGCTCGCCCGCTGCGGTGTCAGCCGTGTCTACGGAGGCGGGCTGTGCACCCATTCGAATCCCGACCGCTTCTACAGCCACCGCCGCAACCCGGTCACGGGGCGCATGGCTGCCTTCGTCTGGCTGGATGCCTGACAAGCCTTGTTGACAGACTCCGTATAATTTTCGTATCCCAACGATTCAAGCGACTGGAATTCTCTTGCCCACTCTAGGTTGGATCCTGCTGGCATGCATCGCCGGTGGCGTCTTGTCCGTCCTCGCCGCAGCCGCGTTCGCCTTGCGGCTGAAGCCCGCCAAGGTTCCCATGCTCATCAGCTTCGCCGTGGGCGCGCTGCTGGGTGCCGTCTTCCTAGAAATCCTGCCGCACGCCTTCACGGAAGCCGACAGCATCTACGACATGGCCTTCACGATACTCGTTGGCATACTGCTTTTCTTCGTCCTGGAAAAACTGGTCCTCTGGCGCCATTGCCACGAGGAACAGTGCGAGGCGCACGACCCGCACGAAGGTGGTCACGACCACGGCCGCAGCGGCACCATGATCATGATCGGCGATACCGTCCACAACTTCGTCGACGGTATTCTGATTGCAGCCGCCTTTCTCGCCGACATTCAGGTCGGCATCGTCACGGCGCTGGCCATCATCGCCCACGAAGTGCCGCAAGAGGTGGGAGACTTCCTCATTCTGCTGCATTCCGGATACAGCAAGCGCATGGCCTTCGCCGTGAATCTGCTGTCCAGCTTGGCGATGGTGGTCGGCGGCGTGCTCGGCTACTTGGCATTGTCCGAACTGCAGCAATGGGTACCGACGCTGCTCGGTCTGGCAGCCGCCAGCATGCTTTACGTTTCAGTTGCGGATCTGATCCCGGGGCTGCACAAGCGTCCGGAACCCCAGCATTCCGCGGCCCAGATCCTCCTGATCGGCATCGGCATCGGGACGATCTGGCTCACCCACTTCGTCTTCGAGTTCGTCCACTGAGTCGGCGCGAGCGCGGGCCAGCGCCAGAATGACTACGCCCCGGGAGAATCTCGACGAGCTGTTGCGGCGCCTTTGTGCGGCACAGGCGGACTGGCAAGCCCGGTTCGCGCAATCGCCCGCTGCCCAGCCCCCTGGCTTTTCGGAGATGCTGCGCGCACTGACGAACGCCCTGAACGAGGACCCCGAGCGTTTACGGGCAGCGCAGGCGCGCTACTACCGCGAGCAAAGCGATCTTTGGCTGGGCGCGATCGGCCAAGCGCCGGCGCCCGGCGACTGCCCGTTGGACCACGATGCGCGGTTCAGCGCGGCGGAATGGCGAGAGATCCCCTGGTTCGATTACCTGCGTCGCAGCTATGCATCGACGGCCCGCTGGATACGCGAAATGCTGGAGAGCGTTGCGACCGACGAGCCGACACGCCGCAAACTGATGTTCTACGGCCGCCAGTACATCGACGCCATCTCGCCCTCGAATTTCGCGTTCACGAACCCGGAAGTCATCAAACTCGCCCATGCCACGCAAGGCGAGAGCTTGCGCAAGGGCCTGGAGAACCTGAGCGCCGACACCGGGAAGGGTCGCGTGTCGATGACCGATGAATCGGCATTCGCGCCGGGGCGAAATCTCGCCCTCACGCCCGGCGAGGTGATCTACCAGAACGAGTTGATCCAACTGCTGCAATATCGCCCGAGCACCCCGACGGTCCACCAGCGTCCGCTGCTGATCGTGCCGCCGTTCATCAACAAGTACTACATCCTCGACCTGCAGCCGGCCAACTCGTTCGTGCGCCATGCGGTCGACCGAGGGCTCACCGTGTTCATGGTGTCGTGGCGCAACGTGAACGACGCCCTGGGCCATTCGACATGGGACGACTACATCACGCATGGCGTCTTCGCAGCCATCGACGCGGTGCGGCGAATTCAACCGCGCCGAAAGATCAACGCTCTCGGCTTCTGCGTCGGCGGCACGCTGCTTGCAAGCGCGCTCGCCGTGCTGGCGCGGCGCAAGCAGCACCCCGTGCACGCTCTGACCTTGTTGGCTACGATGCTCGACTTCTGCGACCCGGGCGATATCCGCGCCTACATCGACGAGGCTTACGTGCGCCACTGTGAAGAGACTCTCGGCCAGGGCGGCATCGTTCCCGGAAGCCGACTGGCGCATGCATTCGCAAGCTTGCGCGCCAACGACCTCGTCTGGCGCTACGTCGTCAACAATTACCTCAAGGGGCGGGCACCCCCGGCCTTCGATCTGCTCTATTGGAACAGCGACAGCGCCAACCTCCCTGGGCCGCTCTACGCCTATTACCTGCGCAACATGTATCTCGACAACGCACTGCGCGACCCGGACCGGTTGACGATGTGCGGCGTGCCGGTGGATCTGCGCCGCATCGGTCTGCCGACCTATGTGATGGCCGCCGTGCACGACCACATCGTGCCCTGGCACACGGCGTATGCGAGCGCGATCTTGCTGGGCGAGCGTTCGACTTTCGTGCTGGCGGCCAGCGGCCATATCGCGGGCGTCATCAGCCCGCCCGGACAGCCCCGCCGCAGCTACCGAACCGGGCCGATGCAGGTCGAAGCGCAAGCATGGATGTCGACATCGGCCGAACACCCAGGCAGCTGGTGGGAGCACTGGGCGGGATGGATTCGCGCCCATTCGGGCACTCGAATTCGCTCTCCGAAGAAAACGGGCGGCGCGGCATTGGGCCCCGTCGAACCGGCTCCGGGCAGCTACGTAACCGCCCAAGCCTAGCGCAACTGGCCGCCGTTGCAACCCTTTGGAGGACGCAGCCGTTTCACGTCTTGAGTTCGACTTTACTCAGGTGGTAAAGTGTGCACGCGCAGCATTGGGCGCCGTATGACCCAGGATTCGGGCACCTCGACGCCCCCACAAGGGCACACCAAATACGTACATTGCGCACATCCGCACCGCGGGCGTCCGCCGGAGGACATCGAGCATGAGCGACACTCGCGTCATCAAGAAGTACCCGAATCGCAGGCTGTACGACACCGCGACGAGCAGCTACATCACACTCGCGGACGTGAAAAAACTCGTGCTCGACAGCACCGAGTTCAAGGTGGTCGACGCGAAGTCGGGCGAAGACCTCACGCGCTCGATCCTGCTGCAGATCATCCTCGACGAAGAAGCCGCCGGGGCCCCGATGTTCTCCTCCGACATGCTCTCCAATATCATCCGGTTTTACGGCAATGCGATGCAGGGCATGATGAAGACGTTCCTCGAGAAGAATATTCAGACCTTCATGCAGATGCAGCAGCGCTTGCAGGAGCAGTCGCGCGGCGCGTACAACACCAACGCGATGCTTACCCCGGATGCCTGGGCCGAGTTCGTGAAGATGCAGGGCCCCGCCATGCAGGGCCTGATGACCAACTACCTGGAGCAGAGCGCCAGCGCCTTCCTGCAGATGCAGAATCAATTGCAGCAACAAACGCGTGATCTCTTCACCCGCATGCCCTTCGGCGGTGCCCCGTTCACCGGCGCAGCGGGAACCGAAAAAGCGCCCGACAACGACGATACCAAAAAGAGCTGATCCGCCGGCGCGCCTCGGGGCAGCCTGCCCCGAGCGGCCTGGCGTCTCCGCCTATCCTACCCATCCCTTCCCCGAGCGCTTTTCGGCGACCCCTTCCGCAAGCAGCAAAGCATGAATTCTTCTGTTCCCCGCGTGGGCTTCGTTTCGCTCGGCTGCCCCAAGGCCACGTCCGATTCCGAGCGCATCCTCACCCAACTGCGCGCAGAAGGCTATGCGATCTCGCCCAGCTACCAACAGGCCGATCTCGTCATCGTCAACACCTGCGGCTTCATCGATGCGGCCGTCGAGGAATCGCTCGATGCCATCGGCGAGGCCTTGCACGAAAACGGGCGGGTGATCGTGACCGGCTGTCTAGGTGCCAAGGGCGATGTCGTGCGCAAGGCGCATCCGAGCGTCCTCGCCGTCACCGGCCCGCATGCACTCGATGAAGTGATGGGTGCCGTGCATGATCACTTGCCCCAGCCGCATGATCCGTTCACCGACTTGGTGCCGCCGCAGGGCATACGCCTGACCCCGCGACATTACGCGTATCTCAAGATCGCCGAGGGCTGCAATCACAAGTGCACGTTTTGCATCATTCCGTCCATGCGAGGCAAACTGGTCAGCAGGCCGATCGGCGAGGTCATGAACGAAGCCGAGCACCTGGTTCGCGCCGGCGTGAAGGAACTCCTCGTCATCTCGCAGGACACGAGCGCCTATGGCGTGGACGTGCGGTACCGCACCGGCTTCTGGAACGGTCGCCCCATCAAGACGCGAATGACCGAACTGGCTGCGGCATTGGGCTCGCTCGGTGTCTGGGTGAGGCTGCACTACGTCTATCCGTATCCGCATGTCGACGAAGTCCTGCCGCTGATGGCCGATGGCAAGATCCTGCCCTACCTCGACGTGCCTTTTCAGCACGCGAGCCCGCGCATCCTCAAGCTGATGAAGCGGCCCGCCGATGCCGAGAACAATCTCGAGCGCATACGACGCTGGCGCGATCTGTGTCCGGACATCGTGCTGCGCAGCACCTTCATCGTCGGCTTCCCAGGCGAGACAGCCTCGGATTTCGAGCAGCTGCTCGATTTCCTGCGCGAGGCGCAACTGGACCGCGTCGGGTGCTTCGCCTATTCGGACGTCGAAGGCGCGACGGCCAATGCCCTGCCCGATCCTGTCCCCGAACCCGTAAAGCAGGAGCGGCGCGAGCGATTCATGCAGGTGCAGTCCGAAATCAGCGCCGCGCGACTACGCGCCAAGCTAGGCCGGACCATGACGGTTCTGGTGGATGAAGTCGACGGTCGACGTGTGCGGGCCCGCAGCCCCGGGGACGCACCCGAGATCGACGGCACAGTGATCGTGAACGGAGCGCACAAACCCGCAGTCGGCGATCTGATCGACGTCAAGATCACGCGCGCAAGCGAACACGATCTTTGGGGTCGGGCGTTGCCGAAGGGGGGACGAGAAGATTAATTCGCTAGGATTTTACGCCATGCGCATGAGCAAGCAATTCGTGACAATCGCGTCGACACTGCTCGTCATAGTCGCGTGCGTGGGTCAGGTTCACGCCCAGGAACGCTTTTCCCTGTTCGTGGGCAGCGACCCGAAAACGGTCGAACGCATGGTGAAGCTCGCCGGATTGCGCGATCACGACACCGCGATCGACCTCGGCTCGGGAGACGGCCGTATCGTGCTTGCGGCGGCGCGGTCCAATCCCACGGTCCGCGGCATCGGAGTCGATATCGATGCCAAGCTCGTCAAGCAGTCCACCGCCGAGGCCGAAAAACTGGGCCTCGGCGACCGCGTACGATTCGAGCACCGCAACGCCTTCGACGCAGACCTCGCGAAGGTCGATGTCATCTTCATGTGGCTGTTCCCGGAGCTGATGCGGCTCTTGCGCGTCAAGATCCTGGAACAAGCGCGTCCGGGCACGCGTGTGGTCACCGCCCTGTGGGGGCTCGGCAGTTGGACGCCCGATGCCGTCGACAAGGAACACGCCGAAGTGAACATGTGGATCGTTCCGGCGCGCGTGGAAGGCTATTGGGACTGGCAGCTCAGTTTGGGAGGCATCCAGCAGACCTACTCCGCCATATTCGAGCAGCAATTCCAGACGTTGGAAGGCGTGGTGCGAACCGGCAACCGGCATGGCATCTTCCACGACCTCAAGCTTCGCGGTGAGCAAGTGTCTTTCGTGCTGATGATGACCTTGCCCAACCTCGGCTTCACCCGGCACGAGTTCACTGGACGCGTGACCGGAGACACGATGCAGGGTGCTGTGAAGATCACCCTGCCCCCTAAAACCAAAGAAGAGGACGAGGAACTGCAGAGTCTCGTGCTGCCCTGGCAGGCGAGGCGCACCACCACCTCTGCGTTCTTTGCTCCCGCCGGAACCAACATTCGCTGATTTTCATGATGAATCCACTACAAAAAATGGCTCAATTTCTGCTGTTGTTCGCGATCTTCTTCGGCCACTCCGCGCTCGCGCAGGAGCGTTTCTCCATCTTCGTCGGCAGCGATCCGGCCAACGTCGAACGCATGCTCAAGCTGGCGGGCCTGCGCGACGATGACGTCGCCATCGACTTGGGCTCGGGGGACGGGCGCATTGTGATCGGCGCCGCGCTGGCGAATCCGAAACTGCGCGGAATAGGCGTGGATATCGACGCAAAGCTGGTCAGGGAGGCAACCGCCGCGGCAGAAAAGCAGGGCGTCGGCGATCGTGTTCGCTTCATCCATCAGAACGCCTTCGACGCCAACCTGTCCCAGGCATCGGTGATCTTCATGTGGCTGTGGCCCGAATTGCAGACCATGCTGCGCCCCAAGATTCTCGCAGAGGCCCGGCCAGGCACCCGCGTGGTGACCAACGTCTGGGACTTGGGCAGTTGGCAGCCCGACCGTGTCGACACCGACGGGCCCCAGATCAGCATGTGGGTCGTTCCGGCCAGAGTCGAAGGCAATTGGCGCTGGGAATTGCCGCTTCGGGGCGCCAGCCGCACCTACTCGGCGCTGCTCGAGCAGCGCTTTCAGCGCGCCGAAGGCTTTGCGCGGGTGGGCAATCGCCGGGCGGTGCTGCGAGAAGTGCAGTTGCGCGGGAACGAGATCAAGGTGCTGCTCGACATGACGGTCGACGGTGCGGGTTTCGCCCGCCACGAATTCACCGGCAAGGTCAACGGCAGCACGATCGAAGGCAGCGTTCGCATCAGACTGAGCAACGCGAATGACCGCGGCCCCGAAGAGACGATCGTCCTGCCTTGGCGTGCTCAGCGTGTGGCCGATGCGGACTATCTCGCCCCGACCGGTCTGGATAAGCTTTAGCCGCCAAGCTCCGAGACGCGCATGGACGCGTTGCCGCATCGCCCAGCGCGTCGAACAGGCCGACGGCTCCACTGGCCGATCCGAGGGCTGCACGGAATGTGGATCGTACCCCGGTGAACCTCACTGCGGGCTCGGCGTACTGCGTCCGGGCGGCAACGCCACCCGTTCGAGGCCGGTGTCCTGAGGCAGAAACTCGCTGAACAAAAGCGGCGAGTTTCGACGCCATGCTCGTTCGGAAACTCTCGCCGGGTGTGCAACCTGGCTGCGGCTTCCGTCACGTCCGACGCCGATTTCGACCCTTTCGTCCCTTCGGCCTCACGGGTACCGTTCAGTCATTCGTCGACGCATCTGCGACTCGGGAGACTAATCGCGCTTTACCAGCGTCTGAACGCGCCAGTTGAGGGTGTCGGCGATGTACAAGGTGCGCTCATCATTGGAGATCGCGATGTAATGGGCCTCGCCGTACTGGTTGGGTCCTTTGCCCTGGCTGCCCGTGATGCCGAGCACCTTGCCCAGCAGGTCGAGCTTCATGATCTTGCCGGCATGGCCGTGCGCCATGAACATGTGTTGCTGATCGCGGCACATGCAGAGCCCGCAAGGCGTGCCCGGGTGACTGGATTCGCGCAGGTAATTGCCGTCTCGATCGAACACCTGGATGCGCTGGTTGGACCGGTCCGCGACGAATAGCGTGCCGTCCGCGGTCGTCACGACCGAATGCGGTTGCTTGAATTGCCCCGCTTGCGCACCCTCGCCGCCCCACGACTTGATGAAATCGCCGTTGGCGTTGAACATGAGAATGCGCGACTCGCCCTTGCCGTGGCCTTGACAGACGTAGATCTCGCCGTCGGGACCGAACGCAAGATCGTTCGGTTCGTCGAAGCCGCGCAGATGCCGGGCCGGATGCCATTCGGCATTGGCATCCTTCATGCCCAGCACCATCTGGATGCGACCGCGAGGGTTCATCTTTACGACGATATGCGATCCGATGTCGGTCGCCCAAAGGTTGTCCTCGCGATCGACGCGCAGTCCGTGCGCTCGAGTGAAGATGCCTTCGGCCAGGCAACCCACGTAAGCACCGGTCGGATCGAACTCCATGAGGGCTTGCTGACTGCGGTGAAAGACGAAGATGTGCCCGCGAGAATTGACCGCAATGCCCGAGCACGGACCGAAATTCACCCCGGGCGGCAATTCGAAGATGTCAGGCACCGGCTCGTATCCAAGCGCGGGAATACCGTGCTTCGCGCTTGTCTCGATGCTCGAATCGGCTTTCACCATCTCGTTCCTCCAATCGATGCTTGTTCTGCGGGAAGCTTACGCCGGCGCCTCGGTCAACGTCCAGCGCGGCATCGGCGTTCCGCCCCAGGCCCCCGGCTTGCCGCGCGAGCCATCGCGCTTGCTGCCGCGCGTGCCTTATCATGCCGGCATCCCGTTCGCAAAACCTGCCGCCGGATAGCGCGAGAAGACCGCACGTGAACTCGATACCCGACACCAACCCGCAGGGCCGCCGCCGGATCCGCAGGTTTCTTCATCGGCGCGACGATCCATCCCGATTCGGCTTCTCCATCGACTGGGCAGCGCTCAAGGACACGCTGGCGGTCGCGCTCCCCCTGCTGCTCGTCGTCTTGGTCGCGTTCTGGATTGCCTCGCGCTACATCCGTCCCGCGCCGCCAGATACCTTCGTGCTGTCGACCGGTGCGCCGGGCGGCGCCTATCATCTCTTCGCCGAGCGGTACCGTGACATTCTCGCGCGCGACGGGATCACCGTCGAGTTGCGGCCGTCGGCCGGCTCGCTCGAGAACCTCGAGCGTCTGCGCGATGCGGCATCCGGGGTGGACGCGGCCCTGGTGCAAGGTGGCGTTTCGGAGCCGCAGAAGGATCTCGGGCTGCTCTCCTTGGGCAGCATCTACTATGAGCCGCTGTGGATCTTCTATCGCGCACCTGCCGAAATTTCCTTGCTCAACGGGTTCAAGGGCAAGCGGCTCGCCATCGGCGCCGAGGGCAGCGGCACGCGTGCGCTGGCGCTGCAACTGCTGCAAGCCGTGGGAGTGAAGGATGCCGCCGCCTTGCAGCCTCTGGGCGGCAACGCGGCGGCCGATGCCTTGATCGCGGGCAAGGTCGACGCGGTGTTCATCGTGGGCTCGCCCGATGCGCCCGTCGTACAGCGGTTGGTGAAGAGCGAAGGTGTGCGCCTGTTGAACCTGGAGAATGCGCAGGCGTTCAGCCGTCGGTTTCCCTTCCTCACGGCACTGACGCTGCCGCGCGGGGTCATCGATCTGGCGCAACAACTGCCGGCGCGCGACGTGACCCTGCTCGCGGCGACGGCGAACATCGTCGTGAAGGAAGACTTTCATCCCGCCCTCGCCTTCCTTTTGCTGCATGCCGCCACGGAGATCCACGCCGGCTCGGGCCTGCTGCAACGGCACAAGGAGTTCCCGTCGGCGCGCGAAACCGAGTTTCGATTGAGCGATCAGGCGGAACGCTACTTCAACAGCGGTCCGCCGCTGCTGCGCCGCTATCTGCCCTTTTGGCTCGCGAACCTGATCGAACGCATGTTCGTCCTCCTCGTGCCTTTGTTCGCGGTGCTCGTGCCCGCGTTCAAGATCCTGCCGGCTCTGCTCGAGTGGCGGGTGAAGTCCCGCGTTTTCCGCTGGTATGGCGAGATCAAGTTTCTCGAAGAAGAACTGGCGCGGGGCTCGCATCCCGACCAGGCCGGGATCATGCTGCAGCGACTCGACGAAATCGAACGTGGCGTCACCAACACCTCGGTGCCCACCTCGTATGCCGACTACGCTTACAACCTGCGCACGCACGTCGACGTGGTGCGCAATCGGATCCTGCGCCTGGCGCGCGCGCTGCCCGCCGATGCCGATGCGCCGACTGCGGCGGCGGAAGACACCGTCAAACAGGTGCCTTGAAGAAGGCTTCGGCTTCGGCCCGCTCGCGGGTCTTGCGCATCGGAGGCAAGCTCGCCAGGATGCGGCGCCCGTAGCCGCGGCTCACCAGTCGAGGATCGCACAACACCATGACACCGCGATCGGTCTCGTCGCGGATCAAGCGACCCACGCCTTGTTTGAGCGTGATGGCCGCTTCGGGCAACTGATAGTCCAGGAAGCCGCTGCCCCCGCCGCGCTCCAACGCCTCGATGCGCGCCGCCAGCACGGGATCATCCGGTGGAGAAAACGGAATGCGATCGATCACCACCAGCGACAACGCATCGCCGCGGACATCCACGCCTTCCCAGAACGAATGGCTTCCCACCAAAACGGCATTGCCCAGGCTGCGAAAACGATCGAGCAGTTCGCTGCGCGAGCCTTGGCCTTGCGCAAGCAGCGGATAATTCAGGCCCTGCGCTGCAAAAGCCTCTTCCAGCAGACGATGAGCCTCGCGCATCGCACGCAGCGAAGTGAAGAGGCAGAAGGTGCGCCCGCCCGCAGCACGGATCAGGGGCAGCGCGGCGCTCACGACGGCAGGCGTGTAGCCGGGCGTATTCGGATCGGGCATGTCGCGCGGCAGATAGAGCAGCGCCTGGCGCTCGAAGTCGAAAGGGCTCTGCCAGCGGGCGGTCGCCGCATCCTCCAACCCCATGCGGCTGCAGAAGTGGGAGAAATCGTTGCCCACCGAGAGCGTGGCCGAGGTGAAGATCCACGCGCGCTGGCCAGCATCGAGTTGCTTGCGGAAGATCGTCGCCACCGACAAGGGCGTCGAATTCAAGGCTGCCGACTGGCTGAAGACTTCGACCCAGCGCACGCGGTCCTTCTCGTCGCCGTCGCGCCAGCGCTGCAGCCTCTCGGCCAGCGCGTACGCACGCTCGCGACAATTGTCGATGTCCGCATGACGCTCCGCTTGCATGTGCAGGCGCTCGATCAGGACGCCGATCGCCTTTCCCACCCCATCGACCGCATGCATGAACGCGGAATTCGAAGCCATGGCCTTGACGGGCACGCGTCCCGGGGAGTCGCCGCACTCCATGCGCAGATCTCGCGCGGCCTTCTCGAGCGCCTGCGCCGCCTCGGGCAATGGCGCGAAGTCGCGCGCATACGCGATGCTGGCCACGCGGCTGTCGCGCGCCAGCTCGATCAATTGCGCCGTAGACACGCTCTCGCCGAAGAACAGGCTGGCCGTCTCAGGCAGCTGATGCGCCTCGTCCAGAATTACGGCATTGCTCGCCGGCAGCAGTTCGCCCGCCCCTTCGTCGCGCAGAACCACGTCGGCGAAGAACAGATGATGATTGACCACCACGACATCCGCCTCCATGGCGCGCCTGCGCGCTTCCATGACGAAGCAATCCTTGTAGCGCGGGCAATCGGAGCCTAGACAGTTCTCCCGGGTGGACGTCACCTGTCCCCATATCGCGGCATCCTCGGGCACTTCATCGAGTTCGCTCTTGTCGCCGCTGCGTGTGCGCAATGCGAACGCCGCGATCGCATGCAGCTGCCTTGCGCCGTCGCGAGAGGTGAACCGGCCTTCGGTGCGCGTTCGGTCCAGATGATAGTGGCAAACGTAGTTGGCCCGCCCCTTGAGCAAGGCCACGCTCACAGGAACGCCGAGCGCCGAGCGCACGGTGGGAATGTCGCGATCGAACAGCTGATCCTGCAGCGTCTTGGTGCCGGTCGAAACGATGACTTTCGCGCCCGACATCAGCGCCGGCACGAGATAAGCGAAGGTCTTGCCGGTACCCGTGCCGGCTTCGGCAACGAGCAAGCCATAGGTGCGCATGGCCTCGTCCACCGCCTTCGCCATGGCCACCTGCCCGTCGCGGGGCCGATAGCTGTCGATGGCTTGCGATAGCGGCCCTTCGCAGGAGAATGCGTGTTCGATAGGATCGGTCATCGTCTGGAGTTTACCGCGTACGATCTATTGCAACGCTGGCCGGTTGTGATACACCTTCCGGCCTAGTGACGCCCGACTCGACTCATTAGAACATTGCCCACCATGAACTCCCCCATCCCCGTCTCGATCCAACGTCGCCGCCTGCTCGCAGCCGCCTGGTCGCTTGCCACAGCGGCCATCTTCGCCCCGCCTGCAGCCAGAGGGACGGTCGCACGCCCGTTTTCGAGCTATCCCTTCACCTTGGGCGTCGCCTCGGGATGTCCCCGGCCGGATGGGGTGGTGCTGTGGACTCGCCTGGCTCCGGCGCCGCTGCACGCCGGCGGCATGGCTCCGACCGATGTCCGCGTCCGCTGGGAGATCGCTCACGACGAAGGCTTTCGTCGAATCGCGCGGCGCGGCGAAGCACGGGCCGACAGCGAGTTCGGCCATAGCGTTCATGTCGAACTGCGCGAACTGGAGCCCGATCGCACCTACTGGTACCGCTTCATGGCGGCAGACGCGGTCAGTCCTGCCGGCCGTACCCGCACCGCGCCGGCCCCGAATGCGCCGCTCGGCCGTCTCAAGTTCGCCTACGCTTCGTGCCAGCAATACGAGCAAGGGCACTACGGCGCATACCGCCACATGGCGGCCGAGGATGTCGATCTCGTGGTGTTCCTCGGCGATTACATCTACGAATCCAGCTGGGGCCGCCATCATGTGCGCCAGCACTCCGGGCCCGAGCCGACCACGCTCATCGGCTACCGCAATCGGCATGCGCAGTACAAGACGGATGCCGATCTGCAGCGCATGCATGCTCTGGTGCCTTGGCTCTTCACCTGGGACGATCACGAGGTCGCCAACGACTACGCCGATCGGCAAGGGCAGTACCTGGAACCCGATTTCGTGGAACGTCGGGCAGCCGCCTATCGCGCCTACTACGAGCATATGCCGCTGGAGCGCGCCATGCTTCCGCGCGGGCCGGACATGCGCATCTACGAGCGTTTCACGTTCGGACGCCTGGCCCAGTTTCACGTACTCGACGACCGCCAGTATCGCCATGCGCAGGTGTGCCCGCCGCCGAACCGCGGCGGCGGCTCGAACGTGGTCGAAGACGCGCTCTGCCCGGAGCGTCTCGACCCGGGCAGGTCCATCCTGGGTCTCGAGCAGGAGAAATGGCTGCATACCGAACTCGACCGCTCCCAGGCTCGCTGGAACATCCTCGCGCAGCAAAGCCTCATGGCGCAGCTCGACAGAGCGCCTGGCCCCAAGGTTACGCACTGGACCGATTCCTGGGACGGCTATCCTCACGCGCGCAAGCGATTGCTCGATTACATCGGCCAACGCAAGCCGTCGAATCCGATCGTCATCGGGGGCGACGTGCATAGCCACTGGGTCTGCGACCTGAAGGAAGATTTCAACCGTCCCGAGTCGGCCACGGTGGCGACCGAATTCTGCGGCACGTCGATCACTTCTCAGTCATGGCCTCAGGCCCGGGCCCTGGCACTGCTGCCCGACAATCCCCATGTCAAGTTCGCCAGCACCGAGCGTCGCGGCTACGTGCTGATGGAGCTGTCCGCCGACGCATGCAAGGTCGCGCTGCGAGGAATCGACGACGAGAAGCAACGTGACACGGGCATCGTCACGCAAGCGCGCTTCATCGTGGAGAACGGCCGCCCAGGCGCTCAGACCGTTTGATCCGGGCCGATCGCTCTATTCGGCAAACGCGGCATCGACCGCCTGGCCGAGTTTGTCTGCGAGTTCGTCCAACTGGGCCTCGGTGACGATGTACGGCGGCGCGATGAGCACATGATCGCCATGGACACCGTCGACTGTCCCGCCCATGGGGTAACACATCAATCCGACCTTCAGTGCCTCGGCTTTCACTCGGGCATTGACTTTCAGGTCGGGCGCAAAAGTCTGCTTGGTCGCGCGGTCGGCGACGAATTCGACCCCCCAGAAGAAACCGCGACCGCGGATATCGCCTACATTGGGATGATCGCCCAATCGCTGCCGCAAACGCGCTTCGAGCCCGACGCCCAAGGCATGCACGCGCTGCACGAGCCCGCGCTCGACGAACGCCTTTTGCACCGCCAAGGCGGCCGCACACGCCACCGCGTGCCCGATGTAGGTATGACCGTGCTGAAAGAATCCCGAACCGGACTGCACGGCATCGTGTATGCGGCCTTGCACGAGGGTGGCACCGATCGGCTGGTAGCCCGCCCCCAAGCCCTTGGCGATGCATACGATGTCGGGCACGATGCCTTCCTGCTCGCATGCATAGAGCGATCCGGTGCGCCCCATCCCGCACATGACTTCGTCGAGAATGAGCAGTATGCCGTGGCGATCGCACACCTCGCGCACCAGGCGGAAGTAATCGGGAACAGCGGGCACGGCGCCGAGCGTCGCTCCCACGACCGTCTCGGCGACGAACGCAATGACCCGCTCCGGCCCGAGCCGCTGGATTTCGTTTTCGAGTTCCTGAACCAGCCGCCGACCGTACCCTTCGAGCGTCTCTGCGGATTGGCGCTCCCGATACTCGTAGCAGGCAGCGACATGATTGACCTCTGCGAGCAAAGGCTTGAACTGCTCCCTTCGCCACATGTTGCCCCCGACGGCGAGCGCGCCCAGCGTGTTGCCATGGTAGCTCTGGCGCCGTCCGATGACGTAGTGACGCCCGGTCTGCCCCAACTCGACGAAATACTGCCGTGCGAGCTTGAGCGCAGCCTCGATGGCCTCCGAACCGCCGGAGACGAAATAGACTCGATCCATGCCCCTGGGCGCGCGCGCGATGAGTTCGTCGGCCAACGCTTCCATCGGCTCGGTGGTGAAGAACGACGTGTGGGCGTAAGGCAAGGTGGCGAGCTGACGCTTGATGGCCTCGATGACGTCCTGATCGTTGTGTCCGAGACAGGACACCGCGGCCCCGCTCGATCCGTCGAGATAGCGCTTGCCGGTGGCATCGATGAGGTAAGCGCCCTCGCCGCCGACGGCGAGCGGATACGCGGCGCGGGAATTGCGATGGAAGACGTGATTCACGGCGGGCCTCGGAAAGTCATTGCGGTGGCAAGTCAGTCGCTAGCCTAACCGAATCGGAGGGTGCGACAAAGTGCCCAGACCGGAACCCGCACTTCCTGCTCAGTCGAGCACCTCGACCTTGACCAGGATGCGGCGTGCGTCGTCGCCTAACGAAGGCGTGCCGTAGGAGTATGCGCCCGAGGCACTCGCGTCAGTCACCGAGACGGCACCGAGTTCGATCCACTCGCCCAGACGCCCCGAGACGGTGGTCGTGAGGCGTTGAATCCCGGTGCTGGCGCTGTCCTGCCGCCCCGGCGTATCGCGCCGGGGCGTCGTTTCGAGGGTCACCGTGTTGCCGAGCAGGCGCGGCCTTACCATGAACCCCGTCGTCACCTCGCGATACTCGACGGTTTCCTCGAAGTCGTCCTGGACTCTAGCTCCAATGACACGACGAACGGTGCGCCGCGAAGTCACCGGAACGAATCGGCCGACCTGGATCGTCGCCTCGCTGCCTTCGTCCACTTGGAGTCGCTGCTCATGCCGATCGAGGGCGAGCGCCTGCGTGCCATACACTCGCGGGCCAGACGCGGCCGCATCGCCTCGCAGCGCGCCCCCGTCGGCGCGCCGATCGACCGGCGCGTCATGACGCACCGTGATCGACAGCCTGCGCGGGGCGCGATCGAGCGTGCCGAGCACCTTCTTGATTTCGGCGAGATTCGAACGCGAGGTCCGAATGACGAGATCACCCTGGAATCCGCTGACTGTCCCTGGCTGGGCGACGAGAGGCTGGATCAGCGGCAGCAACTGCGCCGCCGTTCGATGGCGCAAGGTCACCACCTCGGTCACCAGATCGACCGCCATCGTCGATCCGGCCGCCATGAGCCCGATCCAGAAGAAAAGATTCCACAACCACACCGGCTTTTTGATCTTCATCGCATCTGCGCCAAAAAGGGAAAAGCCGACGTCCCGACAACGGCTTAGGCGAATTATCGGCAGGTCCGGCAAGAATATGCGGGTCGATTGCCTCAGTTTTTCAGGTTTACAGCCGCAAAAAGCATCGCTTAAGATACGGACGCCATGAAAAAAATCATAACGCTGGCTACATTGCTTGGGGGTCTTGCGACGCTGGGTCCGGCCGGGGCGAGCGACATGCCCGCCGCTGCGACCGAATCCCAGGCGCCGACCACGACATCCGCGCCTTATGTCGAGAGAGTGCGTGACGTCATCTTCTACGCGCTTTCCATGGTAGGCATCGATTACCGCTGGGGCGGCTCGTCGCCTCAGACAGGCTTCGACTGCAGCGGTCTCGTCAGCCACGTATTCCGGCAGATTGCCGGGCTCGTTCTTCCCAGGGACTCCTACGCCATGGCGCGCATGGGCAAGCCGGTCACGCTGGACGACCTCAAGCCGGGCGACCTCGTCTTCTTCAACACCATGCGCCGCCCGTTCTCGCACGTCGGCATTTATCTCGGTGACAGGCGCTTCATTCATGCCCCCACCAAAGGCAAGCAGGTTCATGTGGTCGACATGACCCAGCCCTACTGGTCTCAGCGCTACAACGGCGCTCGCCGTATCGAACTCTGAGCCCCTCCGGCCCGGCATCGCTTCTGTTGCCATAGCGATTTATTGCGCCAAATCAAGTTCGCTGGCGGCGCGCCCGCTAACATCCCCTTGTTCCCGGTTTTGCAGGATGCATCGTCGCCAGGTGTGTGGCGAACCTACTCACACCTGGATGCAGTCTTGCTATTGCGAATCGTTCTCATTCGTTCTATAGTTTGTCTCACGGGCGCTCCGCCCGCATTCAAGGAGTCTTCGGGAACATGAAGTCCAACCGCCGCATATCTGCCGCCCTCACCGTGGCAATCGCAGCGCTCATGCTGCTCGGGACTGGCGCTCAAGCGCAGGAGAAAGTCCTGAACCTCTACACCGCTCGTCATTACCAAACCGACGAAGCGCTGTACACCGGTTTCACGAAAAAGACGGGGATCCGCATCAATCGTATCGAGGGCGGCGAAGACGCCTTGTTCGAGCGCATCAAGACCGAAGGAGCCAACAGCCCGGCCGACGTGTTCATTACCGTCGATATGGGGCGCATATGGCGAGCCGAGCAGGCAGGGATTTTCGAGGCAGTGAAATCCCCGACCCTCGACTCCCGCATTCCTGCAAGCTTTCGCGACCCGGGCAATCGCTGGTTCGGCCTTTCTGCCCGGGCCCGTGTGATCGTGTACAACAAGAGCAAGGTCAAGCCGGGCGAGATCCAAAACTACGAGGATCTCGCCAATCCGCGCTGGAAGGGAATGATCTGCACGCGCTCCAGCGCGCATCCCTACATGCTCTCGCTGACTGCGAGCATGGTGGCGCATCTAGGCGAACAAAAGGCCGAAGCATGGGTACAGGGGCTCAAGAACAATCTCGCACGCGACCCCAGGGGCGGCGACACCGATCAGATCAGGGCGGCTGCCAGCGGCGAATGCGCGATCGCGGTCACCAACCAGTACTACTACGTGCGCCTGCTGCGTTCTTCCAAGCCGGACGACAAGAAGGTCACCGACCAACTCGCGTTGGTCTTTCCCAATCAGGACAACCGCGGCACCCATATGAACATCTCGGGCGGCGGAGTCTTGCGCCACGCGCCCAACAAGGAAGCGGCACGAAAGTTCCTCGAGTATCTCGCGAGCGATGAGGCACAAGCCTACTTCGCCAACGGGAACAACGAGTGGCCTGTCGTACCCGGCGTGAAGATCGACAATCCGCAACTGACGTCGCTCGGGAAATTCAAGACCGATACGATCAACGTTTCTGAACTCGGCAAGAATCAGGCGCTCGCGCAGCGCATATCCGACCGCGTCGGCTACAAGTAGAGTCGACGCTCAACGCCGACGTTACGGCTCATGCCGACCGTCGGCGTTCGGCGCGAAAAAGCGCCCAGAGTGCCGAACGGACACCGGACCCGCCTCCCGCCGGATTCCGTATCGGCCCATGCGCGAGTTCGCACCGACAGCACGGCGAGCGATGCCCTCGCCGATTCGTACCACGAACGCTCGCAACAGGACGCTAGGACGGACGGCTGCGGCCGCTCATCTGCCTGGAGAGCACGATCAGCGGCACCAATCCGATGGCGACGATGATGAGCGAAGGCAGCGCCGCCTCACCCAATCGCTCGTCCTTGGTCAAGTTGTAGACCTCGACCGCCAACGTATCGAAGTTGAACGGCCGCATCGCGAAGGTGGCCGGCAATTCCTTCATCACGTCGACGAACACCAGCAGTCCGGCGCTGAGCAGGCTGCCCCACAGCATCGGCGCATGCACCCGAGCCAGCGTCGCGCCGGGCCCCAGGCCGAGACTGCGCGCAGCATCGTCCATCGAAGGCGTGATACGCGCCAGACCCGCTTCGACGGACTGCAAAGCAATGGCCAGGAACCGTACCAGATAGGCATACAGCAGGGCGACGACGGTACCGGTGAGCAGCAGTCCGGTCTTTATCCCGAACTGTGCGTAAACCCAATCGGCGAGCATGTTGTCCAGCCTTCCGAGCGGAACCAGGATGCCGACCGCGATCACCGCGCCGGGAATGGCGTAGCCGAGCGAGGCAGTCCGGTTGGCCGTGGCCACTACCGTGCTGCGCGAGACGCGCCCGGCATAGGCCATCAGAGTCGCAGCAACGATCGCGATCAACGCCGTCGCTCCAGCGAGTGTGAAGCTGTTGCCCATCAGCGCCAGCAAACGAGGACTGATCGCCCCGCTCTCATCCCAAGCCAGCTTGCCCAGTATGGCAACGGGCAGAAGGAATCCGAACAGCAAGGGCGCGAAGCACGCGGAAAACGCAGCGAAGGCTGCCAGCCCGCGCAACTGCTGCGGCGGAGCCCGCTTGCGGGCCGTGACATTGTGATAGCGCGCGCGGCCGCGGGACAAGCGCTCGACCAGCAACACCAGGGCTACGAACGCGAGCAAGCAACTCGCAAGCTGCCCGGCGGCGACTGCGTCGCCCAGCGAGAGCCAGGCGCGATAGATGCCGGTCGTGAATGTCTGCACCGCGAAGTAGGAGACAGTACCGAAATCAGCCAGTGCCTCCATCAGGGCGAGCGCCGTGCCGGCCGCGATTCCGGGCCGCGCGAGCGGCAAAGCCACCTTGAAGAACGACCCCCACGCACCATAGCCCAGCAATCGCGCCGACTCGGTGGTCGCACGGGTCTGATCGAGAAACGAGGCCCTGGCAAGCAGATAGACGTAAGGGTACAAAGCGAACGACAGCACTGCGATCGCTCCGCCCAGCGAGCGGATCTCCGGAAACCAGTACTCGCGCGCACGCCAGCCGGTCATGTCCCGCAGCAAGGTCTGGACCGGGCCGCTGAACTGCAGCCAGTCGGTGTACGCGTAGGCCAAAACGTAGGCAGGCACCGCAAGCGGGAGTATCAACGCCCATTCGAGCACGCGATGTCCGGGAAACCGATAGGCTGTGACCAACCAGGCGGACAAGACCCCGATCGAAACCACGCCGTAGGCGACGCCAGCCAGCAAGGCTGCCGTGTTGAGTACGTACCCGGGCAGCACGGTATCGACGAGATGAGCCCATGCTGCTCCCCCATGCGCGAATACGTTGCTCACGACCGCGGCGATCGGGACGAGCATCGCAACCGCCAGCACGATGGACGTCCAGCCCAGCAAGCCCAGCGGTCGTTCCGAACGAGCGGCGCGCCGCAAAGGAGAGCCAGCCGTCGATGATAGCGATGTCATACGAGGTGGAAACCGTTCGGAGAACGCGCTTCATGCGCACTGCGATTGTACCTCGCACCCCGCCTGTTATCTGCCTTATCGCTTCGACTTGCCCGATATAATCGGAAAAATGAACGCTACTGATTCGATCGTCGCACCTTTGCTCGAACTGGACTCGGTCGCACAGAACTACGCGGGCGTTGCCGTGCTGCATGACGTCTCGTTCAAGCTCAGCCGCGGCGAGATCGCGTGCCTGCTCGGCGCATCGGGCTGCGGCAAGACCACGGTTCTGCGCTGCATCGCAGGCTTCGAGCGACTCGCCGCAGGCGAGATTCGCCTCGATGGCCAGGTCGTCAGCCGGCCCGGATCGCTGGTCCCCCCGGAGCAGCGGCGCATCGGGATGGTGTTCCAGGATTACGCGCTGTTTCCGCATCGCTCGGTGGCGGGCAACGTGGGGTTCGGCCTGCACGGGCTGCCCAAGCGAGAACGCGAAGCGAGGATCGAGGAGCTGCTCGAAGTCGTCGGCCTGGCCCACGCATCGAAGCGCTTTCCGCACGAACTCTCCGGCGGCCAGCAACAGCGCATCGCACTGGCACGCGCGCTTGCGCCTCGCCCCCGGTTGCTCCTGCTCGATGAACCGTTTTCAAATCTCGACGTCGAGCTGCGGGAGCGCCTGTCGGCCGAAGTCCGCACGATCCTCAAGCACCAAAACACGACGGCACTGCTGGTCACCCACGACCAGCACGAGGCGTTCAACTTCGCCGACGAAATCGGCATCATGCACGCGGGGCGCATTCAGCAGTGGGACACCGCGTACGACCTCTATCATCGCCCCAGAACCCGGCTGGTGGCCGATTTCATCGGTCAGGGCATGCTGATCCCGGGAACCGTGCAGGACGCGAACAGCATCCTCTGCGAGCTGGGGTTGCTCGCCTCCGACGAGGCGCTCGCAATGGCGCCGGGCATGGCCGTCGAAGTTCTCGTGCGCCCCGACGACGTGCAGCACGACGACACGAGCTCCTTTCGCGCCGAAGTCATGCACAAGGCCTTCAGAGGCGCCGATTTCCTCTATACGCTGAAGCTGCCGGGCGGCAGCCGGGTGCTGTCGCTCGCACCCAGCCATCATGATCATGGCATTGGCGAGCTGATCGGCATCCGGGTGCAGATCGATCACCTCGTCGCATTCCCGCGCGACTGACGCAGGTTTACTTCCGGGACGGCCCTGCCGCCGGCGATCGCAGGGAGGCCTCTCTTGCAGTCCGAATCGCCTCTGCCAGTTCGTAGACGGACAGCGCGTAGTTGGTGCTGCGGTTATAGCGGGTGATGACATAGAAGTTCTTCAGCCCCAGCAAGTGCAGCGGACCGCCTGACGCCTCGAGCACCAGCATCGCAGCGCCGCGCTCGCCCAGATCTTCCTGCGTCGTCACGCCGGCCTCCTTGAGGATATCTGCGGTGAGCGCCGGCTCGATGCCCTTCGCGGCCAAGGCCAGGTAGCCCGAGCCTTCGACCGTGGCCGGCAACACCACCGGCTCACCCGTCTGCCAGCCGAAGACGCGGTAATAGTTCGCGATGCTGCCGATCGCATCGGCGACGCCATCCCAAAGGTTGCGCTGCCCGTCACCGTCGAAATCGACCGCATAGCGCTGAAAGCTGGAAGGCATGAACTGCGGCACGCCCATCGCGCCTGCATACGAGCCTTTCATGCGCAGCGGATCGACCACGCGGTCGCGGGCCAGCAAGAGGAACTGCTCGAGTTCGCCGCGAAAGAACTCGGCCCGCCGCGGGAAATCGAATGCCAGCGTGGTCAGGGCGTCGAGCACGCGATGGGTGCCGGTGTAACTGCCGTACACGGTTTCCACGCCGATGGTTGAAACGATGATCTCCGCAGGAATCCCGTACTCTCGTTCGGCCCGCGCGAGCAGCTGTTCATGCTGCCTCCAGAAGCGAACGCCGCCTGCGATCCGCTCCGGATTCACATACAGCGGCCGATAGCGATGCCAAGGCCGCGCGGTCGACTGCGCCGACATCGCGCGCAGAATGCCCGGCTGGACGCGCGCCTCCCGCAGAATGACCCGCAACGCCTCCTTGGCCATTCCGTGCTTGTCGCTCAGTTCGTCGATGAACGCCTCGATTTCGGGACGCAGCTCCACCGACTTGCTCGCCCCGTGCACGGGCCCGAATGCCATCAGCGTTGCTGCGATCACAGCGCTGCCCAGCAACCGCCCTATCCAGTCACGCGGGCTCATCGACCACCGCATTGCAAAGCACCCCTATGCCCTCGATCTCCGACTCGATCATGTCGCCCGCGACCAGCGGACGATTCGCCGATGTGACGAGCGCACCTGGCGATCCCGTGGCGATCACATCGCCCGGCATGAGCGTCATCTGCGACAAGTAAGCGATGAGCTGCGCGATCGAATGCACCATCGTCGAGGTGTCGCCCTCTTGACGCAGCACGCCATTGACCCGCGTGCGCACGTTGAGCCGCATGGGATCGGCGATCTCGTCGCGGGTCACCAGCCAGGGTCCGAGCGGTGCGAAGCTATCGAAGCACTTGCCGAGCAGGACTTGCCCGGCGCTTCGTTCACGCGCCGCAATGTCGCGCGCGGTCACATCGTTCAGTATCGTGTAGCCCGCCACGTACTCGAACGCTTTCTCGGGTGCGACGTGCTTGCATTTTCGACCGATGACGACAGCCAGTTCGGTCGCGCAGTCCAGATCTTCGGTTCCGGCGGGCTTGAGAATATCGCGCCCCGGCCCGACCACCGACGAGGTGGCCTTGAGGAAGGCCGCCGGGAAAGCACGTCCCTGTTGGGCACCCTCGCGCGAATAATCGAGATAGTTGCGTCCGATGGCAATGAGCTTGCCCGGGCGCACCGGCGCATACAACCGGCAATCGGAAAGGGGCAGGAACAGTCGCTCCCCGCGCAACCCGCGCGCGTTCGGCTCCTCGCGAGCAAGGTCGCTCATCCAAGCAAAGGTCTCGGCGACGGCCTCCCAGCCCGGATCGCCCAGATACAGGAACTGCGTGATGTACGGCGGCATGAAGATGCTCGCCAGTTCCTCGCCCTTGGGATTCGCCTTCGCCTCGAGCTGAAAGAGTGCATGGCCGGCGCGCAGATCCACGACCAGCTCTTCGCCCACGAGGATCCCCAGTCGGGCGAGCGCCCCCGGCTCTTTCTTGCGGCTGTAGCGCATGAGTTTCACTGCATTGTGCTCCTATGAAGACGTGCCCGGGCTGCCGAACCGAGCGCATGATATGCTCTTTTCCCAACCCATTGCAGCGAAAAAAGCGCGAGGAAACCATGGCGAATCGCCCGCCCGCAGAGATCGGAGCACCGCTTGCCGAAGTCGACACCCCCGCACTGATCGTCGACCTCGATGCCCTGGAAAGGAACATGCGGGCACTGCCTGAGAAGATCGCCGGCAAGCCGGTGCAGCTGCGCCCGCATTCGAAGACTCACAAGTCGCCCATCATCGCGCTGAAGCAGATCGAACTCGGTGCGGTCGGCGTGTGCTGTCAGAAGGTCGCCGAAGCCGAGGCACTGGTCGCCGGAGGTGTGCGCGACATCCTCGTGGCCAACGAAGTCGTCGGATCGATCAAACTGCATCGCCTCGCGGCGCTGGCACGGCATGCGTCGATTGCCGTGTGCGTCGATGACGCTGGCAACATCGCCGACCTGCAAGACGCCGCCGCGCAGTTCGACGCCCGCATCAAGGTGCTGGTCGAGATCGATGTCGGCGCGGGACGATGCGGGGTCACTTCGAGCGAAGCAGCGCTTGCGCTTGCGCAGGTGATTGCACAATCCAAGTTCTTGACGTTCGACGGTCTGCAGGCCTATCAAGGCGGCGCGCAGCATCTGCGCTCCTACGATGAGCGTCGCCAGGCGATCGAGCGGGCCGCGCGGTTTGCAGCACGGACCAAGGCGCTGATCGAGGCCAGCGGCATCCCCTGCCCGCGCGTCACCGGCGCCGGCACCGGCACCTATGCCTTCGAGGCGGCCAGCTCGGTCTACACGGAACTGCAGTGCGGCTCCTACATCTTCATGGACGCCGACTACAACCGCAATCTCGACGCCTCGGGCAACGCCGCGCCCGAGTTCGAACAGAGCCTCTTCATCTGGACCACCGTCATGAGCCGCCCCACCGCCGAGCGCGCCGTCGTCGACGCCGGCTTGAAAGCGCTCAGCGTGGACTCCGGGCTTCCCATGGTTGCGGACCTCCCCGATGTGGTCTACGCCCGCGCCTCCGACGAGCACGGAAAGCTCGAAGTTCGCCAGCCCGTCGAGGGCGTCGACGTCGGCGACAAGCTGAGGCTGATTCCGGGCCATTGCGACCCGACGGTCAATCTCTACGACTGGTACGTCGGCATCCGAGGCAACCGGGTCGAGTGCCTGTGGCCGGTCGCCGCCCGCGGCGCAGTGACCTGATCGGGAGCATTCGCATGGAATATCGCAATCTCGGGGCGTCGGGCCTCAAGGTCTCCCTGGTCGGACTGGGCTGCAACAATTTCGGCCAGCGCATGTCGGGCGAAGCCTCGCGCGCGGTCATCCACAAGGCGCTCGATCTGGGCGTGACCCTGTTCGATACCGCCGATGTCTACGGGGGACGCGGCGGTTCCGAGAGCTGTCTCGGCGAGTGCCTCGGCGAGCGGCGCAAGGACATCGTCCTCGCCAGCAAATTCGGCATCGCGATGGACGACACGGGCAAGAAGCGCGGAGGCTCGCGACGCTACATGATGGCCGCAGTCGAGGACAGTCTCAGACGCCTGCGCACCGACTGGATCGATCTCTACCAATACCACCGCGACGATCTGACCACGCCGGTCGAGGAAACGATGCGCGCGCTCGACGATCTGGTGCGCCAGGGCAAGGTGCGCTACATCGGCTGCTCCAACACCCCTGTGTGGCGCATGATCGACATGCAATGGACCGCCCGGCACCATGGATGGAACCCGATGGTTTCGTGCCAGCTCGAATACAGCCTGCTCGCGCGCGAGGTCGAGCGCGAATACGTTCCGGCCATGCGGGCGCACGGCATGGGCATGCTGCCCTACTATCCGCTCGCCTGCGGGTTGCTCGCCGGCAACTACAAGCGCGGCGCCCCGCTGCCGCCCGGCGGCCGGATCACCAAGAGCCCGAGCCACGTCGATCGCTTCCTGACCGATGCCAACTTCACCATCGTCGAGCAGTTGGAGGCCTTCGCCCGGGAGCGCGGTCGCACCCTGCTCGATCTGTCGATGAGCTGGCTCGCCGCTCAACCCGTGGTGCCGAGCATCATCGCCGGCGTGAGCCGCCCGGAACAGCTGGAGATGAACCTCAGGGCCGTCGAGTGGAAGCTCGATGCCCAGGAACTGAAAGCCATCGACACGATCACCTCGTCGACGATCTGAGGCCTCTTTCGCGCCTTGACCGCACCTGTGCCGCCGCGACACACAAGCACAGCGAGCCGCGGGGCGACTACGGCCGCCACATCGACCGGCTGGGCAATGCCTCGTCGATGTGCGAGCGGTCGAAAAAGACGTAGGCATCGAAATGATCGGGCAGCACGAGCTCGACGCCGCTTTGGTAGGGCCCCGGAAAGTTGCCGTTCTGAATCCACCAGCGCGCGTGTTCCTTGAGGAAGGGCGCGTTCGAAGGCAGGAACGCGAACGCATGCCCAGCCTCGTGCAGCTTCCGATCCAGGGAGTTGGGCGCGGTGGGCAGCGACCAGTGCCCCTGGGTGCCTGATCCCTCGTAGGCGGTGAACGCGATGTTGAAGACCTTCTTGCCGGTCGATTCGGTGAAGAAGAACACGCCCGACTTCAGATCGCCGTAGCCCCACCAGTCCGCCGGCGAACGATTGTGCGATACGTGACTGGTATGCGCCGCCAGCACGGCGCGTGCCGCCCTGTGGCGCTGCATGATCAGTTCGAGATTGCGGCCTTGCGCCCTGTCCCGCTCGTTCCAGCTGCCGATGTCGTCGGTCCAGAAGGCGTTGTAGAAACCGAGCCATCCGAGCAGCGTCGAGGCTGAAAGCGCAAGCTCGAAGTCCGGCTCGGCATCGCCGTTTCTCGCCGCCTGCTTGGTGCTGCCCGAACTGCGGGCTGCGTCCAGCACGGCCGTCAGGGCCGCTCGGCAAGCACGATAAGCGGCCTCGGGCCGAAATCCGCCTGCGACGGCCACTTGATCGAGCACAGCCTCGACCTCGGCCCATGAAGCGGCCCGAGCCACCGGACAGTCGTTGTCGATGGCTTGCGCCAGTTGCGGCCGGATGCCGACGCGCTCGCTCAGTTCGCGTATGCGCGCATGATGTTCCCAAGGCCGATCCCACACATCCATGCCGCGAAAAATCACGGGGTTCGCGGGGTGGGCCCGATTGAAGTCGCAGATCCACTCCCACAGCGGACCGTCGGCCCGGGTAGGCATGTAGAGCACGCCGATCGGAACCGGCGTGCGCTCGGTCGCACACGCCGCCACCCAGCGAGCGAGTTCGAGGCTGCGCAGCGTCGGATTCTCCCAGACGATCAGCCTCATGCCCCGCTTCTCGACCAGGTAGCGGACGAGGCGCGTCTGAACGCGCAGGAAACCCGCCGATCCGTGCAGCGTTTCACCGAGGGCGACGACATCGGCCGCAGCGACGCGCTCGTCCAGCAATCGCGACAGCGTCGCATCGGGGATGGCCTCGGGGCTGGTGCGAAACTCGGTCACGCCCGGCAGTGCGCCCAAGGCATGCATGCTCGACCACAGCACCCAAGCAAAAACGAAACGCTTCACGCTCGCACCCTCCGGATATCGCCAAGCACGATGGGGCCCGCCGCCCCTTTCGAATGTAGCGCATCATCGTAAACGAAGCGCGAACCGGCGTTGTCCGGGCGCACTGCGCCGCAATGACTACTTGACCGTGTTTCACGTGCGGCATAATCTCGCTCGCCCAGTGCAGTCACGTACGCTCCTGTGCTTAAGCGCAATCCCGGGCATGTTGCCGGGCGCGACGCCCCGCCGCCCGAGCGGACCCATCAAAACGAGCTTTGGAGGAAAAATGGTCGAGCTCAACATCAATGGCAGATCTCACAAGCTGGACGTGGAACCCGAAACACCGTTGCTCTGGGTGCTGCGCGATGTGGTCGGCCTTACCGGCACCAAGTACGGCTGCGGCGTGGCTCAATGCGGTTCATGTTCCGTGCATATCAACGGCGAAGTGATGCGTTCGTGTGTACTGCCCGCCTCCTTCGCGGCCGGCAAGCGCGTCGTAACCATCGAAGGCTTGTCTCGGGACGGCTCGCACCCGGTGCAGAAAGCGTGGGCGCAGCACGATGTGCCGCAGTGCGGCTACTGCCAGTCCGGCCAGATCATGGCCGCGGCCGCCTTGTTGCGCAAGAAGCCCAAGCCCACCGATGCGGACATCGAGGAAGCCATGACCAACATCTGCCGCTGCGGGACGTACCAACGCATCCGGGCGGCGATCCACACAGCCGCCGGCAGCCGCAAGGACGGGGGATCGGTCATACACATCGTCGACGCAGCTGTGCCGAGCAGTGCCGTGGCCGCAGCGGACCATCGCGACAACGCCGGCGCCTGAGGAGACCATCATGGAAAAGACGCTCCCTGACCAAAGCATCGATCTCTCGCGCCGCCGTTTCATCGTCAGCTCGACCGTTGCCGGCGGCGGGCTCGCCCTCGGCGCGCACGTGCCGTTCGGCATCGGTTCCGCCGAGGCGGCCGAGGCGGCCGGCACCGAAGTCAATCTCTGGGTCGTGATCCGCCCCGACGACACGTGCGTCATCCGCATCGCTCGCGCGGAGATGGGCCAAGGCACCCGGACCGGACTCGCCCAGCTCGTCGCCGAAGAACTCGAGTGCGACTGGCGCAAGGTGATGACCGAATCGGTCACGGTCGCGCGCAACCACGCCAGCAAACGCGCCTGGGGAGACATGTCCACGGCGGGCAGCCGCGGCATTCGCATGTCGCAGGATTACGTTCGCCGTGCCGGTGCCGCAGCCCGCACGATGCTGCTGCAGGCTGCCGCAGACCAGTGGAAGGTGCCCGTGGCTGAGGTGTCGGTTGCCAACGGCATCATCACGCATCAAGCCACCAAGCGCTCCACGAGCTACGGCAAGGTCGCGGCAGCGGCGTCCAAGCTGACCGCGCCGGATCACAAGAGCCTCACCCTCAAGAATCCGAAGTCGTGGAAGGTCGCCGGCAAGCCGCTCAAGCGCCTGGACACTGCCGACAAACTGACGGGCAAGCAGGTCTACGCCATCGATCTGCGCCTGCCAGGCATGCTGCACGCTGCCATCAAGGCGTGCCCGGTCTTCGGCGGCAAGCTCGTGAGCTTCGACGAATCCAAGATCAAGGGCATGCGCGGAGTGCGCGGCGTGGTGCGGGTCAACGACTCCACGGTGGCCGTCGTGGCCGACATGTGGTGGCGAGCGAAAACGGCGCTCGATGCCCTGCCCATCGTCTGGGACGAGGGCGAGCATGCGAAGGTCACGAGCGCGTCGATCGCCGCCCATCTGAAGACCGGCCTGACTTCCGACGATGCTTTCGCCGACACGAACTTCGGCGACGCGTCGAAAGTCATCGCCGGGGCTGCGAAGAAGGTCGAGGCGGTCTACAGCGTTCCCTTCGCATCCCACTCCACCATGGAGCCGATGAACTGCACGGTCAAACTCACGGCCGACAAGGCCGAGTTGTGGATCCCGACGCAGAACGCCGAAGCCTCGATGGCGGCCTTGTCCACGTCCTCCGGCCTGCCGCTCGAACAGTGCGAGGTTCATCACCTCGATCTCGGCGGCGGTTTCGGACGCCGCATCGGCAATCAGGATGTCGTGCGCCAGGGTGTGGCGATCGCCAAGCAGTTTCCGGGCGTGCCGGTGAAACTCGTCTGGAGCCGCGAGGAAGATCAGACGCACGATTTCTACCGCCCCATCGCACAGTGCCGTCTGGAGGCGGGCGTCGACGACAGCGGCAATCTCGTCGGTCTTCACATGCGGGTATCCGGGCAGTCGATCAACGCGTTCGCCAACCCTGCCGCCATCAAGGACGGCAAGGACGTGCGGCAGTTGCAGGGGTTGTGGCAGAAGCCCGGCGATGCGCAGATCGGCTATACCGTGCCCAACATGCGCATCGAATACGCCATGCGCAATACGCACGTGCCCGTGGGTCCTTGGCGCGGCGTCAACACCAACCAGAACGCCATCTTTCTCGAGTGCTTCATGGACGAAGCGGCGAAGCTCGCGGGCAAGGATCCCCTGGAGTTCCGGCGTGCGCTCATGAGCAAGCACCCCAAGCACCTCGGCGTGCTCAATGCGACCGCGGACAAGGCCGGATGGGGCAAGCCGCTCGCTCCGGGCCGGTATCGCGGCATCGCCCAGTTCATGGGCTATGCAAGCTATACCGCGGCCGTGGCCGAAGTCTCGGTCAGCAGCAAAGGCGAAGTGAAGGTCCACCGCATGGTGCTGGGCACCGATTGCGGCAACTTCGTCAATCCCGCGACCATTGCTGCGCAGGTGGAGGGCTCGGTGGCCTACGGCTTCGACTCCCTGTTGACCGAGATCAGCGTGCAGAACGGGCGCGTGGTCGAACAGAACTTCGATAGCTACCAGATCGCACGGCTCGTGCACCTGCCCAAGGTGGAGACGGTGATCGCGCCGACCTACGATTTCTGGGGCGGCGTGGGTGAGCCGACGATCTGCGTCGCGGTGCCTGCGGTGCTGAACGCGATCTTTGCCGCGACCGGCAAGCCGGTGCGCACTCTGCCCTTGAAGCACCAGGGCCTGACGCTGATCTGAGCGGTCGCCTTGGCGCGTCGGGGATGGACGGGGGCGGCAGCCGCATGCGCCCTTGCGGCAGGATGCGCAGTTGCACCTGTATCGTCCCTCGTACCCTACCGGGTCGAGGGCGACGCCATTCCCGAGCGGCTCACCGCGTCTGCCGCCGATCCCGCGCGCGGACGCGAGATCCTCATGGGGCGGGACGGCAACTGTCTGCTCTGTCATGCGATCCCGGAGACGGGGGCACGCTTCATGGGCAATCTCGGGCCGCCGCTGAGCGGGGTCGGCGCCCGCCTCGATGCCGGTCAGCTGCGGCTGCGCCTGGTCGATTCGATGCGGCTCAACCCTGAAACCATCATGCCCTCCTACTACCGCACGGCGGGCTACAATCAGGTCGCTGCCGCTTGGCGCGACAAGCCGGTGCTCAGCGAGCAGCAGATCGAGGATGTGGTGCAGTATTTGCTGACCTTGCGCTGAGGAACACGATGCGACGCCGACGTTTCATGACCTTGGCAGGCGCCCTGACCGCCGCCCAGGCGCTACCCGCCCTCTCCGCGGTCGCCGAGGAAGATCCGCTGGCCGAGCCGATCCGCGCCTTCGCCGCAGGCACGCCGGTGCGCGCGGGCAAGGTGGTCGTGGACACTCCGCGTCTCGCCGACAACGGCTTCTCCGTGCCCTTGACAATCAGCGTCGAGAACGCGATGACGCCCGCTGACTACGTGCGCGCCATCGTTATCCTGGCGCCGCGCAATCCCCGACCTGTGGTCGCGACCTATCACCTGACGCCCAAGTCGGGCAAGGCGACCGTATCGACGCGCGTGCGCTTGAACGGAACCCAGAACGTCCTGGTGCTCGCCCGGCTCTCCGACGGCAGCGTCTGGTCGGGCACGGCCGAGGTCGTGGTCACCGAATCCGCCTGCCTGGACGAATCTTGACATGCTTGCCCGAGTGCGCGTGCCGCGCGAAGCGAAGCGCGGCGAAATCATCGAAATCCGGATCGCCATCCAGCACCGGATGGAAACGGGTTTTCGCCTCGACAACTTCGGCCGTCCCATTGCCAAGAACGTCATCAACGCGCTCGTGTGCCGCTACAACGGCACCGAAGTCTTTCGTGCCGAGATGGGTTCCGGCGTCGCGGCGAACCCTTATCTGCAGTTTCACGCCGTCGCCGAGACAAGCGGCGAATTCGTGTTCGAATGGATGGATGATGCAGGCGAACGCGGCAGCGAACGGGCAAGCATCACGGTCACCGGCTGAACGATCTGCCCTCTGCCCACGGCCGCTTGCTCAGCCTTTGTGCGCGCCTCCCAGCAGCCTGGGGCCAGGCGCGCGCGTCCGCATCTGCGCCGCGGCCTTGCTCTTGAGTTCGCTTTGCACGTCACCGATTGCCGCCGCTGAACGCCCGGCCGCGCTGCAATCCGGGATCGAGTTCGCAAGCCCCGAGGTCCGCGCCATGCAGGCCGACGAGTTCGCCAACCCCGGCATGCTGTGGGTCACGCGCGGAGAGAAGCTCTGGCGCACGCCCGCAGGCAACACTGGC
>LNFM01001025.1_pt1 | contig 65434 bp, 53 predicted proteins | sample 596031 | NCBI WGS metagenome assembly LNFM01 (sample SAMN04254537, study PRJNA301005) | activated carbon metagenome | isolation source: dual media filters at the Ann Arbor, Michigan drinking water treatment plant | place: USA: Ann Arbor
TTGAGGTCCTTGGCGCGCTGGATGAAGGCGGAGAAGTCGGGGTTGGCGACCGGCATGCGCACCGAGCCGATGATCTCGCCGCCCGCCGCCTTGAAGGCGCGCTGGAATGCGGCTTCGGCGTCGATGCCGGGACCGAAGTCGCTGACCATCGTATAGGCCTTCTTGGCCCCGCCCTTGGTCGCCAGCCAGGTGCCGGCGGTCTCGGAGATCTGCGGCAGCGTCACCGACACGCGCACGATATAGGGCGAGCGCTCGGTGATCACCGCAGTGGCCGCATTCATGTTGACCATCAGCTTCTTGGCTTCGGTGGCGACGCTGGCGGCCCCTAATGCTTCCGGGGTCAGCGTGAAGCCGGCCAGGATGTCGACGTTGTCACGTACGACCAGTTCCTGCGCCAGGCGCTTGGCGACGTCCGGGTTCGGACCGCCGGTGTCCTTGCGGATGATTTCGATCTTCTTGCCGGCGACGGTGTCGCCGTGCTGCTTCATGTACAGCTTGATGCCGTTGTCGATCTGCGCCGCGGTGTCGGCGAACTGGCCGGAATAGGCGCTGATGACGCCGATCTTGACGGTTCCTTGAGCGCTGGCGGCATTCGGCAAAGCGGCCGCCGCGAGCAAAGCAGCGCCGGCAATAAACAGACGGTTCATGGTCATTCCTCCCCTGCGATACCCTTATGTGTATCGTTGGCGGATAGAATGCCCGACCTTGGCCCAGAAGAAAAGCGCTGGAGAGACCCGTCACGCTGAGGTGCGCGCCTTTGGCGCGGGCGACGGGTTGATGATTGTTGGGATCCCAATGAAAGGCCGGAAACTGGCCCATTTAGCCTAAAGTCAGCGTCGCCCGCTCATACTGGCCACTGCCCATTCCGCCCTCCGGGAAGATACCGTGGGCAGCGATCCACTCGAAGGACTCCTCATAGGTTTCCTTGGTGTAGGGCTCGAACACCAGCCGTTCGCCCGGCCCCCAGCGTCGCGTATCCATTTTGGCGTGGAAGCGGTCGGGGAATTCTTGTCTGTAATAATGTGTATAGAGCTCCGGCCGCAGGTCGATGTCGCGTTGTGCCTTGCGCAGCGCGCGGAAGAACTTGCGCAGGTCTTCCTTGTCGGGGTCGCCATGGATCATGGTGCCGATCATGAAGGTGGCGTCGATCACCTTGCGGAAGCCGAGCTGCTCGGCGAAATAATACGGCCCGTTGAACAGGTGCACCGCCGGCGCGTCGCCGTCGAACAGATGTTCCATGCGCTTGAACAGCATGCCGGTCTCGTAGCGCAGGTTGATCTGGTCCGGCTTGAGATAGGACTCCAGCGCCTGCACCGAGGCGTAGTGGCTGCCGGACTGGTAGCCGACCGACACCGGCACGCCGGCGAGGTCTTCCGGCGTCATGATCTTTGAATCGGCCGGCACGAAAATGCCGGCCGGCGCCACCGAATAGACGTCGGTCATCATGCGGCCGTGGCCGTTCGAGGCGGCGACATTGACGGTCCAGTGACAGGCGCAGGAGACGCTGGCCTTGCGGCCTTCCTCGAAGGACTGGAACGCGCCTTTCGAGCCCTTGTCGTGCTGTTTGCCGTCCGTCGAGCGCATCAACTCGCGGAATTCGTAGTCGAGGCCTTCCTTGCGGAAGTAGTCCTTCTCCTCGGCGACCCATTCCTGCAAACGGAAATGCGGTTCGATGACGAACTTGGCCATGGCGTTTCTTCCCGGATGTATTTTCGTCGTTCAATCGCAACAACCAGGATCATGCGGCGGCGCGCCGGCTCCGGCAACCGGGCATTTTTTCTTTGAATATCCGCTTGATCTTCCTATTCGCCTATGCTTATATCCCTTTCGTTTGGTCCGGCCGGGGGCGTCTTCGCGAGGCGTCTTGAAGACGGGACTGGATGCGGTGCCTGCGGGCTCAAGGGAAACGCACCCTTGGCTCCCGGGCGGCGCCGGACCCCGCCCGGAGGCAATAGGACCTCCTGCGAGGAGCTCGCTGATGGTGCGAAGCAGCCTAAGGCGGCTAGCCACCAGAAGCGCGGCCCGGACGCCGTAAGACACCGCGATGGAGCGCCGCGGGGCGCAGCGTCCTTCGCCAGAGGACGCGCGCACCGCAAGGTGCGAGTGATGTGGCGCCACGCGGCGCTCCATCCCCGGCATTTTGCCGGGGAGCGGAAGAGGGAAGGCCGGCGTCCCCGCGCCGTTAAAAAACAGGGGCGGCGGAGCGTTGGCTAGCGGGCCTGCCGCGCCGAAGTGCCTTCGCGAAGGCAGGCTGTTTGAAAATTGAATCGGGTGTGCACTTAACTGTCATCCCCGCGAAGGCGGGGATCCTGTACGCCGCAGCATGCGTTGGTGGTTACTGGGTCCCCGCCTTCGCGGGGACGACAACAGGTTCTACTCCGCTGCCGCCATCTTCCCCACCGGCATATCCAGGTTGAACAGCCGCATCGCATTGCCGCCAAGGATATTGCGCTTGGCCGTCTCATCGAGGAATGGCAGATCGTAGATCGTCGATGGCAAATCGAAATCCCAATGCGGGTAGTCCGACGAATACAGCAACTGCGTGTCGGCCTTGAGCATGCGGAAGGTCTGCTCCAGCATGCCTAAGTCTTTGATCTCCATCGGCTGCGTCGAGAAATACATGTCGCGCATGTAATCGCTCGGCAGCTTCTTGAGCGCCGGCGCTTCCGACGAGCGCATCATGTATTCGTTGTCGAAGCGCTGCATCATGAACGGCACCCAGGCCAGGCCGCTTTCGATCCACAACACTTTCAGTTTCGGAAAACGCTCGGGCAAGCCGTTGGTGATCCAGTTGGCCAGATGCACCATGTTGTAGAACACGAAGCCGAGCGCGTGCACCGAGATGAACTTGTTCATCATGCCGACGGTCTGGTCGTTCCAGTTATAGCCGGCGTGGAACGCCAGCGGCAGGTTCATCTCCTCCAGCAGCGCATAGGTCTTCATGTAGGAATTGTGATGCACTGGCCGGTAGCGCGCCGAGGTCACCATGAAGCCGACCACGCCCTTGGTGGCGCCGAATTCCTGCACCATCTTGTACGAGGCGTCCGCGTCGTTGAAGGGCAGATAGAGCATCGAGCGGATGCGCGGCTCATGCGCCAGCACGCGCTCGCACAGCCAGCGGTTATAGGCGCGCGCCAGGGCGACCTCGACTTCGACCTGCGGATGCAGACCGAGTTGCAGCATCGGCGTCGGAAACATAATGGCGATGTCGATGCCGATGGCGTCCATCCAGCGCTGCGCCAGATGAATGTCGCGGTGTCTGTCTTTGGGCGTTTTCTCCAGGCCGCGCACCGAATAGCGCATGACGCGCCCGCCCATGTCCTGATAGCCGACGCCGCCCGGCGACAGCACGCCGGGGCCTTTTGCGGTCGCCTGCCGCGCGCTGCGCGCCAGTTGCTGGATGACCGGGTCGTCCATGTATTCGAGAATTTCGTCGATCGCCTCGGTCTCGTAGTGATGCGAGTCGACATCGACGATCGGGAAGCGGTGATAGCCGCGCTCGGCCGCCTGCTTCGACGCATGGGCGAGCAGCTTGGAGGTGTCGAACTCGGCGACCTCCATCTTGCGGAAGTCGGAAAGGGGGAGATCCATTTTACGTTTCCTTACCGGCCCGCCCAACTCTGCCACATGCCAAGCTCGAACAGTTGCAGGTTCACCGCCTTCAACATCGCGGTCACGGTGACCATCACTTCGGTGGCGGTGACGCTTTGCTCGGACGGAAACGCGGCAAGCGCGCCATTTTCCTCGACACGCTCGGCGTATTGCTTGACGGCGCGCACCAGCATGTCCTGTACGTCGGCATCGCTTAGTCTGGTCATGTTAATCTGCGACGACATAGATGTCCTCCCCGCGCCGGACCACCTCGAAACTCTTCAACTTCAATTTGCGGTCGGCGGCGCATTCGCCGGTCTTCACATCGTATTCGTAGCCGTGCCATGGACAGACGAAATGCATCTCGTCCTTGGAAAAACGCTGGCCCTGAAAGGTGCGGTCGGCGCCAAGCACGTCCTCGACCTTGTGCATCATCACGCCTTCGCAGGCCGGTCCGCCTTGATGCAGGCAGAGGTTCTCATAGGCGTAGAACTGGCCGGCCCAATGAAACACGCCGATTTCGGTCGTGCCGGCGCTGACGATGCGGCGGTCGCCGTCGGGAAATTGCGAAAACTTGGCGACAAAGACATCGGGCATGGTGGCGTGTTCCGGCGCGTGAAGGCGGAAAAGTATGACACCGAATGCGGCGGTCCCGCAACGCGCCTGCGCGCGAACGGCTCGGAATGCGCAGCCTTCGCAATTGTTGAATTCAGCCTTGCGCGTTTTCGCATTGTACAACGGCGGCAGCTCGCGCATGGTCCGGCCGCAACGAACGGAAAGACCGCCGGTGGACTCCTATCCGATCCTGATCGCCATTGCCGGCGCCTATCTCCTGGCCGGCTTCGTCAAGGGCGTCATCGGGCTCGGCCTGCCGACCGTGGCGATCGGCCTGCTCGGCCTTGTCATGTCGCCGGCGCAGGCCGCGGCGATTTTGATCGTGCCGTCGCTGGTCACCAATGCCTGGCAGATGCTCGCCGGCGGCGGCTTGCTCGCCCTGACGCGGCGGCTGTGGCCGATGCTGCTCGGCATATGCATCGGCACCTATATCGGCGCGGTGCTGCTGCCGCACAGTAGCGGCGGCCAGGCGACCGTCTGGCTCGGCATCGCGCTCGTCGTCTATGCGGTGCTCGGTCTCTGCAAGGTTCATTTCGCGGTGCGGCCGCGTGACGAAGTCTGGCTCGGCCTGCTTGTCGGCGTTGCTACCGGCGCGATCACGGTGGCGACCGGCGTTTTCGCCTTGCCCGGCACACCCTATGTCCAGGCACTGCAAATGGAGCGCGACAGGATGGTGCAGGCCCTCGGCCTGGCCTTCACCGTCTCGACCGTGACGTTGGCGATGGCCCTGTCGCATGCCGGCGAGATGAACATGTCGCTGCTTTGGCCATCGCTGGTCGGCCTTGCCGTCGCCGCGGCCGGCATGGGGTTGGGGCAACTGGTGCGCGGCGTCATAAAGCCGGAAACTTTCCGCCTGTTCTTCTTTATCGGCCTGCTGGCGCTCGGCGCGCACCTGGCGTTGCGCGGCCTGCTCTAGGTGCGTTGGACATTTTGATTCGGTGTGACGCGCCTTTCCGCTCCGCCACGGTCGCAAGCGCGATCTCACCCCCGACTTGTCCACAGCTCTCAACGCCAATTGCGCAGCGTCTGCGCCGCCCGAACCCTTTGTCAGGGACAGCGCACTCTTCAAAAATTTCGAGTCAGTTCAACCGGTTGTAAAAAAGTTCCAAAGCACGCAAAGGCTATGCCATGCCGGTTTATGTCTTTTGACATCGCTGATAGCCAGGGCGGGCGTTGTGCCTTGGAGTTAGGAGTTGCAACACTTGCATGCATCGTCGGTATTAGCGTGGAGATGATTTGGCCGTAGCCAATCCTTGTTGCGTTTGAGTTTTTCGAATCGCGTTCGGAACCCTTCAAACTCAAGGTCGGACTATGGTGCGCCAGATTTCGCCGTTCATCGTCGCTGCTTTGCTGTGCGCGAGCCCCGCGCTGGCGCAAGCGCCCGGGCAAAGGGTTGCGCCGCCGCAACCTGTCGAAGGCTGGTCGCCGACCGCGCCGCAACGGACCGACGTCGATAGACAAGCCGTCGATCCATGGCAGCAGTTCCAGCCGGTTACGCCCGGCATTAGAGTGGGTGCCTTGACGGTTCTTCCGTCGGTGACGGCGGCGGCCTTCTATGACGACAACGTCTTTGCCTCGAGCGCGAACCGCCGCGGCTCTTGGGGCGGCATCCTGCGCCCCGAACTCGGCCTGACCACGGCCGGCTCCAATTACACGCTGGAGGCGCGCGGCTTCGTCGAGCGCAAATGGTATTCCAGTTTTTCGAGCGAAGACCAGACCAACGGTGCTGTCGGCGCCGCGGGCACCGTCCTGGTCGATCCAAATACGCAACTGGTGGGCAAGGTGCGCTATGCGCGCGCGCATGAAGATCGCGGCGGCGGCGAGTCGCTGATCAACGCCTTCGACAGACCGCTCGGCTATAATACCTGGGAAGCCTCGGGCGCGATCAACAAGCGCTTCGGCCGGGTCTGGTCGTCGCTCGGCCTTGCCGGCTCGTGGTTCAATTACGATACGCCGACCATCGGCGGCATTCCGGTGAGCCAGGCCTACCGTGACGGCAATGTCGGCGTTCTGTCGGGCCGGCTCGGCTACGTCGTCGCGCCGCTGACCAGCGTCTTCGTCGAGGTCGCCGGCAACCGCCGCAATTTCGATGTCGATATTTTCGACTCGCGCGGCTATCGCGTCGTCGGCGGCGTGTTGCTTGAGCCGGGCGAGGGCGCGCGAATCCGCGGCGAAGCCTTTGCCGGTTATATGTACCAGAATTATCAGGGCGTCACGTTCGAGACGATTTCGACCTTCACCTATGGCGGCTCGCTGGCCTGGCTCATCGCGCCGCGCTGGACCGCGGTCGCGGAAGGCCGCCGCAACGCGCTGGAATCGAACCTCAATGGCGGCGTCAGCCTGATTGAATCGCTGGTGGCCGCCCGGCTCGATTACGCGGTGGCGCCGAATTTCATCGTCGGCGTTGGCGCCAGCTATCTGGTCGACGAATTCAAGGGCGCCGGCCGCACCGATCATTCGCTTAGCCCGCTGGTCTCGGTGAAGTATCTGGTCAACCCGTTCCTGACGCTCGGCTTCGATTATCGCAACGTCGCCTTCGATTCGAACGGGACCGGGGTGCCGAGCTATTATCGCAACGTCTACTTGTTCTCGCTGAACGCGCGGATCTGATCGCAGTCGCTGCAATAAAAAACACCGGCCGAATTGCGGCCGGTGTTTTTATTGCGGATTAAAGGCACCTAGCGCTGCTGCACCGATGCAGCCTTGTCCTTTTGGTCCCGCTTCACGTAGTCGCGGCACAGATGGACGATCCGCTTGGCGTATTTCTTCGGATCCTTGAAGACTTGGGCGCAGCGCGCGCGCCAGTCTTCCGTATAGGTGCCGCCGAAGCCGCCGATTGCGACACCGCCGCCGCCGCCAGAACCGTCGGTCGTAGCGTTGTTTGTGGTGTTGTTGGTCGTGATCGTGTCGCCGCCGTTGACGATATCGCCGGCATTGTTGGTGACGTTCTCGACGGCGAACCCGACATCGTCGGTAATGCCGTTTAGATCGACATTGGCGGTGACGGTGTTGTCGCCCGGCACGCCGCCGGTATGATCGACATTCGCCTCCACAGGCTGAGTGCTCCGCTTTGTCGTCACGTCGACGGTCTGCGTGCCGGTATCGATGCCGGTGCCGCCGTTGTTGCCGTCGCCGGCGGGATTGGCGATGCCGGCATTGCCGCCGATGAGGCCGGCGTCGCCGCCACCGCTATTGTCGCTGCCGGTCGACGAGTCATTGAGCGCGCCGGCGTTGACCGAGGCGATCGACGGGCCGCCTGAGGCGCCATCGCCGGTATTGCCGGTGCCGGTGTCGGCGCCGTTCAGCACGCCGGCATTGGTCGCGGTGGCGGCATTGCCGCTGCCGTTGCCGCTGTCGCCGGTATTGCCGTTGCTGCCGTTCAGCGCCGCAATATTGGCGGTGGAAAGCGGCGTCACCCCGCCGGACGGATTGTTGCTCTGCCCGGTGGTGTTGCCGGTGTCGTTGAGCGCGGCGGCATTGGTCGAGGCCAGGCCGGCGGGTCCGGCGTTGCCGCTGTCGCCGGTCGAGGTGTCGCCGCGATTGAGCAGGCCGGCATTGGTCGAGGCCGCACCGCCATTGCCGCTGTTGTTGCTGTCGCCGGTATTGCCGCCGGCGAAGTTGGCGATGCCGGCATTAGCGGAATTCAGCGGGCTCTGTCCGCTATTGCCGCTATCGCCGGTGGTGGTGCCGGGACCGTTGAGCACACCGGCATTTGTCGAGGCGAGGCCGGCGGTGCCGTCATTGCCACTCTGGCCTGTACTGCTGCCGGCGAAGTTGGCGATGCCGGCATTGGTCGCCGCGACGCCCGGCGAACTGGAATTACCGCTGTCGCCGGTCGTGTTGTTCGGACCGTTCAGAATGCCGGCGTCGGTCGAAGCGATACCGCCATTGCCGCTGTTACCGGTTTGACCGGTCTGGTTGCCGGAAAAGTTGGCTATGCCTGCATTGGTTGCCACGGCGGCCGCGTCACCGCTGTTGCCGCTGTCGCCGGTCGTCGTGCCGGGACCGTTGAGGACACCGGCATTGGTCGAGGCCGCGCCGCCATCGCCGCTGTTGTCCGTCTGACCCGTCTTGTTGCCTGAGAAATTGAGCACGCCGGCATTCGTCGATGCGATGCCGGCCTCGCCGGAGTTTCCGGTGTCGCCGGTTGTCGTACCGGGACCGTTGAGGACGCCGACATTGGTCGCGGCGGTCGGATTATCGCTGTTGCCGGAATTGCCGGTCGAGCCGCCGGCGCGATTAAGGATACCGACATTGGCATCGGTCAGCGGCGCGCCGTTGCCGTTCTGGCTGCCGGTGGTGGTGCCGGGCCCGTTGAGAAGTCCGACATTGGCCGAGGCGATGCCGGCATTGCCGCTGGAGCCAGTGCTGCTTGACGGCGCGTTGAAGCCGTCAACGGTCGCGGTCACCGGCGTCTTGGTGCCGGTTTCGTCGATCTTGGCGTCGATGGTCGCGCCCTTCGTATGGCCGTCACCCAGCTTCACCTGCGCTTCGGGATCGTTGACGACTTTGGCGTTGATGCCCTTCTTGCCGGCGATGCTGACGGTTTCCTGTTTCGGACTGGTCGTGACCTTGACCGGGCCCTTCTTGCCGATCGCCGTGCGGGGGATCACGGCCTGTTCGATCCGGGTGCTGTTCTTCTTGATCGCACGGTGAGCCGGTGCGACCGCGCCGTTGGCGCCGATCGTGCGCCGGGTCGTGCGCTCGCCGAAATCGGCCGCGCCCGAGAAGAAGTTTGCCCCGCCGGCGCTGCCCGTCCCCGGCGCGCCGCCACTGGTGAGCCCGCCGAGACCGTTTGAAACGCTGCCGCCGAGGCCGCCGACCGCGCCGCCCACACTGCCGCCTAATCCGCTACCAACGCCGCCGAGCACGCCACCGCCGCTGCTTCCGGTGCTGACAATGGTGGTGCCGCCGACGCCGACATTGATGCTGCCGGCGTAAGACGGCGAAGCAACTGCGAGCAAGACCGCTAGCGCGACGCCGGCGCGAAGCCGGGCAATGCGGATCGAGCCGCTGCGTTGGTTGCCTGAATTGTTTTGCTGGTAGCCCATTTGATGCCTCCAAAAACAATCACCCACCGTTAACCATCCAACGGCGGCTTGGACGGGCAGTTCAAGGAACTACTCGCGCGCGTAGTCACATCGGCGTGAAGAAAGTGGCTAAGAGTTTGAAATTTGCAGATAAAAATGCCTCATGCTTACTGTCGCGCCGACACATCACGACAAATTCAAAACCACAATGTCATAAGACACAGCCGCCGGGCGGTACGTGGTGAGGGCAAACTCATCCCGCGCATGCGCTCAAAAAGAAGTTCCGAAAACGGCGTCGGCCGCTTTACCGTTATTTGTTTGCGTGCATATAATTCGTTTCCAGCGAATGGGGTATCGATGCCGCATATCAGCGCGCGAGACGGGACCCGGCTGTATTATGAAGAAGCGGGCCAGGGTTCGGTCGTCGTCTTCGTTCATGAATATGCCGGCGACTTCCGGACCTGGGAGCCGCAAATGCGGTATTTTTCGCGGTCGCATCGCTGCGTCACCTACAGCCAGCGCGGCTATCCGCCGTCCGATGTTCCCGAAGATGGCGCCAAATACGGTCAGGACATCGCCCGCGACGACGTCATCGCCGTGATGGACACGCTCAAGATCGACAAGGCGCATGTCGTCGGCCACTCCATGGGCGCGGCAACAGCACTCCATGTCGGCATCCATTATCCGGACCGCTGTCTTTCGGTGACTGCCGCCGGATGCGGCTATGGATCCAGTCCCGATGCGAAAATCGTCGAGGAGAGCCGCGCCGCTTCGCGCGCCACCGGCGAGGCTTTCGCCAAGGAGGGCATCGCCGTGATGGCGGTGCGTTATGGCGACGGCCCGACCCGCCAGACGCACAAGCACAAAGACCCGCGCGGCTACGCCGAATTCATCAAGATGCTGAGCGAGCACTCGGCCATCGGCCATTCGCTGACCATGCTGCATTTGCAGGCCAAGCGGCCGACGCTCTGGGACATGCAGGCCAACCTGAAAACGTTCAAACCGCCGTTATTGGTTCTGGTCGGCGATGAGGACGATTGGTGTCTCGAAGCCAGCGTCTTTCTCAAGCGCACGGTGCCGACGGCCGGCCTCGTCGTCATCCCGCGTTCCGGCCACACCATCACCAGCGAAGAGCCGGCGGCGTTTAATGCCGCGCTTTCCGATTTTATCGCCAATGTCGAAGCCGGGAGATGGATGTCTCACCGCGCTCCGTAAGTCTGCAAGGGAGTACGTTCAGATGGATCTGAAACTTAAAGGCAAGACTGCGCTGGTCACCGGCGGCTCGGAAGGCATCGGCAAGGGCATCGCGCTCGCCCTCGCCAAGGAAGGCGTCGACGTCGCCATTTGCGCGCGGCGCAAGGGGCCGCTGGAAGCCGTAGCCGCCGAAATTACCGAAGCAACCGGCCGCAAGATCGTCGCCATCCCCGCCGACTTGCGCAAGGATGCCGACGCCAAGAACTTCATCGAAGCCGCGCACAAGGCGCTCGGCCGCATCGATATCATGATCAATAATGCCGGCTCGGCCGCCGGCGGCGTCATCGAGCATCTCACCGAAGACGATTGGGAAAAGGGCCTGCAGCTCAAATTCATGGGCTATGTGCGCTGCCTGCGCTACGCGCTGCCGATCATGGTCAAGCAAGGCGGCGGCCGCGTCGTCAACCTGATCGGTAACGACGGCGTCAAGCCGTCGTACTGGGAAATCTGCCCCGGTGCGGCCAACGCCGCGGGCCAGAACCTGACTTTGTCGCTCGCCGGCCAATATGGCCGCGACAATATTTCTTTCGTCGCCGTCAATCCGGGGCCGGTACGCACCGAGCGCTGGGCCGGCCTGGTCGATGCCATGGCGCGCGACATGAAGATCCCGCGTGAGCAGGCCGACAAGCTGGCGCCAGCCTCGATCCCGATGGGCCGCATCGCCGAAGTGGAAGAGGTGGCCAATCTCGTCGTCATGCTGGCGTCGCCAATGATGGAAATGGTCAACGGCACCATGATCGAGATCGACGGCGGTCAGGATAAGGCTTTGATGGACCGCTTCCGCGACAGGCCCAAATAATCTGCCGAAGGCCTGAACTCGTTCAGCGAAACCAAGGCGCTTATCCAACGTGTGCAAACATGGAGTTGAGTTTTAAGAACAAGGACTATGCAAACAAAATGCGCTGTCGTGCCGCATTTCGTGTCATAGCCCTTGCTTGACAACGAGCGCGTTGCGGTTGGATTATTTGCGTACAAACACTCGACCGCAAAGTGCGACATCCGGTTTTTTGACACGCGGTTCGCTTGGTGCGCACCGCCGCCCCGCAGGGAGGTTTGCTATGAAACCCACGCGCCACATGCTCGCTCTCGCTACCGCGCTTGCCTGTGCCTTCGCCGCGCCGGCTTTCGCGCAGGACACCATCAAGATCGGCGAACTGAACAGCTACAAGGCGCAGCCGGCCTTCCTTGAGCCGTACAAGCGCGGCATGGAGCTGGCGCTCGAAGAGGTCAATGGCAAAGGCGGCGTGCTCGGCAAGAAGCTTGAATTGATCATCCGGGATGACGGCGCCAATCCCGGCGAAGCGGTGCGGGTGGCCGAAGAACTGGTGACGCGCGAAGGCGTTGTCATGCTGACCGGCACTTTCCTGTCAAATATCGGCCTGGCGGTGACCAACTTCGCCGGACAGAAGAAGGTGTTCTTTCTCGCCTCCGAGCCTTTGACCGACAAGATCACCTGGGCCGACGGCAACAAATATACCTACCGCCTGCGCGCTTCGACCTATATGCAGACCGCGATGCTGATGCCGGCGGCGATTGCCGCGAATGCCAAGCGCTGGGCCATCGTCTATCCGAACTACGAATACGGCCAGTCGGCCGCCGCGACCTTCAAGGACATGTTGAAGAAAGCGCAGCCCGGCGCTGAGATCGTTACCGAGCAGGCGCCGCCGATCGGCAAGGTCGATGCCGGCGCGGTGGCGCAGGCCATCGACGATGCCAAGCCGGACGCCATCTTCAACGTCCTGTTCGGCGCCGACCTCACCAAGTTCGTGCGCGAAGGCAACACCCGCGGCGTGTTCAAGAACCGCACCGTGGTCAGCCTGCTGTCGGGCGAGCCGGAATATCTCGATCCGCTCGGCGAAGAAACGCCGGTCGGCTGGATTGCCACCGGCTATCCGTGGGACAAGATCAAGACGCCGGAACACGTCGCCTTCCTCACGGCGTACCAGAAGAAGTTCAACGACTATCCGCGGCTCGGTTCGATCGTCGGTTACACCACGATCAAGTCGATAGCCGCGGGCATCGCCAAGGCCAACTCAACCGACACCGAGAAACTGGTCGAGGCGTTCAAGGGTCTGAGCGTCTCTAGTCCGTTCGGTACGTTCAGCTATCGCGCCAGCGATCATCAGGCGACAATGGGCGCTTATGTCGGCAAGCTCGCGCTGGAAAAGGGCAAGGGCACGATGACCGACATCAAATATATCGATGGCGCCAGCGTGTTGCCGAATGATGCCGATACCAAGAAGCTGCGTCCGGCGGCGGATTGAGGGTTGATATGCCGCTCCGCGCTTTCTTTCTCCCTGCTTGCGGGGAGAGGGGGGCGAGCAGCTTTAGCTGCGAGCCGGGTGAGGGGGCCTCGATGTTGGAATTCTGCATTGACGCCCCTTCACCCGACTTCCTCGCTAACGCTCGGAAGCCGACCTCTCCCCGCGCGCGGGGAGAGGTAAGTGAGTTCGCGGCGGCGCTAACAAGATGACCCTCGACGCCTTCCTGTTTCAGGTCCTCAACGGACTGTCCTCGGCCTCCGGTCTGTTCCTGATCGCGGCCGGGCTGTCGCTAATCTTCGGCGTCACCCGCATCGTCAATCTGGCGCACGGGTCCCTCTATATGCTGGGGACCTATATTGCCTACACGTTCGCAACGAAGATAGGCGGCGTCACCGGCTTCTGGGGCGGCATTGTCGCCACCGCGCTGATCGTCGGAGCGCTAGGCGCGGCGATCGAGTTCGTACTGCTGCGGCGCATCTACCGCGCGCCGGAATTGTTCCAACTACTCGCGACATTTGCGCTGGTGCTGGTCATCAACGACTTTGCGCTGTGGCTGTGGGGCCCGGCCGACCTGTTGGGCCCGCGCGCGCCGGGCTTTCGCGGCGCCGTTGAAATTCTTGGACGCCGGCTGCCGAGTTACGACTTGTTCCTGATCGTCATTGGCCCGCTGGTGCTGCTGGCGCTGCACCTGACGCTGACACGCACTCGCTTCGGCCGCCTGATCCGCGCCGCGACGCAGGACCGCGAAATGGTCGGCGCGCTCGGGGTCAATCAGGCGGTGCTGTTTACCTCGGTATTCGCGCTCGGCGCCGCCCTGGCCGGGCTCGGCGGCGCGCTGCAAATTGCGCGCGAGCCAGCAAACCTAGCAACCGACCTGATCGCGCTGGGCGACGCCTTTGTCGTCGTCGTGGTCGGCGGCATGGGCTCGATCCCCGGCGCTTATCTGGCGGCCGTTATCATCGCCGAGGTGAAGGCCTTGTGCATCGGCATCGGCACGGTCGATTTCGGCTTCGTCACGATCAACTTTTCCAAGTTCACCTTGGTGGCCGAATTCCTGGTCATGGCGATTGTCCTGATCGCACGGCCGTACGGCCTGCTCGGCAAGGCGCAGGGCGCGGTGCGCTCGATCGCCGAACCGGAAGAACCGATCCGTCCGGCGACGCCATTGCTGAAAGCCTTCGGCGTGGCCGTGCTGGCCGTTCTGGTGTGCCTGCCGCTCCTGGCGCAAAGCTCGCCCTATGTGCTGGTTCTCGGCATCGACGTCCTGATCGCGGTCATCTTTGCCGCCTCGCTGCATTTCATCATGGGGCCGGGCGGCATGCATTCGTTCGGCCACGCCGCCTATTTCGGCCTCGGCGCTTATGGCGCGGCGCTCTTGGTGAAATGGCTGGCCTGGCCGATGGGGGCGGCGCTGATCGCGGCGCCCTTATTGGCGCTCGCCGGCGCGCTTTTATTCGGCTGGTTCGCGGTGCGTCTCTCCGGCGTCTATCTCGCCATGCTGACGCTCGCATTCGCGCAGATCGTCTGGGCCGCGGTGTTCCAGTGGGAGGGCTTCACCGGCGGGAGTAACGGCGTTATCGGCGTCTGGCCGCCGCCGCCGTTCGATAAATCGTGGGTCTATTTCCTGCTCACGCTCGTCCTCGCGGTGGCCGCCGTGCTGCTGCTGCGGCGCTTCCTGTTTGCGCCATTCGGCTATGCCATGCGGGCCGGGCGCGATTCACCTTTACGCGCCGAGGCCATCGGCATCGACGTCAAGCGCGTGCACTGGCTTGGCTTCGCCATGGCAGGACTGGTCTGCGGCGTCGCCGGTGGCCTGTTCGCCTTCGCCAAGGGCTCGATCTCGCCGGAGACCATTCACATCAACCGCTCAATCGACGGCCTGGTGATGGTGCTGCTCGGCGGCGTGCAGACCTTGACCGGGCCGATTGCCGGCGCGTCGATGTTCGCGCTGTTGCAGGACACGGTGATGCGGCAGACCGAATATTGGCGCGCGCTGATGGGCGCGATCATTCTTCTGCTGGTGCTTACGTTTCCCCAGGGCATTGTCGGCGCTTTTGCTTCGCTGTGGCGCAAGGTCGGGGGGCGTACATGAGCGTTCTCGAACTGCGCGGGCTGAACAAATCCTTCGGCGGCGTGCATGCCGTGCGCGATGTCGGCTTCGCGATTGGCAAAGGCGAATTTCTCGCCATGATCGGGCCGAACGGCGCCGGCAAATCGACCTGCTTCAACATGATCAACGGCCAACTCGCGCCCGACAGCGGCGAGATTTTGTGCGAGGGCCGCAACATTGCCGGCCTTGCGCCGCGCGATATCTGGCGGCTCGGCGTCGGACGGACTTTCCAGGTCGCCGCCACCTTCGGCTCGATGACGGTAGTCGAGAACGTGCAAATGGCTTTGATCTCGCATGCGCGCGAAACCTATCGGCTGTGGCGGCCGGCTTCGTCGCATCATCGGGCCCGCGCGCTGGAGTTGTTGGCGCAGGTCGGCATGGAGGACGTGGCCTTCCGGCCGAGCCGCGAACTCGCCTATGGCGACGTCAAGCGCGTCGAACTGGCGATTGCGCTGGCCAACGATCCCAAGCTTTTGTTGATGGACGAGCCAACCGCGGGCATGGGCACGAGTGAACGGCATGGCCTGATCGAACTGGTCAAAAGATTGGTGGTCGAGCGCGGCATCTCGGTGCTGTTCACGGAGCATTCCATGGACGTGGTGTTCGCCTTCGCCGACCGCATCATTGTGCTGGCGCGCGGCCGGCTGATCGCCGACGGCGACGCCGCGACGATCCGTGACAACGAGCAAGTGCGCGAAGTGTATTTCGGCACCGGCAAGACCTTTGCTCTTTCCGCTTCGCAAGGGGCAAAGGCATGAGCAACGCCATGCTTTCCGTCGAAAGCCTAAGCGCCTGGTACGGCGCCGCGCGCATTCTGTACGATCTCTCGTTCGAGGTCGGCCGCGGCGAGGTCGTCGCTTTGATGGGCCGCAACGGCGCCGGCAAATCGACGACGATGAAAGCGATCATGGGCCTGATCGCGCAGCGTCAGGGCCGGGTCGTCTTCAACGATGCTGACATCTCAAAGCTGGAGCCGTACCAGATCGCGCGGCGGGGCTTGGGCTTTACGCCGGAAGACCGCCGTATCTTTTCCGATTTGACGGTCATGGAAAATCTCGACATCGGCCGCCAGCCGCCGCGCCAGTTTCCCGACGGCGCGCCCGCGCCGCTATGGACGCCGGAGCGGCTGTTCGCGCTGTTTCCCAATCTCGCCGAAATGCCGGACCGCCTGGGGGCCCGCATGAGCGGCGGCGAGCAGCAGATGCTCACCGTCGCGCGCACGCTGATGGGAAATCCGTTGCTGGTGCTGCTCGACGAGCCGTCAGAAGGCGTCGCGCCCTTGATCGTTGAACAGATGGCCAACACCATTGTCGAGCTGAAGAAAGAAGGCCTCTCGATTCTGCTCTCAGAACAGAACATTCATTTCGCGCAACTGGTGTCGGACAGGGTTTATGTGCTGGAGAAGGGCCAGATTCAGTGGCAAGGCACCATGGCGCAGCTTTCCGGCAGCCCCGACATCCAGCGCGCCTACCTGACGGTTTGAGGCGCAAAAGCCGACGAGGGGCTTTCGCCCACCGGCATTCCCGGTCATGATTTGCGGAATCGAAGAGGAATGGCAATGCCGCGCGACAAGTTGAAAGTCATCGTGCCGCCGGGCGAACCGGACGGACAGGGCTATGTGCTGGACGAGCAGGTCGGCTTCCTGATGCGGGTTGCCGTGCAACGGCACACGTCGATTTTTACGGCGCGCATGATCGAGGGTTTGACGCAGACGCAGTTTGCCGCGCTCGCCAAATTATTCGAGGTAGGGCCCTGTTCGCAGAACCATCTCGGCCGGCTCATTTTTCTCGATGCCGCGACGATCAAGGGCGTAGTCGATCGCCTCGGGGTGCGCGGCTTTGTTACCGCCTTGGCCGATCCGAAGGACCGCCGTCGCCGCGCCGTGGCCTTGACGGAGCGCGGCCGCGAGGTGACCGAAGCGGCGATGGTCGTCGCCGCCGAGATCACCGCGGCGACGCTGGCGCCGCTGACGGCGCAGGAGCGGCACGCGGTGTGTGAGTTGTTGAAAAAGCTCTCTTAGTACCCGTACAGCTTCGCCGGGTTATCGACCAAAATCTTGTGCCGCGTTTTTTCATCCGGCACCCAGTCGAGCAGCAGGTCGAGCATCCAGGCGTGCTGCGGCGTGCGTTCGCCGGCCATCGGATGTGGCCAGTTGCTGGCCCATAGGCCGCGGTCCGGCGCGTGCTTCGCCAGTATCTTAGCGAGCTTGCCGACGTCGTTATAGAACGGCGGGCCGAGCTTCGAGGTCTCGTAAGGCGCCGCCAGCTTGTACCAGACCTTGCCGGTGTCGATCAGGCGCAGCAGCGCCTTGAAGCCTTCGTGGTCCGGCTCGACCGGCTCGAGAAACTTGCCGACATGGTCGATGGTGACGGTGGTCGGGATGCGCTTGAGCAGCGCCTCGAAGTCGCCGAGCTGGCGGCCGTCGGTTTGGAAGTTGACGGTCCAGCCGAATGGCGCCACGCGCGCCGCCATCGGCTCCATCAGTTCGATCGGCAGCGGCGCGCCTGCGAGCATGAAGAAGCGGATGCCGCGCACGCCGAGCTTGGTCAGCCGCTCCAGTTCGGCGTCGGTGACGGTGTCATCGACGACAACGATGCCGCGCGCGCCGGGGCCGATCTCGGCCATGGTCTTGAGCAGCAGCGCGTTGTCCTTGCCGTAGGCGGAGGCCTGCACGACGACGGTGCGGTCGATGCCGAGGCCTTTGCGCACCACGAGATACTCGGCGAGCGAGGCCGGGGGCGGCAGCACCTTGGCGGTCTTCGCCGTTGGGTAGCTGGCGTCGTAAACGTGAATGTGACAATCGCAGGAATTTGGCGGCGCTTTCAGCTTCGGCGCACTTTGTTCGGTCATGGTCGTTTCCCCGTATTAGTTTTGTCGGCAGATCGCCTTCATGCGTTGAGGCGTTATGGGCAGATCCGTTATCGCGCCTGGTCTTTGCAGCGCATCGTCTATAGCAGATGCGATAGCCGCGCCGACCGGGTTGGCGCCGCCTTCGCCGGCGCCCTTCAGGCCCATCGGATTGAGCGGGCTCGGCGCATCCTCGGTGATAAGAATCGAAATATCCGGCACCTCGCGCGATGTCGGCATTAGATAGTCGGCGAAGGTGACGGAGAGCGGCTCGCCGTGGTCGTCATAGACGAATTCCTCGAGCAGCGCGCCGCCGAGTCCTTGCGCCAGTCCGCCGGCGATCTGCGACTCGACCAGGCGCGGATTGACCGCCTTGCCGATGTCATAGCCGATGACATAGCGCTCGATGGCAACCGCGCCGGTGTCGCTGTCGATCTTCACGGCGGCAACATGGACGCCGTAAGGATAGACCATGTGCGACGACAGAAAGGTATCCTCGGCGGAAAGATCTCCGGGGGGTGCCTGCGCTAGTTCGGCGAGCGTCATCGACGGGCCGGTGCTGTCGCGGCTCACGATCTCACCATTGACGATGTCGAGCGCGCTTGCGTCGGTCTGCATCAATTCAGCGGCGAGGCGCAGCACCTTGTCGCGCAATTTCGTCGAGGCAAGGCGGGTGGCTTCGCCGCACATCACGGTAACTCTTGAGGCAAAAGCGCCGGCGCCCTGGTCGATGCGGTCGGTCCGGCCGTGCACGACGTCAATCGCGGTGTAATCGACGCCGAGCGCGTCGGCAGCGATCTGCGCCATCGCGGTTTCGACGCCCTGGCCGATGGAGGCGACGCCGGTGATGACCTCGACCTTGCCGTCCTTCCTGATCTCGACGCGCACGGTATCGGACGGCCCCAGTCCGCTTTTCTCGACGAACATAGCGACCCCGGCGCCGACTTTCTCGCCGGCGGCGCGGCGTTTCTTCAAGTCGGCCTGTAGCGCCGGCCAGCCGGCGCACGCCAGCGTCTTGTCGAGCAGCAGCGCATAGTCGCCGGAGTCATAGACAATGTGCGTGCCGAGCGTTTCGAGATGCAGGTCGTAGGGCATCTCGCTCGTGGCGATCAGGTTGCGGCGGCGAATTTCGACGCCATCGACGCCGACCTTGGCCGCAACGGCGTCCAGCAGCCGCTCGCGCACGAAGGTCGATTCGTAGCGCCCCGGCGCGCGGTAGGTGCCGCACGGCGTCTTGTTGGTGAGGCGGATGTGGCCGGCAACACGATAGGCCGGCACGCGATAGGGGCCCGGCAGCATCGCGGCGGCGAGATCGGGCACGGTGGCGGCGTGCGTGCGCATGTAAGCGCCGTTGTCGTGGAAGAACTCGTCATCGATAGCGAGAATACGGCCCTCGGCATCGATGGCGGCGCGAATGCGATGCTGTTGCTGACGCGAATGATTGGCTGCGATCAAATGCTCGCGGCGGTCCTCGACCCATTTGATGGGCTTCCCGAACGCCAGCGCCGCGGCGCAGACCAGCACGTCCTCCGGATAGATCTCACCGCGAATGCCGAAGCCGCCGCCGACATGGCCTTCAAGCAAATGCATGTTGGTGCGGGTGCGGCCGATCATTCGCGCAATGTGATCGCGGTTCCACCATGGCACCTTGGCGGCGCCGTGCATTTCGAGAATGTCGCGTGCTTCGTCGTAGTGGGCGACAGCGCCGCGCGTTTCCATCGGCACGCCGGAATGGCGGCCGGTCGAAAGCGCCAGCGCGACGACCGCATGCGCGGCCTTGAACGCGGCATCGACGTCGCCATAGGACTTGCGGATGATGCTCGGCTCGGTGGCGCGCTCGGCATCGAACGGGCCGGTGGCGCCGGAGGCAGCCAGCACCGGCGCAAGAGGTTCGATATCCAGTTCGATGAGATCGGCGGCGTCTTCGGCGATGTATGGATCGGTGGCGAACACCACCGCGACAGGTTCGCCGACATAGCGCACATAATCTTTCGCCAGGATCGGTTGCCGGTAAGGCTCCAGTTCGACCAGCCCGGTGAGGCGAAACGGGATCGGCGGAATATGCGCGACGTCCTGATGCGTCCACACCGCATGGACGCCGGGCAGAGCCAGCGCTGCCGCCGCATCGATGCCTTGCAGCTTTCCATGTGCGACGGGCGAACGCACCACGCGCATATGCCACTGGCCGGAAAACGACACATCGGCGGCGAAGCGCCCTTGGCCGAGCAGGAGAGGCCGGTCTTCGAGACGAGCGACGGAGCGGCCGACGAATTTTGGTTTGGGGTTAGACATTCATCGTCATCCTGAGGTGCGATCGCGCAGCGCGAGCCTCGAAGGATGACAGCCCGGGCCGTCGCCCTTCGAGGCTCGCTTCGCTCGCACCTCAGGGTGACGGCTCAAACGCATCGCTTCCTCATCTCCGCCGCCGCCGCGCGCACGGCCTTGATGATGTTCTGATAGCCGGTGCAACGGCACAGGTTCGACGACAGCACATCGAGCAGGTCACCGTCGCTGATATCCGGCTCGCGCTCCAGCACGCCGACCGCCAGCATCAGAAATCCGGGCGTGCAGAAGCCGCATTGCAGGCCGTGGTGATCCATGAAGGCCTGCTGCATGGCGTGCAGCGTGTCGCCGTCGGCCAAGCCTTCGACGGTGCGGATTTTCTTGCCCTCGGCCTGAACGGCGAACATCAAGCACGAGCGCACCGGCTCGCCGTTGACGATCACGGTGCAGGCGCCGCAAATGCCATGCTCGCAGCCGATATGCGTGCCGGTCTGGCCGCAATCCTCGCGAATGGCGTCGGCCAAAGTGCGGCGCGCTTCGACGGCGATGGCGTGGGCGTGACCGTTGATGGTGAGCGTGAGGGCGATTTTTTCGGTCATGCTGATTTCTTTGTGGTGGCCTCGCGTAACGCCGCCCGTATCCGTTGCGGTGTTGCCGGAATGGTGTCGATCTCGGCGTTAAACGGCGTCAGCGCATCGTTGATGGCGTTGAGCACGGCCGCCGGTGCGCCGATGGTGCCGCCTTCGCCGAGGCCCTTGGCCTTGGTGATCGACTGCGTCGATGGCGTCTCGATGTGATGCAGTTCGACATGCGGCATTTCATGCGCTGTCGGCGGCATGTAGTCGGCCAGATTGGCGGTGAGAATGCCGCCATCGCCGTCGTAGACGATCTCTTCAAGAAGTGCGTTGCCGATGCCTTGCGCAACGCCGCCATGCACCTGGCCGTCGGCGATCATTGGATTGATGATGCGGCCGGCGTCTTCCGCCACCAGATAGCGTTCGACCTTGACGAAGCCGGTTTCCGGATCGAGTTCGACGATCGCAACGTGGCAGGCATTGGAAAACGTGCCGGGCGGATCGTAGGTGCCACTTTCCGACAGGCCTGGCTCCAACTCGCCTTTGAAGCGGTGCGTCTGCGTGTAGATCTCACGCGCCATGCTGGCGATGGTGATGCTGCGGTCGGTGCCGGCGACTTTCGCATGGCCGTCTTCCAGCACGATGTCGTTTTCCGCCGCTTCCAGCATGTGGCTGGCGATCTTGATCAGCTTGGCGCGCACCTTGCGCGCCGCGATCAAGGTGGCGCCGCCGGAAATCACCAGCGAGCGGCTGGCGAACGTGCCCCAGCCGTAAGGCGCGGTGTCTGTGTCGCCGTGTACGACCTTGACGAGATCGGGCGGAATGCCGAGTTCGTCGGCGATGATTTGCGCCAGGGTGGTGCGCAGGCCCTGGCCGTGCGGTGACGCGCCGATGCGCGCCTCGACATAGCCGGACGGATCGACGCTGACATGCACCGTTTCCCAGCCCGGCGTGATCGCCATGCCGCGCGCGGCAAAGGCGGGGCTGCCGTAGCCGGTGCGTTCCGAGAAGGTCGCAAAGCCGATGCCGAGATAGCGGCCTTTGGCGCGGGCTTCTTTCTGGCGCGCGCGAAACGCCGGCACGTCGATCTCGTGCACGGCCATTTCCAGCGTCTCTTTGTACGTGGCCTCGTCGTAGATGAGCCCGGTCGCGGACGTATAAGGAAATGTGCCGATCAGATTGCGGCGGCGAATATCGACCGGATCGAGCGCGAACGCCTTGGCGGCCTTGTCCATCAGCCGCTCCAGCGTGAAGGTGATGATCGGCCGGGACACGCCGCGATAGGCCGCCATGGTGCAGGTATTGGTCAACACGCCGCGCGCCAGGCATTGATACTGCCGCACGTCGTAAGGCCCGGGCATTTCCGCCATCGCCATCAGCGGCTCGACGCCGCATGTGGTCGGAAAGCAGGAATAGGCGCCGACATTGGAGACGACATCGGCGCGCAATGCCAAGAGCTTGGCGTCCTTGTCGAAGGCGCCTTCCAGCGTGACGTATTGGTCGCGCGAATGAAACGAGGCGATCAGGTTTTCGCGGCGGTCCTCGGTCCAGGCCACGGTGCTTTTCAATTTGCGCGCCAGCCAGACCAGCAGCACATATTCGGTGCACAGCGACATCTTCTGGCCGAAGCCGCCGCCGACATCGGGCGCGATGACGCGCAAGTCGCTCTCACGCATGCCGAGAAGGTCGGCAATGGCGGTGCGCATCAGATGCGGCATCTGCGTCGTGCAGGTGAGGGTGACGCGGCCGTTTGTCTTGTCGTACGCCGCGTGCGCGGCGCGCGCCTCCATTGGCGTCGCGTTCTGCCGGTGCGAGCGGGCGTCGATTTTGATGATCTTCGCCGCGCTGGCCCAGACGTCGTCGAAGCCGGCGGTTTTGACCTCGCCTTTGACAATGACGTTGCCCGGCGCCCCGGTGTGAATCTGCGGCGCGCCGGAGGCCAGCGCGTCGCGCGCATCGACCAAAGGTGCGCTCGCACTGATGTCGAGTTCGACCAGATCGGCGATATCTTCGGCTTCTTCCTCGCTCGACGCGACGACAGCGGCCACCGCTTCGCCGACAAAACGCACGACGCCATCGGCCAGAACGGGCTGGCCGACGGGTTTGTACTCGAACTTGTGCAGCATCGGCGTGATCTTCTTCACGGCCGTCAGATCGGCGGCGGTGATGACCAGCGCGCCGTCCGGCGTCTTGATGCTGTTAATGGTCCCGGCGGCATTCGGACTGCGCACGAAACGTACCCAATGCGTGGCGGGAAGATCAGCGGTGAAGTGGCCTTGCCCGGTCACCAGCGCCGGATCTTCCAGCCGTCTGATGGCGCGGCCGACCCATTTCAACGCATCGCCGCGTGAGCCTTTGGTTGGTGCGTTCATTGAAGCGAGTGCTCCAATGCGCGTCTCACAACCACGCGCACCAGATCGCGGCGGTACTCGGCGTTCGTCTGGTGATCTTCCAAAGGATCGACCGCGTCGCTGGCCGCAAGTGCTGCGGCGCGGAAGGCTGCGTCGCCGGGCGGCTGGCCGTTCAATGCCGCTTCGGCTTCGGCAATGCGGCGCGGCGATGGTTCAGCGCCTCCGACGCCGACGCGCGCTTCGGCTATCTTGCTATCGACGACACGATAGGCGACCAGCGACGACGCCATGGCGAAATCGCCGGCGCGGCGGCTGAACTCGTTGAAGCCGAATTTCGCGTCGGCGGCGAGCAAAGGCAGGCGCACCTCGGCCAGCAATTCGTCCTCGGCCAGGGCCGTCGACATGATGCCGTCGAAAAAATCCTTCGCCGCGATCTCCCGCGTGCCGCGCGTGCTCCTGGCGATCATGGTCGCGCCAAGGGTTGCCGTGGTCAGGCACCATTCCGACGCGGGATCGGCGTGGGCCAGGCTGCCGCAGAAGGTGCCGCGCATGCGGATCGGGTAATGGGCTATGTGGCGCGCCACATAAGTGAGCAGCGCCGCTAGCGGGTTGTCGACGACCGGGCCATGAAAGGCCGCGTGCCGCACCCGCGCGCCGATGGTGAGCGCCTTGCCGTCGCTGTCGAGCCGGTCGAGGCCTTCGACTTCGTTGATGTCGATGAGATGGGCCGGCTTGGCGAGCCGGAACGCCATGATCGGCACCAGGCTTTGCCCGCCGGCGAGGATGCGGCCGTCCTGGCCCGCCAACTGCGACAGCATCGCCAGCGCCTGTTGAAGCGTGCGCGGCACATGGCGGACGAAAGGCGCTGGCTTCATCGGCTTTCCTCGCCGCGTCGACCCCAAAAAAATCGCTTGTATGCTAACGATCTTGGATCGGGCGAGTCAACGCAAGGCGGAGCCTACCAGCGGAAATCTCTGATCCGCCCGAAGTTTTGACGCATGGCCGGTTGCACCCGCGCCGGGCCGAGGCGCACCATCAGGCCGTGCCATTCGTCGGCGGCTTCGACCATGAGGTCGGTGAACGCATTGCCCGGCAGATCGCGGCTGAAATGCCGGATGCCTTTCGAATCGAACAGGGCAAAAACCGCGAAGGCGATCAGCATGGCAGACGCGGCCGAGCGCGCATTGGCGGCGCTATCCGGAGTTTTGCCGTCCGGCGTCCGGCGATAGCGTATCGCCGGCAACCGGCCAGCGAAGGCGCGGTCGAAAAGACCGGTTCGTGTTTCCTCGAAGGCGACGTTTTCGTGGGGACTTGTCATGGTCATGGCCGCGGTCCTTTAAAACTGGAAGTAGATGAAGGGCGCGACCCCCTGCGGCCCGATGGCCTGGGTCAGCAGAAGTCCGAGGCCGAGCAGGAGGCCGAGAGCCGCGGCTGGCCAATCGCGCATCCGCTCGGCCAGCCGGTCGATGACATTGCCGGGGCCGAAGTGCACGGCGACCGATCCAATGATCAGCAGCACCAGGAATGGCGTCAACAATTGTGCGCTGCCCTGAAAGGCGAACATCGCGCCGAAATAGTCCAGCGCTGTTCCAAGCTCCGGGCTGCGGAAGAAAACGCCGGCCAGAGCGAACAAATGAAACGTGATGAACCAGCCGGCGAAGGCGGCGGCGAAGGTTGCCATTGGTGCGGGCGTCGCGTGTCCGGTCACGGCGGCGGCGCCGAGTGAATTCAGACGGGTGCGCGCCAGGCGCCAGTCATGCCAGCGATTCTTGGCCGCGCGTTCGACGATCAGTGCACTGCCGTGGATGGCGCCCCAGATGACGAAGGTCCAGTTGGCGCCGTGCCACAATCCGCCGATCAGCATGGTCAGGAAGATGTTGCGATACATCCGCCAGCCGGCGTCGCGCTTGTCGCCACGCAGCGGGCGATAGACGTAGTCGCGCAACCAAGTCGACAGCGAAATGTGCCAGCGTTGCCAGAACTGTTGCAGCGAGGTGGTGCCGAACGGACGGTCGAAATTCTTGCGGAAGCGGTAGCCGAGCAGCGCGGCGGCGCCAATGGCGATATCGCTGTAGGCGGAGAAGTCGCAATAGACCTGCACCACATAGGCATAATGCCCGGCGATGAGATCGAGACTGCTCGCCTGCTCGGGGGCGGCAAACAACGGGTCGATCAGATCGGTGGCGAGATAATGCGCGACCACGGTCTTCTTGAAGATGCCATTGAGGATCAGCAGGAAGCCGAAGGTGACGGCGGTGCGCGTCAGCACCGGGGTCTTTTCAAGTTGCGGCAGGAAGTGCGAGGCGCGCACGATCGGGCCTGCCACCAACTGCGGAAAGAACGAAATGTAAAGCGCGAGGTCGATCGGCGACGTTACCGGCTTGATCTGCCGCCGGTAGACATCGACGACATAAGAGATCCCCTGGAAGGTGAAGAAGGAGATGCCGATCGGCAGGATGATTTCCAGGAACGGCATGTCGCGCTGGATACCGAGCGCCAGCGTCAGGTCGGTCAGGCTGTCGATGAAGAAGTTGTAGTATTTGAACAGGCCGAGCAGGCCGAGATTGGCGGCGGTCGCGAGCGCGACCAGCCGATAGCGGGTCACCTCGTTGTTGCTCGCGGCCACTGCTAATCCGGCGCCGTAGTTGAACAGCGACGAACCGGCGAGCAGCGCCATGAAGCGCCAGTCCCAATAGCCATAGAAGAAGTAGCTCGCCGCCAGCAGCAGGAGCTTGCGCGGCTCGGTGCGCGTGCGCAGCAGCCATGCGGCGCAGAACACGACAAAAAAGAATATCGCGAATTGCGGCGTTGGGAATAGCATGCGTCCCCCCCTTTCCTGGATTGGCGCTGCCGTCAGCGCAGTCCAATGGAGCGGGCGATGTAATTGGCGAAAAGCTTGCGTCCCGGTTCGGTGAAATGCATGCCGTCCTCCTGGCGGATGCGGCGGCTAACGCCTTCCAGGCTTTTGCCGAACGAAGAATAGGCGCCGTCCGGCGTGTGGAACTTGTTCCAGATGTCGATGTAGGTGAAACCGTTTTTGGCGGCCTGCTGCCTGAAGATCCGGTTCATGACGCGGTAGCCGTTGGCCAGCTTTTCCGAACGAACATCGGGAAGCCCGACCCAGTACAATTTGGCACGCGATTGCTTGACCGTTTTCATGAAACGCGAAACCCGCCGGCTATATTCGGCGCGCCAGGCATCGCTGAGCGGATCGAGCCGTCTGCCGTTGACGCGAATCGGTTGGTGATCGTTGCCACCGAGCACGACAACAAGGATGTTCGCGTCGCCATGCTTGAGCGCATTGTCGACGGTGGCGTCCCAGTTGAAGTAATCGGTTCGCACCAGGCCTGTCGCGAACTGCGTCCGCTTGATGACATGGATGTCGGGCCGGCCGGCGAAAATGTCCTCCATGCCGTTGCCGAGATCGTTGGCCAGCGAATCGCCGACAAGGGCGATGCTGACCGGGCGCGCTTGCGCGGGCAAAGCGTGCGTGAGCGCGATTGCGATAAGGGCGGAATATGCAAAGCGTGACATGACCATGCCGCTTGCCTCCTCAGTTCATCCGTATCGTCATCCCCGCGCTCACATTAGCGGCGCATAATTTGCGTATAAACTTAATGAGAATGTTTAACCGCTCTATGCTTAATGGCGGCGAGCGCTGTTGCTCGCGCAGTTGCGCAGTCAACGCCGCGCGCGGCGGCGTGGTGCGTATCGGGTGAGAGTTCCGCCGTCAGGACCCGATCTTCAGTTCCGACACCAGCCCGCGCAATGCGGCAATCGTTGACGGCGCGACGCTTTTGCCGGTGCGCGGGTTGTCCGACGGCACGTTCTCGATCGTCATGGTGAAGCGCACGGTGTCGGCATCGACGGTGATGGTGTGGGTGTTGCGCGTCACGGTCGGATCGGCCCAGATTTGCAGGCGGGTGCGGTCCGGGCCGATGCCGGCGAGGCTCAAAGCTGCCGCGACGTTGACGTTGGCCGGGAATCCCTTGGCGCCATCGCGCGCCGAGCCGTCGAACACTTTCAGCGGCTCGGTCAGGCCCTTCACCGAAATGTTGTTTGCGACCAGATGCGGCGCGCCCTCGAGCCCGGCCGGCGGCTTGCGCGTCACCATATCGACCGAATGAATCGTGCCCTCGGCGGCGCCGCGCACGGCATCGAAGCCGACCAGCGCGCCGGTCGGCACGATGATGCGCGCGCCGGTCGCCTTGGCGCGTTCGATCAGGTCGCCATGATGCAGAAGCTGCCCGGCCGACAGCGGCATGAAGATGCGGCCCTTGTCGATCGCCGGGATGGCGATGTCGCGGAACAAAGCCGGCGGCAGGCACTCGACGATGACGTCGCAATCGTCGGCCAAAGTCTCAAGCGTGCGCAGCGCGATCAGGTCGCCGATTTGCGGCAGCAGGCGTCGCGCCTTGTCGGCGTCGCGCACCGCCACGGCGGTGAGGGTCATGCCGGGAATGACGCCGTCGATCAGCCGGCGCGCCACGTCGAGGCCGACGGCGCCAAGTCCGGCAATGCCGATGCGGAGATTGCGGTTCGTCATGGGATTTTCTTTCTTCCGTTGAATTTCGGATTGCGCCTTTCAACGAAGGCGCGCACGCCCTCGGCATAATCCGGCAGCATGTTGGCCTGCTTTTGCAGGTCGCGCTCGAGATCGAGTTGCGCATCAAGCGAATTGGTCGCCGACGCATCGAGCGCGCGCTTGATCAGCGCCAGCCCTTGCGTCGGCGCGATGGCGAAGCGCTCGCAGATCAGCCGCGCCTCGAACATCAGTTTATCGTCGTCGACGCAACGCCAGATCATGCCCCATTCCGCGGCCTTCTCCGCCGCGAGGTCCTGCCCGGTCAGCGCCAGCGCGCGGGCGCGGGCATCGCCGACTAGCCGCGGCAGAAACCAGGTGCCGCCGGAATCCGGAATAAGGCCGATGCGCGCGAAGGACTGAATGAAGCGCGCCGATTGCGCGGCAATAACCATGTCGCAGGCCAGCGCGATATTGGCGCCGGAGCCGGCGGCAACGCCATTGACCGCGCAAATGACCGGGAAGGGCAGGCCGCGCAGCCGCCGCACCAGTGGATTGTAATGCTGCTCGATTGAATTGCGCGCTACCGGCGCCTCGCCGGGCGCCAGTACGCGGTCGTTGAGGTCCTGCCCGGCGCAGAAGGCGCGGCCGGCGCCGGTCAGCAGCAGCGCGCGGCAGGTCTCGTCGGCTTCGGCCTCATCGATTGCGCCGCGCAACGCCTCATGCATCGCGTCGTTGAAGGCGTTGAGCTTGTCCGGCCGGTTCAGCGTGAGGACGCGGTAGCCGGTCTCGATCTGGGTGAGGACGAGAGGTTTGCTCATGGCCCTATACTCTTTTTCGCGAGAAATTTTTCCAGCACCGCGATCTCGTCCTTGCCGTCGGCGTTGTCGGCGGCGATCCGTTCGAAAAATCGTCCCGACATCGCCAGCATTTCGCTTTCGGCAAATTCCTCGCCGATGAAATCGGCAATCTCGTCCATCTCTGCCACCCAGCGATAGGCCTTGCCATACATGCCCGGCACCGAGCGGTCGAGAAAGCGCAGCAACTCGGCCTGGCTTTCGGCAAGCTCGGCCTTCAGTGCCTCGGCCGAACCGCCGCGCGTCGCGGCCAGCATCATCGCGGCGCCGAGCGCGGTGAAGCCCTTGGTAATGCCGGCATAGGACATCTTCAGCGCCGACGCCGCGGTCAGCGGGCCGTCGAGAACACGCACGATCAAGCCGCAATCGTTCAGCATGGCAAAGTTCTTGGCGAAAGGTCCGGCGGCGTAGAATTTGGTGTTGCTCGATCCCGGCTTCGGCGGCGGGCCGATGATGGCAGCGCCGACAAAGGCGCAGCCGGTTGCGTTAATTTCCTCTGCAACCTTGAGCATGGTCGGCGGGCTGATGGCGTTGCATTCGACATAAACCGGCTTGCGATCTGCAGCAGCCAATACCGGCGCCAGCTGCCGCACCAGCGCCAGGGCCTCGCCCGGCGGTACGATCGACAGCAGAAAATCGGCATCGGCGAGCTGGTGGTCATCGACGGCTCGCATTCCCGCCTCATTGGCGCGCTGCGCGCTGGCCGCGCTGCGGCCGGTCAGCGAGGTCAGCACTGTCACATTATGGTCCACAAGCCGCCGGGCAACGCCGGTGCCCATGCTGCCCGGCGCAATGATGGCGACGGTGGGTATCATGTTGAAACTCCGGCGGCGAAAGGTGGAACCCGTTCGCCGATACTGCTATGTCCGAATCCCGACATAGAAAAGCCCCCGACGTCGGACAGGTTCGCGTTTCTTCAACTTGCGAAACGTGCGTAGCGGCAGCCAGGAAAAGCCCGAGAGCAGTCCCCAGCCAGCCCGATATGTACCGCACATTTAGACGCAAAGGACATCAGCTTGCAGCAAGATACCGCACCGGCCCTGATGGCCGGGACGACCGATGCGCGCGCTTGGACCCAACGTCTGCTGCGCTACCGTGAACCGAGCAATTGGCGCAGCCTTGTCGAAATCGGCATCAGTGTATTGCCGCTGGCTGCGCTGTGGGTGACGATGTGGCTGTCGTATCGCTATGGTTTCTGGTGGGTGACACTGCTGCTGTCGATTCCGGCCGCCGGTTTTCTGGTGCGCCTGTTCATGATTCAGCATGATTGCGGCCATGGCTCGTTTTTTCGCCATCGCTTCCTCAACGACTGGACCGGCCGCGCTCTCGGCGTGCTGACCTTTACGCCGTACGATTTCTGGCGCCGCAGCCATGCCATCCACCATGCTACCGCCGGCAATCTCGAACGCCGCGGCATCGGCGACATTGATACGCTGACGGTGAACGAATATCTGGCGCTGTCGCGCTGGGGCCGCTTCAAGTACTGGCTCTATCGCAATCCGGTGGTGATGTTCGGCATCGGCCCGGCCTACATGTTCATCATCCAGCATCGGCTGCCGGTTGGCATGATGCGCGCCGGCTGGACGCCGTGGTTGAGCACGCAGTTCACCAACGTGGCTGTTGCGGTCATCGCCGGATTGCTGATCTGGCAGATCGGCATCGGCGCTTTTCTGCTGGTGCATCTGCCGATCACGATTCTGGCGGCGACCATGGGTGTTTGGCTGTTCTATGTGCAGCACCAGTTCGAGCACACGTTGTGGGAAGACAATCGAACGTGGAATCTGCACGAGGTCGCGCTGCATGGCAGCTCCTATTACGTGCTGCCGGGCGTGCTGCGCTGGTTCACCGCCAATATCGGCATCCATCATGTGCATCATCTGTGCAGCCGCATTCCGTATTACCGGCTGGGCCGCGTGCTCAAGGAAAATCCCGAACTTGGCGCCATCGGCCGCGTCACCCTATGGGACAGCGTCAAGGCCGTGCGCCTGGTGCTGTGGGACGAAGGCGCCAAACGCTTGATCTCTTTTAGCGAGTTGCGGCGGATGCAGCGGGCGTAGTTTCTTCCCTCCCACTATCAGGGGGAGGGAACGGCAACCGCGCGACTTATCTCACGACCCCGTCACGCCACCATCCAAATTCAAGCTCTGCCCCGTCACGAAGCTCGATGCTTCCGACGCCAGAAACAACGCCGCGCCTACCAGATCCTGCGGCACCGACGGGCGCGGAATGGATTGCGACGCGACGATGCGGACCTTCTGTTCCGGCGTCACCGTCTTGCGCTCGATTTCGGTGAAGGTCGCGCCCGGCAGAATGGCATTGACGGTGATGTTGTCGGGGCCGAGTTCGCGCGCCATCGACAGGCTCATGCCCATGAGCGCCGATTTGGTCGCGATGTAATGCAGGTAGTTCGGCCGGCCGAGCCGCACCGCGCCGGAAGCAATGTTGATGATGCGGCCCCATTTGGCCTTGCGCATCGCCGGCAGCACGGCGCGTGCGCACAAAAACGGGCCGGTGAGGTTGACCTTCAGCACCTGCTCCCATTCCTCCAGCGGAATCTGGTCGAAGGGGCGCATTTCCAGCGTCGAGAAAATGCCCGCATTGTTGATCAGAACGTCGATGCGGCCATATTCGCCGGTGGCCAGTTCGACCATTTCCTTGATCGAGGCTTCGTCCGAAACGTCGGTGGGGACCGCCAGCGCCTGGCCGCCGGCCTGCATCACTTCTGCCGAAACCGAAGCGGCTTTTTCCTCATTGCGCTCGGCAATGACGACGCGCGCGCCTGCCAGTCCAAATGCCTTGGCGAAAACGCGGCCGATGCCTTGTCCGGCGCCGGTGATGATGACGACGCGATCCTTCAGCGACGGAAACACGATGTTCTGCAGGCCTTGATCGCTCATTTTATTTCTCACTTTATTCTGTCATTCCGGGGCGCCGCGAAGCGGCGAGCCCGAATCCAGATATTGAACTCCGAACGACTTGTCTGGATTCCGGTCCGCTCACTTTGTTCGCGCCCCGGAATGACGGATGACTATTTCTCATTCTTTGCGAGTGTGTCGAGCGCCTGCCGCGCATTCCAGGGCTTCCACCACGGCTTGATGCCGAGTTCTTCGGCGATGATGCCGGCAGTAATATAACCGGACCCGCCGGAGATGCCGCCGCCGGGATGGCTGGCGGAGCCGGCAGTGTACAGGTTCGGGATCGGCGAGCGATAGCCGAAGTGATTGTACATCACCTGCTCGGCATTGAACGCGCCCATGAAGATGTCACCGCCGCGCATGTTGACCAGTTCTTCGGTGTATTCGCGCCCGGTGTAAATGCAGCGGCCGATGATATTGTCGTCGTTCATGTTCGGGCAGTAGCGCGCGAAGGTTTCCTCGATTTTGTCGGAGAATTCTTCCTTGAAATTCTCGTAGCTCTGCCCGTTCAGCTCGGGGTTCAAAGGCATCACATGCCAGGCATAGGTCGTGTGCTTGCCGGGCGGCGCTTGCGTCGGGTCGAGCAGGCTTAAAGGTCCTGAGCCGAATTGCACCAGCTTCGGCACCCGGCCGGCCTTGGTGTCCTCATGCGCTTCGAACAGATCTTCCATCGTCTCGGCGCCGAGCGACCACTTCATCGCGCGGTTGATGTTGGGGTCGAATGTCTCGGCGGCAAAGCGCGGGCTTTCGTGGAGCGCCCAGTGTACGCCGAACAGGCTCCAGGCGGTGTACTGGAATTTGTCGAGCTTGCTGAGGAAAGGCGCCGGTAGTTGCGCGCGGCCCACGAGCTTCTCGAAAGTCTGGTGCACATCGAGCGTCGAGGCGACGAACTGCCGCGCCCGCACGGTCCGGCCATCGGCCAATTCGATGCCGGTCGCCTTGCCGTTCTCGATGACGATCTTGTCGATGTTCACCTGCGGCTGGAAATGGCCGCCATTGGCGATGAAGCTCTCCATCAGCCCGCGCGCCAGGTTGAACGAGCCGCCTTCGCAGAGCTGGTAGCCGCTCTCCAGATCGAAGGCGCGGATCAGCGAGCCCATCGGTGACGTTTTCGAGGTGGTGTCGACCAGCCAGGTACCGAACAGCGACACCTTGAACAAGAACAGCAACTGGACGTGTTCGTTTTCGAAAAGCTCGCGCACCAGATCGAGCGGCTGATGCGCGGCGACGCGCAGGAATTCGCGGCCGTCGGCGGTCTGCTTGAGCAGGGCTTCGCGCTCGGCCTGCGGCAGCGGTTCGGAAAAGCGCTCCGGCATGAAAATATCGCGGGTGATGCGCTCGGCGCGCAGATTCCACTCGCGAAATGTCTGGGCGTCCTTTTTGGAGAAGCGCGCGATATTGGCGCAGGATTCTTCCAAGTCGCGGCCGAGCACCAGCGCGGTGCCGTCATTGTGCGCCTGGCCAAATTCGTAGCGCGGCGTGATGTAATTGACGGTGGTGCCCAGCTCCAAGTCCTTGAACCAGGGCGTTTCGCTGATGTGGAAGTGATTGATCGAGTGCAGGTTGTGGTAAAAGCCCGGCTCGGTCATTTCACGTGTGCACAGGCCGCCGCCATAAGTCAGCCGCCGCTCGACCAGCAGGATGTCGAGCCCGGCCTTGGCCAGATAGCTGCCGAGGATCAGGCCGTGGTGGCCGGCGCCTATAATGATGCCGTCATAGGTCTTGTCGAGCGCATGCATCGTTTTCTGGATCGCTTTGGTCACGGGACATTTCCTCAAGAATTATAATTCGCCTCGCCCGGCGTTGCGATGGAGAGTGCCGGGACCGGCCCGATGCGGTCAATGGCCGCCGGCGCATGGCTTCGCACGGCCAGCGCCGGGCTCGACCGGTCAGGGTTGCGGCGTCATTGCCATAGACCTTTTGGCTGCAATCCCGGTACATTGAAGGCTCGAAGCAATGGGGCCGAACGGCCCCTTCTGGGAGGATGACCATGCAAAAGACTTTACTTGCCGCGAGCGCGGCGCTGCTGCTCGCCGTCAGCCCGGCGGTATCGCCGGCCTTTGCGCAACAGAAAAGCGTCAAGATCGGTTTCGTCTCGACCTTCAGCGGTCCGGTCGCGTCGATCGGCGACGATATGCGCAACGCCTTCGAACTCGCCCTCGACCATATGGGCCGCAAAATGGGCGGCCTGCCGGTCGAAGTGATTTATGAAGACGACACGCTTAAGCCGGAAGTCGGCAAACAAAAGGCCGAAAAGCTGGTGGAAAGCGACAAGGTCGATTTCGTGTCCGGCTTCATCTGGTCGAACGTTGTGTACGCATCGTACAAGCCGATCGTTGACGCCAAGACTTTCCTCGTCATCGCCAATGCCGGCGAGACGCGGCTTGCCGGCGAGAACTGCTCGCCGTTCATTTTCTCGACGGCCTGGACCAACGACCAGAACCCGATCGCGGTCGCCGATTACATGAACCAGAAGGGCGTCAAGTCGGTCTATCTGATCGGACCGAACTACGCCGCCGGCAAGGAAAATCTCGCCGGCTTCAAGTCGGCCTTCAAGGGCCAGGTGATTGGCGAGGATTACACGACCTGGCCTTCGCAGCTCGACTTCTCGGCGGAACTGGCAAAGGCGAAGGCGTCCAAGGCGGAAGCCGTTTACATGTTCTATCCGGGCGCGGCCGGCGTGCAGTTCCTCAACCAATATGCGCAGGCCGGGCTCAAAGGTTCGATCCCGCTGTACACCACGTTCTCGATCGACTCGCTCAGCCTGCCGCGCCAAAAGGACGCCGCTCTCGGCGTCATCAGCGCGTTGCAGTGGGCCGCCGATCTTCCCAACGACGCCAACAAGAAATTCGTCGACGACTTCAAGAAGAAGTTCGGCTCCGAGCCCTCGTTCTACGCCGCGCAGAGCTACGACGCGGCCATGCTGATCGGCTCGGCCGTTGCCGGCGTGAAGGGAAACCTGAGCGACAAGGCGGCGGTGCAGAAGGCGCTCGAAAAGGCGGACTTCAAATCGGTCCGCGGTGACTTCAAGTTCGGCAGCAACCACTATCCGACGCAGAATTTCTATATGCAGGAAGTGGTCAAGGTCGGCGATAACTACACCCAGAAGACCATCGCCACCGCCGAAAAGAATGTGCCGAATCCGCACGCGGCGAAGTGCTCGATGAAGTAAATTCTGCCAGAATGCGAATGGCGGCAGCCTCGGCTGCCGCCATTTGCTTGCGTTTTGCGGGGCCGATTTTTCCTTCGGGGAGACGATGACGCTTTTTATCGAGCAATGCCTGAACGGCTTGCAGTTCGGTCTGCTGCTGTTCCTGCTGGCGGCGGGCCTGACGCTGGTGTTCGGCATCATGGATCTGGTCAACCTGGCGCATGGCTCGCTTTATATGCTGGGCGCTTATTTCGCCGCGACCTTCGCCGCCTGGACCGGCAGCTTCGTCTTTGGCGCGGTGCTGGCCATCGTCGCCACGCTTCTGGTCGGCATGGCGCTGGAGGTGATCGCCATGCGGCGGCTCTATGGCCGCGACCATCTCGACCACGTCCTTGGCACTTTCGGCCTCATTCTCTTCTTTGACGAGGCCGTCCGGCTGATCTGGGGGGCGGGCGGCCTCAGCCTGCCGGTGCCGGCCTGGCTCAACCGGTCGATCGAAATCCTGCCGGGCGTTCAGTATTCGGCCTATCGCTTTGCCATCATCATCGTGACTTTGGCGGTCGCCGCGTTTCTTTACATCCTCGTCATGCGCACGCGCGTCGGCATGCTGATCCGCGCCGGCGCCTCGAACCGCGAAATGGTCGGTGCGCTCGGCGTCAATATCAAGCTGCTCTATACTTTGGTCTTCGGCCTCGGCGCGGCGCTCGCCGGCCTGGCCGGCATGATTCAGGCGCCGATCCTGACGGTGCAGATCGGCATGGGCGAGAATATCCTCATTCTCGCTTTTGTCATCACGGTGATCGGCGGCATCGGCTCGATCCGCGGCGCTTTTGTCGCGGCGCTTCTGGTCGGATTTATCGATACCCTCGGCCGCGCGTTCTTTCCGCAAATCCTCGTCGAACTGCTCGGCCGGCAGGCCGGCTCGACCGCCGCACCAGCTTTGTCCTCGATGATGATTTACATCCTGATGGCGGTGATCCTGATCGTGAAGCCGCAAGGGCTGTTCTCGGCGAATTCCCGATGACGCGCGCGCTTACGCCCCGCAATCTGGTGACCGCCGCGCTGCTGATCGGCCTGGCGCTGCTGCCGCTGTATGTCGCGCTGACCGGCGACCGTTTCATGCTGACTTTGTTCACGCGCATCGTCATCCTGGCGATGGCCGCCGTCAGCCTCAATCTCATCCTCGGCTATGGCGGCATGATGAGCTTCGGCCATGCCGCCTATCTCGGGCTCGGCGGTTATACGGTCGCCATTCTGAGCTTCGAGGGCGTGCACAGCGGCTTTATTCAGTGGCCGGCGGCGATCGCCGTCTCGGCGCTGTTTGCGCTCGCGGTCGGCGCGCTGTCGCTACGCACGCGCGGCGTTTATTTCATCATGATCACGCTCGCCTTCGCGCAGATGGCCTATTATCTCGCCTCCGGCATGGCGCGCTATGGCGGCGACGACGGGCTCTCGCTGGAGGCGCGCAGCACATTCGCCGGTCTCGTCAATCTGTCGAACAAGACGACGTTCTATTACGTCTGCCTGATTTTACTGTTCGCCAGCATCGTTCTGGTCTGGCGGTTGACCAATTCGCGCTTCGGCATGGTGCTGCAAGGCGTGCGGTCGAACGAGACGCGCATGGGCGCGATCGGCTATCCGACCTTCCGATACAAGCTGACCGGCTTCGTCATCGCCGGCACTCTGTGCGGCCTTTCCGGCGCGCTGATCGCCAATCATACCGATTTCGTCAGCCCGTCGATGATGTTCTGGACCCGCTCCGGCGATCTCATCGTCATGGTGGTGCTCGGCGGCATGGGGACCTTGTTCGGGCCGGTTTTCGGGGCGCTTGCGCTGTTGTTTCTCGAGCAGTTCCTGCCGGCGCTGATCAGCGCCGCGGTGCGTCCGATCAATCCGGCCGGCGCCGCCAAGGCCGGCGAATACTGGCAACTCGTGCTCGGACCGTTGCTGCTGTTCGTCGTTCTGTTCGCGCGCGGCGGCATTGACGGCATGCTGCGCTCGCTGTCGCGGCGCGGCGCAGATGCTGAGAAGGCGCGCCATGACTGATGCGCTCCTCAACGTCGAAGGTCTGTCCAAGCGTTTCGGCGGCATCGTCGCCACCGACGATCTGTCGCTCACAGTGGCGCGCGGCGAATTGCACGCGATCATCGGCCCGAACGGCGCCGGCAAGACTACCTTGATCGCCCAGCTCAGCGGCCAGCTGCGCTGCGACAGCGGCCGCATTCGATTTGCCGGCGAGGACATTACCGCGCTGCCGCCGCACACGCGCAGCCTCAAGGGACTGGCGCGCTCGTTCCAGATCACGTCGCTGTTTCTCGATCTCAGTGTGCTCGACAATGTCGCGCTCGCCGTTCAGGCGCACGCCGGACACTCGTTTCATTTCTGGCGCGATGCACGCACGGAGGAAGCATTGCGTGCACCCGCCCGCGCCGCGCTGGAGCGTGCCGGCCTGAGCGGCCGCGCCGACAGTCCAGCGGCTGCGTTGAGCCATGGCGAACACCGGCAGCTTGAACTGGCGATGGCCCTGGCCGGCAATCCCCGCATGCTGCTTCTCGACGAGCCGATGGCGGGCCTTGGCCCGGAAGAATCCGCGCGCATGGTGGCGAAGCTGCGCGCGCTGAAGAACGACGTGACCATCCTTCTGGTCGAGCACGACATGGAAGCGGTGTTTGCGCTCGCCGACCGCATCACCGTCCTCGTTTATGGCCGCGTCATCGCCTCCGGCGCCCCGGACGAGATTCGCGCTAACGCACAGGTGCGCGAGGCCTATCTCGGCGATGCCGACAAGGGGAGCGTCCATGTCTGACGCCATCCTCGAACTCGACGGCATCGAGACCTGTTACGGACTGAGCCAGGTTTTGTTCGGCCTGTCGCTGTCGATCGCGCCCGGCGAGATGGTGACGCTGATGGGCCGCAACGGCATGGGCAAGACCACGACGGTGCGTTCGATCATGGGCCTGACGCCGGCGCGCGCCGGCCGCGTGCGGTTTCTCGGCGCGGATATTCGCGGCCTGCCGTCCTATCGCGTCGCGCAGCTCGGCATCGGCCTGGTGCCGGAAGGCCGGCAGATTTTCCCGAATTTGAGCGTGCACGAAAATCTGGTGGCGACCGCGGTGAAGCGCGATGGCGGCGCCTGGACGCTGGAGAAAGTCTACGAGCTTTTCCCGCGGCTGGCCGAGCGCCAAACCAGCATGGGCAATCAATTGTCCGGCGGCGAGCAGCAGATGCTGGCGATTGGCCGCGCGCTGATGACCAATCCGCGCTTGCTCATTCTCGACGAGGCAACCGAAGGCCTCGCGCCTTTGGTCCGGCAGGAAATCTGGCGCTGCCTGGCGCGGCTCAAGGCGTCCGGCCTGTCGGTGCTGGTGATCGACAAGAATGTCGATGCGCTGATGAAAATCGCCGACCGGCATTTCCTGATCGAGCGCGGCCGCGTTGTTTGGTCGGGCGCGTCCGCCGAACTCGCCGCCGCGCCGGACGTGCAGCATCGGTATCTGGGGGTTTGAATTTGTCGTCCCCGCGAAGGCGGGGACCCATACGTCGGGTACTATCGATAGGGCACGGCGTATGGGTCCCGGCTCGCGCGCCTTTCAGACGCCTGGCCGGGACGACGAAAAATCACTCAGCCGGCTGGATGCTCGGCGAGTCCGGCCGCCGCCGCCGGATGAAAGTCGGTACGCCGCCGCCGAGGCGGTGGTGCAATTTGTCGAGCCAGAGATAAATCACCGGTGTCGTGTACAAGGTCAGTATCTGCGACACCAAAAGCCCGCCGATGATGGTAATGCCGAGCGGGCGGCGCAACTCGGAGCCTGGCCCTGTGGCGATGATCAAGGGCACGGCGCCGAGCAAAGCGGCGAGCGTCGTCATCAGGATCGGCCGGAAGCGCGCAAGGCACGCTTCGTGGATGGCCTGCGTTGGCGTGAGACCGCGCCGCCTTTCGGCTTCGAGCGCGAAGTCGACCATCATGATGCCGTTCTTCTTGACGATGCCGATCAGGAGAATGATGCCGATGAAGGCGATCACCGTCAGTTCGGTGCCTGTCATCTGCAACGCCAGCAAAGCGCCAAGCCCGGCCGACGGCAGCGTCGATATGATGGTGAGCGGATGCACCAGACTCTCGTATAGAATGCCGAGCACGATGTAGACCGCGATCAGCGCGCCGAGCAGCAACAGCGGCTGCGCGCTGGTCGCCTGCTGGAACGCTTTTACGTCGCCGGCGAAGTCGGCGCGAATTTCGTCGGGCATGTGCAGTTCGGCGACCGCTTGCGACAACGCCGCGGTGGCCTCTTCGATCGCTATGCCCGGCTTGATGTTGTAGGTGATGGTCACCGAAGGAAACAGGCCCTGGTGATTGACGACAAGCGGCGCGATGCCACGCTCGACCCGCGCGACCGATGACAAGGCGACCTGGTTGTTACCGTTTCCCGGCACAAAGAGATAGGCGAGGTCGGTGGGGTCGCGGCGGTATTTCTTGTCCACTTCGAGAATGACGCGGTACTGGTTGCGTTGCGTGTAGATCGTTGACACCTGCCGCTGTGAGAAGGCATCGCTCAGCGCGTTGGAAATGTCCTGGATGCGGACGCCGAGCCGCGCTGCCGCTTCGCGGTCGATTCTGATGTCGGCTTGCAGGCCGCCTTGCTCGCGGTCGGTGCTGACGTCGGTCAATTCCGGCAGCGTTTTGACCCGGTCGACCACCTTTGGCACCCAGGACTGCAGCGCGTCGATGTCCGAACTCCACAGCGTGAACTGATAGGACGAGTCGCTCTGCCGCGCGCCGACGCGCAGGTCCTGCGCCGGGAACATGAAGACGCGAATGCCGGCGATGTTGCTCAGCCTGGTGCGCAACCGGCCGATCACGGCTTGGGTCGGCACGTTGCCGCGCTCGGCGATCGGTTTCAGGCTGATGAACAGCCGCCCGCGATTGACCGAACCGCCGCTGCCACCGCCGATCGACGACCCGAGTCCCGCCACGGCCGGATCGGCCAGGACGATGTCCATTGCCTGCAACTGCAGTTGCAGCATGGCCTCGTAGGAAATGTCGGTCGAGGCCTGCGTGCCGCCGAAGATCAGTCCTGTGTCGTCCTGCGGGAAATAGCCTTTCGGGATTTTGATATAGAGGCCGACGGTGAGGGCAATGGTGGCGACGAAAACGATCAGACCCAAAGTGCGGTGCGCGATCGTAAAGGCGAGCGTCCGGTCGTAGAAGCTGAGCAGACGCGACAGCACGCCCTCGACGCGGCGGTCCAGCCAGGTGGCGTTTGGGTGCGGCGCTTCCTTGACGAAATAGGCGCAGATCATCGGCGTCACCGACAGCGACAGCACGGTCGAGACCGCGATTGCAAAGCACAAGGTCACCGAGAATTCGCGGAACAGCCGCCCGACCACGCCGCCCATGAACAGCAGCGGAATGAAGGCCGCGACCAGCGATACCGAGATCGACACCACGGTGAAGCCGATCTGCTTGGCGCCGCGCAAGGCAGCGGCGAGCGGCGAATAGCCTTTCTCCATGTAGCGGAACATGTTTTCGATCATGACGATGGCGTCATCGACGACGAAGCCGATGCTGACCGCGAGCGCCATCAGCGACAGGTTGTCGATGGAAAAGCCGGCCGCCCACATCGCCGCGCAGGTACCGGCCAGCGACAGCGGCACGGTGATGCCGGCGGCGATGGTCGCCGCTGTCCGGCGCAGGAACAGGAAGACGACGAGCATCACCAGCACCGCTGAAGCCGCGAGCGTGAGCTGCATGTCGTGCACGCTGGCGCGGATGGTTTGCGTGCGGTCGGTCAAGACGGAAACCTCGAGACCGGCTGGGATCCATTGCCGCAATTCGGGCAGCAAGTCGTAAATCCGATCGACGGTGTCGATCACATTGGCGTCCTGCTGCTTGGTGATGATCAGCAGCACGGATGGATCGCGGTTGTACCAGCCGGCCGAGCGGCTGTTGCGCACGCCCGGCTCGATGCTGGCCACCGTCGATAGGCGGATAACATTGCCGTTGACGGTTTTGACGACGACGGGGTCATAGTCCTCGGCCTTGCGCAACTGATCGTTGACCGCAATCGACACCGCGCGCTTGTCGCCGTCGAACGTGCCGAGCGGGCCGACCGTGTTGGAGTTGGCGATCGCCGTGCGCACGTCTTCCATGGCCAAGCCCATGGCGGCAAGCCGCGCCGGATCGACGCGGACGCGGATCGCCGGTTGCTCGGAGCCGGCCACGGTGACATCGGCGACGCCGTCGACCTGCGCCAGCCGCTGCACGATGATGCTGTCGGCGGCGTCATAAATATCGCTCGCCTGCATGGTCTTGGAAGTGAGCGCCAGGATCAGCACCGGCGCCGCGGCCGGATTGGCCTTGCGGAAAGTCGGCAGCGTCGGCATGTCGCCAGGCAGGTCGGTCAATGCGGCGTTCAGCGCCGCCTGGACGTCGCGTGCCGCGCCCTCGATGTTGCGCGACAGGTCGAACTGCACCGAGATGCGCGTCGAACCGGTCGAACTGGTCGAGGTCATCTCGGTGACGCCGGCGATGCTGCCGATCTGGCGTTCGAGCGGCGCGGCGACGGTCGCCGCCATGATGTTCGGATCGGCGCCGGGCCGCGAGGCGTTGATGCTGATGGTCGGGAATTCGACGCTGGGCAGGCTGGCGACCGGCAGGAAGTCGTAAGCCACCGCGCCGGTCAGAAACAGCCCGGCCGCCATCAAGGTGGTGCCGATCGGACGGCGGATGAAGGGCCAGGAGAAGTTCATGTCAAGTTCATCGCTTTATTCCGCCGGGCCCGGCGCCAGCCGGGGCGGCGAGGGCGTCGGTGTCGGCGGCGGTGCCGGTGCGAGCCGGGCGCGGAGCCGTTCCATGTAGAGATAGATCACCGGCGTGGTGTAGAGCGTCAGCAACTGGCTCAGCAAAAGACCGCCGACAATGGTGACGCCGAGGGGATTGCGCAGCTCGGAGCCGGTGCCCGATTCCAGCGCCAGCGGCAGCGCGCCGAACAAAGCCGCGAGCGTCGTCATCATGATCGGGCGAAAGCGCAACAGCGCCGCTTGCATGATCGACTCTTCCGGCGTGAGACCTTGCTTGCGCTCGGCCTCGATGGCGAAGTCGATCATCAGAATCGCGTTTTTCTTGACGATGCCCATCAGCAGCACGATGCCGATCAACGCGATCACCGACAGGTCGTAACCGAACAGCATCAGCGCCAGCAGCGCGCCGACGCCGGCCGAGGGCAGCGTCGACAGAATGGTCAGCGGGTGGATGAAACTTTCGTACAAGACGCCGAGTACGATGTAGATGGCGATCACTGCGGCGAGGATGAGCCACGGCTGACCCGCCAGCGACTTGGCGAATTCGGAGGCGTCGCCGGAATAGCTGCCGGTGACCGAGGTTGGCATGCCGATGTCGCGCTGCGCGGCGGTGATGACATCGACCGCGTCGCTCAGCGCATAGCCCGGCGCCAGATCGAAGCTGACCGTCACCGACGGAAACTGCTCCTGATGCGCGATGGAAAGCGGCGCCGAAATGTACTCGAAGCGGGCGAAGGCGGCGAGCGGTACCTGGTTGGAGCCGGTCACCGCGTTCGGCGTCGCGCTGGTATTGGCGTTGGTGGTCCCCGACGCGGTATTGGCGACGGTCGCCGCGGTGCCGCTGGCGGTCGAGGCGCCGGTGACGTAGAGCTTGGACAGAGACGCCGGGTCCTGCTGGTAGCGCGGCTGCGCTTCGAGGATGACGCGGTACTGGTTCGACTGGCCGTAGATCGTCGAAATCTGGCGCTGGCCGAAAGCGTCGTTGAGCGTGTCGGTGACGCTCTGCATCGATACACCGAGACGTCCGGCCTGTTCGCGGTCGATATTGATCATGACGCGCGGGCCGCCTTCCTGCGCTTCGGAGGCGACTTCGCGCAACGCCGGGTTGCCGCGCAAGGCGCGGGCGAGTTTGTCGGCCCATTCGACCACCTCGGCGGCGTCGCTGCCGACCAGAGTGTACTGATACTGGGCGCGGCTGGCGCGCGTCGAAATCTGAATATCCTGCGTCGCCTGGAAATAGACGATCATGCCGGGAATGCCGGCGACCTTCTCCTTCAGCCGTTCGACGATCGCGCCGACTCGGGCGACGCGCTCCTCGCGCGGCTTCAGGCTGATGGCGAGCCGTCCGGCATTGGGCGTGGCGTTGAGCGGCGAGACGCCGACCAGCGACACCACGCCGGCGACATCGGGATCATTACGTACAATCTGTTCGATCTGGCTCTGCCGCCGCTGCATTTCGGCGAAGGAAACATCGACACTTGCTTCTGTAACGGCGGTAATTTGCCCGGTGTCCTGCAAAGGCAGGAATCCTTTAGGCATGACGAGGTAGAGGGCGATCGTCATCGCCACGGTGGCGAACGTCAGCATTAAGGTGGCGCGCTGCCGTTGCAGCACCCAGACCAGGCTGCGGCGATAGTATTCAATGGTACGGTCTGTGTAGTCCTCGAATTTCTGCGCCCATTTGTTACGCCCGCCTTCCGGCTCGCGGCGCAGCAAGCGCGCGCACATCATCGGCGTCAGCGTCAGCGACACCACGGCCGAGGCGACCACGGCGATGGTCAAGGTCAGCGCAAATTCGCGGAACATGCGGCCGACCAGCCCGGTCATGAACAGCAGCGGGATGAACACCGCGATCAGCGACAAGGTCAGCGAAATGATGGTGAAGCCGATTTCGCGCGCGCCTTTCAGCGCGGCTTCCAGTGGGTCCTCGCCATCCTCGATGTGACGGACGATGTTCTCGATCATGACGATGGCGTCGTCGACGACGAAGCCGGTGCCGATGGTCAGTGCCATCAGCGATAGATTGTCGAGCGAGAAGCCGCAGAACCACATCACGCCGAAAGTCGCGATGAGTGACAAAGGCAGCGCGACGCCGGCAATGATGGTGGCGCGGATGGTACGCAGGAAGATCAGCACCACCAGAACCACCAGCCCGACCGCGAGTGCCAGCGTGAACTGGACGTCATGGATCGAGGCGCGGATCGTCGTAGTGCGGTCGGTGACGACGGTGAGCGTCGCGCCCGCGGGGATCGAGCGTTGCAGGCGCGGCAGTTCGGCGCGCACCCGCTGGACCGTGTCGATGACATTGGCGCCGGGCTGGCGCTGCACATCGATGACGATAGCCGGCTGGCCCTTGTACCACGCGCCGACTTTACTGTTCTCCAGGCCTTCGACCACGTCTGCGACGTCGGACAAAAGCACCGGCGCGCCGTTGCGGAAGGCGACAGTGATCGCCTTATAGGCGTCAGGCGAGGAAATCTGGTCGTTGGCGGCGATGGTGTAGGATTGGCTCGCGCCGTCGAGCGCGCCCTTGGCGCCGGCCACGTTCGCGCCGACGATGGCCGTGCGCAGATCCTCGAGCGCGATGCCATAAGCAGCAAGGCGAGACAGATCGGCCTGGATTCGGATCGCCGGTCGGATGCCGCCTTGCACCGACACGCGGCCGACGCCACTGACTTCCGACAGGCGCGGCGCCATGATGGTGTCGGCCATGTCGCTCAAGGCGCGCTGGGCGATATTATCGGAGGTGATGGCCAACGTAATGATTGGCGCGTCGGCCGGGTTCACCTTCGAATAGAGCGGCGGGTAGGGCAGGTTCTTCGGCAGCGTCGAGCCGGCGGCATTAATCGCGGATTGCACATCCTGCGAGGCGGCGTCGATGTCGCGGTTCAAATCGAATTGCAGCGTCACCTGGCTGATGCCGAACGAACTCGACGACGTCAGCACCTGCAAGGCCGGAATCTGGCCGAACTGCCGTTCCAGCGGCGCCGTCACCAAAGATGCGATCGTGTCCGGGTTGGCGCCCGGCAGTTGCGTCGTCACCTGGATGGTCGGGAAGTCGACTTGCGGCAGCGCCGAGATCGGTAGCCACCAATAGCCGAGCGCGCCGCCCAGCATCACCGCGACGCCGAGAAGGGAGGTGGCGATCGGGCGGTGAATAAAGGGGGAGGAAACGCTCATGCGCTGCTCCGACACGTAAATCGAAGCGCGGGCCACGGGCACAGCGCGCGCCCTCTCCCCTTGGGGGAGAGGGTGGGGGTGAGGGGGCAAGTGCCTCTCGATAAGCCATAACCCCTCACCCGGATTGCTTCGCAATCCGACCTCTCCCTATGGGAGAGGTGAAGAGGAGGATGGCTTATCGAATCCATTACTGCGCCGCCGGCGGCGCCGGCCTCGCGCTGCCGGCGGCTCCGGGCGCGCGTTCGCCGGATGCGCCGGCCGGGCGATTGCCGCGTTGGCGCTGGCCGGCGGGAGCGGCGGGTGCCGGTGCGCCGTCGCCGGTGCTGACGGCGACCTTGGCGCCGTCGGTGAGCCGGGCAAAGCCGGTCGTGACGACACGCTCGGGCGGCGTGACGCCGCTCTTGACGACGGTCCGTGTCTCGTCTTGCTTCTGCACGACGATCGGGCGGATGGCCGCGATGTTGTCGTCTTTGACGACATAAACGAACGTCCCGGTCGGCCCGCGCTGCACGGCGCCGGTCGGAATCACGGTGACCTGCTTGAGCGTATCGATCAGCAGCCGGATGTTGACGAATTGACCGGGCCAAAGTTGCAGGTCGGCATTGGGGAAATCGGCCTTCAGTTTCACCGTGCCGGTCGAGGCATCGACCTGATTATCGACGACCGACAATGTGCCGCGATCGATCACCGCGTCGTTGTCGGAGCGCAACGCATCGACGGCGAGCGCGCCTTTGGCGAAGGCATCGTTGACCTGCGACAGATATTGCTGCGGCAGGTTGAACAGCACCGAGATCGGCTTCAACTGCGTAATGGTAACAATGCCGGTCGAGTCTGACGCGCGCACGATGTTGCCTTCGTCAACGGCGCGGATGCCGGTGCGGCCGTCGATCGGCGCCCGGATGGTCGCATAGGCAAGCGTCGCCTGCGCGCTGTCGATCGCCGCCTGATCGGATTGCACCTGCGCGGTGTATTGCGCGACCAGAGACCGCTGTGTGTCGGACTGCTGGCGGTTGATGGCGTTGGTGGCGGCGAGCTGCTCGTAACGCGCCAGATCGTTCTGCGCATTGTTCAGCAGCGCCTGATCCTGCGCCTTCTTGGCGATCGCCTGATCGAGCGCCGCCTTGAACGTGGTCGGATCGATCTGCGCCAGCACGTCGCCTTTCTTGACGTCCTGGCCTTCCTTGAAGGCGATGCTGAGTAGCTTGCCCTCGACCTGCGGACGAACGGTGACGGAGTTGAGCGCGCGGGCGGTGCCGACGGCGTCGAGATGGACCGGCACATCGGCCAGCTTGGCCGGAGCGACAAGCACGGGCACCGGGCCGGTTTCACCGCCGAAGCGGCCGCGGCGCTGCTGTTGTTGCGCCGGTGAGCCGAAGACATAATAGAGTGCACCGGCAACGCCTATAAGCACCAGGCCATAGACGATGTAACGGTTGCGCCGGCCGGTTTTGACCGGCGCGGTCACCGCGTCTTTTTTCGGGATTTCACCGTGCATTGTTGGCTTCGATCGGTTTATGCAGCCAGCCGCCGCCGAGCGCCTGATAAAGGCTGACGATTGCCTGGACGTGGGCGAGGCGCGCCTGCGCCAAGGTGTCCTGCGCCTGATAGAGAGTCTGCTGCGTTTGCAGCACGGTGACGAGATCGACGGTGCCTTCGCGCAACCGTTGTTCGGCGATGTCGAAGGCGCGGCGTGAGCTGGTCACCACCTCGCCTTGCAGCCTTTCGCGCAGCGCGGTCTGGCGAATGGCGTCGAGCGCATTCTCGACATCGGCGAAACCGGAGATCACTGCCTTGCGGTAGTTCTGCAGGAGCTCATCCTGCCGGCCTTTTTGCAGATCGAGATTGCCTTGCAATCGCAGGCCATCGAAGATCGGCTGTGTCAATCCAGCGCCGAAGTTGAATAGGGCCGACTCCGGCCGCAGCAGGGTGCGCAATACAGCGCTCTGATAGCCGCCTTCGCCGGTCAAGGTGATCGACGGCAGCATTTGTGCACGCGCGTTTTCGACATTGGCATTGGCGGCGGCCAGTTGCGCCTCGGCCTCGCGGATGTCGGGGCGCTGCGTCAGCAGTTCGGACGGCAAGCCCGGCGTCACGCGCGGATAACGGATCGACCGCAGCGTGCCGCCGCGCACGCGAACGCTTTCCGGCGAGCGCGCCATCAGCACGGCGAGCGCATTGCGATTTTGCTTCAGCGTCTGTTCGAGCGGCGGAATGGCGGCGCGCTGCGAGTTGACGATGCTTTCCTGTTGCGCGGTGTCGAGCGCCGAGGCCGTGCCGGCATTGACGCGCTGATTGATCAGATCGAGTACGCGGCTGGCGCTGGCCTGGTTTTCGCGTGCGGCCTGCAATCGGTCCTGTGCTGCCAGCACCTGGAAGTAGGCATTGGCCGCGGTAACGACCGTGGAGAGGCCGACCACTTCGCGGTCATAGCGGCTGGCGACAGCGGTCTGTTCGGCGGCGCGCAGGGCCGCGCGGTTCTTGCCCCAGAAGTCGATTTCATAACTGGCGCCGAGCGTGGCGGTGAGCGTGTTGCGCTCGGACGCGCCGCCCGAACCGGTGCCATTGCTTTGCGAGGCGCGGGAGCGGACCGCCGAGGCGTCGAGTGAAATATCCGGCAGCAGCGAGGCTCCGGCGATGCGCGCCTGCGCGTCGGCCTGTACGATGCGGGCGATCGCCGCGGCGATATCGAGATTGGCTTCGCGCGCGTTCTCGATGATCTCGGTCAGCTCGCGCGAGCGAAAGCCACGCCACCAGTCGAGCGGCGGCAGCGCCGCTTCCGCAATCCGGGGATTGCGCGAACTGCCGTCATAGGATTGCGGAATGTCGAGCGCGGGCTCGGGTCTGTCGGCCAGCAGGCAACCGCCGAGTGTCAACATCAGGCAAGTTCCCGTCAGCATGCTTCCCAACGGACGCCATGCTGCTTTCGTTCCAAACCGCCCGCCAAAACCACCGCGACGCATAATATAAACTCTTACAAAACTGTTTGAGGCCAGCGGCAACGCTAGCCGAAATTATGGCTTGGCGCCTGCGCTTTTGCGGCCGGGCGGCCAGTCGGCGAGCGCTTGCCGTCCGGATGGCGACATTTGCGCCGCGGCGCCGGCGAACGCGCCCTGGATTGTCTGATCGAAGGCTTGACGTGCCGTGCGCGTATTGGCCATCGCCGTGCGCAAGGCTTCGATATCGAACGGCTCCGCGCGCATTGCGGTGCGGATGACACCCTGGGCGGAACGGTATTTTTGCTGTGCGCTTTCGATGGCTCCGCGGTCGGCGTCTATACGCGCCCGCAAAATGCCGGCGTCGTTCGCGGGCAAAGTATCGGCAATGCGCTCGACGCGCACGAAGACGTCGCGGTCCCAGGCGGATGCCGGCGGCGGCGGACGTACCGCCAGCGCTATCGCGAAGGCGATGAAGAACAGATTGAGCGCCAGCGAGCCGAGCAATAGCCAGCGCGACGAGCCCCTTGTCATCGTTGGTGCGAGTTGCGCCAGGCTCATGGCCGCGCTCCGGTCAGCGTTTCGGGCTCGAAGACGATGGAACCCAAGTCTGCGTTGGCGGCGGCGGTAAAGCGTCCATCGAGATGATCGAAGCGGCGGTCCAGCCCGGCGATGCCGACATAGAAACCAAGCACGGCGCAAGCGGCCAGCGCGGCGACGCGCGGCCAGGCCGGCGCGAACTGCCAGTCGAGCAGCACCGCCGGCAGCCGCCACAGCGGTATTTTCTGACGCGGCAGCGGGCCGCCAAGGCGCGCCAGCACGCGATCGACCGCGGCCGGGTCCGCAGGCTGCGCCTGCATCGTGCGCTTGAGCGCGGCGTCGAGTTGTTCCGGAAATTGCTGGTTTGTCATTTAGCCGTCCTCCTCACCCGTACTGTCGAGTGCCCGCCGCAGGTTCTGCTTCGCCCGCACCAATAATGTCTCCACCGCCGACACCGTCGTGTCGAGAATTTCCGCCACTTGCGCGTTGCTCATACCGTCACCGTAAGTCAGCACGATGGCGGCGCGCTGCCGAGCCGGCAGTTCCGCCGTTGCCTTGGCGACAAGCCGGTCGCGCTCGCTTTGCTCGGCCTGCTCGGCGGCATCCGGCGCCGGATCGACGATCTCGCCGGCGGCTTCCAGTTCAACCCAGGGCGCCCGCCGTTTGCGGTCGAGACAAAGGTTGACCACGATCCGTGTGAGCCAGGTGCGGAATGCCGCCAAAGGCTGCCACCGCGGGGCGTGGGTCCAGACCCGTAGCATGGCTTCCTGCACGGCGTCCTCGGCGTCCGCGGCATTGCCGAGAATGCGGCGGGCGAGCCCCAGCATGGCCGGGACATGACGGCGGGACAGGTTTCGGTAGGCCGCTTCGTCGCCGCGCGCGACGCGGGCCATAAGCGCTTCGTCGCTGTCATCCATGTCGCGTGCGCAACCGCCATCGAGAAAACCGGTTCATTCTAGTGATGGGCCTATCCAATGAACGGGTGGATGGTGAAAAACCTGTGCGGGCAAAACAGTGGGGAGAGGGGATAAATCCGCTGTCATTTTCGTAAGCTATTGATCTACCTTGGATTTGCAACCCTGGCCTGACCGGCAAGCTCCAAACCCTTAACCAGACGAGTGATCGCGCGGCAATTCGGCACCGCAATTCCGAGCCGGTCGCCCTCGCGGACGATAAAGCCGGTCAGTTCGTCGATTTCGGTCGGCGCCCCCCGGGCGATGTCCAGCGCCATCGAGCCGGCATGCTTGGACAGCGGCACTTCGCCGGCGCGGATTTTGGCGACAAATTCCATCGGCGGGAAGGCAAAGGTGCCGCCCAAGACCTGAACCACGGTCATGACCTCGGCCGCCATGTCGTCAATCAGGTCGCGCATTTCCGGCACGTTATGGCGGGCGGGGTTGTCGCCCATCATCAGTGCGCCCAATGGGTTCATGACGCAGTTGAAGACGAATTTCGACCACACCGCGCCCATTGGATCTGCAACGATTTCGGCTGCCATGCCGGCGTTATTGAGCGCCTCGCCGAGGTGGACGATGTCCTGGACGTGTCCACGTACCGGGCCCAGCCAGGTCTTGCCCTCGATCAGGTTCTCGACCACGCCGGGCTCGACATAGCGTCCGGCATTCATGGTCGCGCCGCGCGCGACGATGACATCGGGGACGTCCAGCAGGACTTCGGCATTGCCCATGCCGTTCTGCAAGGTGACCAGCACCGGACTGCCGGTCAGCGCCGGACGCAGTTGTTCGAGCACCGCGGCGGTGGCTTTCGACTTGATGAGAAACAATATCGCGTCGAACGGCTTGTCGCGCAGGTCTTCGACATTGGCGGTGATGGCGAAACGCGCCACGCGCGGGCTTTTGCCGGTGACGCGCAAGCCGTCGCGCATGATCGCGGCGACGTGTTCGGCATTGGCGTCGAGCGCCGTGACTTCCGCGATCTTTGTCAGTGCCGAGGCGAAGAGTCCACCCATGGCGCCGCAGCCGACGACAAGAATGCGCGCCGGCATTCGCTACCGCGCTCCTACATCGGCCAGCGCAAATCCGGCAATGCGCTTGTAATTGTCGGACAGCGCCCGCAATTCGTCCTGGCTGATGTAGCGATCGAGATTGTCGAACGGTCTGTCGCCGACCAGTTCCTCGACCTTGATATTGATGAAGTCCGGCGGCGTCGAACGGTTGGTCTCGACCACTTTCGCCGCGACCTGCGCGCGCGCATTCTCATAGGCCTTCAGCGCATCGCGCGGATCGCTGGCATTGCGCAGGCAATCGGCCAAGGTGCGGGCGTCGATCGCCGCTTGCGCCGCGCCGTTCGAGCCGCGCGGATACATCGGATGGGCGGCGTCGCCCGCCAAGGTGACGCGGCCGAAGGTCCATTTGGCGATCGGGTCCTTGTCGACCATCGGATATTCCAGGATCTGGTCGGCGTCGCGGATCATCTGCGCCACGTCGAGCCAGTCGAAGCGCCAGTCCTCGTAGATAGAATAGAAGTCGGCAAGATCGCCCGGTCTGTTCCAGTCGTTCTGCACCTCGGTGTCGCGCTTGATCTCGGCCATCCAGTTGATGAGCTGGTTGCCGTCGCCGTCGATATTATCGACGATCGGATAGATCACCATCTTGCCGGTGTTGATCGAGCCGACCCGCATATAAGTGCGGCCGCCATTGATCGGCTTGCGCCGCGTCACGCCGCGCCAGGTGTTGATGCCGGAGAAGGCGACCTTGTCGTCGGGATAGAACTGCTTGCGGATGGCCGAGTTGATGCCCTCGCAGTCGATCACGACGTCGGCGCGCACATCGTCGCGCGTCTCGCCGGTGCTGGAGCGCTTGAAGTGGACGGTGGCGCCGTCCTCGTCCTGTTCGACGCCTGTGCACTCGCAGTCGGTCACGATTGCGTCGGCGCCGAGCGTCTTCTTCACCGCGTCGTACAAAATGACATGCAATTTGCCGCGATGAATGCCGACTTCCGGATACTGGTAGCCGGCGAACTTGCCGCGGTCCTCGCGGTAGATGAGCTGTCCGAAGCGGTTGTAGAAATGGCTCTCGCGGTTTTCGATGCCGGCGGCGAGCAATGGCTCGCCCAGGCCCAGCGCGGAAAATTCGCGCATCGCATGCGGCAGGAGGGTGATGCCGACGCCGAGCGGCTTGATTTCCGGCGCTCGTTCATAAACACGGGCGGCAATGCCGCGCTTGTGCAGATTGAGCGCCAGCGACAGTCCGCAAATCCCCCCGCCGACAATGGCTACTTTCATTTTCTTCTTCCTTTTTCGCCTCCACGCGGTGCGAATGGACGAAATCGGTTCGCCCCTGTCAATCGCGGGTAAAAGCCTTTAGCCGGCCGGGAGAAGTAAAATTCGGCGGCAAATCGGGCCGTCTTCCCGGAATCAAGAAATCGAGATAGCCCTATTATTGTCTTGAATGCGCCTTCATCCCGAGGCACTGAAAGGCTGGATTTTGCGGCTTTTTGCCGCCGATTTTCGAAGGTGAGTAATGATTCGACCCCTCGGTTTTTCGCTGCTGGCACTTCCCCTCCTGACAGCCCTGTCGGTTGGCGCCTCGGCCCAGACGCGCGACGCCGCGCCCGCCCGCTCGGCGCCGATGCAGGGACTGATGGGCCTGTTCCAGCAGGAAGCCCAGGCGCAGCAGCTCAATTCGCGTGACGTCGAGTCGGAAGGCCTGCCGCCTCCCGGCCTGGCGCCGCAAAACGGCCAGCAGCCGCAGTTCGGCAACCAGACCGGCCACCAGTTCGGCGATCAGCCGCGCACGCAGTTCGCGCCGAATGAAGCGATACGGCCTCCTGCCGGGATCGGCACGGGGCCGTCGCAGGCGCCGAACCAGATTCCTCCCCAGGCGAACGCGCCGGCCTCCGGTCAGCCGCCGGCTGGGACCGTCATGTCATTGCCCGCCGATGAGCAGCCCGAACAAGGGCAGCCCAAGGAACTGCCGGCCCATCTGAAGAAGCAACTGGTGGACTACACGACCAAGGAGCCCGTGGGCACCATTATTGTCGATACTGCCAACACGCATCTTTATCTGGTGCTGGGCGGCGGCAAGGCGCTGCGCTACGGCGTGCGCGTGGGCCGGGACGGTTTCACCTGGAGCGGCACCGAACGCATCTCCCGCATGAGGGAATGGCCGGATTGGCATCCGCCGGCTGAAATGATCGAGCGCCAGCCCTATCTGCCGCGCTTCATGGCGGGCGGCAACGGCAACCCGCTCGGCGCGCGCGCGATGTATCTTGGCAATACGTTGTACCGCATTCACGGAACCAATCAGCCATCGACGATCGGCTCCTACGTGTCGTCAGGCTGCGTCGGCATGCTGAACGAAGACGTCGAAGACCTGTTCAGCCGCGTCCAGGTCGGCACCCGCGTCGTGGTGCTGCCCGGCCGTGCGCCGGACGCGCTCGCCAATGCGGGCCCGCCGCCGCCGGCCAACCCGATGGCGCCGCCGTCGCAGGTGCGGTCGCCGGCGCCCGCCGGCGCCGCCCCGGCCAGTATAGCGCCTGCCAACAACCAGGGCGGCATTGCCGGCAGCGCCTTGCCGCCGGCGCGCTGACATCGCCGCTTTCCTTGAAAAGCCCGCCGGCTTTCCGCCGGCGGGCTTTTTCGTGTGGGACGTGCTAATTCTCACATGCTGAGAATTAGGCTTGGTACTTTTGACGCCCCCGCGCTGACGTGGTTTGCATTGTCGAGCCCGCAAATGGGCCGCCAGAGAGCAAACCATGACTGTCGCAATGTCCGCCGTCGCCGCCGCCGCCTATCTGCACCATATGGAATTGACCAGCGCCGACCCAGTGCGGCTCGCCGAATACTATGACCGTGTCATGCAGATGCGCGCCGAAAAGCTCGACGCCGATCGCTGGATCTGCCGCGGCGCCGACCGCACGCTGCTGATTTCGAAAGGCCGCGACAAGACTCTGGGCTTTGCGGCTTTCGCCTGCCGCGACGCCGAGGCGCTCGCCGGCCTGCGGCTGTATATTCAAGGACAGAACGGCGTTATCGAAAAGTCGCCGTCGCCGCTGTTTGACGACCGGGCCTTTGCCGTGCGCGATCCGGAGGGCAACGCCATTGTCTTCGGCGTGGCGAAGACACCGGCCGGGGCGCCGTCGCGCGACATTCGCGGGCCCTTGCAGCACATCACTTTCGGCAGCACCGATCTCGAGCCCATGGAAAAATTCTACGCCGGCACGCTCGGCATGACGCTTTCCGACCGCGTCAAGGACGAGAACGGCCGCATGACCACTTGTTTTGTGCGCTCGACGCATGAGCATCACACCGTCGGCATGTTCTTGAAGCCGGAGGCCGGGCTCGATCACCACAGCTATGAGGCCGGGGAATGGACGACGATCCGTGACTGGGGCGATCATCTCGGCGCCCTGCACGAGCCGATCGTCTGGGGTCCTGGCCGACATGGCCCCGGCAACAATCTTTTTATCTTCATCAAGGATCCGGACGGCAACATGATCGAGATTTCCGCCGAGATCGAATATGTCCGCGACCGGCCGGTGAAGGAATGGAAACACGAGCCCTACACGCTGAACTCGTGGGGCCCGGCGATCATGCGCATCTGACGGCGATGACGAACGACGGCGGCAAGCGAGACCCAAGCGCCAAGCGCGACAAAAGCGCCAAACGCGGTCTGACCAGCGCCGAAAAGGTGCTCGGCGTGTTGTCGCTGTTCAGCACTGAGCGGCCGGTTTGGTCGCCCGAACGCGCGGCAGTCCGCATGCGTGTGTCGCTGGCGACCGGCTACCGTTACTTCAACACGCTGGTCGCTGCTGGCATGCTGGAAAAGCTCAACCGCAATCGCTACGTGCTCGGCCCCGCCATCGTCGAACTCGACCGCAAGGTGCGCGCCGCCGATCCGGTGCTGAAGCTGGCGCAGCCGGTGATGGAGCGCCTGCTGCGCCGACTGCGCGAACCGGCGGCGATCCTGTTGTGCCGCTACTACCGGCAAAAGGTGATGTGCATTCATCAGGAAACCAATCGCGGCGGCGAGCCCGTCAGTTCCTACGAGCGCGGCACGCTGCGGCCGATGTTTCGCGGCGCGACCTCAAAGGTGATCCTGGCGTATCTGCCGCCGCGCACGATTGTCGATTTGTGGCGCGATCACCGCCGCGAAATCGTCGCCGCGGGCATGGGCCCTGGCTTTGAGGACTTTAAGGCGGCGTTGCGGGCGCTGCGCCGCGAGCCGGTCAATGTCAGTTCCAGCGAAGTCGATGCCGGCCGTACCGGCATCGCCGCGGCAATCTTCGACGCCAGCGGCCGCGTCAATGGCAGCCTGAGCATTGTCTTGCTGTCACCGCCGGCCAATAAACGCGCGGTGGCGCGGCTGACCATGGCCGTGCAAGCGGCGGCGCGAGAGATCGAGCGCGGCCGTGGTATGGCGCCGACGAAAGCAGGGTGAAGACGTGACGTTGCATGTTCCCATCGTCATCGTTGGCGCCGGTCCGACCGGACTGACGCTCGCCAATCTGCTTGGTGTGCTCGGCGTTGAGACTTTGCTGCTCGAGCGCAATGCCGCCACGGTGCAGGAACCGCGCGCGGTCTCGATCGACGACGAGAGCCTGCGCACCATGCAGGCCGTCGGTATCGTCGCCGACGTGATGTCACAGACCGTGACCGGCTACGGGTCGCATTATTTCTCGGCCTCGGGCCGTTGCTTTGCCAAGGTGCAGCCGACCGAACAGCCGTTCGGCTTTCCGCGCCGCAATGCGTTTCGCCAGCCAGTGCTGGAGCGGCAATTGCGCGACGCGCTGGCGCGCTTTCCTCATGTCACCGCGAAGTTTCAGCATGAGGTGACATCGTTCGAGCAGGGCGCCGCCGGAGTGACGCTGACCGTGACCGATGCCGACGGCAATGACTATACGCAGACCTGCGATTATCTGGTCGCCTGCGACGGCGCCTCGAGCGGCATGCGCCGCCAACTCGGCATCAAGATGGCCGGATCGACCTTCAACGAGCGCTGGCTGATCCTCGATCTGGAGAATTCGCCGAGCGCCTCGCCGCATACGAAGGTGTTTTCCAATCCGGCGCGGCCTTGCATCGCGTTGCCCGGACCGAACCTGACGCGGCGTTATGAGTTCATGCTGCATCCGCACGAGCGCGATGAGGCCATGCTGGCGCCCGAGACAGTGCAGCATCTCATGGACACGCACGAGGCCGCGCCGCAGAGCGTCCTGGTGCGCAAGGTGGTCTATACGTTCCACGCCCGCATTGCCGACCGCTGGAAACACGGCCGGGTGATGCTCGCTGGCGATGCCGCGCATCTGACGCCGCCTTTCGCCGGGCAGGGCATGAACTCCGGCCTGCGCGACGCCAACAATCTGGCATGGAAGCTCGCCGCCGTGAGCAAAGGTCAACTCGGCCCCGGCTTGCTCGATAGCTACGAAAGTGAGCGCCGCGATCACGCCTGGGCGATGATCCGGTTCGCGCTCAATATGGGGAAGATCATCGGGCCTAAGAGCCGGCTGATGGCGTTCGCCATCCAGATGTTGTTCCGCGTGCTCGATTATTTCCCGGCAGCGCGGGATTATGTCGCGCAGATGAAATTCAAGCCGCCGCCGCACCTTGGCGTGGGCTTCCTGGTGCCGGGCGGCGTTGACGATAAACACACTTTGGTCGGGCGGCTGTTTCCGCAGCCAAAGGTTCAAGCCGGCGGCCGCGAGGTGTTGCTCGATGAGATGCTCGGTGGCGGCTTTGCAATTCTGGTGCGCTCGCCGCGGGTTGACGAAGCGCTGCGTGCGCTGTCTACGGCGCCGTGGAATCAATTGGGCGCGCGCATTGTCGTCATGGGCCGCGATGCCGTCGAAGTTGGACCGGCCAACCCGCGCCTGGCGCTATACACCGACCACGTTATCCTGTTGCGCCCGGACCGCTATGTCGCGGCCTGTGTGAAGGTCGATGAGCTGGCGCAGGGCGGGAAAGCAATAGCAGCACTCGTCCGACAGACCCACACTCCGTTCGTTCCCGCGTAAGCGGGAACCCAGAGTTACAACCGAGAGCTTTTGCCGGGGCCGCTGGGTCCCCGCTTTCGCGGGGACGAACGGACAAATTTACTCAGCGGCAACACTCTTGCCGATCGCCTGGTTGACGCGCGGCATCACCTGCTCGGCCAATAACGTCATCGAACGCTTGGCCAAAGCCGGATCGACAAAGTCCATGCCGGCGTAAACAAGCTCGCCGAAATCGCCGGTTTCCTCGCGTAACGCCAGGATGGCGTCGACCACCTTGTTGACCGTGCCGTTGATGACGCAGTGGTCCATGACGAAATCGTGCGTGATCTCTTCGTCCGGCTGTTCCTTGTGACTCTTGAACACGTAAAGCCGGTTGCTGCGCTTCATCTTGGCCAGCATCTGCTCGAAATAGAACCGATACGGACTGCTGGCGTCGTCGCGGCCATAGCGCCGCGCGGTCGCGTCATCATCGGCGACAAAGATAGTGCGGGCGATGCGCCAGTCCTTGATGTCGGCCTTTGCGCCGACCTCGGCCTTGCCCTTGGCGAAATTCGTCCAGTGCGACTTGAGATGCTTCGCGAGAAGAAAGTTCGCCGACAGCGGATGGAAGTCGCGCTTGCCCATCAGGACGCAGCCGGGCGAGAACGGCGCCACCACGGTGCCGACGATTTCCGGCCGCGGTTTCTGGAACGGCTTGCCCATGATGCCGGTGCCGAGATGATAGGTGGCGTTCTTGTTGATCGCGACCTTGAAGCGGTTGTTCGGCAGGTCGATGTTGTAAGGCGGCTCGCGCGACCAGATTTCCAAGATGACGTCAATCGCCTCGGCGAAAATCCTGTTGCGGTCTTCTTCGAGCAGGCCGAGCGCTTCGGCGTCGGAGGCGAGCGCGCCGGGGCTGATGCCGAAGATGAAACGGCCTTGCGCCAGATGGTCGAACATCGCCGCGTTCTGGGCGATGACGACGGGATGCATCTGCGACAGGTTGGTGGTGCCGGTGGCGAGCTTGATGGTCTTGGTGTCGCTGATGAGAGTCGCCAGAAACAGCATGCTGTTGGTGACGCGCTCGCAGGCATCGGTCAGATGCTCACCGACAAAGGCGTCGTGGAAGCCGAGTTTGTCGGCGAGAATGATCGCCTCACGGTCTTCGCGCAATGTCTGCGACCAGTCCCGCGTCTGCGGATGAACCGGCATGGTGAAGTAGCCCAACCGCATCGTAAAAGCCTCCGTTTCGCCGGCTGTATATAGGCAAGCTATCGCGGATCGGCCATATCGATTCAAGGTCGGCTTTGGGCAAAGATTTAGTTTTGACGGTGCGAAAAGCGTCTGTGCCGTGTGGACGATCAGGCCGCAACGCGCGCCAGAAAGCCTTCGACTTCGGCGCGCAACTCGGCCGCTGCCGCTTCGACGCCTTGTGCCGCGGCGAGGACGTTTTCAGCCGCCGTCGCGGTTTCGGTCGCGGCACCGGCCACTTCACCGAGCGCCGAGACGACCTGCCGTGTGCCGCCGGCGGCGCCGGCGACGTTCTGCGAAATTTCGCTGGTCGCCGAGCTTTGTTGTTCGACCGCGGCCGACACCGCGGTGGCGCAATTGTCGATCTCGGCCATGCGCCCCGAGATGCGGCCGATGGCGCCAACCGCGCCCGTCGTCGCGGTCTGCACCGATGTGATGAGGGCCGATATGTCCTCGGTCGCCTTGGCGGTTTGCACCGCTAGGGATTTCACCTCCGACGCGACCACGGCGAAGCCCTTGCCGCTGTCGCCGGCGCGCGCCGCCTCGATGGTGGCGTTAAGCGCCAGGAGATTGGTCTGCCCGGCAATGTCGCGGATCAACTTGATGACGTCGCCGATTTTCCGGGCGGCGAGCGACAGCGCGTCGATGCGGCTATTGGTGCCTTGCGCTTCGCTGACCGCGACCCGCACGATGTCGGTGGTCCGCGACAGCTGGCGGCCGATTTCGCCGATCGAGGTCGCCAATTCGTCGGCGGCGACGGCGGCGGTCTCGACATTGGCGCAGGCTTCGTTGGACGCCGACACCGCGCCTGCGGCGTTCGATGAACTGCGGTCGGAGGTGGCGCGCAATGTCGTCGCGGTCGCGCGCATCGCGGTTGCTCCGGCGCTCGCGGCGTCCAGATGCTCCTCGACGCGCTGGCGGAACGCGGCAATGGCCTGTTCGATCATGGCGCGCCGGTCCTGCTGCTTGTGCATCGACTCGCGTTCGATCTCGGCATTGCGCCGGTCGGTGATGTCGTCGTGGCTGCCGACCCAGCCGCCGCCGGGCATGCCGCGGTTTCTGATGAGCAGAAGCCGCCCGTCCGGCGTCTTCACTTCGGTGGTGGTGGCCTTTCCCGCCGCCATGTCGGCGACCAGCTTGCGCCGATATTCGCTCGGGTCGCTCATGAAAGTGCCGTTGGCAGCGCGAAAGGCAAGAATGTCGGCAATCGAGGTGCCGGGCGTGGAAACTTCCGCCGACAATTTATAAAATTCCCGATAGCGGTCGTTGCAAAACAACAGCCGCTCCTTGGCGTCGAACATGCACAGGCCTTGCGACATGTTGTCGAGCGCCAGCAGCATGCGCTGGTTTTTCAATTGCATGCGGCGGGCGAAGAAGCCGGCGGCAAGCACCATGGTGCAAAGCGCGAATGCGGCGGCGGCGGCTGCCACGATGGCAAACGGCAGCTCAGGCGCGGCTACGCTGCCAATGGCGAGGCTGACGGCAAAGCCGGTGAAACCAATAATGGCTATCAACGGCCAATTGCGCGTCGTTGCCGCTGCGGCTGTCGTCTTTGCCATGTTTCTCCGCCCCGATCGCCGGCGACGGTAATCCTGTCTGGTTTTTTTGCAGTTAACTGCCGGCGTTAATTGGTTAAGCGGATGTTAACGGCGCCGTGCGCCGATAGGCGGCTTGACCACCACCGTTCGGCCATGGTCGGCGGACAGTTTGCGGCCCAATTCCCGATTCGGAGAAAGTTCACATGGTTTTGCTTCGCCCGAGCGCGCTTTTGCTCGTTGCCTTCGCGCTCGCCGGCTGTGCGGGCGACACTTATGTGCCCAAGGCGGAGCCGAGCATGTATCGCAGCCTGGCGCAGCCGGGCGCGACGCTCGATGACGCCGCCGCCGCCTCGATGATTTCCGGCTACCGCGCCAATAACGGCCTGCCGGCGGTGACGCTCGATCCGGAACTGACCCGGCTCGCGCAAGGTCAGGCCGAGGTCATGGCCAAGCGCGACAAGCTCGACCACGCCGCCGGCAAGCCGTTCGTCGGCCGGCTGAAGGCCTCGGGCTACGACGCCAAGACCGCGGCGGAAAATATCGGCGCCGGCTATCACACTCTGGCCGAGGCTTTCTCCGGATGGCGCGATAGTCCGCCGCACAAGGCCAACATGCTCTTGAAGGGCGCGACGCGCATGGGCATCGCCGCCGTGTACACATCGAAGTCGAAGTACAAGGTGTACTGGGCCCTGATCATGGCCGAGCCGGACGCCAAGTGACAACGAACAGGTTGCTTTACCTCTCCGCCCCGCGCGACTAGCTTGCGCGCCATGCTGCCGGACGCCAGGGATTTCGACCAACTCAGCCGCCGCTTCCGCTGGACCATTCCGGCGCGTTACAACATTGGCGTCGATGTCTGCGACAAATGGGCCGAGGCCGATCCCACGCGCCTCGCCATTCTGCATGTGCAAAGCAACGGCCGCGAGGACCGCGTCACTTTCGACGCTTTGCGCGAAGCCTCAAACCGGCTGGCTAATGTGCTGCGCGCGCATGGCATCGAGCGCGGCGACCGCGTCGCGATTTACCTGCCGCAGTCGCCGGATGTCGCTATCGCCCACGTCGCCATCTACAAGCTCGCCGCGGTGGCATTGCCGATCGCGGTACTGTTCGGGCCCGACGCGCTATCCTACCGCTTGCAGAATTCCGGCGCCAAGGCCCTCATCACCAATACCGCCGGCCTCGCCAAACTGAGCGAGATTCGCGCCGAGGCGCCGGACCTCACCTGCGTGGTATCTATCGACGGTGCGGGTGAGGGCACTATCGACCTGACCACCGAACTGGCGCGCGCGTCATCTTCCTTCACACCGGAAGTCACCACGCCCGACGATCCGGCGATGATGATCTACACCTCGGGTACGACCGGCCAGCCGAAAGGCGCCCTGCACGGCCATCGCGTGTTGCTCGGTCATCTGCCCGGCGCCGAACTGTCGTATTATCCGTTTCCGCAACAAGGCGACCGCTTCTGGACGCCGGCCGACTGGGCCTGGGCCGGTGGCCTGCTCGACGTGCTGCTGCCGTCGCTGCACCACGGCGTCGCGGTGGTGGCGCGCAAGTTCGACAAGTTCGATCCGGAAGAAGCCTTCGCGCTGATGCAGAAGACGCAAGTGCGCAACGCTTTCATTCCGCCGACGGCGTTGCGCATGATGCGCGCCGCGCCCAATCCGGCCGGCCGTTACGACTTCAAGTTGCGCGCCATGGGCTCGGGCGGTGAATCGCTCGGCGTTGAAGCTTTGGAGTGGGGCCGTTCGGCTTTCGGCCTGACCATCAATGAATTCTACGGCCAAACCGAATGCAATCTGGTGATCGGCGCTTGCGCGCAACTTGGGCTGTCGCGCGAAGGCTCGATGGGCAAGGCGGTGCCGGGCCATACCGTCGCGGTGATCGGGCCCGATGGCGCGGTGTTAAAGCCCGGCGAGATCGGCCAGATCGCGGTCAAGCGGCCGGACCCGGTGATGTTTCTCGAATACTGGAATCGTCCCGAGGCGACGCGCGACAAATTCATCGGCGACTGGATGACGACCGGCGATCAAGGCGTCATGGACGAGGACGGCTATTTCACCTTCGTCGGCCGCGACGACGATGTGATCACGTCATCCGGCTTCCGCATCGGCCCCGGCGAAATCGAGGACTGCCTGATCGGCCATCCGGCGGTGGCGCTGGCCGCCGCCATCGGCAAACCAGACCCTTTGCGCACCGAGATCGTCAAGGCTTTCATCGTGCTCAAGCCCGGTCACGCCGCAAGTCCCGAACTGGCGGCCGAGATACAGACCTTCGTGAAAACGCGATTGTCCGGCCACGAATATCCGCGCGAGGTCGCGTTCATCGACGACATGCCGATGACGACAACGGGCAAGGTGATTCGGAGATTGCTGCGCGAGCGCGCCTAGAGCGTTTTCGACGTTTAGGCTAGCCGTCGCCGCGCGACGAAATACAGGCAAATCGATTCAACGACCAGCGCCGTCGATACCGAGGCCGCCGCGCCTTCGATGCCGATGCGTGGAATCAGCACGAAGCACAATGCAAGATTGATCGCGAAGGCGAGCGCGTAGATCGCGACGCATTGCTTGCGGTCGCCGAGCATGAGCAAGAGGCGCTCCGCGGGGCCGACCGCGGCGCGCGCCAGCATGCCGACCGCCAGAATGAACATGACGTCGTAGGCGGCGTCGAAGCCAGGACCGAACAGCCTCAGTAGCGGCTTGCCGCAAATCAGGATCGCCACACAGATCGCCAGCGATGGCCAGAACGTCCACCTGATGGTCTCGCCGAAGAACTGCGCCAGCCGGGCCTTGTCGCCCGACACATGATACTGCGTGAACTTGTGCGTGGTGGCGCCGGCAATGGCAAAATAGACGAAGGCGACGATGGCGAGCAGGCGCGCCGCCGCGTAATAGGCCGCGACTTCTTCGGGCGAGCGGAAATGCTCGAGCGCGAGGATGTCGACATAGGTCAGCATCAGATAGAGGCTCTCGACCGCGAAGATCGGCATCGATGTTGCCAGCCAGATTTTCGGCTCGTAGGTCTTCGGCCCGGCCGCGACCTTGGTTCGCAGTTTTCGATTGAGCACCAGCAACTGGCCGATGGTGACGCCGTAGATCGTGATGATCGAGATGTACAGCGCGGTCAGCGCGTCGGTCGGCGCGCCGATCAGCCAGGCGATGCCCATCAGCACGATGACCGCCGAGGTGCGGATGATGTAGAACGGCAGGAAGGCGAGGTTGGCCCAGTTATACGACTGCGCGATGCCGGACTGAATCTGCACCAGGCCGTAACTCGGGATCATGACGCAGGCGAGGATCAGCGGTACGAACAGATAGTCCTTGATCCACGGCGACAGCGCGAACACCGCGAGCAAGCCGACGGCGGCGATGGCGCTGGCAATGCCGAGCGCTAGCCAGCAGCCGCCTGAGAGGAAGCCGCGCAGTTTATCGTGCGCTTTAAGTTCGGTGTATTCGGGAATGAAGCGGCGCGCCGCCGAGGACAAGCCCATATCGGACAGAGCGCCGATCATCAGCACCCAGGTCCATACATAGATGAAGACGCCGAATTCGAACGAACCCATCCAGCGCGCCAGCAACACCTGGCTGACCAGCGCCAGCATCGCATTGGCGACGCGGACCAGAAACACCTTGCCGGCGACGAGTTGGGCGAGGCGGCTGTCGCCGCGGTCGGCCAAAATCGCTTTGACGCGCGCGATGACGCGCGCAAGCGATTGCGCGGGCGACGATGCTGCGTCGGTATCGAAAGCCATCGAAACCGGTTAGCAAGGAATCGTTAACATTTGGTGGCATTGTTGCTGTCGTCCCCGCGAAGGCGGGGACCCATACGCCGTGCCCTCTCTTGAGCCTGCGGGCTATGGGTCCCCGCTTTCGCGGGGACGACATCATGTGGGCAATGACGCCAATATTTGTTCCACGGCCTTGCTGTCTTCGGCACTGAGCGGGCTTTGCGGCGGTACCGGGTCGCCGACCTCATAGCCCTGGATCTGCAACCCGGCCTTGATGCAGGCGGCGAGATTGAAGCGGGCGAAGGCCTCGTTGATGCGCCACATGTCACGCTGCAGTTTCATTGCCTCGGGCCATTTTCCGGCGCGGCACAGGTCATAGAGTTTCACGCTCTGGCGCGGCACGATGCAGGCCGGGCCGGCCATCCAGCCGACGCCGCCGATCATCATCACCGCCGCCGGAATATGCGCCGACGCCGAAAACACATTGAGGTCCGGCGTGCGGTTCATGATCGACAGCAAACGTCCGGTATTGGTCGAAGCATCCTTGATCGCCTGAATGTTCGGATGCGTCGCCAGCCGCGCGATGACGTCGAGGCTGAGGTCGCTGCGCTGGAAATTCGGATTGGTGTACATCACCACCGGGATATCGACGGCGTCGGCAATGGCGCGGAAATAGCTTTCGACCTGCGCATCCTTGAGCGGGAAATAGGCTTCGAGAATGGCGAGAATGCCGTCGGCGCCGAAGTCTTGATAGCGGATGGCCTGCTCGACCGCATCGGCGGTGGATGTCGAAGCGACGCCGGCGATCACCGGTACGCGCTTGTCGGCGGCTTCGATCGTCGTCTGCACCACGCTATCGCGCTGCTCGCGCGATAGGTAAGCGAATTCGCCGGTTGAGCCGAGCGGCGTCAGGCCATGGACGCCGGCATCGATCAGGTCGGACGACAGCCGTCCGAGCACATCGGACTTGATGCGGCCCTGCGCATCGATCGGCGAGACCAGATACGGATAAACGCCGTGAAATTTTGTCACCCGCCAAACCCGCCTTCGTCGAGAAATTTCCGTTCTTCCGCCGTCGTCGTCCGGCCGAGCACCGCGTTGCGGTGCGGAAAGCGGCCGAAGCGGCGGATGATGTCGGCATGCAGCTCGGCCCATTTCAGGCCGTCGGCATCGTCGATGGCCTTGAAGAACGCGATGCCGCGTTCCTGGTCGGCCATGTCCTCGGAATGCTCGAACGGCAGGTAGAAAAATCCGCGCATCTCCTTGGCAACTTGCGCATCGAAGCCGCGCACGATCGCGCCGGCAGCAATCGCCCGCGCCATCGGATCGGTGTCGAACATGCGCGCCTGGCCGCGAAACATGTTGCGCGGAAACTGATCGAGCAGAATGAGCAGAGCCAGCGCGCCCTCGGCGCTGTGCTCCCATGCGCTCAGTTTGCCGGCAGCGGCGGCCTCATGCGTCGTCAAAAACCGCCGGCGGATTTCGTCGTCGAAGGCATCGTCCTTTTTGAACCAGGCTTTCGGCCCGGCTTCGCGCCAGAAGGACACCACATCGGCAGCGCGCGCCGTCGCGTCATCGCTCATGGTTATTCCGGCTCATGGATTATCCCGCAGCGCCCGGCGCAGGATCTTGCCGACATTGGTCTTCGGCAGCTCGGCGCGGAATTCGACGTATTTCGGCATCTTGTAGGCGGCGAGCTTGCCCTGCATGAAGCGGCGAACATCTTCGGGGGTGAGGTCCGGCTTCTTGCTGACCGCGAACAGTTTCACCGCCTCGCCGGAATGCGGGTCCGGCACGCCGACCGCGGCGCATTCGACGATGTCGCCCTGCATCATGGCGACGTCCTCGACTTCATTGGGGAACACCTTGAAGCCGGAGACCGAGATCATGTCCTTCTTGCGGTCGACGATCTTGACCTGTCCTTCCGGCGTCATGATGCCGATGTCGCCGGTGCGGAAGAAACCATCGGCAGTCATCACCTTGGCGGTTTCGTCCGGCCGGTTCCAGTAGCCGACCATCACCTGCGGCCCGCGCACGGCTATTTCGCCGGCCTCGCCGAGCGGCACTTCCTTGTCATTGACATCCAAAATCTTGATGTCGGTTGATGGGAACGGATAGCCGATCGTGCCGGTCCATTCGGTAATGTCGCAGCGGTTGGCGGTGGCGCCTGGCGACGTTTCCGACAGGCCATAGGCCTCGATGATCGGCCGGCCGGTCGCCGCGAGCCAGCGCTCGGCGACGGCGCGCTGCACCGCCATGCCGCCACCGACGGCGGATTTCAGCATGCTCCAGTCGATCTTGCCGAAGTCGGGGTGATTCAGCATGGCGTTGAACAAAGTGTTCACCGCCGGGAAGAAGTTGACCTTGTACTTCGACAATTCCTTGATCAGGCCTGGAATGTCGCGTGGATTGGGAATGAGCAGGCATACGCCGCCGACGCGGACACCGATCAGCGCGCAGGCGGTTAACGCAAAGATATGAGACAGCGGCAGCGCGGCGACCATGAACAGTTGATCGACGCGCGGCTCGAGCGTCAGCGCCGGTTGCAGCCAGGCGTGCGCTTGCAAGGTGTTGGCGACGACGTTGCGGTGCGACAGGGTCGCGCCCTTGGAAACGCCGGTGGTGCCGCCGGTATATTGCAGGAAGGCGATATCGTCGAGCGTCAGCGTCGGCGCCTGCAATGTCATGCCGCGTCCGGCGGCGATCACGTCCTTGAACTTGAAGTGGCCGGGCAGTGAGAACGGCGGCACCATCTTTTTTTTGTGGCGCACCACGTAGTTGACGATGGCGCCCTTTATCATGCCGAGCATGTCGCCCATCGTGGTGACCACGACATGCTTGACGCTCGTGTTGGCGATGACTTGCGCGAGTGTGTGCGCGAAGTTTTCCAGCACGATGATGGCTTCGGCGCCGGAATCCTTGAGCTGGAATTCGAGTTCGCGCGGCGTGTACAGCGGATTGACGTTCACCACCGTGTAACCGGCGCGCAGGATGCCGAGAAGCGCGATCGGGTATTGCAGGGTGTTCGGCATCATGATGGCGACGCGGGCGCCGCGCTTGAGGCCCCGGCTTTGCAGCCAGGCGCCAAGCGCGCGCGACGCGGCGTCGAGTTCGTCGAAGGTGATGGAACTGCCCATGCAGATGAAAGCTTTCTTGCCGCGATGGGCCTTGAAGCT
>LNFM01001026.1_pt1 | contig 65421 bp, 86 predicted proteins | sample 596031 | NCBI WGS metagenome assembly LNFM01 (sample SAMN04254537, study PRJNA301005) | activated carbon metagenome | isolation source: dual media filters at the Ann Arbor, Michigan drinking water treatment plant | place: USA: Ann Arbor
ATTGCCTCGGTTGAGATCGAGTCGGTAGACCGGCATCGCTTAACCCGGCTGCGACCGCACAACGAACAGCGCCACCCGAGGCGCACCCGTGCCGCCCCAGACAGCCCAGATCCCATTCGGGCAGAACACGCCGACACCGCCGCCAGGCCCGATCACGTTCTTGTAGCCGACGACGTTGAAGGTGCCGGTCACGATGCCAGGCGCGAGGTTTATCCCTGCCGCGCTCGTCCCTGCGTGCAGATCCAGCGTCGAGCTGGTGCCGGCGGCCGTCACCTGGTAGCCGTAGATCCAGCACGGGCCGGTGATCGCCTGGGCAGCGGCCACGCCCGTGATCTCGACCATCTCGACCATGGCGCCGCCCCAGTTACGCCAAGCCTGGGAGTCCATGCCCGGCTCGATCGCCTGGTTCGCGACATGCGCCGCGCCCTGCGTGACGTCGACCGTCTCGATCTTGGTGTTGTCGATGGCCTTGGTGCCATGCATTACCTGTCCGACTGTCTTCTCGATACTCATCTATGCCTCCAGCAACAGGAGCGCCGCGACTGCCGCGGCCACGGCCATCTCTTCTTCGTCGACCAGGCCGCGACCGGATGCGATCGCAGCCTGAGATTCTTCGATCAGGTCCTGGACCTGGCGCGCTGCGACGGCCTCGAGGCCCGCCTCGCTCGCGCCGGCCGCCGGCCCGGACTTCTTCGGCGCCTTCGGCTTCGCCGGCTGCGCCACAACGGATGGCTCAGCGTCGTCGCCGCGATCCGTGGGCTTGGGCTCGATCGCCTGGGCGGGCTTGCCGTACAGGACTTGCGAGCGGCGCTTGCGGATCTTCTCGAACGCGTCCTCATCGGGGCCGCCCGAGAACATCTGCTCGTCGAGCCCGACTGCGCCGATCCTGGGCTGGCCCACCGCGCTGGTCGGGGCGATGCCCGCCAGGGCAATGACCTGGGGCGCCACGACCGTGGGCGTGCCCACCGCAGCGCTCGAGGCGATGCCGGTGAGCCGGATGCTCCTGCCGATGTGCGGCTGCCCCACGGCCGCCGTGCTCGCCACGCCGGCCAGGCTGAGGCGCAGGTACAGGCCCGGGGCGCCGACCGCGCTGGCAGGCGCAATGCCGCTCAGAACGAGCGACTGCGTTGCGCCAGAGAGCGACACCACCGCCGAGCCGATCGCGGCCGCGCTCGCAATGCCCGTGAGCGCGATGACCTGCTCGGCGAGGATCGTCGGCGTGCCGATCGCGGCCGTCGAACCGATCCCACCCAACGCGAGACGCAACCCGACTCGAGGCGAGCCCACGGCCGCCGCACTGGCGATGCCGCCGGCTACGATCCTCAGCCCCGCACTGGGCGACCCGATCGCGCTCGTCGGCGCAATGCCGGTCAGGACCAGGGTCTGCGGCGCGCTCGCCAGGCTGACCACGGGCGAGCCGACCGCCGCAGTGCTCGAGATGCCAGCGAGGATGATGTCCTGCTCGACCCGCAGCGTCGGCGTGCCCACGACCGCGCCGGAGGCGATGCCAGACGCAGCAATCGATAGCTGGATGTTCGGCGAGCCTACGGCCGCCGTGGAGGCGATGGCTCCTACATTGGAGAGGGTGATGCCACCGGAAGCCGGCGCCTCGAGCGGCAGCGATCCGATCTCAACTTGCGCTCCATCAAAGAAGATCGAGCGATAGCCGCGCATCTATCGCTCTTCGATCAGCTCGAGCATCAACATGTTGCTGGTAAACGAGGAGCCGCCAGAGCACAGCACGTCCAGGCATGCATCCTTCTCGATCTCGGAGAGCATGCCGCCGAGGATGTGATCGCGCTCGGGACTTTGCCCTCGGCCCAGCGAGTCCGCGAAGGAGTTGCTGACCCCAGTCGTATCGCACAGCACGGCCAGCGGCTTGAACAGCACCACGCCGAGGTTGCCTGCCGTGCCCGTTGACGCCAAGAACGTCACGGCCTCCACCGACAGCACGCCCACATCACCATCGGCGAGCGGCATGAGGATGACGGAGTTCAGCGTCAACGACGCCGGGAAAGCCGTGATCGCCGTGACACGGTTCGGCGTCCCGGCGCTATTGGTGTACCTGGCCGTGACCGTGATGGGCGTTGCGCCGAGGTTCGCCCACACTTGCAAGCCGATGCACACGCCCACGCCGCTGGTGTGCCGCGTCAGCGCCGCCGTGGGCAGATTGGTGGTCTGCTCGGTCGGAGTCAGCGGCGTGACGCTGTTGAGCCCGCCCTGATGCGACAGCCGGTCGATCAGCATGTAGCGCCGATTGCCGCTGCCGCCCTGGCTCATGGTCATCGACTTCGACAACCAATACTTGGCAGCGCCCGTGCGATGAGCGTTGTTGCGCGCCCACAGCCCGCCGACCGTATTGCCGCCCAGGGCGACCGCGACGGTCGGAACGGCGCCGCCGCCCACCGTGAATTGCGAAGACCACGTATTCCCGTTATGACCTGCGTTGTTGCCCGCCAGGTGTACCGGGGACCGGCGCGCCTCGTTCGTTGCGGCGAAGCTCGACCAGGCCATCAGGCGTCCACGAACATCGGGGCCACCACGCCCACGGGCGTGTTGGTGGTCCAGGGCAGGACCGCGAACGCGATACACGCATCGGTGTCCACCTTCTGAATCGGCGGCAGGCCCGACACGAGATCGCGCATGAGCGGACCGCCGTTGCTGGCGCAGAACGCGCTCATCAACGGGCGAACGACCGTCACGCCGAAGTTGCCCACCGTTCCGGTAGAGGCCGACAGCGTGGTGCCCTCGACAGATCGCACGCCAGTATCGCCGCTCTGGAGCACCAGCGGGATCATTCGCTGCGCCTCGCGCAGCCCGGTGTTGCCGATGCTGACTGCCTGCGTCACTCGGTTCGGGTCGCCGTTCTGGTTCGTGTAGCGCGCGGTGATCGTCCGGCTGGTGGCGCCGATGAGATCGTAGATCTCAATCCAGATCTGATTGCCCACGCCGCCCGTGTTGCGCGTGAGCGTGCCGCCCACCGCTTGCTCGGTGATTGATGTGCCGCTCAAGCCGCTCAAGTGGAGCAGTCGGTCGTACATCAGCAACGTGCCCGGGACCAGGTAGCCCTCGATGCCGAGCAACTGGCGCTCCATGCCGCCCGCTGCGTTGGCCTGGCCGAGCGCGCCCGCGGTCGTTCGCGTCGGCGCGGACACCGCGCCGGGAAATGTCGAGACCGGGTTGTACGTGTTGTTGTAGTTCCACAGCGAGATCCAGCGACTGGCTATCGCTGGGATGGCTGCGTTGGCCCCGACGCGAGAGTCATACATGCGCCAGATGCGCTCCGGCGCCCCGGAGCTGCCGCCACTCGCGCGAGACACGAGATCCGATAGGTCGGCTATCGCGCCCATCAGCCACCCTCAACAATGCGATTGCGCGTCTCGGCGGACAGCAGGCCAGCGCCGTACAACGCATTGACGCCGCCCACCGTCTCCGGATGCACACGGGATACGCTCTGCGCCCGCTCGAAGCGGTACAACCAGGCTTTGATCGCGTAGTTCTGATCGGCCGCCGCGAGGATCGAGGCGACCTCGGTGTCCGTCATCAGGCGCAGGAAGTCGATGGGCGCGATCACCACGGGCTCACGGTCTTTGCCATCGCCGAGCCACGTGTCGCGCATCGCCACAAGTTCGGCGATCTGCTCGCTGGTGAGCGTGACGCCGGCCGCCGCCGCCCAGCTCTCGGGACGCAGGTACTGTCCGCCGTGAACGCCATGGATCACGCCGTCGACCTCGCCGCGGTAGGTGCGCAGATCGACATCCCAGCCGACCGCGCCATTCGCCAGCGAGATCATCCGCCGATCACCATGCGGCGACGCGTCGGGTCGTTGCGCAGCAGGCTCTCGCGCTGCCGGGCAAGCACGTCGACCTTCGCATTGGCCGCGCGCTTGACCGCCCGCAGCTCAATGATTTGCTCGTTGATCTTGCGCACCTCATCCTCGGCCGCAACCAGGTCGGCCTCGATCTTTTCCAGACTGTTCATGCTCACTCCTGAATGATGGTGGGCGTGCCGACCACGGCGCCAGCCCTGACCCCGCCCGGCATGTACCGGCGCAGATCGCTGTTCCAGGCCGCCTCCTTGCGCACCTCATCCATGATCTTGGGATGATTGCTCAGCGTGAACGGCAGCCCGGCACGCGCGCACATGGCGCCCTCGTGGATGAGCCGATCGGCCTCGGCGTACTCCTGCGCTTGCAGGCCGGCGCGGCGCAGCGCAATGGCCAGCTCGAGCGCCTCGCGGTGCCCGATCTCCATGAAGGCCCGATCGTCGATGGCGACGAGCACCTTCGGGCCTTCGCTGCGAACGCGGACCTTCACAGGGCGAAGATCCTGTTCGAGCCCGAATCGAACTGAATCGTGATGTCGGCGCCGTTGGGCGTGCAGGGCAAGCCCGTCGCCGTGTCGACCAGCGCGATCAGATCCTTGGTGGCCTCCGTGCCTGGCGTGTCGTTGAAGAACACCAGCGACTCGAACTGGTCACCGCTCACCGTGGCCACCGTGATGTCAGCCGCATCGAACACGCCACCCGTGAACGTCTTGCTCGCCAGGGCGCCGGAGGTGAACACCCGGGCCGGGGCAGTGATGTCGTCCAGGAAGTCGTCGGTCGCCACGTTGGGCGTGTCATCGGCGTGGTCGACGCCGATGATCTTGATCGAGTCATTCAGATTGACGGTCGCCTGGAGCAATTGCTCCTTGAACGATGCAAACAGTGCGTTGGGCATGCTAGTCCTTCCTCTTCGCGCCGCTCGCACGGCCGCTCTTGTCGCGCTCGATCACGAGCTTGCCTTTGGGGTCATCGACGAGCTGCGCTCCCTTGAGCTTGCCGTCCGCGCCCCACTCGAATACCACCCTGCCCTGCTTGCCGGCGGGCGGCTGCTTCGCCTCGATCGTCTTGCCGACCTCGGCGGCGATCTCTTTGCTCGCCTGGTCCGCCACCTTCTGAGCAATGGCGCCGATGTCCAGCGCGGGCGCTGCCGGCTTCTCGACCTTCTCGCGCTTGGCCTCACGCTGCTCGGCCTTGGTCTCGACGGTGTCGATCTTCTTCAGCAATTCATTGCGCAGTGATTCGAGTTCCTTGCGCATCGACTCGACCACGCCGTCGCCGGCCGCACTGAGCCGCGCCACATCGCGGTCCTTGTCGGCGTTGATCTCGGCGATCTCCTTGTCGATCTCCTTGGCGCGCACCACGGCGGCCTGAGACTTGGCGCCAGCCGCCATGGCCGCGTTGACCTTGGCCAGCTCGCCCAGCAGCTTCTGCTCGCGAACGCCCGCGGTCGAGCGCACCGTGAGCACCTCGGCGGTGAGCTTGTCGATCTGCTCCTGCGCATTGCGCTGGACCTCGGTCAGGCGCTGCTCGTACTCGGAGCGCACGCTCTCGCCGGCCGGATCGGCATCGAACTCGCGCAGAGCAGCTTGCGCCTCGGCCTTCAACTTCTCGGCCTTGGCCTCGCGCTCCATCAGGTCGGCGAGCACCATGCGCCGCTGGATGTCGGCCTGCTCGGCCGCAGCCTCGGCCATCTGCTTCTCTTCCTGCGGCGTGCGCGGCTCGCTGATGCCCATCGCCTTGCGCACCGCATCTGCCATCTCGCGACGCTTCTGAAGCGAGGTGGCCTCGAGGTAGAACGGCGCGATGGCCGCCTGGAGATCCGGCGGCATGCCCTTCATCACCTCGGCCAGCATCGTCAGCTGCTGCTGACGGTAGCTCGGCGTGCTCGGCACGTCCTCGAGCGCGACCTTGACCTTGGCCTGGCGCACGTCGTTGATGACGACCTTCTGGCCCGTGTTCTCGTTGAGGATGGTCTTGTTGAGCACGACGGTCTTGCGCCGGCCGGGCTCGCCCACCATGACCTGGACCTCGCTGCCGATGAGATCCTCGTCGATCAGGTCCACCAGGCGCTCGCCCACCGTGCGCCGGGCGTAGCGGTAGTTGTCGTTGATCTCGGCCAGCGCCGTCGTGCCCTGCTCGACCAGGCTATCGATGGCCACACCTGAGTTCGCACCACCGTCACGGCCGAGCAGCGCGTTGAACACCCCGACGACCTCCTGGACGGCCATCTTGCGCTCTTGCAGGAGCTTGAACTGCTGCTCCGACAATTGCAGGTTGTCGTCGACGACGAACGCATGCTGCTTGTTCGCCCGGTGCGGGTTGAGCGCCACCCAGGCGTCAGCGCGCGCAATCTCTTCGAGCACGTCCTGCACGGAGTTCGTCTCGAGATCGAGCGCATCAGCATCGGCCTGCACGCGCTTGGCGCCGAGCAGCCAGTACATCTTCTGCACCCGGGCGTTGACCTCGTCCTGGGGGCTCAGCATCGCCCGGATCAGGCCATACGGCACGCCCGTGAGATCCTCGCGGTAGCCCCAGAACGGGATGTAGGGGAAGTAGTTGCGCCGGCAAGCGCAGTCATGCAACCGGTGGGGGCCGGCGAAGATCGCCATGCGCATCTTGGAGTACACGGCCTGCTCGGGGCGCACGCGGCGCGTGGCGAGCAGAGCGAGGTGCATGCGATTGCGTACGTCCAGCTCGACCGGCGTGCCGTCCGGCATGCGGATCACGTAGCCACGCACCCATTGACGGTACCAGACCTCATAGAGCGCCAGGCGCTGGCGGTCACTCATGCGCCAGTCATCCAGCTCGTCGAGCGAGGGGCCGCGCTCGTGGTCGAGATCCTGGCGAAGGTGCGCGCTCATCTGCTCAGAGAGCAGCTCGTACCTGAGCGGGTCGCCGAAGATCGCCTTCAGGATCTCCTTGTGCTTCGGAAAGTAGGCGACGGCCTGGTCGACGTCGTAGAAGCGCTTGCGCACCAGGTACGACGACTGGGTGAGCATCGGGTCATCGTCGTGCCAGTCCCAGAAGATCTCGCGCCGATGGACCGACTGGACCCGGTACGGGTAGTCGAACGGGTTGTTGCGCCGGCTCACCTCGACCCAGCCCAAGCCCGCCTTGATCTGGCCGGCGTAGCCATCGGAGCAAGCGCGATCGGCGCGTGACTCGCGCTCGGCTTCCATGAGCTTCGCGCTCTTCGCCTCGGCTACATCCTGCCAGCGATCGTCGTCAGCGGTCAGGCGCCAGTCCGAACGTGTCTTCGCCTCCATGCCGAGCACGACGTTGATGATCGGCGCGATCACATTGGTGATCAGCGGACCCATGCCCTTGCGGGCCAGCGCTTGCAGCGTGTCGGCGTCGAGCTGGTTGCCGTCGTAGTAGTCGACGCACCGATCGGCGTGCCGGCGCCACGGCGGCTGGTTGCGGATGTCCTCCATGAACGAGCACAGCGAGCGATAGCTCAAGCCATCGCTGGGGGCGTAGCCCTTGCGCTCCTGATGATCGAGGACGTCGAGCACACCGCCTGCGGCGATCGTCGGCGCTACTGCGAGCTGCATGTTCATTCGGTTCGAGCCCTCATCATCACGCCCTCCAATTCGTTGCTCGGCGGTGATTGATCTTGTTCGGCTTAGGCGGCAGCGCAGCGAAGCGCAGCGTCATGATTGCGTAGCGCGTGGCGCTCATCAGGTCGTCACGCACCTTGACGATCTTGCCGTCCTTGCGGTGGTAGAGCCTGAACTCCTCGAACCAGTCGTTGAGGTGGCTGAACACCTTCAGCCGGCCGCCGTTCATGCGCTCGAGCATCTCGGAGATGCCGGCCTCGACGCTGGTGAGGCTTGCCCGGGTGTTCGAGTCCTTGCGGTCACCTTCCTCGGGGAACTTGGCCATCTCGGGCAGCATCTTGACGCCCAGGTCCCGGTACTGCGAGGCGAGCTTCGGGCCGGCGGCCGTGTCGTTGTTGCCGTCGTGCGGCCAGGCCATCGGTATCCACTCGCCGCGGCCCTTGATCGCAGCGGCATGCACAGCCGGCGGCTGCTCGCGAAGCCGGTGGACGTCGTACACGTAGACGATGTCGGCGTCCCGGTCCCAGGCGATCCAGGCCGCAGCAGTCGGGTGATCCCAACCAAAATCCATCGCGGCCAGTCGCGGCCAGTGCGGGGGCAGCGGGAAGGGCTCGCACTTGATGATCGATTCTTCCACCGGAAAGATCCTTCCGCTTCCCAGCACCGGCACGCCCTTGGCTCGAGCCTCGCGCTCGTGGGCCGGGTAGCTCGCCGTGATCTGGGCGCGCTCCTCTGGGGTGTAGTGCTCTGCGTCGTCGATCGTCATCGAGACGACGTGACGGTCGACCTTGCCCGGATCGTCCTCAGCGGGCAGCAGGAACCGGCAGACCACGTCCGACATGCCCTTGAGCGGGGTGAACGTCATCGCCACCAGGCCGCGGGTCGTGTTCGTGCGCGTCAGCGTCTCGGTGTAGACGCCCAGATCGTCGGGCTCCTCGTCGAGCCAGGCGAAGTCGAGCGTCTCGGCCTGGAACTTCTCCCGGCCCTGCTCGTACGCCTTGAAGGTGAGCTGCGACTCGCCGGCCTGCACGTCACCGCCGCCGCCATGCTTCACGACCACGGTATCGATCGAGTCGGCCGCACCGCGCCGCATCGAGTGGTCCTTGATCGCATCCTTCGGGATCATCCCGGTACCGATCGCGTTCGGCCGGCCCATCAGGATGCGCTGCGCACCGTCGCGCGTCAGTTCAAACGAGACCGAGGCCGACCAGGCCACGATCGCCTTGTGCCAGACCCGGCCTTCCCACCAGCTTGGGTACCGGCCGGTGAGATGCATCGCCATCTCGGCGCCGGCCGACAAGGTCTTGCCGACCTGGTTCGCCGCCATGAGCATGCGCTCACGGTACCGAGCGCCGGCCGCGTGGAACTCGCGCTGCTTGGCGTAGGGCCGATAGCCCTCCAGTCGACGCGCGGCGAGCGCTTGCTCGAGCTTAGTGCGTAGTGCGAGCAGGGTTGCTCGGCTGGACAGATCCAGCTTTCCCTGCGTCAACTGGTTGAGGTGCGCTAGCTGTGAGAGCTGCATTGAGTCCTTCAAGGAGCGACTTGGTCTCCTCATAGCCAAGATCGTCGAACGGCGAGCGCAGGATCTTGGTCACGTTCACGAACATGCCGAACGCCTCGCGACCGAACAGCTCGAGCGCCTTGTTCGAGGCGGCGAAGTTAGCAATCCATTCACCAGTGGGCTTGCCTTCGCGGTCGTACACGGGCTCGCCAGCCTTCGCCTTCATGGCGTTGTCCCAGACCTCGCGCAGCACGTCTTCTCTCGTAACCGCAAGTTTCTCAACGGCTTTCGCGGTCGCTGCCTGCTCTTTGCTAACATTTTCGGCAATGAGATTAGCAATGCGCTCCTGCACGTCCTTGCGCTTCTCGACCTTGCAGGCAGCGACGTTCGCCGCCTTGGGCGAGTAGCCTGCGGTCACGTAGGCTGCGGTCTGCGTCGCACCCTTGGCGCGCTCCTGGCAGTACAGCTCGTGGCGGGCGTTCCTCAGCGCGGGCATCAGTGACGAGCCACTCTGTCCATGCGGCTGGCGCGGAACAAGCCGAGCCGCTCGCGCACAGTGCGCGGGGCTATTGCGCCGCCAAGGTGGTAGCCCTTGCAGAACTGGCAGCGGTAGGCGCTGACCTTGCCGTCAGCGTTGCGCCGGATGCGTGAGAGCGCCTGGACGGGGTCGTCGAAGCGCTGCTTGGTCTCGCACTGGTTGCGCCGGATCTCTGCCTGGGCAATGTGCGCCTCCAGGCGGTGGATCACCTCGGACCAGTTGACTCGGGCGGTCACTTGCCGGGGTCCTCCGGCGAGAGGAACAGACTGGCGAACGGCTGCTGCTTCATGTAGCCCGCCAGCATCTCGGTGGGGTACTTCGAGTTCGCCAGGTCGAGCCGGGCCTTCAGCGGGTTCATCATGCCCGCGAACCGCTGCGTGTCCATCGTTCGAGCCCGATCGAGCAGCGCAGCCGCGGCGCGACGCGATCCGGGATCGACCGCGGCCCGACCCATGTCGTCGAAGCCGACCTCGAGCAGCATGGTGACCCGCAGGACCTGGAGCAGCTCCTTGAGTTCGCCGAGGTTGTCGCCGCGCTCCTCCAGACGGGAGAGCGCTCGATCGATGGACTCGAGCACGGGCAACGCAGAGCGCTCGATCGCCCTCCCGACACTGGTCGGAGCAACGAATGGCTCTGCGTGCTCGCTCACCGGGGCGCTCACTGGTCGGTGGGGCGATCGGTGTTGGGGTAGTCGCCGGCAGGGCCAGGCACGGCATGCAGCACCGGGGGCGTCTGACCCGCGGCCACGGCCTTCTGGTACGGCATCCACTCGCAGCGGTGCTCGTTGGTCACGTAGACGTCGCCATTCTGGGCCAGCGGCACGTTCTGCCGGGGGTGGATGGTGCCATCGGCGCCGAACACCGCGAGGTTCACGCAGTAGTCGTCATGGACAGCCACCACGATCGCAGCCAGCGGCTGGTCGTTGACCTGGGGGAAGGCGTCATCCTTCGCGGGGAAGTACCAGACGATGCGGCCGGGCGTGGGCTTAATCATTCCTCAATTCCTTTTGCAGTGTTTGGGTTGGGCACGAAGCGAGTCGGATCGAAGTAGCAGCCGGACATCCCAGCGATGAAGCGATGCCCAGGCATGTGGCCGCACTGTCCGTAACCCTGCGGGGGCGCTCGATCACCCTCGGGGAACGAGGCCGGCGATCTGAACGTAGCGCACCGATCACAGCGGTGATCGGTGAGAGGGTCGTGGATCACGATGCAGTCCGGCATGAAGAACCTGGGGAAGGAGGAGGACAGAGCCTCGACCGAGGGGAGCACTCGGTCGAGGATGCCCGCCGGGACCACGCTGCACATCGGAGCCGCCCAGAACCTCAACGAGAAGAGAACTACCCCAAGGTAGCCGACTTAATCGTTAGAGTTCTTATGGGTGCAAATGCCATTTTGCATGTCTTTTTGGAGATTTCAAGACCTTTGTAAGTTCTTGATTTATTGTGCCATTTGCATTGTTTTATGACTTGTGGCATAATGTTTCACGTGAATCGCCGCTGACTCGACGGATTCGAGTTGATCGAAAGCCCGCTCCCTGCCGGGCTACGAAAGGAGAAGCATGAGATACGTCATTGAGTTTGGTGTGCGTGGCGGCGCACACAAAGAGGCTCTACATCTTCCCTCCGCAAAGCTCGCGCAAGACCTGGCCGCGAGCCTCGTCGCAGTCTTCAACGACGACACCAGCTCCCCGTCCGCTACGCCGAGCGCTTGGCGCATGACGGCCAACTGCCCGCGTCTGTCGTGGACCTCCAGCACGCACTTCATCAGCGTCTCGAAGCTCGACGGGGTCGCTCGCGGCCCGGCGTCGGCGCAACTGTGGAGGAAGGGCTAACCATGGACCCTCTCGCCTGCCTCATCGCCTGCGACCAGGCCATCAGCGACCTGGATCTGGACGCCGCCCGCGAGCGCCTGCGCGACTACAGCAACTGGCGTCGCCGCGGCGGCTTCGAGCCGATAGACGTCGCCGGCACCACCAAGCGGGGCGACGCCTTCGCGACCTGGTGCTGGCATCGCCTCGACGACATCGAGCGCCAGCAGCGGCTGTTCGGTGACCTCCCCTCCTTCCTTCGTCAGCAAGCGGAGTAGCGATGAACCTCCCCCAGCTCATGGAGAACCCGCACGCCCTGTTCGTGGTGAGTCACAGCGGCGGCAAAGACAGCCAGGCGATGATGATCGAGTTGGTTCGCCTGATCCCGCAAGACCGTCTCCTCGTCGTCCATGCTTCCCTGGGCGACATGGAGTGGCCGGGCGCCCTCGAGCACGCCCAGGAGCAGGCGCAGGGCGCTGGCGTGCCGTTCATCGTGGCGCGGGCCGCGAAGTCTCTGCTCGACATGGTGGAGCACCGCTTCGCGACCCGCCCCGAGGTCCCCTCGTGGCCGAGCGCCTCGACCAGGCAATGCACATCGGATCTCAAGCGCGGCCCGATCAAGCGCGAGGTGCGCCGCTACGCCGAAGCTCACGGCTTCGACGTGGTCGTCGAGTGCATGGGCCTGCGCGCCGAAGAGAGCCCGTCGCGCGCCAAGCGAGCGGCGTTCTCTGCGAACGCACGGGAGACGAACAGCAAGCGCGCCTGGTTCGAGTGGCTGCCCATCCACGAATGGACCACGGCCGAGGTGTTCGGCGCGATTGCCGAGGCGGGCCAGCAGCCGCACCCAGCGTATGCCGCTGGCAACGATCGGCTGAGCTGCGTGTTCTGCATCATGGCCAGCCGAGGCGACCTGCGCAACGGCGCCCGCCACAACCCGACCCTGTTCGCGCGCTACGTCGAGACAGAGCGCCGCACGGGCTACACGATGCACATGAGCCGCACCCCCCTCGAGCAACTCGTTCAACAACCGGAGTAACGCCATGACCAAGCGCAAGCCCAAGTTCAAGCCGTTCGACCTCGCCGTCTCATCGCACGAACTCGACTCGCCGATCTGGCGCATCGTCGCCGTTGAAGGCCCTCGCGTGGCCGTCGTCGACGCGATGCTCGAGCACAAGCGCAAGCTCGAGCCCTCCTGGACCGACGCCTCGATCTTCCTCAAGCCGCTGCCCTGGCAAGGCTACATGCCCGCCATGCGGCGCTGCCTGGACGAGCGCAACCCGCAGGACGCCGCCAACCTCATCGCCAGCGTGCCGGCGCCGATGCAGCACCACGCGATGGATGCCGCCCGCACAGTTGGCTTCCGCGTCGAGTTCTATGTCGACGGCGTGCGGGTGTACCTGCCCTCGTAAAGCGTAACGGCTCCGGCTGCCTCGTGACAGGGGGCAGCCTGGGCAATGACGCCCAACCAGCCAACCCATCGAAGACCACGAAAGGGATGCACATGACGATTCGACCCCAGCAACTGAAAACCCTCCTCGCCGCCACGATCGCCGCCGGTGACCCGGTTCTGATCAAGGGCAAGCCCGGCGTGGGCAAGACCAGCATCGTCGAGCAGGCCACCGAAGCCAATGGCGCCGACCTCCTGGTGAGCCACCCCGTCACCGCCGACCCGACCGACGCGAAGGGCCTGCCGTGGAAGGTCGAAGGGCGCGATGAGGCCACCTTCCTCCCCTATGGCGACCTCAACCGCGCGATGAAGGCAACGAAGCCCCTGGTCTGGTTCCTGGACGACCTCGGGCAAGCGAGCCCCACCGTGCAGGCAGCATTCATGCAGCTATTGCTTGCCAGGCGCATCAACGGCCACGCCCTGCCCGACTGCGTGACGTTCGTGGCCGCCACCAACCGGCGCGAGGATCGCGCGGGCGTGCAGGGCATCCTCGAGCCGGTGAAGTCGCGCTTCGTCACGATCGTGGAGCTGGAGGCGAACATCGACGACTGGTCGGAGTGGGCCTACGACAACGACGTCGACCCGCGCGTGATCGCCTTCAACCGACTGCGCCCGGATCTGCTCTCGAGCACGTGGGCGGCGAGCGCCGACATCGTCAACAACGCGACGCCGCGCACCTGGGCGCACGCGGACAAGATCCTGAAGTACGGGCTCGATGACGAGCTGCGCGCCATCGCCCTGGCGGGGGCAATCGGCGAGGGCGCGACGGCCGAGTTCCTCGGGTTCCTGCGCCTCCAGGAGAAGGCGCCCGCGATCGAGGAGTTCCTGCTCCACCCGGACACCGCGCCGCTGATCGATGACCCGGGCGTGTGCTACGCCGTGGTCTCCGGACTGGCGTATCGCTGCGACACGACCACCTTCGCCGCGATCCGCACCTATGCCGAGCGGATGTACGCCGCAGGCGCCTCGGGCGAGCACGTCGGGCTCGCCGAGTTCGCGGTGCTGCTGATCCGCGACTGCTACAAGCGCCACCGGGCGATCACCCAGACCCGGGCCTACACCGAGCTGGTGACGAGCCCGATCGGCAAGGCGATCTTCGAGGCACTCGCTCAGTAGCACGGCTTCAGCCACTGCCCCGCGAGTCGGGGCAGTCACGGGCGCCGTGCCCGAACATGGAAAGGGATCACCCGATGAGCATCTCTACCAAAGCTATGCTGGTGTCGTTGAACATAAAAAGCTACGCCGCGCGTCGCTACGACCGCAAGGTCAGCCAAGACGTGGCCGATCAGCACCAGGCCGACCACAAGGTCGGACGGTACAACAAGTGCCTGATCGACCCGAAGGCGGCATCGTTCCTCGCGCTGAGCAAGGCGCGTCAGGCGGCCTACGACTGGCACTACGAGCAGACCCTGCCCTGGGCGCAGGACGGGGCGCGCGTGCTGCCCTCGACGAATTACTTCGAGTACGCCGAGGTGGCACAGCAGCACAAGCGCCGGTTCGAGCAGGCCGCGACCGACTTCATCGCCGACTTCCCCGGCCTCCAGGCCGCCGCCAAGCTCGCCCTCAACGGCCTGTACCGCGAGGCCGACTACCCGAGCATCGAGCGGCTGAAGGCGAAGTTCGCCTTCGAGGTCACCTTCCTGCCCGTGCCCGACGCGCAGGACTGGCGGGTCGATCTCGGCGTCGAGCAGGAGCAGGCCATTCGCGAGCAGATCACGACCCAGGTCGAGCGCGCAGCGAACGAGGCGATGCGCGACATCTGGCAGCGCCTCTACGACGCCGTGCAACACATGGTCGAGCGTCTGTCGCAGCCGGACGCCGTCTTCCGGGACTCCCTCATCGGCAACGTGCGCGAGCTGTGCGCGCTGCTGCCTCGGCTCAACCTCACGCAGGACCCGGCCCTCAACGCCATGATCGACGAGGTGCGCGCCAAGCTCAGCGGCAACGAGCCCCAGCGGCTTCGCGACGACAAGGACAAGCGCTCGCAAGTCGCCGAGCAGGCCCGAGCGCTGGCCGCGCGGATGGCCTCGTACATGGGCGCCTGATCCCGATTTCCCCCCTACAACTTCACAGGATCGAGACATGAACCTCAACGAACGTATTGTCAAAGCCCGCATGGCTCTGGTATTGCACCAGCCCTTCTTCGGCAGCCTGGCGCTGCGGCTCAAGCCGGTGTGCGTACCCGAGATCGAGACCGCCGGCACGGACGGCAAGATCCTTGCGTACGCGCCCGACTTCATCAACGGCCTGACCGACGCGCAGCTTCGGTTCCTGATCGCGCACGAGGTCATGCATTGCTCGAACGGGCACATCTGGCGGCGCGGGCACCGCGACCCCGAGCGCTGGAACATCGCCTGCGACTACGCGATCGACCCGGTGCTCGACCGGGCCAGCACCAACGCCCGGGGCACGCGCGTCATGGAGCTGCCGCCCGGCGCGCACATCCGGCCCGAGTTCATCGGCATGTCCGCCGAAGACATCTACGAGCAGCTCACGCAGGAGGCCCGGCAGGAGCAGCAGCAACGGCAGCAGCAGGGCCAAGGGCAAGGCCAGGGTGAGGGCCAGGACCAAGGCCAGAGCCAGGGAGACGGCGAAGGCGAAGGCCAAGGCAAGCGCCCGCGCAAGACCTACGGCCAGGTGCTGGACGCCGCCCCCTCCGAGGCGAGCGAGTCCGAGCAGGAATGGAAGCAGGCCACGATCCAGGCGGCACGCATCGCTAAAGCGCAGGGCCACCTACCCCGTGGGCTCGAGCGCCTGGTCGAGTCGCTGCATCAACCGGCAGTGAATTGGCGTGCGGTGCTGCGCCGGTTCGTGCAACAGCTCGCCCGGCTCGACTACGCCTGGGCGCGCCCGAACTCGCGCTACACCGCCATGGGCCTCTACCTGCCGACGATCCAGTCCGAGCAGATGCCGCCGATCGTCGTCGTCTTCGACACCTCGGGCTCGATCGGCGGTGACGAGCTGTCGGCGTTCGATGCCGAGCTGCGCTCGATCGTCGACGAGTGCCGGCCGGAGGCCACGCATCTGGTCTTCTGCGACGCCGCCGTCGACGAGCGATCGTGCGTCGAGCTGCTGCCCGACGACCCGATCGCCTACACCCCGACCGGGGGCGGCGGCACGTCGTTCATTCCCGCCTTCGAGTGGGTCCAGCGCCAGGGCATCGAGCCGGCCTGCCTGATCTACCTGACCGACTGCTACGGCACCTTCCCCGCCCAGGCGCCCGATTACCCCGTGCTCTGGGCGAGCACCACCAAGGAGCCCGGCCGCTACCAGCCGCCCTTCGGCGAGTTCGTCTACATCGGGGGCGCGCAATGAGCAAGCGCGCCCGCCGCAGGAGAAAGATCAAGGCCGAGACCCGAAGAGAGCGGCTCTGGCGCGAGATTCGGAAGGCGTCGGCGCTCTACGCGCACAACCGGGGGCGTGCCATGGGCCGGTACACCGGGGTCTGGACCGCGCAGCTCACCGTGGTGAGCAAAGGGTCGGGCACGATCACGCTGCTGGGAAACTTCGGCAGGCTGACCCTATCGAGGCAGGAGGCGCTGCTACTCAAGCTGCGCCCCACGCCTTCGCCCGAGGCCCTGTCGGACGCGCTCGACGGATGGCAAGAAGAACCCGTTCTCCCCTTCTGAGGCCGACATGAGCAACCACGTCAGACGCAAGCGAGTATCCGACCAGCGGTGGGCGATGATCAGCGCCCTCCCGCTGGGCAGCACGCTGTACGCGAAGGCCGGCTCGGGCCTGGAGCACAGGCACCTGGTTCTGACTGTCGTCAACCACGGCACGAGGACCCAGCGCTTCGTCGTCCTGAGCGACGGCAGACACCTGTACCGCAGAACGCCCAACGCCCTCGTGGCGCAGGGCATACAGCCCACGCCGCATGCCGGCGTGATCACCAAACTCCTGGAGGCATCCCTATGACCAGCATTGCCTATCGTGAATGCCGCGAGGCATACTCGGCGCCCATGAGCAAAGACCGCAAAGAGATCTACCTCGGCGAGGGGTTGCGCCGCGCCCTCAAGGGCCGGCGGGACTCGCTCACCGCGGCCGTGAACAAGATCGCCGATCGCTACCAGGCCATGGTCGAGGCGTCGCTGCCGGAGCTGAGCGCGGCCGAGTGGGCGCTGCTCGAGGCGGCCCTCAACCACCCCATGGACCGGGCGCCCGAGGCCGCACACATCGCCGGCCTCCCCGCCATCGTTGGCCACGCGTTGAGGCGCACCCCTGGCGGCCCCGAACTGGCGGCCAAGCTCGCCGGCATGACCCTGTCCGAGCTGGTGGCCGCGGTCGACCACCTCGAGCGCAGCGGCGGCGCGCAATGAGTCTGCCGAGCGGTTTTTTCAACTGGAACAGCGCCCTGCGGGGCGCCTTCCTGAAGGGTGCCGCCGCTTGCCTGGAAGGACAGCCGATCACCGACTGCCCCTACCAGGACAAGCGCAAGTACTGCGGCCGGCTCACATGGTCGCGAGCCTTCATGACCGCCTGGAAGAACGGCTGGGCCTACGCCAACGCAGATCGGGCCGATGCGCTCATCACCATGGAGCACCGGAACACGCTGCTGAGGGCGTACCGATGACCGCCCAGCCCACCCCCAACCCGCTCGGCCCCTACACCCTCTACAACTGGCTCGCGCTGATGGACCCCGGCATGGAGTGCGTGCTCTCTCTCCACGATCGCACGTCTCCCGCGTCGATCTGGTCCGTGAGCCGGCCCGCGCTGAGCGAGCTGCGGCAAGCCTTCGTCGTTCGTGGGCCGGACGCCGCCGGGCTCATGCTCAAGCGCATGGGGCTGCCGTTTGAGCCTTCTGTCGACGAACTCAGAAGCATCTCGCCCAAGAGCAACCCCGCCGGCCACTTCCTCGAGGGCGACGGCGCGTCCATTGCCGCGCTCGAGCGCATGGCCGCGCGGCACGGCTTTGTCGCAATGCGCAGGCATCAGTCCGTAAGGGGGGGCACCCCGTACTCGGTCACGCTCACAGTGCAAGGGCAACGATGCTGCATCTATGCGCCGGATTCGCATAACAAGGTGTCCGTCCAGGTCGGCTCCGACGACGCAATGCACGGCACCCCTGCGCCGTGCGCCACGAACTACCCCGACCTCATCCGACAGATGGAGGCGACCGCCCTGTCCACGATCCTGGGCGGTCTATGAACGACCGGTGTGCCGGCCCCTGACCGCCCAGGTCAGGGCGCTGGCCACGTCGCGCTCGGCGCGATCGAGCTGCTCGAGTAGTTGATCGTGCCGCTTGCGCTCGATCATGATGTCCACGACGCGCTTGCGCCGTGCCGCCTGCGCCGCATCGGACGCCTGCTCCCCCAGCCTGGGGGGCAGCTTGCGGCCCAGCCAGGGCCGCTCTCGGCGCCCCGTACCCAGGCAGACCCCACACACCCGATGATGCCTGGCGGGCGCGCCCTCGACGTGCTGGTGGCCCACGCCGCCACACGCTCGGCAATGATCGGATAGCCAGTAGTCGAGCACCCGCTTCGACATCGCCGCGAGCTGCTGCTCGGCTCGCCAGCGGTAGCGCATGTTCAGATGTCGCGCCATGCGCTGGACGGCCTGGAGCATCGCAGGATAGGCCGCCGCCTCGTTGGCGTACTTCAACGCGACAAGAGCATCGCAGAGGTCGTGCGATCGACTCGCAATCCCCACCGCGATGATCTTGTCCAGGCGGCCGTCGCGCCAGTCGAGCTTTCTCGACGCCATGGCAACGGCCACCTGTTCCATCACACTGGGAGCATCCGCTCCGCGTTTCATTTACTTCGACTTTGCCTTCGCCTTGGTCGCGGGCTTGGTTGCCGGCTTCTTCGCGGGGGCCTTCTTTGCTACTGCCACGGGCTTCTTCGCTGCCATGATGCTCTCCTTGGTAATGCCCGCCTCTGTCGGCCCGGCGGGCGATGGGCCATCCTTGGGCGCGGAACACGCGACCCGCAGAACTCTCTCGATCGTGCCGAGTGCTGCCCCGGCACGGACCTGATCCGCGGAGAAGCGCAGCACTTGCCAGCCCAACTCGGCCGCGGCCGCGTACTTCTCCAAGTCCTTCTTGTAGCCGCCAATGGTCTGGTGTCTGCTCTTGCCGTTGCCGACCAACCCTTCGACCTCGACCGCGATCTTGCACGGCAGCGCGAAGTCAAAGCGCCAGTTCCGCTCGGCATGGAAGCGGTGCTCACGGGCAAAGGGGATGGCGCTGGCGCGCAGTTGCAGCGCCAGCGTCTCCTCGCCCACCGAGGGCGGCCTAGGGATCTTTGTCGGCACCCCCACCCCCCACGCCGAGCACGCCTTGATGTATCGCCTGGGTGAGCGCCATCAGAGCGTGCATCAATTGATCCCCGTGCTGCGCCTCCCACGACTTCGGCGCCGCATGCAGTTGCTCGTGACAGACCCGGCACAGCGGCAGCACCAGACAATCCGGCGCGCGCTTGCCTGTCCCTCGGAACATCCCAGTGACGTGGTGTGGATCGCTGGCGCCCTGAGCGCCCGCGCACACCACGCACGGCAACGACTTCACCCACGTCAGGTATGGCCGACTGCGCCACGCCTCCACATAACCGGCTGCCAGTGCCGATCTGAAAGACATGCCGCGCGGCACCATGCTTCCGCCGCCCATGCTACGTCCACCTCCACTTCGCCTTCGACCGATCGATTGCCCCATTGCCTCCTCCGGCGTACGCGAAAAGCTGCACGCGGACTAGGCAATCGGCATGCCATGCACCCGGGGTTTTCCCGCTCATGCGTTTGCCTCTGCCATCAAGGCGGAGTAGGGCTTGCGGATCGCCTCGTGGAAGATCGCCGAGGCCGAGGGGTTCGTGTCGAGATCCCGACGTGTTTGGATGTCGCACAGCTCGAGCAGGGCTTCGCGTGCGTCAGATTCGTTACGGATCGGGATGCCGTAGCGATTCGCAAGGAACGTGTGGAACGCAGGCTCCCGGCAGCGCAACACCGCCCACTGGCACAGCGGCCCAGGCCCGGACGGCGCCTTGGGCGCCTCGTCGTCGCCGATCTCCACCAGCACACAGGCGAAGCGGTGGCCGGCCGTGTTCCCCTTGCGCACGGTCAGCCCGCGGAACACCTCCAGGTCCTCGGAGTTGGGCAGCCAGAACGTGATCGTGGCCCCGCCCGTGTGCGTCTCCTTCCATCCCGCGAGCATGACTTCGGACTGAAATGTGGGCCGAATCCCTGAGACGCTTTCCACATCGCTGCTCATCGGTAGGCATCCTCCAACCACAACAACGTCGATGATTCGTCGCCGCCTGCCAGCCCCACGGCCTGGGCCACAAGCGAGAGGACGACTGGCAGCCCGCTCGTGGGGCGCTGCGTCACCGGGGCGCGCTGGCGCAGGAGCTGATCGATCGAGGCCCGCACCCCGGCCGGCATCGCGGACTTCTTGCCTGCCGGGGGCAACTTGGTGACGTGACGTTGCACAGCCCGCACGCACGCCATGAACTCCGGCAGCGAGGGCGCGTACCGCTGGCAGTCGGTCTTCACCCGCTCCAGGGCGCGCTTCACGTCATCGACATCGCACCGGGCAAGCTCGGCCGCCCAGACCTTCTGCGCTGCTAGCACGCCGGTATCGCTGCCGGCCGCATCGACCTGGCCCGATCGGAACTTGTCCATCCACTGGTTCCCGTAGAACCCATGCAGGACGGCGAAGACACGACGCGCCAGGCGCTCGCCGAACTCATCCGACCCGCTCTGCGGTTCCGTGAATGAAGGCCCCATCGTCTGAATGCTGCGCATGATCTCTCCCGTAGACCGCGTTGAAGAATCCCGACCGATCGTTCTGCGGGCGCCCCCGGCTCTTCAGGGCGAAGAGCCCGGTCCAGCCCGCCTCCATCGATTGCCTGATGACCTGCGTCGGGTCGTTGCCCTGCGCCTGCAGCTCGGCAAGGAGCTTGAACTGCCGCTGAGCAAGCGGAGGGCGCACCGGCTTGCGCAGCTCCTTGGATCGGTACCGCAGCCACGCATCCCAGACCTCGCGGTCCAGCCACGCGGGGACGGTTACTGACGGTTCTATGACGGTTCCTGATGGTTCGGGTGCAATAGCTGTTGCACCCTTTTCGACGTCAGGTTGCACCCTTTCTGTCGAAAGTTGCACCCTTTCTGACGCCGGGTTGCACCCTTTTTGTAAGGGTGCAAGATCTGCACCCTTTATCCATTCCGGGTTGATCCGGTACTCGCGCGGCTGTCCGCGCCCACCCTTCTCATGCCCGACCAGGATCAACCAACCCTCGGCCTCCATCTGCCTGAGCTGGTACTGCACGGCGCGCTCGGACTGGCGAGTCTTCGCGGCCAGTGCGGCGACGCTCGGGTACACGTGCGTGCCGTCTTCGTGAGCGTGGTCGGCCAGAGCGAGTGCTAGCAGCATCTCGCTCCCGCCTCGGTGATAGCGATCGAACACAGCGCTCATCACCTTGACGCTCATCCCTCATTCCTCCCATCGCCTGCTTCGACGCGCGATGCGAGTCTGCGGATGCGCCCGATGCGTCCGTAGAGGAAATCCTCGAGGATCTGCCGGCCCAGCTCTGCCGGCGGGATGCCGTGGATGTGGGCGTACGCGCGGAAGTCTTCGCGCATTTGCTCAGAACAGGGGACGTCAATGCGTGCCGTACACTTGCCCAACAGGTCAGTCACCCCAGACCGAGACTTCAGCCCGGGTTTTGGCCGTCGCTCCCGACTCATCCATATCTCCCAGTTTTTGGCCGAGATCGAGCGCGAGCTTTCTTCGCGACGGCCCGGCGGTTGCGAAGGTCCACGAGCGCCAGGTACAGCTCGGCGTTCGGGCGTTTGCGCTTCCGGTTCAGGAGCCGGCTGATATGACCCTGCGAACACTGGATCTCAGCAGCGATCTCCTGCTGGCTCAGGCCGGCGTCAATCAGCCCCGCCAGCAGCAGCTCCACCGGCATCGTGGTAGGTGTGGTCTTCATGAGGTCGGGAGTATATGCCTTTCGGCATCCGATTTCAACGCAAGGCATATGCCCGAGAGCGTGGCGCCCGGGTTGAAAATGCAGGATGCAAGCGAACGCCGGGAGGGCGCCATGAAAGAATCATTCGGCCAACGCGTGAAGCGCCTGCGCGAAGAGCTTGGCCTCGAGCAGCAACATCTCGCCCAGGCCGTGGGCTGCACCCAGGGCACGATCTCCAGGATCGAGGGCGGACGCAACAAGACGAGCCGCCTGCTCATGCGCCTGGCCCCTGCGCTCGGGGTGAGTCCGGAGTACCTCGCCAGCGGCCAAGGCGAGCGATCGGGCGCGAAGCTAACGCTCGTCCCCCAGCCCGAATCGATCCCGGTCATGCCGCTGAGCAAGAAGCGAACGGCCCAAGGCGCGGGCACGCCGATCGAACAGATCACGCTCTCTCGCGGGTGGGTCAAAGCGAACCTGCCGCTGCTCAGCTCGCCCGCGCACTTGCGCGTGACGACGATGTTCGGCAACGCGATGTCGCCGACGATCGACAACGGCGATCTGCTGCTGGTCGATACCGGCGTCACTACGCTCCAGCCCGATGCCGTGCTGCTCCTCTCCACGGATGGAGACGTGAGTTGCCGGCGCGCGCAGCGGCGCTATGATGACGGATGGACAGTGCGCGCCGACAACCCGGTCTACGAGCCCCAGCACCTCGAGCGCGAGGCCGACCTGCGCGGGCGCATCATCGGGCGCGTGCTCTACCGGCTGCGCGGCCTGATGCTGTGATGCACTGGCACGATCGGCTGTTGCTGGCCGCCTCGGCCGCGGCCGTCCTGGTGCTCTGGGTCGTGGGCGGATCGCTGCTGGGTGCCCTCGGCGCCGTCATCCGCTTCTGGCTGTTGTTCATCGCCGCCGCCGCCCTCCTCGGGCGCCTGCCCTCGGCGCGGCGCATGTCCCCCATCGCCTACTTCAGCTCGGCCGCGGCCATCGCGCTGTGCCTCGAGGTCGGCATCGAGCTGTACCTGCCCACGGTCGCCCATCTACCCGGCGACGACGGCCCCTGCTACGACAGGCAAGGCCCCCACGACTGCTAGTCCCCACGCCTAAGCGCTGACGAGCTTGCTCGTCGGTGCTCGGTATTGCTTGACTTCTCATATGCCCGGCGGCATAATACGCATATCCCTTGCGGCATGCAGGCGGATCGACAACTGGCCCCGCCGGGCTTTTGAACGAGGAGTCCCCGATGTTCGACTACAAAGGCACGATTTACCCTGACCAGCCGCGCTCCATCTTCGCACGGCGCACTTCCTGGCAGCGCATCCTCGCCTACCTGCTGCTCACCATCATCGCCCTGGGCATCGTGGGCGGACTGATCAGCATCGGCGCGCTGATCCACAACGTCACCGACAAGACCCAGCCCATCAACCGCTCGCAGATCGAGCGTCCGGTGCTGCGGGTCTGCGCGTGAGCACGCAATCCACCTTGCCCTTCAAGGCCGGCACGCTCGATGAGCTGATCGAGCGCAAGGCTCAGGAGGCGCACCGGGAGATCAAGCGCCGGGTCGACTGGGCGCGGCGATCCAACGGCCAGCGGCATCGATACGCCCTCCAACGTCTGCGGGAGTTTTTGAAGTGAACGACATCGTCCGATTCGAGCACAAGCCGCTCACGGCAGCCGACCTGCGCGGCCAGGTCAACCTGGTGCAGGAGGTGATGAAGGCCGTGATGAAGCAGGGCGTCCACTACGGGATCATCCCCGGGTGCGACAAGCCCTCGTTGTGGAAGCCGGGCGCCGAGGTGCTGTGCGCCACCTTCCGCATCGCCCCCTCGTTCCGGATCGAGGATCTCTCGCGAGAGGGCGCGGCGCGCTACCGCATCACCTGCGTGGGCACCCACCAGTTGAGCGGCGTGGTGCTCGGCGAGGGGCTCGGCGAATGCACCTCGCATGAGAGCAAGTACAAGTGGCGCAAGGCGTACCAAACCGAGTTCAATCACACGCCCGAGAACCAGCGTCGTATCCGCCACGGCTGGGACACCCGCAAGCGCCAGGAATACGAGATCTTGCAGGTCCGCATCGAGCCGGCCGACGTGCTCAACACGATCCTGAAGATGGCGGCGAAGCGGGCGCTGATCGCGATGACCCTCAACGTCACGGCCGCCTCGGACATCTTCACGCAAGACATCGAGGACCTGTCCGACGAGGTGCGTCACGTCATCACAGGCGACGACCCCGGCGCCCAGCAGGGGGGCGATGAGCCCAAGGTCGAGCAGCCCCGCGCCACCCAGGCCAAGGCCGCCACCAAAGACGCGCCGGCTGACGACGAGCGGGCGGCGCGCAACGCTCAACCGATGGCCGAGGGGCAGTGGCGAATCATCAAAGCCAAGATGGCGCAGCGCAAGCTCACCGATGAGCAACTCGTTGCGAAGTTCGGGCCGAAAGAGGCGATCACGTTCGGTCAGTTCGCGGCCATCCAGGGATGGATCGACGGAGGGGCGCAGTAATGCTCGCCTTCGACGAAGCCACGCACACGTACACCTACGATGGCCGGCGGGTGCCCAATGTCACGAGCATCATCTCGTCGCTGACCGACTACAGCATGGTTTATCCGGATGTGCTCGAGCGGGCGCGCCAGCAGGGTGTCGCGGTCCACAAGATGGTGGAGCTGGACACGAGCGGGGAGCTGGAAGAGTTGCCCGAGTGGATGGACTCCTTCTATCGGGCCTGGCGCAAGTTCGTCGACGAGACCGGGTTCGTCTGCCAGGACTCTGAAGAGCGGGTCTACCACCCCACCCTGCGCTACGCGGGCACGCTGGACCTGGCCGGGACGCTGACGAACATCAGCGGAAACATGGCGATCATCGACGTCAAGCGCTCGTTCTACGCCGGCCCCGCGATCGGGCTCCAGACCGCGGCCTACCAGGAAGCCTACAACGCCACGCCCGGACGCCTGCCCGTCAACCAGCGCTACGCGCTGAAGCTCATGGGGACCGGCGAGTACCGGCTCCAAGCGTTCAACGACAAAGGCGACTTCACCGCCTTTCTTGCAGCACTCACCCTCCACAGATGGAAGGAGAAGCACGGTGTCCAATCTCGCTGACATTCCGGTCAACACACCCACCAATCCGTTGAGCGTCACGCTGGTGATGACGCCTGAGATCGCCACCCAGTTGCAGCGCGATGCCGGCGCGCTCGAGGTCGCCCAGGCGTACGTGATCGACGGCGCCGAAATGGCGACGCTCGCCAACGACGAGCTGAAGGCGGTCAAGGACCGGCTCGACAAGCTCGCCGAGCTGAAGGAAGGGTTCCTGCGCCCGGCGCGCGAGATCATCGCCAATGCCGAGGCCCTGTTCGACCCGGCCATCAAGGCCAACAAGGCGGCCGAGGCGCACCTCAAGCAGGCGCTGATCGCCTTCCAGGCCGAAGAGCGCCGCAAGGTCGAGGAGGCGCGGCGTGCGCAGGAAGAGGCCGAGCGCAAGGCGCGCCAGGAGGCTGCCGCCATCGCCGCCAAGGCGCGCGCAGCGGCCGAAGAGAAGGCCCGGGAGGCGCGGCGCCAGGCGCAGGAGCTTGAGCGCCAGCGCCAGCAGGCCGAGGCCGAGGGCAATGCGCGCGCCGCGGCAGCGGCTGCCGCAAAGGCCGCCGAAGCCACCGCCAAGGCCGCCGCCGCGATCGAGAACGGGGAAGCCAAGGCGCAGGAGGTCGAGCTGGCGGCTGCCGCATCCGTCGCCCCGGTCGAGGTCATCGCCCCGACCAAGCTCGCCGGCTTCAGCACGCGAGCGAAGTGGAGCGCGGTGCTCGCGCCCAACGTGAGCAGCGACTACGAGGCGATCAAGCTGATCGCCGCCGCCATCCCGACGCGCCCGGACCTGGTCGCTTACCTGGCCATCGATTGGAAGGCGGCGAACAAGACCGCCAGCGCGCAGAAGGCAGTCATGAGCATCCCTGGCTTGATCGCCAAGGAAGAGCAGATCGGAAACTCTCGGAGATAGCCATGGGTATCGCACTCAAACCCTGCAAGTCCAGCCAGATCGAAGGATTTGGCTATGACGCCGGCACCCAGACGCTGGCGGTGAAGTTCAAAAGCGGCGACCTCTACCGCTACAGCGGGGTGCCGCCCGAGATCCACGAGGAGATGGGCAAGGCCGAGAGCGTGGGCAAGTTCCTCGGCCAGAAGATCAAGGGTGCGTTCGAGTTCGAGCGCGTGACTGAGAAGGACTAGGAGGCGTAGCCATGCAACACGTCGTTCTCGGCTGGGTGGTGAAGGTCGGGCCTTGGGACTCTGCGGCCAAGGAAAAGCCGAAGGTCGCGAGCAAGCGATTCACCGTGGAGTCGGCCGCGCAGACGTTCGCCGAGCTGCTGCGCAAGGGCACCCCGGACAAGCGGGTCTGGGTGGAGTCCGTCCACGGGCTCGATGACGCGGGGATCTCATGAAGTCACAGACCCAGCGCGTACTCGAGCGCCTGCGCCAGGGGCCGCTCACCCACCTCGAGGCCGAGCGCGAGCTGAGCGTCATGCGCCTGGCGGCACGCATCAACGAGTTGCGTCGCGAACACCGCATCGAGACGACGATGATTGAAGTCAAGAACCGGGCGGGAGAGATGTGCCGGATCGCCAGCTACTGGCTCCGGAACGCCACGCCCACAACACGAGAGGACAGTCATGGCTAGCGTTAACAAGGTCATCTTGCTAGGCAATTTGGGGCGCGACCCCGAGACCCGCTACATGCCCAACGGGGAGGCCGTCACCAACATCAGCATCGCGACGAGCGAGCGATGGAAGGACAAGCAGACCGGCGAGCAGCAGGAGAAAACCGAGTGGCATCGAATCACGTTCTACCGCCGGCTCGCCGAGATCGCGGGTGAGTACCTGAAGAAGGGCTCCTCGATCTACGTCGAGGGCAAGCTCGAAACGCGCAAGTGGACCGACAAGGACGGCAAGGATCGGTACACGACCGAGATCATCGCCAGCGATCTGCGCATGCTGGGCAGCCCGACCAGTCAGGACGAGGGCCGCGGCGAGCCTCGTCGGGAGGCGCGCCAAGAGCAGCGCCCGGCGCGCTCTGGTGGCGGAAACTACGATCGGCCACCGCCCAAGGCCGGCGCCAGCATCGCCGATCTTGACGATGACATCCCCTTTGCCAACCCCTACCGGGGCGTGCGCTGCTATGTCATCTAAGCGCTGCATCTGTTGCGGAGAGATCAAGGCGATCGACCAGTTCTACGCGCACGAAATGATGCGAGACGGACGCCTAAACAAGTGCTCGGCATGCGTGCGAGCGTATCAACGAGAGCGACGGTACGGCCCTGCGCGGGAGCGCATCCACGCTTATGACAAGCTGCGCTCAGCATCAAGCGAGCGCCGTCAGCTCAACAGGACCGTCACAGCCAGGTATCGGGCGCAGCATCCACGTCGGCGCGCCGCGCAGATTGCACTGTGCAATGCCGTGCGGGACAAGCGGGTCGTTCGCTGGCCAGTCTGCGCCCTGCCTGAGTGCGACTGCACGACGGTCGAGGCGCACCACCCTGATTACGACGCGCCGCTCGATGTCGTGTGGCTTTGCCCGTCGCACCACAAGGCGGCCCACGCTCTCGCGAGGCGCCCCAGTACAAGGAGCATCGCATGATTGTCGCAGGATTGCTTTGGGTCACGCTGGGGCTTCTCATCGCGATGCTGTTCGGGCTCTTAGCGCAGAACAACTAGGCTTCGCTCAGCCGGCGGATGATCAACTTCGGTCGATCACACGGCATCGCCGGCTGAGCAACTCACACGGGAGCAAGCAATGGAGATGGTAAACGAGTGCTCGCACGAGCGGTTCCTGACCGACGTCGCGGGGCACAAGATGCATATCCTGATGGACAACCCGGACTATCGGCACGTGCTCTTCACGCGGCCGGCGTCGAGCGTCTATCGCTTCGGCCTCATCACGTGGCCGGGCTACCTCTGCTTTTACGGCGACATGGGCAGCTTCGTGTTCACGCGCCTCAAGGATATGTTCGAGTTCTTCCGCGCGGCCGGCATGAACGCCTGCGACGGCATCAACCCCAGCTACTGGGGCGAGAAGTGCGTGGCCCTCGATCGCGAGGGCATCAGAAAGTACAGCGCCGAGAAGCTCGAGGCGTGGACCACGGCGACGCTCAACGAGTGGATAGAGAGCGCACGGGCGGAAGGCGACTTCACCGACGACGATGCGACCGAGCTTTCCGATGCGTTCAACGCAGAGATGGGCATCGTTGCCCATGACGGCACCCATGCCGTGATACACGCGCTCTCGGAGTTCCGCTACGTCGTGCGCAATCATCGCTTCGAGGTGAGCGACTACTGGGAGCTGGCGCCCTCGTTCGAGGATTACACCTATCGCTTCATCTGGTGCTGCCGCGCCATTGCCTGGGGCATCCGGCAGTACGACGACGCACGGCCGGCATGAACGCCTACGACGTGATCGCGATCCACATGGGCACGCGGGCCGTGCGGATCATTGCCGCCGGCAAGGGTGATCGTGACGCGGAGGCGATCGTCAACATGGCCGTGGTCCGGCGCGGGCTGAACGAAGAGTTCTTCGTGATGGTGCCCAGCGGGCGGTATGCAGAAGGAGCGACGTATGTCGGGCACTAATCCGCTCAGCGAAGAGCAGGTAAAGGAGCTGGTCCTGGAGTACCTCTACCCCACGGCCGAGGAACGCCTGGGCGTGGTGTTGCAGGAGGCGGCCAAGATCGCGGCCGAGGGCTACCGGACGCAGATCGCGCGCATAGAGCATACCGTGCGACAGCTTGAGGCAGAGGTGCGCAAGCGCGACCAGCAGATCCAGGAACTCAAGCACGAGATCAAGAAGCTGAGAGACAGGAGGGAGCAATGACAGCACGTGAGCGCGTCGAGCGCATCGAGCAGGAATGCTCTGGCGTATGGGGGCAGTCGGGCGTGAGCACCAGCGACCGGCAGTTCCTCGCCAGCGTCAAGAGCCGCCAGACGCTGTCGGAAAAGCAGGAGAAGTGGCTCAAGGACATCGAGCAACGAGTGTTCGGGGGCGACGATGAATGATCGTGAACTCATCAACTACTGCGACATCCACAGCCGAACCGAGCGCGCCCTTTTCCTTGGGGTCCACGTGAATAGGATGATCGAACTCGCCGGCCACCCGAGCGATTTCGTGCGCGAAGTCCATCCGGCTCAGTGGGTCAGCGTCAAGGAAGAGATGCAGACCTTGTGCCGACTCGCGCGGGAGCGCCTGAACCTCAAGGAGCAACCCGCCTTACCTCAACCAATGGAGAAGACAATGACTCAAGCATTCGTAGAATCGTTCAAGGCGTTGCAGGTCGCAATCCACCAGACCGCGCGCTCGAAGGGCTTCTGGGACAAGGAGCGCAACCAGGGCGAGATACTCGCGCTCATCCACAGCGAGGTGAGCGAGGCCCTGGAGGCGCTGCGCCACGGCAACCCGCCCGACGACAAGGTGCCGCAGTTCAGGGGCGTCGAAGCCGAGCTGGCCGACGTGATTATTCGCATCATGGACATGGCCGAGGGCTGCAACTATCGCGTCGCCGAGGCGATCGTCGCCAAGATGGCGATGAACGCAACCCGCGAGCGCATGAACGGCGGCAAGGCGTTCTAATGAACAAGCTCGAAGCGGGTCGGGACGCCACGGCACTGATGGAGTGCTGGCCGTACGGCGTGCCGACGTCAGTCAAGCGCAAGCCATCGGTCGTACGGCGGCAGATGGACGACGACCGATCCGCTCTCGCGACCAAAAAGCGCGAGGAGCTAAAGCGCATGCGAAACCAGGCGAGAAACCCATGACTGTCAGCGCCTACGAGAAGTTCAAGGTCAAGCTGCTGGGCGCCCCGGAAGCGAGCGGCACCCGCTGCTACCTGCTCCACTCCTGGACGAAGTGGGACCCGTACACGATCGCCTGGGGGCACCCGATGGCACCGATGTCGCTGGAGCTTAGGCAGCGGCGCGCCTGTACGCGCTGCGGCCGGGTGCAAGACCAGAAAGTGCAACTGATCACTCAGAAAGGACCGCGATGAAAGGGCTAGTCACGCTCGATACGTGGATCGAGATCAACTACGAGGAGCCCCGCCCGTCGATCTACACGGCGCGGCGCTGGGTCAAGAACGGCAACATCACGCCCAGACCGCAAAAGCATGGACGCAGCTACTACCTGCGCCCGGATGCCCAGTACCGCAAAGTGGCGCCTGGATCGAGAACCCGACTCATCGACGTGCTCCATGGTCAGACACAGAACCAGCCGGCGTAAGGGCTTGCCGGCCAACCTCTACGAGCGCGGCGGCTACTACTCCTGGCGAGATCCGCGCACAGGCCAGGAGCACGGCCTGGGCCGCGATCGGCTCGAGGCGATCGATCAGGCGATCGAGGCCAACCATTTCGTGGCCGGCAGCGAGTCGAAGAAGCGCCTGGTGGACACGCTCGGCGGCAGAGCGCAGACCCTCAACGAGTGGCTGGATGTTTTCGAGGTCGAGCTGGCAGATCGCGAGCACGCCAGCTCCACTCGGGCGGGCTGGCGCAGCCACGTCAAGGCCGCACGGGGCGCGCTGGGCGAGCGCGTGATCACCCGCATTACCACCCGCGAGGTCGCCGACTTCATCCAGTCGTACATCGCCACCGGAAAGCATCGCACGGCGCAGAGCACACGCTCTCACCTGTTCGAGATATTCCGCGCAGCTCACGAGCGTGGGTGGGTGACATCGAACCCCGTCGAGGCGACCAGGCACATCGCCGTCAAGGTGAAGCGCGCCCGGCTGACGATCGAGTCGTTCATCGCGACCTACGAAGCCGCCGGCAAGATCGGTGTTTGGTTGCAGAACGCCATGGCCCTGGCGATCGTCACCGGGCAGCGCCGCGAGGACATCTCGAACGCCCTCTTCAAGGACGTCCACGACGACGCCTGGTGGTGCCGCCAGGAGAAGACCGGCACGGGCGTCATGGTGCCCCTGGGGCTGCGCCTGGACGCGCTGGGTTGGAGCGTGGGGGATGTGGTGCGCCGCTGTCGCGACAACGTCGTGAGCCGCTACCTGATCCACCACACGCGCCGCCGCACGAAGAGCAACCCGGGCGACCAGGTCTGGAAGGACACGATCTCGCGTCGCTTTACCGTGGCGCTGACGATGGCCGAAGTGAAGTGGCCGGACGGTCGCACGGCGCCGACCTTCCACGAGATCCGCTCGCTCTCGGAGCGGCTCTACAAGGCGCAGGGCATCGACACCCAGGCCCTGCTCGGACACAAGGACCCGCGCACCACGGCGAACTACCACGACAGCCGCGGCGCGGAATGGATAAAGGTGCAACTCGGATGATGACGCAAGCAAAAGCCAGCAAGAAATGGTGCCCGATGGCGCGTGTCGCGATCCACGCCGGCACCGGCGGCGCGGCTGCGAACAGATCCGTCGACCTCGAGATCCAGAAGCACTGCATGTGCGTCGGCCCCGACTGTGCGATGTGGCGCTGGTCGGAGAAGTACGCCTACACCGAAACTGCCCGACAGAAGCCGCACGAGAACGGCATGGAGGTGGAGGTCAAGGTCAGCCCGCCGTCCGCGCGCCTGGGCTACTGCGGGCTCGCTGGCAAGCCGGAGGTGCAATGAGCACATTCGTGAGGAATGCCTTGCGCATCAAGTACGCCGCGCCGGAGTGGGCGCTGCTTGAGGAGGTTCACAACCGCACAGGCGGTGGCACGCGCTCGGCCGACGCCATCGCGATGAACCTTTGGGAGTCGAACGCGTTCCGCATCATCGGCTTCGAGATCAAGGTCTCGCGCTCCGACTGGCTACGCGAGTTGAAAGATCCGAGCAAAGCCGATGTCATCGCAGCGTACTGCGATATGTGGTTCATCGTCGCCACCCCGGACATCGTGAAGGAAGACGAACTGCCGCCGAACTGGGGCCTCCAGGTGCTCAAAGGAAACGGCCTTCATATCGTGAAGAAGGCGCCTCTGCTAGAGGACCGCAAGGCGCTCGATCGCCGCTTCGTGGCAGCGATGATTCGGCGCGCCACTCAGGTCGGCGAGGCGCAGATCAGCGCAGCACTAGCGACGGCCATAGAGAGCGAGCGAAAGCGCGTGGCCGAGCGCGTGCAGTCCGAGGTCGACCGCCGCACAAGGCGAGCAAAGGAGATCGCGGATCGCCTCGAGGTCGTGAAGGCGGCGACCGGGATCGATCTGTTGAGCTACTCCTTCGATGGCGAGGATGTCAGCCATGCGATTCGTTACGCGCTGGCCGAGAGACGGGATCTGGTGGGTCGCTACAACGGGCTGCGCAGCCTTCAAAACAAGCTGCGCAGCTTAGATAAGGCGATCGACGAGCTTGGGGAATTGGTGCCGCAGGAAAGCGAAGCGAGGGCGACGTGAGCGGCAAGAAAATTAAGATAAGGAGAGATCTAACCATGAGCCCGCATCAAGAGATCGCGCTACAACACCCCTGCTTCCTCGCCTGCGAGACGGCGCACCCGCGCTTTGCTCACGACCTGAAAGTGGCCTCGCTCGTTCTCACGGTCAACAGCGGCTATGAATGAATGGAGAAGAACTTCGGCGGGCCGGTCTGGCACGCGAGTATCAGGACGCGCGGAGGGCAGCGAGAAGAGGTTGCGCGTCGCCTTGCCGTGCGCGCCCTGCTGGGCGTAGGCGATGAGGCGCTCGGAGAGTGGGAAGAGTCTGGGCGATCGGCGTATCACATACGCCGCCGGCTCAGCCTGCGAGAGCAGATCGAGGCCGGGCTCTCGATGAGAGACGTGCGCGGCACGGACGAGGCGCGCCGTCGAGTGGCTGAACTCGTGCGGGCATTCCCGGCCCTCCATGACTTTGCCATGACGGAGGCACGCCTGTGAGCGCACCCAAGCCCGTGCGGTTCACCTGGTTTCACGCGGTCATGTGTCGGCTGTTCTGCCCCCAGTACCTGGAGAAGATGCCGACGACGGATGACAACGAATGGTACGTGGCCGAGACCTACCGGGTGACCTTGTTCGGCCGAGGGAACACAGTGGCATCGGAGTCCGTCCGCGGACGGGTGAACGCATACAAGCGCGCTCGCTGGCTGGCGTTGATGGCCGACTGGTTCTGGGTGGAGAGCCACCCGGAGGTTGGCGTCAACTGGGGCGTGACCAAGCAGGAGAACGAGTCATGAGCGACGAAGAGAAGCTCGAGCCCCTGCCCTGCGGCGCCAAGGGTGTGCGCGAAGACAATTGCGGCGGCGTTCGTTGCATGAACTGCCTGGCGATCTACGGCAGCGTGGCGTGCCCCTGTACCGCGCCGAAGCAAGGCGTGCCACAGCGCACGCTCAAGGTGATCAGCCCCACGGGGGTCGAGGCGTTCGCGATCTGGCAGAAGGTGGATCGCGCATGGGTCTGCACCAGCACCAGCGGCGGCCTGCTCTGGATGCGCAACAACCGGGCCGATGCGGCGGTCGAGTTCATGAAGAAGAACGGGTGGAGGTGGGAATGGCTCGAAAAGCAAAGCAACTAAGGATCGACGATGCGGCGCCCGCCAAAGCGGGGCCGCAACCCATCGCGGTTTCGATCGACGTGGCGGCGAAGATGCTGAGCGTGAGCAGAACGACTCTCTACCACTTCCTGGACAAGGAAGGCGGCGTGCCGACGTTCCTTGTGGGCAAGCGACGACTGGTTCGGGTGTCTGCGCTAGAGCAGTTTGCGGTCGCCATGGAGGCGGCGAATAACCAAAGAAACATCGGCGAGGAAATTGAGCAAGGGCTGGGAGAGATTCGCGCGTGGAACGATGGCGAGAGGCGCCTGAGAACCACGCGAACCAAGAGCTGAACCACGGCATGGCATGGCCGGGCTGGGCGGGGCATGGCGCGGCATGGCAAGGCCGGGCAAGGCAAGGCAAGGGGCTGCTGGTTGCAGCGTCAAGCCCATCGGTGACGGTGGGTTTGGCGATGCAGGCGGGGCACGGCGTGGCTGGGAATGGCAGGGCGTGGCTCGGCACGGCGCGGCGTGGCGCAGCAAGGGGCTGCTGGTGGCAGCGGGTTGGGCGCAATCCCAACCCAGTGCCACTAGACCAAAAGGAGCGATTCATGCATTTGGCGTTTGTTATATCCGGCACCAACCCGCTGATCATGCAGTCTGATCTGCTTGCTGACCCCCTCTCTGAGGGGGCGAAGAAGCTGAAGACGTTCTCGTCGAAGAAGAGCAAGACCGACGAAGACCATGCGTCGATTGGCGAGATTGAGTTCACGTGGTCCATGTACTATGACGAAGTGATTGGGCCGTACATCCCTGCGCAGAACGTCGAGCGAGCCCTGCGGGATGCCGCCGCCCTCAGAAAGGCCGGGAAGAATGTGGAGCGCGCCGTCAGCGTGTTCCCAGACAGGATTCCATTGCAGTACGACGGCCCAAGAGACCTGGATGCTCTCATTGCAGATCGACGGTTTCACGACCGAAGATCGGTGGTGGTGAACGGGAAGTCCCGCGTCATGAGAGAGAGGCCAAGGTTCTCGAATTGGCGGCTAGAGTTTGAGGTGCGGATCGACAAGAACATCATCAAGAGCCGTCAGGAGATGGAGTCGATCGTCGAGGAGGCCGGGCTCTACATCGGCCTCGGCACCTTCCGCAAGAGGTTTGGGCGATTCACGGTGGAGAGCGTCAAGTGAGTGATGTCAAAAAATTCCCCATATGGAAGCAGGCCGTTGAAGATTTTGTATCTCAAGACCCCCCGGCCGCCCCTGGGTACATTCTGCATGACCGCTGGCTGCTTGAGCACTTCGAGATGAGCAAGCCGACATCAGGGCTCTATGAAGAGATCGCCCGTTTCAACCTTGCGTTCCTGGATAGCAAAACGAAGTTCTTCGCGGCACTACGAGACAACCATCAGATTCAGTTTGCCGAAAGAGACGGCGGCGGCTGGCGCTTGCTTCACCCGGCCGAAGTGGCCAGACACTCGATGAGCGAACTGGCAAAGGCAACAAGGGCGGCAGCGCTGAAGGCCGGCCGCAGGATCAGCAACGTGGACGTGTCGGAGCTAAACGACAGGCAGCAGGCAGAGCTTGCAGACGCCGCCGCCCGCCTCTCTCGCGTTCGACAAATCGCCAGGAAAGAAACTCGCTTGCCCAGACCCCCGCAGATTTCTGACCGATCGAATGATGGCTAAGGTTGCCAATCTACGGCGTAAGGTTGTCAATACCGACGAACAGAGGCAAGGACAGTGATGGCTCAAACGATATTTGGGACCAGCCCGCCCCGGCGGCTTGGGCGCTCGATCGATGTGTGGTTTGACTCAAGGGATTTCGACCGCTCGAAGAGCGTGGTGTTCTGCTTCCCCACCAACACAGGCACCAGGCAGCTCTTCTCCCTGGAGATAGACCCGATCAAGGAGACCCCAGCCACGCTGGCCAAGAAGCTCAACGAGCTGGCCTTGCAACTGGCGATGGAGGGGTGATGGAGCGCCGAGGCTTCGAGGTCGCCCGCGCCTACCACAACAGCGCCGCGAGAGCTTGCCATAAGGTACCTTGTGGCAAAACTCCGTGGCCACCCCACTGGGTAACCCAGTGGGCAAGCCATTGGGTAACCCACTGGCAGACGCCAAGGGGAGTCATCGGCTTAGCACGACTGACGACGCGCGGCTTCGCAACAGCTAGCTGCGGCGAATTTACGTGCGGGACGGAGCGCCACTTATCGAATGAATTTCGGAATCTTTTCGATACGGCGGCGCAGCAAATTCGTAGAGCAATGAATTGTATGGGGAATTACGGTCGGATTGGGGCTTGCCGTCTGTTGCCCATGCACACAAAGAGCACCTTGAATTTCTCTTTGTCATTCATGGTGTTGCGACCCAACTCGCCCCCAAAAATAGGGGGCAAAAAACGCCTATACCGACCAAAAGGAATCAATGGGTTAGCACATCATTTCGGAATGGGGATTTTGACATGAACGACGTGGAGATGGTGGAGTTTGAGCGCGCCGGGGAGCTTATCCGATGGGCTCGGATGCAGGCTGGGGCCAGCCAGAGGGAGGTGGCGCGCGCCATGGGTCTTGGCGACACACAGCAAAAGACGGTGTTTCACTGGGAGCGTGGAAGTCGCGAACCCCTGGCAAGCAACTTCATCGCCGCTTGCCAGGCGTGCGGGTTCAACGTGGTCCTGCTGCCGATGTCCGAGGAGGAGCTAGCGCGACTCGACGCTGCGCCAGTTGGCGCAGAAGGTAGCTTGCCGTCACAGGGTTAATGCCGTGGGCGGCGGCGATGGCCTTATACGTCATTCCCATCGTCCGTTGCTTGGCCATTGCGAGAACGGCCTCCTCCGAGACCTTGTTTCTCGGCCTTGCTCCGGTCTTGAATGTGCCGCGATTCGTTTCCGCTTGTTGTTTCGGCGTGGCCCATCGACAGTTGCTTGGCTCGTAGTTGCCGTCTGGGTCTATCCGGTCTAGCGTGGTCCCGAGCGGCCTTTCGCCCATGTCGGCCAGGAAGGTTTCGAAGCTGGACCAGCTTGCGCAAACCGAGATACCGCGGCCGCCGTACCACGTCCACTGAGGGGCCTCTGGGTTCGAACACCGCCTGCGCATTTCTTTCCAGGATCTGTAGGTCCTGGTGTCCGACATTCCGTGAGTAGTTGATCGGCGAAGCAGGACGTCTCTTGATAGACAGCCGCAGGACTTGGTGTGCCCAGAGCGCAACTTGAGCGAGTTTGCCTCGGTTGCCGCGCCGCAGTCGCAGCGGCACACCCATATCTTTCCTGTGCTGGACCGCCTGCTAGACGGAGAAACAACGATGAGCCGGCCAAAGCGCAGGCCAACCAAATCCAATGCCCTGGTACCATCGCGAGCAGCCATTTAACCTCTCTCACAGGTTGTTTGGTCAGGTAAAGGGGCGTTGGCGCGCCCCTTTACCGATTATAGTTGAAGACGTCTCGTCTTTTCCCAGGACCGCAGGCCAGCGAGGCCCAGCATCCCAAGCACAAGCTCCATGAGGTTGTCGCCAACGAGCGGGGGCAACTGGCCGGATATCTCCATCACACCAGCGGCGGCCAGCCATGTCAGCGCCGGGTGAATAATAAAGTTCCAGGCCAGCCCGAACGCGCAGATATACCCAATCGAAGGCCGCCAAGACGAGGCGAACCAGTTGCCGCTTGCCGCCTCCGCGCGGTTAACATCGATCTGGCCGATTGCTACGCGCACCTGTTGCTCAAATGCAGCCATCTCATTGGCCTGGGCCAGCTTGAACAACTCGACCTCGGCCTGAGCTTTTTTCTCCGGGTCAGGAAACAAGCGCTCGATGATTGATCGGCCCATCTCAATCATAGGACCTACAAGCAGGGGATTCACGCCGTCACCCGCAAGGCCGTTTCGACCTTGTCGAACAGGCGCCCGAACCAGCCGGCGTCCTGCGAGTCGCGGGCGGGGTCTCGCGCAAAGAGCCGGGCGCGATCGACGAACACCAGGCGTAGCACATCGCGCGTCGAGCGGCTGCTCAGCGCCGCCAGGGTCTTTGGGCCGATCACCCCGTCCGGGAGCGCGCCCACGGCCCGCTGGAGCGCGCGGGCGGCGCGCGGTACGCCGCTGTTGTAGGCGTAGTCGAAGAGGAACTCGTCGAGAGGCTGCCCGAGCTGGTCGGCCCGGATCGGGTCCCAGTAGTCTTGTCTCGCGATCTCGCGCGCCTGCTCGATCGTCAAGTTCCTGATGTCCAGATGCGGGTATTGCGCGGCCGAGACCCCGTACTTCGATCCCTTCAGCTCGCCAACACCGACCTTTCCGCCCGTCCAGTTGCCACGATCGTTCGGGTCCAGGGAGAGCACGCCCTCGTGCAGCTTCAGTCGTTTGAAAACATCGTCGAATCGGTCCATGTCACCACCATCCCAAAGATTTGCCTACACTGACGACCGCGGCGAACGTCGCCACTGTGCCGACGATCGTCGCCTTCGCCCACTTGGCCAGACTGCACATCGCGTCCAGGTGGTTGTCTAGCCGCTCTGCGGTGACCAGCAGCCCTGGTCGCCCGAATTGGTTCTCTTTGGTGCGAGAGAAGATCACCTCATCGAACCGATCGATCTTGCGCGACACCTCGTCGACACCGCTCTTCGCCTCGGCCGCCGCCGCCTGAATCTCGGCCGCCGCCGCTCGCGTCTCGGATGTCATCGCCTCCAGTATTGCTACCCGCTCTACCAAGTTATCCACCCTTTCCTCGAGGCTCGCGCCTACTCTGCAAACCTTGATATCGCTCACGTCACCTCCACACGATTGACCAGGCGCCTTCATGCGCGAGCATGACCAAGCGCGTGAAGAATGCATATGACAGGTAAGTCGACACCAACAGCACGGCCAGACCGGCGACCGTGAAGCACGTGTACTTGATGATCGAGAGCGCGAGGATCGCGCCGGGGCTCATGCCTTTGCCCATGAGAATGGCATCGCGAGCGCACTCGCCGTAGCCGGCGAGGGCTTGCAGGACGATGCACAAGCCTATCCCGGCCAGCAGCAGAATCGCATCGCTGGCCAGGAGTTCCCATTGCATCTACTGACCCATCCGCTCCGCGAACTCGCGCTCGATGTCGCGACGCCGGGTAACCTGGCGATCGAGCCGGGCGTTGAACTCCTCGTCGGAGATGCCGCGACGCTGGCGCTCGCGCCGAGCGGCGCCGATCTTCTGGGAGATCTCGCGCAGCGCCTCATCGCGCTGGCGGGCAAGGTTCACCCGGCCGGCATCCGCCGGGTAGGAGCCCAGCTTCACGCCAAAGGCCGAGGACAGCGCCTGCGGCAGGTTGCGCTCGCGCCCGAAGGCGTCGGTCTCGCCGGTACCGGCGGCCTGAATGGCCTTCCAAGAGTAGGTCTGGAAGAGCCCGCGTTGCATCGCGATCGAGTCGGCCGCGTAGCCCACCGGGTTGGGTAGCGGAAGGTTGGGCATGAGGAACTTGGCGATGTGGTCCATCACCTTCGTCGCGCCCTCGCCGAAGGTGTCGGTCTTGCCGACGATGTCCTTGCCGGTGAACTGGCTGCGGTTGGAGATCAGCTCGATCATGAGCGCCATCGGGCCGCCCACAGTCATCCACGGCGGCACCGGGATCGCGCTCTTCGAGCCGTTGAGGTCCATGATGTCGCCACCGGGAATCCAGCGACGCACGTCGAGGAAGACCGGGCTGTCGTTGGCGTCGTTCCAGGGCATGCGAAGGAGCCTCGGGAACACCAGCAGCGTGCGCCCAGAGCGCTCGTCGGGCAGTAGCGCCCGCTCCTCCTCCTCGTCGCCGGCCGCGCCCAGCATGCCGTAGGCGAGCGCGTTGAGCGCATACCCCACGGACAGGTACTTCACCATCTTCCACGGGGTCTTGGTCATCGCGTCGATCAGGATCGGCACGATCCGGTAGGTGAACGCGATGAACGGGAGCGGGCCGCGGCGCAGGGCCTGAATCCAGGGGGCGTTGATGGAGTAGTCGAGGAACGCCTTGCGGGCGAGCTGCCCCGCCTCGCGGTCAGTCTTGCCGGCGGCGGTCTCCTTCATGAACTTCGCCAGGCGGAAGACGGCGTCCTCTTGCCGATAGAGGTCGATCATCGCCTTGAAGGGGGCAGCGCCCATCTTGCCCAGGCGCTTGGCCGTCGAGGTGCTCGCCAGGGCGACGAGCGCCTGCTTGAGGCTGCTGCCGCGCGCCAGGTGGATCGCCTGGATCAGGGACAGGTTCTGCGCCACGGTGTCGCGCTCGGACTCCAACTGCTTGAGGATCGGCTCGATCACGTCCTGGCGCATCTCGATGGCAGCGAAGCTGCCGCCCTCGGACCCCGAGTCGTAGAAGCGCTCCATCATGGCCGAGGCAGCTTCGTCGCCGCGCTTGGCGTCGATGATCGTCACCAGGGCGGCGCGCAGATCCTCCGGCCCCAGGTTGGCCAGGTCGGCCATGACGACGTTGGCCATCACGTTGTTGGTGTGAACGGCCGGGCTGAGCGCCGTCTTGCTGATCTTCCAGGCGGTCAGAAGATCGTCCCACAGCCGCCACACGGCCGAGGCGCTGCGGAAGTTCACCGTCGCGCGAATGTCGTTCCAGATGTGCCCAGGAATGAATTGTCCAGCGAGGAGCCCGTACTTCTTGAGCTTCGTGCCGTAGGCGTTGGTCTTGGGAACTTCCACCCATTCGTTGTCAGCATAGGCGCGCAGGGTCGTCTTCGAGTCGGACGCCTCGGAGATCTTGCCGCCCGCCGCGATCACCTCCTCCTCGGTCGCCTTGCCGTACTCGGTGCCGACCCACTTGAGGAACTTCGCCGTCTCGATGTCCTGGATGGACGCGAGGGCGGTGCGTGCGAAGGCGTAGCGGATCTCCTCGATCTCGCCCAGGCGCTCGCGCTCGGGCTTGGAGAGATCGCGCCACATGCCGACGTTGCCATTCTTCTCGAACCAGCGCGCCTCCCACACCCCGTCGTTGCGCCAGCCGGCGTGCTTCGCCGGGATGGGCTCGCCCTCTTTGACGTACGCCACGCGCTTGAGCTTGCCCAGCTCGCCTTCGGCGCCCGGGTCGCGAAGCTCCATGCGCACGTACTTGTCGCCCTTCTGAACACCAGGCAGCCGATCGCCGCTGATGTCGTGACGCAGGCCGCGTCCCCGATAGGTCTCTGCCCGGATGGCCTTCGCCTTGCGGTTGGCCGACACGAAGGCTGCGCCCTCGACCTCGTGCTTCTGGTAGGAGCGATGCAGGTACGCCATCTTGTTGCGCCCGTACGACTCCTCGGAGAGCAGCCCCAGCTCGACAGCATCGCGCCCGAGCTGGTCGATCTGCTCCTTCATCGCCGCGAGAGTGGCGCGCGAGTCCGCCGGCAGGATCGCCATCATCTGGCGCTCCGCGTCGGTGTCGGGTTTCTCCTGCATCCAGAGGTAGGCGACGCGAGACTCGGCCATGCTCAGGCTGCCGATCTGGTCGATCATCGCCTTGGACTTGCGCAAGTGCGCATTGACGCGCCGCTCGCGCTCGTCTCGCTCGGAGAGGTAGGGCTCAGGCAGACCGTAGTCGGCAACGATGCCGTGCGCGATCTGCTGGCGGATGGCGCCGCCCTTGAACCAAGCGGCGGTCGCGCTCGAGACGCGATCGGCGAGCCGGCCCGTCACCTTGGCGACCGGGGCGAGCGGGAACCGCAGCGCGGCATCCGTTGCCCGGTTGATCGCCTGCGCTGCTTTGGTGACTGGGGCGACGGCCTTGGTCGCCATCCGCGTTGCGGCGAGCGCCGGCGCCCTCGATGCTTCGATGGCCTCGTCTACAACATCGAGCGCAACGCCAATCGGCTTGAGCGCGGCATCGAGTGTGCTCGCAACAGTCCGCGCGACTATGCCCGGCTGGTACTCTTGCTCGGCTCGAACGCCGCGATCTCCGCTCGCGACGTCAAGCCCTGGGCGCGCGCTGCGCGAATAGAGGATAGCTTGGTTCGCAGTGTCGCCTCGGGCCAACATGCCGGGAGAAAGGTGTTTTGAAGATACGCCTCGCTTTCCTCTAGCCCCGGAGGCCAAGAGCGATTGCGTAACAATTCCTCGTAGGATAGTTGCGTACCCGCTTCCCGAATCTCGCCCGGCGTCAGTGGCGGCAACGTCGTTTGCCCACTGCTGGACTGTTCGCTTGTCGTCTCCACGAGGCACCCTCCACTCGAATTGTGAGGACTCGAAATTATAGCGGGCGGACTTTATTTCGTCTATGGATTGAAGGACATTCGCATAGGAATCGTAGATCAAAAGACCGAGATTGTAGCGGTCATCGTCGCCGTACTGATCCTCCACTTCTCGCCAGGCATGCTCGACCGATTGGTTCCACGAGGGCCTCATCCATTTCGTCGTGCCAAGTCGCAGCGCCGCGCTCATCATCTGGTCGTTGCGACGGATGGCGGCAATCGGCGACACCGCCGCCGGGTCGCCGATAAAGGTCATCTCATTGTTGGCGGCATACTGCATGGCAACTTGATAGATGGCGCTACCAAGGCCGCTTTCCCGGATGTCGGATGTATCGACCCAGACCGTTCGATCGGCGTCGCTTTGGCTAATCAGGCCGCGGATCACGCGGCCACGCCCATCCTTGCCGAGATTGATCGAGAAGGAGTCGTCGCTGAAGTCGTGGATGTCGGAGCGGTGGACTAAAGAGCGGTCGCTTTTCTGAATACGCATCCCGAGCGCGATTTCGGTAATCGTCTTCGCGTTCGACCGCCCATAACGAAACGCTCTTGCGTCGTCCGAGATCTTCAGCCAGGCATCGGCCATGTCCATCAGCCGCCCGGGGGACGGGCGCCCCCCCTCTCCAGGACGCGCAGCACGAGAAAACAGAGCCTTCAATGCAGAAGGCCCAGCTTTTTGCTGGGCCTTCGCGGATGCTGCCGGGTTTACTCCAACTCGTCTAGGCGGGGGAATCGGCCGGTCGCGATGATTGCCTTTCCCTTCTTCACCTGCTCCGGCGTCAGTTCCGGAATGTCCCCGTTGCGAAACAGCGGGTGATCCGGCTTGAAAGGCCTCCCCTCCTCGATCGCCTGCTTGACGAGCCTGTAGTCCTCTTCTCGGGGAAGATACTGCTGTATCCACCACCAAGGAACTGGATCGCCGAATTTTTCCGCGTAGTCCGCGTAAAGCCTGGCCAAGTCGGTTCCACGGAGTCTTTGAGATGTCGTCGATGAGTCGGAAGGCATGGGGCAACTCCTGCATCATGAGTTCGCGGTTCGTAGTGTACGCCCTCACGAGTTGAGCGAAAAGCTCGCGTCGGATTTGGCCGGCCGTCATGGCCTCCCAGTATCCAGTGGCCAGCGGATATTTGAAAAGTTCACTCAACGGGCCGGTTTCGGCGTCCCAGACAAAAAACACCTCTCGGGCCACCTCGCCGCTCACCTCAATCTTGTCGCCGCTCTTCGTGAGCGCGAATGCGGGATGGATCTCCGACAGAAAGCTGCCGTCCTTCTGCTTATCTAAAGCATGACCGAGTTCGTGCGCGATCGTTCCGATGAGGCGCTGCGAGTTGTTGATCGCACGCGGGACGCCAGGTGGACCAGCCACATCTTCGTGGACGGTTATGCCATCAAATATGCTCCAGTACGCCCCGTCAATGCCGCCTCGACCCACCATGGCGTCGTCATGCACACCCCAGATGATAACGGACTTGGCAGCCCTTTCAAGAATTGGCGAGGCGCGAAGCGTGTCATTGAGAGCTGACGCGATGTTCGCGCGCAGATCTGCGTGGATGGTACGGTCTAGTCGCCACCTCATCCAGGTCGGGAGCTTTTTATCGCGCCCAGGATCAATGCCGTCGTCCACCCCTACATGCAGGCGTCCATTGCGATCTTCGCCGACAAACTGAAACAACAACTGCTGGTCGCCGGCTGGGCGACTTAGATCGCCGCGTTGCAGCCACAGCTTGAATGCGTCTACGGTTGGGAAGGAGGCGATCGATCGAATCCGCTTCTCCCACCCGGCCTCGTATTCGTCTAGGTAGGCGGAGCGAGCCTCTTCCAGGGAGGGGAAGCCCATCATTACCTTCGCCTCGTCGTGCCTTCCGCTGGGGTTGTTTTGATCAACCACGAACACTGGGCCGTTGTAGTCAAGCGGCATGCCTGGCCTGAGAAAAACATCCACGGCATCGCCGTCCTTACCGATGAAGCCGCCTCTGATGTAGCCGTAGTGCGACTTCATCGAGCGCGACCATCGCCTTCCGCCTGCGTCTACGCCAGAGCGGGTAGACCCTGCCGGATTCTCGACCGAGATCGACAGTCCGCGCACCACTACCTGGCCGACCTTGTAATTGCCCTGCTTTTTCTGCGCCTCAGTAGGCTCCGGCAAATCGTTGGCAGGGGACGTTGCGGCTTGGTGCGCGCCAACGTCTACCGTTGCGCCCGGAGATCCCCGCCTATCAGCGCCCGCTCTATCGGCAAGCCCCGACGAATCCTCTCTCGAAGCGTTCGCACTTTCACGCCCAAGCGCCTTGCCCACTTCGGCAGCGTCATCGACTCCCCGTTTAGTGTCAGCATCGCGCTGTCTCGACGATCCAGACGTTTCGTATCGAGTTCTCGCCCCGCCCTCGCCCGCCGGTAAAGAGTCTGCGCTGGTTTGCCCAACGCCCTTGCCGCTTCGGCCACCGTCAGTTGGTGGCCGCCCACCATTACTCGGTGACAATACCGACGATTGGCCGCCTGCTGCTGCCTGGTCGCCCATCGACAGTTGCCTGGCTCGTAGTTGCCGTCTGGGTCTATCCGATCCAACGTCAACCCCGGGCTCTGCTTTGGCCCGATGTCGCTGAGAAAACGCTCGAAGCTGTGCAGCCAAAGAGGACTGATCGTCACGCCCCGCGCCCCGTAGTATTTGAAGTCTGGGCTCTTCGGGTTGAGGCAGCGACGCTTCATGTGCTGCCACGCTTGGTACTCTGCTTTGTACTGGCTTCTGGGTCCTGGGCTCTTTGCCATCGCTTGTCCTACCATTGGCGCGACCGCGCGACCTTGCTTGGACCTCGAGAGCGGCGTATTTGTTCTCGGTCGGCTGGGGCTTATCGTTCTTGGGGGAGGTGGCCGCCTCGTGGGCGGCAGCGTCTACGCTTGCTCGGGCTTCTTGGGCGCCTTCTTCTGCTCGGCGGCCTTCGGCTTCGGCAAAGCGCCGAAAAAGGTCTGCCCAACGACCCAGGACTGCTGGTAGATTGGGTCGTCCTCCTTCGCGTAAGGAATCCCGAAGAAGTCGTCCTTCTGGGTCTGCTTGCCAGTCATGGTACGGGTATCCTGTTTCGGCGCCGACAGCGACATAGGACTTCACTTTAGCAGGAAGGTTTCCGCCCTGCACGAGCTTCGTCACCCCCGCCGCGAACTCCTGGTCGCTCATGACGAACGGCATGCCGTCGTCACCCCTAAAGTTCATGAGCACGATCTCGCGATCGTTCAGGCGGGTGAGCCCCATGCCATCGTTCACGTCTCGGCGAACAGCAGCATAAACAGCGCGCAGCTCAGCGTCACCAACATTCGCATCGAAGCTGATCTTCACGCCCTTGGTCGCGCCGGGGTCGCGCGCAAGCGCGGGGTCGGCGCGGAAGAACGGCACCGCATCCTGACGAAAGACGTACATCCATCCGCGCGCCACGCGCTCCACCACATCGCGGTCGGCGCGCACCGTGGCAACGGCGTTCGGCGCCACTTGGTTCTCGTAGGCCCCCGCCCCGCCCACAACCTCGAATTGCGAGGGCCTCAGACCGAATGCCCTGAAATAGACGTCCGGACCACCCTTGCCGAAGACGGCCTTGAGGGCGTTGTCCTGGTAGCGCTGGAGTTCTTCGAGGCTCAGGTTTGCCACCGCCTGGCCAATCCGTAGCTGCGTCGAGGGGCGCGTCTCTGCCGTGATGGTGGCGCCGGGGCGGCGCCCACGAGACTTCAGGATGTTGCGCACGCTCGCGTCAAAGGCGCCCGAGTTGCCGAGCGAAGACTTCACGTGCGTCGGCTCGAACGGCATCAGGTGCAGCGTGCCGGGATAGACGCCTTGCATGCCTATGCCGAAGGGGCCGCGAGCGCGCGGGCCGAACGCCATGTCGGCGTCCATGATGATGCCGTCGTAACCGAGCGCCTCGACCGCCTGGCGAATGATTTCCCCAGGCGACACCAGTTCGCCGTTGCTGTCATACGCCTCGGAGAGTCCGCTGCGCACCAGGGCCGCGGCGTCGTACGCGCTCTTGCCCTCCGGATCGCTCAGTAGATCAGTAAGCGCCTCGGAGGCATCGGCATCGTAGGTGGATGCCACGTCGCGGATGGCGTTCGCGAAATCGACGAGCGTGCCGCCCTCGCTGACGATGTCCTCGCCGTCCTCGCTATACTCAATCTCAGAGGTGAGCTGCAAGCCGCTCGGGCGCATGTCGAACGGGTTCTTCATCTTCACCCAGAGGGGCATGATCAACCCCTTGGAGTCGCCAGCCACCGCCGCCCTCGCGGATTGCGCGACGGCCTTCTCGAAGAGCAGGTCGCGCACGGTCTCTTTCTGCGCATCGGTCAGCTCGCCATAGTCGAGATCCGCAAGCGCAACCCCCAGCTCCTCTGCCGCGCGGCGCGCGTCCTCCGGGTTCTTGTCGAGGTGATCGGCCATCGCTTCGTCGAGCGCGAAACTGTCGTCGCGCCATGCATCGGCGAGCTGCTCTTTGGAGCGCTCGATGCGACCGGTCAGGTCCGGCCCCTCGCCCGCGTAGTTGATGCTCGCGTCGTCGCGCGAGGTCGTCACATAGAAGCCGTTGCCCAGCCAGCCTTCGGCGGTGCCGGCCCGGGGCGCCGTGTCGATCTCCTGAATGTTCGAGTGCGTCGTGCCGTGGAAGGCTTCAAACACTGCTGGCCCGCCCTCGTAGTCCTCCGTCTGCTCGGCGCGAACCACGGGCATGCCCTCGGACCAGCGCTTGAAGGCATCGGTGTCGATCTGATCGGGCGGCGGGACGAACTGCTCCTGGCGAGCAGCGGCACCGCGGGACTTGAGGGCCTCCATGTCGCGCTTCACGCCCGAGGCGGCCGGCGTCGGGCTCGCCGACTCGGACTTGACCCAGTCGGCCGTAGCCTGAGCGAGCGCCTTGCGGGCCGCGTCGAGATCCTTGATGTACTGAGCGGACTCCAGGCCGGGCCGGCCGAGACCGAGCTTCGAGCGGATCACATCCAGGGTCAGCATCACCGCGTCGCGGATCTTCATCACCATGGAGCGATCGAGCCCCTTCAGCACCTGGCGCCAGAACTCGGGCTCGTTCATCCGATCGCCGAGCATGTCGGCCATCAGCTCCTCGGTGACCAGATCCTCGGAGGCGCGCGCCTTCGGGTTGTCGGTCTCCTCCTGGATGGCGGCGTCGAGCCACGCGCGATAGCGCGCGGTGTCGCGCATCAACGGCGCCATCCGGGCGACCAGCGTGCGGTAGACGGCGCCGTTGGAGCGGCGCAGCGAGTGCAACAACTCGTGGCCAATGATGGCCAGGTGGGAGCGGGTCGCGTCCGCGTTGATGTAGATCGTCGACGGGTCGCTCGGGATGATGAATCCCTGGGCCTGGTCTTCGGGCTTTACGGGCTTGGCGTACCGGAAGAAGACGACGCGTCGCTTGAAGATGTCTCGGGCGACTCGCAGTCCTGCTGCAACATCAGCGGAAGCAGGCACCTCAGCCTCGGTCGCGAGACGGGCGAGCCCTCCGGTGGCGGCGGTGACGCGCACCCCTTCGTTGGGTCGGGGTGCGTCGCCCCGGCGCCACATGGGCGGGGTGTCGTCGGTACCGGTGGCTTCGGTGTCATTGAGCGTTCCCTCTCGCAGGGCCTTGCGATACTCGGTCGCGCGGCGGGTGAGGCGCCACGCGCCGCTCGGCGTAGGATAGCCGAAGCCCAGCTCGATCGCGCGGCGGCGCTCGGACTGGTTGAGCCGCTCGCCCTTGAACAGGCGCTCGGCCCAGTTCTGATCGTTGGCGCTCGGGGCCTGCTCGCGCAGAGCAGTGCGCCGCGCCAGCTCGCCGGCCGCGCGCTCTTGCGCTTGCTTGGCGCCTTTCCTGGCAACGAATCGCAGGGTGTTGTCGTTCAGATCGCGCGGGTCGTTGCCCAGCACCTTGCGCTGAGCGTCCTCCAGATCTCGGTCGGCCTGCTCCTTGGGCGTCTTGCGGAACTGGTTTGGATTGATCCCGGCCTGCTCGAGCGCGAGCCCCAGCGGCGAGGTGAGCGGCGGGGCACCCATATCCACGCCCGCCGACACGGCATCGGCGACCGCCACCGAGAGATCGCGCTGGCGCTGCGACTCCTGGGCGAGCATCTCCAGCTCACGATCCCGCTGCGCTTCGCGCTCGCGTTCCGCAAGGTCAAGCGCTGCCCGGGCCTGGTCGGACACGCGCGGCGGACGCGGGGCGATCGTCTGCCCCGGGGTCGCGCTCGGCGCCGGAGCGGCCATGCCGGTCGCCTCCGCAAGCGCCTGGCGCGCGCCGGCAGCGTCGTAGGGGATGGCATCCGCCGCGGACGCCGGCTGCGCCTGCGGCTCTGCTGGCGGGCTTGCCGGGGAGAAATCGACCCCTTCGTCGCCCGGCTCGCGCCAGGTCGTCGTGGCCTCGATCTCGCGGCGCTCACGCTCCTGGTTGGCGCGATCCTGCGCTTCGATGCGCGCCATCTCGGCCTGCTCGCGATCGTACGGGATGGTTTCCAGGCCGGAGGCGCCGGCGCCAGTCGTGGTCCCGGGCTCTTCGGTGCCGAGGACATCACCGGCCGGAATGGGCGCGTTCTCGGGCGCGGGCGCTTCTGCGCTTCGACCGAAGATCGCGTTCTGTCCGGCGCCCTGCACCGAGCCGATGGCGAGGCCGCCCAGGCCCTCGTTGAGGGCGCCCTGGGTGAGCGGACGCTCCGGGTCGACCGCGCGCATGGCGACGTTCTCGCCGACCTTGGAGAGGTAGCTTTGCGGGAACTCCTCGAGCAGGCCCTCGCTCACAGCGCCCGTGGCCGCGCGGCGCGCGAGCCCGCCGGCCTGGCCGGCAATGGCCTTGGCCAGCGCCCGGTCACCCAGGCCGCCGAACACGCCCGTCGCCACGCCCGCCAGCACCATCGCCCGGCTCTTCACGTCCCGGATGATCTGGTCTTTTGCCGCCTCGTAGGTGAGCCCCTCGAACATCAGCGACTTGATGACCTCGGAGTCGCGAAGCTGGGCGTCCGGAATGCGGCGGATCTCCTCCTCGACGTTCTGCGCCGCCCCGCCGGCCGCGAACGCCGCCTCGGTGCTGCGGCCCGCCATCATGGCCGTGCGTGCAGCCGCCTTCCCGGCGGCCACCTTGTCGCCAGTCTTCTCGAGCGCAGTCTTGTAGGCCGAGCGCGCCAACACCTGGGCCGGCGCCATCGACAAGATCTGCTCGGGCAGCGACTCTGCGATGCCCCGCGTGTAGGTGCGCCAGTCGGACCAGGCATCGCCGAACGTGCCGGCCTCCTCATCCCACCATTGCTTGCGCCCTGCCGCCTGGAATCCGGGCGAGTAGCTCTGCTCGAGCCCCTCGGCCGCCCCTTTCAGGGCCTCCTTGGTACGGTCGCCACCCATCGCCGGGCGCACGATCCTGGCTGCGCGTTCGATCATCCCCAGGCCGGGGATGTGCTCGACCACCGGGCGGATGACCTCGTCGAGCGAAGCGGGCGCCCGCAGCGCGCCACGGGCAAGGCCCACGCCCACGTCTTTGACCGTCTCGATGGCCGAATCGAGGAAGGACGACTCTTTCCCCTCGTCGAAGGACATCGGCGCCGGAGCCGGAGCCGACCAGTTGCGCTCCCAGGGCTTGCGCTCCTCGGATGCGCCCGTCTGCCCAGACCAGTTACGCTCCCATGGTTTCACCGTGCCGCCTCCCACGAGCTGGGCGAGTTCGGGTCGCCACCCTTGAATCGGAAGCCATCGACGACGCCACCCACCACCGGGCCGCCGGCTGACCTGGGATTGCGATTGCCGATCGGCTCCAGGCCGGGGGCGCCGCGGATCTGCTTGGTCTCGGCCCCCAATGCGGCGGTGACGCGGGCCGCTTCGGCCTTGCTCAGCTTGGTAGCCGGCAGGAGGCGACGCACATCGTCAGCGCTCCATCCGCCCTCTTCCACCATGCGGCGGACGAACGCCGCCAGCGCCTTGTTCTTCGTCTCATCGCGATAGTTGCCTTTCTCTGACGCGCTCAGCGCCGAGCGCAGCGTCTCATCGAGCGACACGGCCCGGTCGCGGAACTCGTAGTAGACGGTCTCGAACGCGGTCTCGGGGTTGGAACCGCTGCGGATGCGCTCGCCCAGCGCGCTCTTCATCGCCGGCAGCAAGGTCATCATGCCGTTGACGTTGAACTTCGCATCCTCCTTGGCCTGCTCACCCTCGAGCAGGCGCCGGTACCCGAGCGCGCCCTTCTCGATCAGATCGTTGACGTCCTTGGGCTTGAGCCCGCCGCCGCTGGTTTCGCGGCGAAGGTTCAGGGTGGCGTTCCGGTAGCTCTGGATCGCGTCGATCTCTGCCTTCTTGAGTTTCTCGTTTGCCTGGTTGTGCCGCACCGTCTCTGCCTGGGCCGCCTCCCGGGTCGCAACCTCGCGCTTCTTCAGCCCGACGTTCGGGTCCTTGTCCCACTCCCAGAGCTTCTGGGCGCGGGCGCGCGATTGCTGGTAGTCGATCTCCATCGACTTGGTCGGGTCAGACATCATGGCGATGTGACTCTCCAGCTCCTGCTCGGTCATCGTCTTCGGGATGCGCTGCCCGTTGTACTCGAAGACCATGGCGTAGGCGCGCTCGCCCTTCTCGTTGGTCGTCGGCTTGAACGATGCCGGGTCGATCTTGCCGCCGTCGCCCCAGAGGTTGTTGTAGACATCGACCACGCCGGACGCGTCGCCCGTGGTCTTGAGCCGAGCGTAGGCATCGCCCGCCGTGCGCTTGCGCAGATCCGCGCGCATGGCCGCAGCGCGCTGGAGATGCTGGTCAGCCAGATCGATCCGGCCGCGCGCCGCGTAGGCATTCGCCATGGCCTCGGCCGCCGCCGCAGCCGCGCCCTCGCGACCGAACCGGCTCGGTGTACCGGGGCGCGCCGCCTGCTCGAGCGCCTCCTCGGGCGGGCGCTCGAAGAGATCGCCATCATCCCCAGCCGATGGGCCGGGCATCGCGGGCGCCGCCGGCCCGCCCATGGCGCGCTCGAACGCAGTTCGACCCGCTTCGCGCGCCTCGTTGTTCAGGCGCTCGATGTCGTCGGCCGTGCGCTTCTCGCGCTCGGAGCGATCCCGCTCGAACTCGAAGCGTTGCTTGTCCCGATCGTCGCGCTCCTGCTTCGAGCGACGATCGACCGCCGTCTGATACCCAGCAATGCCTCCAGAGAGGAACGCCCCGAGTCGACTCATGCAGCCACCCTCCGCGGTTCGGTGTCACGTTTCGCAGCGCGCTTGATCGGCGCCAGGCCAGCGCCCTCCTCGAGCTTCTTCACCTTGCGGGCGAGCGCCTGGAGGCCGGCCATCGTGAGGCCATTCATGGTCACAGGATCGATGGACGTACCGCCGGGGGCCGCCTCCTCGCCGAACACGGCGTTCACGTCCTGCGCATAGGGGCCGATGTGCTGGCCGCCGTCTGCCGCCCCGTCCTTGTACTTCCAGGACTCGACCGGAATCTCGGTCAGGCCATCAAGGATCAGGTTGGCGTCGACCGGCTCCTTGTCTTCCTTCTCGTTCTCGTCGGAGAGCCAGGTCGAGATCAGGGCGCTGCCCGCCTTGGAGCCCGCGAACTGCCCGGCAATGTTGCCCAGCGCACCGAACATGCCGTTGCTCGACTGTTGCGATGCGTTGTAGCCCGCCATCTGATTGGCATACGCCTGGTTCATGATGTTGCCGGCCTGGCCGATGCCCGAGAGCCCGGCCTGGGTGAAGGGCAGCGAGCTTGCCGCACCGCGAATGCCGGAGTCCGCTACCCCGAGCTGGTTCTGCACGGCCGAGTTGCCCGCGGTGAGCCCCACTTGCGTGGAGGAGACCTGGTTCGCCGGCAGGTTGCGACCGAGCTGGGCGGCGTTGAGCTTGCGCGCCACGCCCGCGTCCTGCACCGCGCGTCGCGCATTGTTCATCGCCGCCGACTCATCGGCCGCGCTCACGAGCCCCATCTTGTAGTCTTGCCGCGAGATCTCGTCCGCGCTGACGGGGCCGAAGCGTCCGGCCGTGCGCGCCCCCGACTGGCGTTGGCGATCGTAGGCGCCGCGCACTTCGGAGCCCGCGCGCTGCGCCTCGGCCTCCTGGCGCTGCGGACTGTCGTACTCCTGCGCGTCCTTGACGATGTCACGCTCCAGGGGGCGGAACGTGTCGAACATATACTGGGTATAGTTGTCGGCGAGCGCCTCGTTCTTTCGAGACGACTCAATCTGCTGCTCGATGACAGGAGCAAGGAGCCTCCGATCGCCCAGCTCGCGCTGCTTCTGGTACTCGAGCTGCTCGCGCCCGAGCTGAACCTGCTCGAGGCCGACTCGCTCGGACGCCTGTGCCACGGGGCCGTAGTCCGGCGGCGGCGGCGCCTTGCTGCCCCCGCCGAAAATCGCGTCAACCAGTCCGCCCATGCTCTCGTCTCCTTGAAAACCACATCAGCTCACGTCGTACGCGGTAGACGCGCACATTTTCATCCTGGCGCTTGAGGACCGCGCCACACCTCACGACGAAGTAGCGCGCTGCGTCGTCGTGCGCGTCGACCCAAGCCTCGAGTTCCCCGCCGTTCTTGAGCGCGTCGCGCAAAACCCGCTCCAAGTCACGCAGCCAGCGCCCCTTCGCCCAGGGATGAATGGCCACGTGAATGCGCCCCTGCCCCAATGCGATCACGCCCGCCACGCCGCCATCGAGCACCACGGCATGCAGCCAGAAGCGGCTCTTCGCCCAGGCGATGAACTGCTCGCGCGTCCACCCATGCTTGTCGGCGATCAGCTTCGCCTCGCGCGAGTGCAGGTCGAACCACAGCCCCGCAAGAGCATCTCTTTCTGCCGCGGCAAGCATCAGTCTTGCAGCGTCGCGATGATCTCGTTGATCTTGGCAGCGATCTCGGCCGTGCTCGCCGTTGAGGCGAGGGGCGAGATGCGCCCGCCCAGTCGGCCGGTGATGGCCTTGAGCTGCTGGCGCACAGCGGCGTCGAACGCCTGACGATTGTGCAAGCTGGCCGTCGCCGGCACGCTCGGGATCTCGAGCTTCTTCATGCCGCGGCGAGCCCCTTCATCGTCTCGGCCACCGTGATGCTGCGCACGATCACGTTCGCGCTCACCCGGATGGCAAAGTTGTCGGCCTTGTACCCGGCCGGCAGGCGAAACGCCTTCTGCGACTTCACCTGGGTGGTGAACTTCGCCTCGTTGTCCGCGTAGAGCGTGAATCCGATGTAGTCGAACACCAGCGGCGGCGGCGTCTGGATGGCGTCCCCAGCCAAGGCGTGCGCGCACAAGGCGGAAGCCCCCAGCGCGCCACCGGAGTTGCCGCCCGAGATGAGCGCCGCGTTCAACGCCACGACCGCGTCATACGCCGCCTGAGCCGCGGCCTTCTCCTCGCTTGTCATGGCCGAATCGAAGTCGATCTTGGCTGCGCCCAAGTTGATGGGTGTTGGCAGCTTGTACTCCTTCGACAGCCAGTCGCTCACGTAGCGCATGCCGATGTCGGCGTCCCACTGGTAGATCGTCTGGCCGAGGGCGAGGTACAGCTCGCCGTTTCGAGGATCGGCGTACATCGCCGAGGGCGCGGCCGAGGCGATCGACAACTGCGCCCGCTCGGCGAAGTCGAAGGTCAGCATCTGGGTCTCGGAGTTCAGCGGCGTGAACGCCACGTAGTAGCGGCCCTGGTGCGTGGCTGCGAACATGCTCGTCGGGTTGAGCGGACTCCACTCGTCTTTGGTGTAGAGCAGACGCGCCGGGCGCTGCGGCCCGGAGGCGGTCAGCAAGACCGGGCCACTGGCGCCGACGTACGCCGTGCCCACGCCCACCCCGCGCACCGAGCGCTTGGACAGGCAATGCATGTCCTCGACCTCGAAGCGCTCCATCGAGATCGACGAAGGGTCGGCCACGGTGGCCACGTAGGGAAAGCCCTCGGTGGCGACCCCGATGTTGGTGCCGAATGCGCCGATGCCGACAATCTGAAAGTCGCACGTCTTGCTGTTGTCCGCCGGCCAGGCGTGCGGCTGGAGCGGCTCCGACACCCGGATGACGTTGCCATCGAAGCCTGCCAAGCTGCCGTTGGCGAGCACGCACAGTCCGCGCATGCCGACCGGCGGCATCTCGTAGTCGGCCGACACCAGCGACCCCGTGGGCACGGTGTTGCCCGCGACGTTCGTGCTCGTCGTGGCCACCGGCACGTTGGCCACCAGCTCATAGGCGCCCGTCGTCGCGTTGCTCCAGTAGACGTTCTTCGTCATTCCGGAGACGTTGTGCGGCGCTAAGCGCGTCGCCGTGCCGGTCTGATCGGTGATCGTGCCCGGGTCGTCCATGGCGATCGTGATCGTCGTCGATCCAGCCACCGATCGCACGGGCCAGGTCGCGTTGAGCGATGTCGGCGCCAGGCCGGTGATCGCAATGTTCTCGCCCTTGCGCAGGCCGAAGTTCGTGCTGACCGTGAGGGTCAGTACCCCGCCCAGCCAGGAGGCGGCCGAGATGGTGTAGCTATTCGGTGGCGCGGCGTCCATGCTGGCCACCGTCCAGGTGCCATCCGTTCTGCCGGCGGTCGAAGTCGAGGGCGGCGAGGGTTGCGACTCTTCGCCGTACTGCGTGACGAAGGTGTAGATGAACGCCCGGTTGATCACCGAGCCCGACCCGCCGCCGTGACTCACCGAAGGGGCGGTGATCGGGCGCGTCACGCCGAGCACGAAGAAGTTCTTCGGGTAGTCGTTGCCCAAGCCCGAGATCGCCTGCGCCAACACGGTCATGCGAGGTTCGCCGTCGCCCGTGTAGTAGACGCGCTGGAGCACGTCGCCGGCCACCGGCCCGCGCACGGCGTCGACATCGTCGCTCCAGGTGAGCCAATACTCGCCGCCCGCATCCTCGAGGCGCATCATCGTCTTGATGTCGCCAGGCTTGGTCACCGACTTGATCTGGAGCGGGCGGCGCAGCGCCACGATGTCGCCCGTGGTGAGCTTCACGTTGACCGCGCTCTGGGCGAAGTGGTCCTGAATGAGGTGCCGGGCCGTGCGAGGAACCATGCCGCCCATGGCGGTGATGCGAGCCGCAAACATCAGCGACGCCCGCTCGATCTCACGTCGACGGCCTTCATCTCCTCGACCATTCGTTGCTGCGAGACGCCGGCCACCTGGGCCACGGCCGCCACCAGGCGCTGCAACATCGGGTCGCGCGAAAGACGCTCGTCCACCTCGTCGACCGCGGACACGACCGTGCCCGGATTGTGCGCGGCGATCACGGCCTCGATCGCTGCGCGCTGCGCTGGGGGGCAGTCTTCCAGGAAGCGCACGCCCTCGCGGGTCCAGGCACAGCGCGCGTTCTCGATGCCTGCGCGCCGAAGTTCGAGCCCGAAGGTCTCGCCGATGGGTGTCATGATCCAGCTCATAACCCGCTGCCTCCCGTTTGATAGGACAGCCCGCAGTAGCCGCTCAACACCGTGGGGTTGGTCCCACCGATGTGACCGGTCAGCAGCGTGACGTAGTTGAAGCCATCGACCGCCGCATGAAACGCATTGTGCGCGACTTGGTTGGTGTAGCCCTCGCCGTGAGGTGACGAGCCGATGCCAACGATGCCCGATGGGGATGACGTGCTATTGAGCCCAATGCCCGCGTAGATCGTGGCCGTGCCGGCGGTCGCCTCGAGACCTGCCGTGGTTCCCGTGACATAGACGGCCTCGCCCGCCCAAAGCAGCATCCGGCATTGCAGCGCAGCCGTCAGCTCACCCCAAGGAGCGTAGCCCAAGATCAAGTCAGCACCACCGAGAACCATGCGCCCAGCAATGCCGCGATCGTTGTAGAACGAGCGCACGTACCGGAACCCGTTCTCGTCAGCGAACTGGGTAGACGGGTTCATGTATACCTGACCCACCAGCACCGCGCCTGAGTCGGTGTTGTGGATGACATTGCCGTAATTGCTATCTCGAACGTGCATGCCAGCGCTCAGCCTGAGCACGACGGCGCTGCCATTCCACTCGGCGTAAACGTAGTAGCGCGTGCCGACCACAGGTGAGCCGCCCTCCTTGAGCGCGGCTGAGTTGCTCACCGTCACCCCGGCGTGCGGGATCTCGCGCCACGAGCCGGCGATGAAGATGTGCCGGCCGCCGCGGCGCACCAGGGCAATGGACGTGGCGCCCACAAAGACCAGCTCGCACTGGCCGAATTGGTTGGCGAAGCTCCCGGCGGCGAGAGCGGTCTGCAACGACGGTTGATGCAATACCGCTCGCCATTCGGCGTTCGAGTCGTGCTCCTTGCGGAACACGAAGACGTCCCCGTCGCCGATCACCAGGTTCGCCGCGCCCGGCAGAATCAGGTTCGTCGCGTTGTGCGTGAGGCTCAGCGACCCGCCCGTGATAGAGAAGCGCAACGTCATCTGCGTGCCGGCAGGCAGACTCGCGCCGCCCAGGCTCGCGATGGCCGTCGTCCCCGCGCCGTGCGTGATCGTCAGGTAGTTGCCTGTCGCGGCGCCCAGATCGATGCTCGAGGCCGAGGCGATGCTGCTGCCCCGGTCTTCTCGCAGCACACCCACCACGCCGAGTCCATCGGTGAAGACGGGGTTCTCGCCCTTCTGCGCCATGCCCTCCATGGACGATCGCGTCAGCCGCATCTCGAAGAGCGCGCCGGCCGACCAGGTCAGCGCGGTGGTGCCCTGCTGGCCGCGGGCGATCGTCAATGACGACGAGGAGACCGCGTGCGCCGTGATCCTGACGATCTCGTGGTTGCCCAGGACATCGCGCAGCACACCCCACGCCCAGTCGGGCGCGGTGACCGTGGCGAACTCTGGGGCGTCCGGCGCCTGGATCGTGATCGTCACGTCCCCGGGCGCGATCCCCGAGGCCAGCGTGGAGATCGCGAGATTGCTGAACTTCTCTTGTGGCATGGTCATTCAATCCCGTGGCTGGTTCGGGTGCGCAGGGGCTTGCGGGTGAACGCCTTGGCAAGCGCCCCGCTCGCGCGCCCCGCGCCCATGAAGAACTCGCGCATGTGGTAGGTGGCGAGGTCCAGGTTCGTGTAGGTCTTCTTGGGCGAGATCATCGCTTGCCACTTCGCCCCGTGAGCGATCGTGGCGCGGTACTGCCGCCAGATGATGTCGTCCACCCCGGTGGCGTCGCCCGCCGGCTTGACCGCGACCTTCAGCACGAGCCCGCCCGTGAGGCTCGCCTGCGGCACCAGCACGAGCCGGATGGTCTCGGCGTCGTCCTGGGTGTAGTAGCTCACGTCGCCCTGCTCCGTGCGCCAGTCCGCGCGCCAGGCATCCAGCTCAGCCGGCGCGCCGGGCACGATCTCGCGGCCAGCGTACTCAGCGCGCGTGACGACGACCGGGTCCAGACCCGCGCCTGGTACCAGGGCGTAGCTCGGGGTGGCCGCCACCACATTGATGGCTGGGTGATCCACGACCCACACGCGCGAGTGCTCGCAGAACATGATGGCCGCCTCGCGGATGTAGTGATCCGCAGCCGCACCCGCCGGGAGCCCGGGCAGATCCGGGAGCACCCAGTCGTAGAAGTCCGACCAGAGCTTGCTCATGCGGGCACGACTCCACCGAAGGCGTTCATGTAGGCCGCAGCCCGACCGCTGTTGACGTGCTCATCGTCCTTGCCCTCGCAGCGCGCCGTCGCGTAGTCAGCAATCACCTGGACGTAGGCGTCCGGTAGGGGGAAGGGCGAGCCCGCCGTCATCGCCAACGAAGGCGGCGAGTCGAGCTGGCCGATGAACAGATCCGGGCGCCCGCGATAGGCGCCCAGCAGCCCGTGGACCACGTGGCGAAGAATGGTGGCGTCCGGGTAGCGCGTGGCGGCGTCGTCGTTGAGCGGCTCGCGCGCCAGGTCGATCACGTCCTGGAGGGTCGCCATCGCTTAGAACGCGCCCATCAGTTGCACCACCCGGCGCTGCATCTGCGGCAGGGTGATGTCAGGGGCGAAGCGCTCGTTGAAGTTCATCAACGCATAGCGCTCGAGCGCATCGCGCGAGAGGTTGTCGACGCGGATGGCCGGCGGCGTCTCGTCGAGCGGACGGCGAATGTACGCCGGCACCTTGGGCGCAGGCACCAACGGGTCCTTGCGCTTGGCCTTGGCCGGGCGCGCGTCCTGCCAGGTGTCGTCGTAGCGCACGAGCTGCTCGGCCAGCTCCCAGGGGACCTGCCTGACTTCGCCCGTGCTCCACCAGCCCGAGCCGCAGTTGCTGTCTTCGTAGCGCTCGCTCGGGCCGATGTATTGGATTGGAATAATCTTCAATGGGGATTCCTCGGTGAAGCCGCCCCGAAGGGCGGCTGTGCTGCAACTCAGGCGCCGAGTTACCGGACGCCGACTGCCCGACCCAGGACGTTCACCGACAGCAGACCCGTAGCCGGCGTGGTGACCGCGCTGTTGATCAGGATGTCGAGGAAGACGTCGAACTCGAGCTTCAGGGGTTGGAAGCGCATCAACCATGCGCCGTTCTGGATCGCCGCGAACGGCGCCGTCAGCGTTGCCCCACCGCTGAAGTAGTTGTTGTTGGCCGCCGGGCCGTCCGCGGCGTTGACCGGAGTGAATCCGAACACCGCGTTGCCGCCCGAGGCGCACAGCGCCGGGCAGGCATAGCCGATGGCGAGCACTTCGAGTCCCGCCTGGAGGATGCCCATGCGGAAGATGTCGGCGTTCGCCCAGGTGTTCGGGACGTTCAAACTGAACCCGATGCCGATGAGATCGCCATAGGCGCTCATGTGGCGCTGACGGCTCATGAGGTCTGCTGCGTTGAAGGTAGGCATTGCTGTTTCCTTTTCGTGAGAAGTGGGTGCGCGAGCAGGCGGCCGAAGCCGCCCAGCTCACTTAGCCGACAGTGACGTCCAGCGCCATGACGCCCAGGTCGGTCGGCTCGTTGTTGCCCGCCCCGTCCGCGACGTTGAAGCGCACCTTGGTCTTGCCGTTCATGCACTCGCCCATGGCCTCGTAGTTGCGGTCCCAGTTGTAGGTCCGCTCCTTGAAGGTCGTGTAGTAGTCGGTCGCGGCGTTGCGGCCGTACACGTTGGCAAGCGCCTGAGCGCCCAGGAGCAGGCAGCGCTCCACCACGCGGCTGGTGTTGACCGTCGCGCCGGTTTCGGTACCGGCATAACGGTTGGCGACGGCCACGTAGTTGTAGGCGTTGTCGCCCGCCTCGAAGCCCGCGACGCTCGCCCCCACGAAGCGGATCGAGCGCGGCATCTTGCGAACGAGAATGCCGTTCCACATCCCCACCTCGCCGCGGAACAAGGGGTGCTTGCTGCCGTGGCTCGCCCGGTTGAAGGCGTTCTGCTGGAAGCTGCGGATGTTGCCGTTGGCGGTGGTGTCCTGGATCAGGTCCGCAAACGCACGCGGCCCCACCAGCAGCATCCACATCGGCTCGTCTTCGGCCGCAGGATCGTCGGGGATCTTGATCTGCTGGAGGCCGAACTCGAGGTCATCGAGGATCTCGCGCAACTGGTCGATGTGCGAGAGCTTGAGCGTGTCGCCCGAGCCCAGCGAAGCCGTTTGCAGGCCACCCTGAGTCAGGTTCGCGCCGTTGACGACGTAGTGCCGGTTGTAGGTCGGCGCCCGCACCGTGTTCACCATGATGCTGGCGAAGTCCGAGTCGGTTGCCTTCGGCACCACCCAATCGATTCCCGCCTGGGCGCCACGTGCGCCGGCCAGGTGAACCAGCGCCTGCTGGACCTCGAGGCGCGGGAAGTAGCCCATCAGGGTGGCCATGGCCACGCCACGCAGGCTGTGCTTGGTGCGCTGCTGGGCCATCTTGCCGCCGGCATCGACGACCTTGGTGGTCAGGTCGATCTTGGCGTCCATGCTGGACCAGGTGAGCTTCTCGCCCTTGCCTTCGGCGTTGACGTCGCCGATCAGGGGCTTGCCGCCGATGATGTTGAACAGATCCATGGAGATGGCATCGCCCTGGGTCTTCGACAGATCGGTGACGCGCACGACCGGCATGTCGGGGCTGGTCTGCCCCTTGAGCTTCGCTTCGGCGGCGGCCTGCTTCGGTGCCGGGCCGGTCATGTTCTTGAGCAGGGTGTTCGCGCGCTGGGTGCCCGCGAACATGGCCACGCTGAACTCTTTGACGGTCAGCGAGGAACTGGAAGGAACGGAAGTTTGAGCCATTGCTCACTCCTTGAGATAGATTGCTGTGAGCCGCCTGGACGGCGGCGCTCAAGGGGGTTGCCGGTGACGGAGGGCTTATCCGAACTGCGAGAGGACCTGATCCATGGGGACACCACGGTCGAGCTGGGCGGCGATCTTCTCCTCCAGCTCATTGACGGTCATGTCCTCGAATCGACGGTCGTCGCGATTCGGCGAGACGCCACCCGGAAGATCCGAAAGGGTGAAGGACTGATCCTTCTCCTTCGGCGGCTTCACTTCGGCGCGCTCTTTTGCATCACCTGTACCGCTACTGCTTTTGCTGGATGACCCCTGGGGCCGATACGTCTCGGGGAGGTCGGTCTTGCCGTATGTCACATGCATCGCCTTCACGACGCGCTCGAATCGATCGTCGACCGACATGCCGCGATTGGCAGGGTCTTCTCTCAGGAGCTTGTCGATCTGGGCCGCTCGGTTGAACGTCTCCGCGTCCTCGTTCTGCCAGTAGCGCAGGTAGGGGTTGCGGTCGATCGCCTGTTGAACGGCATCGGCGGCCGTGTTCACGCGCTCATCGCGGGTGACGGCCACTTCCTGGCTCAGCTCGTTGACCTTGCTCTGGAGAGCGTTGATCGTCTGAGCCATCGGCTTGAGCAGATCGCGCAGAGCCGGTACCTCTTCGGTCAGCTCTTCGAGCTGAGCGAGCAGATCCTGGGTCGTCTCCCCAGTCTCACGCTTGTCGGCCTCGGTCTGAGTGCCGGCCTGCGCTCGCCTGAGTTGCTCTTCCAGGGCCTTGGCCCGCTCGGTCGCTTCCTGCGCCACGCGCTCAGCATCGGCGCGTGCTCTGCGGTCAGCCTCGAGCACTGCATACGGAATGACATGCTTGCCATCCTTGGCCAGCACGCCCTCTGGTCTTTCCTCCTTGGCGCCGGACGTATCGCCTTCGGTCGGCGTCGTGGTGGTCGTGTCGCCTTCGGGGTTGGGGTTGGAATTGCCCTCGCCCTGAGCGTCATCGCCCTGCCCTTTGCCTGCCGTATCGTCCTGCCCGTCAACCACACCTTCCGCGCCCAGCACGAGCTTGGCTATCTCGTCCGGATCGGTCGGCATGTCTTCGGGGTTGTGGAGGTAGTCATCCAGTGTTCTTGCTGTTGCGGTTGTCATAGTTCCTCTATCGCTCGGAGTGCGGAAACAAAAAAGCCCGAGGGGCTCTCGGGCTTTGGGGTGTCAGAACCTCTGACGTGGCTGCTGGTATCGCCCAGCAGGGGCGTAAGCTGTTAGCGCCTGCGCGCCTCTTCCCTCGGCACGATGCTCAGCACGCGCAGGGGCTCGACGCGAGGTCTGATCGCGGAGCCGAATGCCGCAGCAATCGATTGAGAGATGATGGAGGGGCGCAGGTACGTCACCTCGACGGTGCGCGCTGAGAGTGCTGGGTGCATGGTCATGCCCTTATCAATGCCACCGGCCGCGGCGGCTCATAGGCGTACGCCCCGATGTCTGCCGGCACGCGCTGCGGCTGGCCGTTCATGTGGCGCACGCCTGGGATGAATTGGCCGGCACCGATGAGGGGAGACCCCGGCAGAAGCCGACCGGATGCGTCGATAAGCGGAGCACCGCTCACTGTTCCGGTAGGCGTGATCGGCGAAGCCGCCGCTTGATATGTCTCTGCAAGCGCACGGAAGCCGTACTCGGCGTTGTTGGCGATCGTGCCGGTAGCCGCAGACCCAAGCTCGATCGCGGCGTTTGCAGGAGCGGACGGATGCTTCGTGAACAAGTTATTGCGCAGATCAACAGCAAAGTCCCGGTACGTCCACCAGCCGATACCACCCATTTGCACGGGGCCGCTAGGTGGTACAGGAGCGCCCGCGTTGATGATGGTGTTGTTGTAGGCTCGGTGATTAGTGGCTCCAGCGCCCGACCAGTCATCCAACTTCATCGCGGCAAAGCAGTTCAGGACCACATTGCCCATCCACGTCGAGCGCCGGCCGCTGTTGTCCTCAAACGCGCAATGCGAGTCGGTCACCAGGTTGCCAGCGATGACCGCTCTGTCCGATCCAATTTCCGTGTATATCGCGCACCCATCCTGCTGGTGGTGGATGGTGCCGTACCTTGCCCCACGATGCCGGTTACCCGTTACCAGCGTCCACGCCTGGCGAGTCTGCAGGTACACCTGGCCTTGCGGGTATCCTCGATTGCCGCCGCTGAAATCGTTGTTGCGAATGGTGAGCGAGCCGAGCAGCACGTTAGATGCGTTGTACGTGGCAATGTGCGAGCTTTGGCTTTCGTTGAACTTGCTGTCATACACTTCGATCGTGCAGTTGGAGCCGGTGTCCGGGTAGAACGACAGCGCCACAGTTGCATCATCTGCCTCGATGTCCCGGAATATCAGAGTTCGAGGAAGGTCCGACGTGTAGTAGTTGGCGAGCCCAGCGCCGTCGCAGATATGGAGCTTCTCGACGATGAGGAAGCGCGCATAGCCGTTGCACGCGAAAGTCTTTGACGAGTGACCGAACTCGACTGAGCCGTAGTAGTGAACCGGGTTGATGCCTGGGGGCGAGTAGATGTAAAGCCTTGTGCCTGACTCCAGCCACGTGCGGTCTATCTTTAGGTCCTTCATGGTCGAAAGCGCAGCCTCCATGCGCAGACCGTCCATACCGCCCAGGCGCACAAAGCAATGCCAGTTCAGCGCTGCTGCGGACATACCCACGGCATCGAAGTACCAGCCGTCAGCATCGGATGCGAAATCGCCCGCGACAAGAGTGCGGCGCAGCGAGATGCGCGGCTTGTAGAGCGAAGCCCCCGCAGGGTCGTAGCTGGTGATCAGCACTGGCGCTGCCCTGGTGCCCGCAGTGTTGTACGCCATCGACACGCGGTTCGTGGGGCGGAACCACGAATCGCTCGCCAGGGCTATGACGTCGCCTGAAACGGGCGTGAATGACCCAAGGCGCGACAAGTTCTGCCAGGGCGCAGTGATGCCATCGTTGGCGTCATTGCCCCGGTTGGCGTCGATCTTGTAGACAGGCATTACGCAACCCTCCGAACCCGCGGCGCAGGGTGATACCGATACGCCCCGATGTCGGCGTACGGCCGCAGACGACGGCCACCCATGTGGACGGCATCGGCGATGTGGATGCCCGCAGCAATGCAGGGGGAGCCTGGGCGAAGGCGGAAGTCTGGCGTCAGCATTGCGTCAGTGCCGACGATGCTGTTTGCGCCCTGCGAGATCCCGACATAGGGGGTCGTCGACCCGAATATGCCGCTGTAGTTCTCGTCCATCCCAGGGTTCGATCCAATGGAGTACCCGATCGGGCAGTCGACGAGCAGGTTGTTGCGGCAGATCTGGGTTCCTGCCATGACGATGCTGCCGATCTTCGTGATCCCGATCTCGCACCGCACGAGCGTGTTGTTGATGAGCCTGTTCCCGGTCTCAATAGCGCTGCCGTAGCTGGCGCCTCGGTAGCAGTCGACCGCCAGATTGCCCATGAAGGTCGCATTGGTGGCCTCCCAGAAAGAGAGCGCCGTGCCGCTGTTGGTGATCCCCGTCGACACCAGATCGCTGATCCGGTTGCCCCACGCAGCACCGCCAATGGTCAGGTTGTCGAGGAAGATGCCGTTGCCGTCGATCGGGAAGCCGCCTTGGTACGAGGCCAGCGGCGTGCCGCTGCGCACGCCCTTGATGTCGTTGTCCCAGATCAACGGGTAGATGTTCTTCGCCGTCTGGATGCCGGCGCCCTGGACGAGCACGTCTTCGACCCGATTTTTGTAGCACTTCGGCCCACGGAAGCCGCTGAAGCTGATGCCGCCCGGCAGGCCGAACGAGCCACCAGGGCGCGTGCCGTTGCGCCTGGACGTGTTGCGACGAATGGTGAGCGCGGACGAGTAGACCACCGGATGCAGCGCCGGATCGATGCTGCCCATGCGCACCCAGATCCCGCCGCCACAGCCCTCCACGAGGTTGTCCTCAATGACGAGGCCATCAAACACAGCCGTGTCCCACGCCGCCGTTTCCACGGTGATTCGTAGGCCCGAGTCCGGCGTGCCGATGATGCGGTTGCGCCGAATGAACCAGTTCTGCGGCGTGGCTCCGACCCCAGAGATCAGGTACGCGATGCCGCGACCGCTGCTGCCAGGCGTCCCGCCGATGCTATGGATGTAGTTGTCTTCGATGTAGACGCCGCTGAACGAAAAGCCGCCGCCGAACGCAAGCGCCGACGTGACGCCGGCCCCAGTTACTTCGCACCGACGCACTGCCTGATGCGTGGGCGCCTCAAAGACCAGCGCAGAGCCGGCCGCGCCCGTCCTGCGGACTAGCAGGTCGTGGAACTCGGTGTAGTTGCGGGCGCAGTAGAAGAACGCTCCATCCAGGTCGACGCCGCCTCGCGCATACTCGCTCGCCCCAGAGATGATGACAGGAGCAGCGGCCGATGACGCGCCGTGCGCCCCGACGTTGAAGCTGCCTCCCGATCTGGGGAACATGCCGTGCAAGACGAGCGTATCCCCGCCGACGACGCCCGCGCCGCCCCACACGATCGAGGTCCAGCCCTGCCATGCGTTAGCATAGGTGGTCCCGTTGTTGGAGCCGCCGTGCGATGCGTCAGGACGTGCGTGCCAGATTGCCATTATCCCGCCACCTCCCGAGGCTCGACGTACCCAAAGGCCCCGATGTCAGCAGGCATCCGCATGGGCATGCCACCCATGTGACGGACGCCTGGGATGTAGACGCCCGCGCCACGGCAAGGGGAGTCGGGGAGAAGGCGGTAGGCGCTAGTCAAGCGCGGATCGGCGGGAATGGTCTCGGTGACAGCCGGAGAAACTGCCGCGCCGTTATAGGCCGCAGCCGCAGTGCCGAACCCATAGATGCAGTTGTGCGAGATCGTCGCCGGCCCAGCAGTCGAGATCGGCGTCTCAATGGCCGGGTCTGTGCGCACAGCGCCAGGGAACCGCGTCAGGATGTTGTTGCGGATGTCGAACCGCTCCACGCCGGAGGGCTGGTCGTACATATACCAGCCGATGCCGCTCATGACGCCTGGGCCTTGTGGCGCGATTGGGTATCCCAGGTTGACCAACGTGTTGTTGTAGAACCGATGGTTCATCGCGCCGACGTTGCTGAAGTCGTTGACGATGATGCCGGAATGGCAGTTGACCACCAGGTTGCCCATCCATGTCGTTCCGCGCCCGCTGTTGTCCGAAAATGCCAGATAGGTATCGGTCACGACGTTTCCATCAACCAGGACTCGATCCGCGCCTACCTCCGAGTAGATGGCGCACCCATCAAATTGGTGGTGGACGGTGCCGAACCTCGCCCCACGGAACCGGTTGCCTGTGACGCGACTCCAGGCCAGACGGGCCTGCAAGTACACCTGGCCCTGCGGGTAGCCGCGATTGCCCCCTACAAACTCGTTGTCGCGGACCAAAAGCGACCCGGTAGTAAGGTTCCCGCTGAACGCGGCGATATGGACGCTCTGACTCTCGCTGAACTTGCTGCCATAAACCTCCATCGTGAAGTTCGATCCAGCATCAGGATAGAAGGAGAGCGGCACGGTTGCATCGTCCGACTCCAGGTCCCTGCATATCATGGTTCGCACTTGATCTGAGGTGTAGTAGTTGAACAGGCCGCCACCGTCACAGATGCGGATCTTTTCCAGGATCAGGAAGCGACCATAGCCACTCGTAGCGAACGTCTTCGATGAATGGCCGAACTCTACCGATCCATAGTAGTGGACCGGGTTGATGCCTGGCGGCGAGTACACGTATAGACGGGTCCCCGATTCCTTCCATGAGCGATCAATCTTCTGATCCTTCATGGTCGAAAGCGCAGCCTCCATGCGCAGCCCGTCCATCCCACCCAGGCGAACGAAGCAATGCCAGTTCAATACCGCTGTAGTCATCACCACAGCATCGAAGTACCACCCGTCCGCGTCAGACGCAAAGTCCCCAGCCGTTAGTGTTCTGCGGAAGGTAATGTGTGGCTTCTCCAGCGAGGCCCCTGCCGGGTCGTAGCTTGTGATTAGAATGGGGGACTGCTGCGTACCATTGTTGTTATACGGCAGCGCAATTCGGTTATCTACCGTCCACCACGAATCACTGGCGAGCGCGATCACGTCGCCAGTCAGCGGGGTGAACGACGCGAGCCTGGACAGATTCTTCCAAGGCGCAGCGATGCCGTCGTTGGCGTCATTGCCTCGGTTGAGATCGAGTCGGTAGACCGGCATCGCTTAACCCGGCTGCGACCGCACAACGAACAGCGCCACCCGAGGCGCACCCGTGCCG